>Ga0208458_1000439_pt1 | contig 45077 bp, 26 predicted proteins | sample AD_UKC085_MetaG_FD_184432 | JGI IMG/M metagenome (GOLD analysis project Ga0208458, IMG submission 184432) | Active sludge microbial communities of municipal wastewater-treating anaerobic digesters from USA - AD_UKC085_MetaG (SPAdes) (version 2) | ecosystem: Engineered > Bioreactor > Anaerobic >... | reverse complement strand
GTTCTCGGAGGGCAGCCGGCGTCAGGCGCGACGGTCACGGTCGCAAGCCGGGAAACCAAGCGAACCACCGTGACCGATTCCCACGGTCGGTATGCATTCACAGGCTTGCCGACCGGACCCTACACCATCTACGCCGTGATGATCGACTCTGAAGGCAAACCGAGGTGGTCGGCGCCGAGGGCGACGCAGTGCGACAAGACGGTTCCTCTGGTTCTGCACGGGGAGTTCATCACGGTTTCCGGCCGGATCGTCGATCCGAACGGCCGGCCTATTGTCGGAGCGAAGGTGACCGGAACGCTCGTCCCGATGTCCGAGGTGGGGGTCCCCGAAACGAGAGAAGCTGTCTCCGGCGCCAACGGCTTCTACGTGTTGACGGGATTCGAGCCGGTGAATCTCTACCGCGTTGCCGGCTACCTCAATGGGGGCAGTCTCGACGCCCCCGGCGCCCTGCAGACCCAGGTCGAAATCCGCGTTCAGGCCGAAGGCTTCCGCCAGGACCCAGCGAATGTGCCGCGCGTCCCGCTCATAGCCGAGACACAACTGGTGCCGGGCCTGCGCCTCTGGAAGGCCCTCGCCCAACATGCCGCGACGATGGGCGACGCCGAACGTTGGAACGAGCCCCAGGAGTGTCCGCTGCCCGCCAGCCGGGGAAATACGATCACCGGAATCGACATCGTCTTGAACCTTTGAGTCGAGGCATCCCCGTAGGGGCGAATGATTATTCGCCCCTACCCTCTGCCGATAAGCTGTTCGCGAAGACTCCAGAGAATGGCCTGTCGGTCGTACGGGTCCTATGCCCTTACGGGCAGACTGCGAACCGCTACGGAACGAGCGGAGCGGTATTCTCGGGTGTGGTGATGCCCGGCGGCAATTCGAGAATGTAGATGTTGCGAAAGTGGATCTCAGCGCCCTCGGACTCCAGGCAGAGATAGCCCTTCCTGACGGAAGAATTGCGGATGCTGTTGACGAACTTGCCGTTGACCGCCAGCTTGACTGTGCCATCGACGCAGACAACGTCGTAGACGTTCCACTCGCCCTTGCCCTTGCAGCGGTTTTCGAGGGACTTGCTCCGGCTGCCGCGCGGGTTGTCGGGCGTGGCTTCCAGCCCGCCGGCGCCGAACAGCTCGCCGTGGACGTAGGCGATGGGCGGCAGTGAGCCGTCCGGTCGCTTGTGCTGGTTAACCCAGTCAAGCTCGAGCATCTGGACTTCCATGCCCTTGGGAAGCTGCTGGCCTTCGGGGACGGTTCCCTCGCTCCAGACGAAGACGCCGGAGTTGCCGCCCGCCTCCATGTGACGCCATTCGATGTGCAAGAGGAAGTTCTCGTACTGCCGGTCGCTGCGCATCACGCCGATAGGATGCCCGCTACAGACGATCATGCCGTCGCGCACGCTCCAGGTGTCCGGAGCGGTGTTGACGTTGACCCAGCCCGTCAGGTCGGTGCCGTTGAACAGCGGCCGAAACTGGGGCAATTCGACGCCATCGGCCCAGGCTACGGACTGCATCGACATTGCGACGCACAGCAGAATCTTCACTTGCTTCTTCATGGTTCGGTCTCCATCGGTGTTTGCGGTTCTTGTTACTCCTGTTTGGTGCAGGCTGGAAGGACTCATGGCCCGATCCGGCGTTCCATCATTGTGCGGATGCCCGCCAGGGGCAGGGCCGCGCTGGCCAAGTAGTTCGGAAGCTGGCGCCTTTGGCCGAGAATCCACTCGCAGGCGCCGCCGGACTGGAAGTCGCGGACCAGATCGATCACAGTCCGGTCGGCCAGGGCCGGATCGGCCAGATCGAGCGTGCAGACGAACCATCCGGCGGGCGTCGCCCAGTAGGCGCCGTTCTGGTACGTGTCGCGATCGCAGACCGCCTTCTCCCAGTAGACGCCGCCGGGCAGGTGGCGAATCTGGCCAGCTTGGACGATCTCGTTGTAGTGATCGCGGAAGTACCGCGCGACGGTCTGCGACTGCTCGGCGTCGGCGACGCGGAGATATACTGCAAAGGCCGAACCCCAGATGTCGTGCTCGCGGCAGCACACCGTCGCAGCGCGGAACAGGCCGACCTGTTCATCCCAGAAGACCCGGCGGACGCTCTGTGTCACGCGCTCGCCTTCCGCGCTCCAGCGTTTGGCGTCGGCATCGCGTCCGGCGGCTTCCAGCAGGTCGGAAAGCTGACGGCACGCTTGGACGTACAGCAGCGAGCAGAACAACACGTCTCCCTGTTTGCGAATCGTGTCGGTGAAGCCGTAAGGGCATCGCTCCTGCGGCTCGCCCGGGACGATGTGGACGAGGCCCGTGTCGGGATGGCGCGGGACCGCGTTCATTGTCTTGACGAGCGGCTCGAGGATCTCTGCGAGGAGCTGCGCATCCTTGGTCTTTCGGTAGGTGTGCCAAGCGACGGCGACGGTGAATTGCGACCCGTCCGCCACGGGATGAACGCCCATGGAACCGAAGCCGGGCTTGTAGATCGGTGTGCCGTCGAACTTGATGCAGTCGACACCCGCGCCGTCGGGGTCCAGCTTATGCACGAAGAGCCGGCACGCGTCGGTCAGCTCCTTGTCGGAGTAGGAATCGACGGACCCTTCCAGGGTGTACTCATAGTCGCGCAGCCAGAACGCCTCGTAGCCGATCCCCACCTGAGGCGGGAACGCCGCCGTGCCGTCGGCCATCGTGCGCATCGAGGCGCGGATGATACGATGCGCCTCCGTTTCAAGCCACTGGACCGCTTCGGACAGGGAACCAGACGCACCGGCTTGACCCGCTGTCGCTTCCGTCTTAGCGACCAGGATCAACAGAAGAACCACGCATTGTCGGAGCATCGAACGGCCTCTCATTTCCGCCATCGGCTACTGCAATCTCTCGTAGAGCCACATCGCAATGCCCCCGTCCAGGACGCGGACGTCGTTGAAGCCGGCGGCGCGGAGGATCAGGGCCGCTTCGTATCCGCGCAGCGAGATCTGGCCGAACGTCACGATAGGTTTGCCCTTGGGAATCTCCTCGATCCGTCCGCGCAGCGTAGCCAGCGGGATCAGCGTCGCGCCGGGCAGTCGCACCTGGTCGTACTCGCCGGGTGTGCGCACGTCGAGGAAGACGAAATCCTTCTTGTCCTGGAGCATCTGGTGGACCTCTGCCGCCGAGACGCCGACCATGTGACCGTCCAGCTTGTTCCTGGCGACGTTGGCGGCGGTGATCAGGTTGTCCATCGCCGGCGAGTAAGGTGGAGCGTAGCCCAGGTCGAGGCCCGCCACCTGATCGACCGTCATTCCGGCGGCGATGGCGGTGGCGGCAATGTCGATCCGCTTGTCCCCTGCGCCCGGTCCAACGGCCTGAGCGCCGAGAAGCCGCCGCGTGTCGTGGTCGACCACGAGCTTGAGCAGGAGCATGCGGGCGGTGGGCAGATAGTTGGCCCGATCCGGCGCCGGCGCCATCGCAACAGTCACGGTGTACCCCAGCTCTTTGGCGGCCCGTTCCGTCAGGCCGGTGCGGGCGACGCAGTAGTCGAACACCTTGCAGACGGTACTGCCCAGGATGCCAGGAAACGAGTCCTCGCCTCCGCAGAGGTTGACCGCGGCGACGCGTCCCTGTTTGTTGGCGGTGGACCCCAGCGGGACATAGGCCGGACGGCCGGTGAGGATGTCGGTGGATTCGACGCAGTCGCCGGCCGCGTAGATGTCCGGATCGGACGTCCGCATGTGCTCGTCGACCTTGATCCCGCCCGTTTCGCCGATCTCCAGTCCAGCGGCTCGCGCCAGCGCGGTGTTCGGACGGACCCCGATGCCCATGATGACCAGATCGGCCGGCAGCACCCCGCGATCCGTCACGACGCGATGCACCTTGCCGTCGCCTTCAAACGACAGGACCTTCGTGTTCGTGAGCACTTTGACGCCCCTGGATTCGAGGTGCAGCTCGACGAGCCGCGCCATTTCCGCGTCCAGGATGCCCAGCGTCTGCGGCTGCATCTCGACGATGGTCACGCGGCATCCGCTGCGGGCCAGCGCCTCGGTCGTCTCCATGCCGATCAGGCCGCCGCCGACGATCACCACGTCGCGGGCCCGGTCACCCGAGAGGACCGCCTTGATCCCTTCGGCGTCCTGCACGCCGTGGAGACAGAAGATGTTGTCGAGGTCGTGTCCGGGGATCGACGGCCGAATGGGCGAAGCGCCCGTGGCGAGCACGAGCTTGTCGTACTCCAGGTACGATTCCCGTTGACCGCCGAGTTCCTTGATGCGGACTCTCTTGGCGGCGCGGTCGATTTCAGTAGCCTCGGTCCGGCTGAGGATGCGCACGTTCTTGACCTTTTGAAAGAACACGGCGTCGCGCAGCGCTCCCATCGGCGTGCTCATTAGTTCCGCATGATTCTTGACCTGCCCCGAGATGTAATAGGGCAGGCCGCAGCCGGCGTACGACAGGAACTGGCCTTTCTCGACCACGGTGACGTTGGCGTGCGGGATCAGCCGGATCACTTTGGCCGCGACTTTGGGACCGGCGGCTACGCCGCCGACGATGACCACCTTCACGCCGTCGGACCTCTCGGCTTCCTTGCCGCTCTCGATCTCACTCGGCGTCGCCATCGGAAGCTGGATTTCGATCCGAGCGCCGCCGAGATCGGCCTTTCCCGCCTGGACTGTCCCCCCGAGTTCCTCCACGACCGCCTTGACGAACGACAGTCCCAGCCCGGTTCCTCCGCGGGTGGAGCTTCTCGCTGCGGTGGTGCGGCAGAATGGTTCGAAAACCTTCTCTCGCATGCCTTCCGGGATGCCTACGCCCGAATCGGCTACGCAAAGGTGCACGAGGCGCGCCGATGCCTCGGTCGTCAGCGTCAGACGGATGTGGCCGTGCGACGGCGTGTACTTGAAGGCATTGTCGATCAGGGCGTCGAGCACCTCGGCCAGGGCCGGTTCCGTGCCGCGCACATACACCGACTCGTCGTCCGTCTCCACCACGAAGGTCAGGGCGTACTCGATTGCCCTTTCCTCGTAGCGCGTCCGGGCGCTGTGGATGATGCCGGCGACATCCACGACGCTGCCGATCTCCTCCCGTCGACTCAGCGCCGAAACGATTGCGAGCATCCGACGTACGGTAGCGACACCTTCCTCGCACCGCAGATTCGCGCGGGCGATGAGATCCTTCTGTTTCGGCGTCAGCGGTCCGGCCACTTCGGTCGCCAGCACGTCCAGCAGGGTGCTGATCGTGCTGATCGGGCTTTTGAGCTGGTGCGCGATCAGCGAGGCGAATTGCAGGATCTCCGACTGATCGGGTTTATGGTCGGTCTCTTCGGTCATCGTTTCCCTTTGTCCGTATGATACCGTTCGTCACACTCGGCGCGTTCATTCTACAAGGTGACTCTGCGTCCGATCAAGTCATGCCGTTGCCATGCAGAAACGGCGCGTGCTGAGGCCACGGATCGCTCAGTAAGGTCCCTTCTGGCCAGGCATGGCACAGGCGTAGAGCCCATTCGGTCCCGGCAGGATGGGAGGGGCCGCGTCCCAACTGTAGCGGTCCGGGCCGAGGTCAGTCTCGGACTTCATGGCGTCTTCCCAGGTGACGATGTGGCCCGAGTAAGTGGCCATGCGGCCGAGGATCGCGGTCATCGTGCTGCTGACGCCGTAGTCGCCCTCGTTGTAGGGTTTGCCCGCGTCGAGTGCCGCAAAGAGATGGTCATGCTCGGCCTGGTGGCCCGCGACGCCCGGATCGAAGCGAACGGGTTTCTCGCCTTGCACCGTCAGCGTGCCGCTGCCGAGATCGGCCTGGCCCTTCGTGCCGTGGGCGATGCCGCCGAAGCTGCTCCAGCAGTTGGGGATGTGCCGGCAGAACAGGAACATTTTCGTTCCGTCGCGGTAGGTGTATTCGACCGCGTGGTGATCGTAGATTTCACCGTAGTCGGGCCCGATGCGCACTTGCCGTCCGCCCATGCCCTGAGCGTCGATGGGGTGGTCGCCCTTGGCCCAGTCGACCAGGTCGAGGGCATGGACGGTCTGCTCGACGATCAGGTCGCCGCAGAGCCAGTTGAAGTAGTACCAGTTGCGCATCTGGTATTGCATCTCGCTTTCTCCGCTTTGCCGCCGATGGACCCACACGCCGGCGTTGCTGCCGTAGGCGCGCAGAAACATGATCTGCCCGATGGCGCCGTTGTGGACGCGGCCGATCACTTCGCGTGCGTTGTTCTGGTGGCGGATGTTCAGACCAACCGCTACCGCCAGGCCTCTGGCCTTCGCCCGCTCGTTGGCGGCGGCCACCCTGCGAATGCCGGGCACGTCCACCGCGACGGGTTTTTCCATGAACACGTGTTTGCCGGCAGTCACCGCCGCGTCGAACTGCTGCGGTCGAAAGCCCGGCGGCGTCGCCAGGATCACCAGGTCCACATCCGTATCCATCACGCGCGCGTAAGCATCCATGCCGACGAAGCGGCGCTCGGCCGGCACGTCCACGCGGTCCGGATGCTCCTTCGAGACGCCTTGAAGGCTTCCGCCGAGCCGGTCTTCGAAGGCGTCGGCCATGGCGGTGAGCCTGGCGCGCGGGCAGGCGTTGAGCGCCTGGACTGCGGCGCCGGTGCCGCGCCCGCCGCATCCGATCAGGCCGATCCGCATGGCCCCCGTCCCGCCGGCGTACGCTCGGGCCTGCAATGCGGCGGTCAGTGCCGTCACCGATGCGGCGGTTATCGAGCTGCGGAGGAACTGCCGGCGCGAAATCTTGCCTGCTCGTGGTCTGTTTTGCGTCTCCATCGGCTCTCCTTTCCCTTGTCGGTTGGGTGGCAGCCTTGTAGGGGCGAATCGCCATTCGCCCCTATGTAAGGCTAGCAACTGCCAGTATACCGGATCGGAACCGAGGACCAAAGACGCAACTGAGCCGGTCCGATCAAAAACGGATGGCCAACTGGATTCCGGCTCCCGCCTCGACGGGAAAAGTCGTCAAGCTGGCCCGCTCGGGGTCGGGGAGGTTCAGAAAGGCGTCGTGGATGAAGGCGGTCACGAAGTGTCCGAGGGCGGCTCCGAACAGGATGTCCGAAGGATAATGCTTGCGTCCTTCGACGCGGGCCCACGCGACGCCGCCGGCGAGGACGACGTTGCCGGTCTGTAGCACCGGTCGAACGCCTGTCGGCAGGTCGATGGAATCCAGATTCCGGTTCGAGAGCGTGGCGTAGGCAAAGGCCGAGGAGCTGTGGCCTGAGGGGAAGCTGTTGTCGTTCTCCTGATTCGGACGGTCCCGACTGACTGCGCTCTTCATCGCCCCGGTCAGAGTCTGTGTCAGCCCGATCGCGCCGCCCTCGACGGCCAATCCCTTCAGCTTGGCGTATGCCCACGGTCCAGCCTCGTCGCCGCTGGGGGTGGCCAGAGCCGTTGCCAGCACCTCCACGGACAGGATGGTCTTGAGATCGTTGCTGGCTTCACGGGCGTCTTCTTCCGAGCCGAAGATGGGGGTGTGCTCAGTCGCCCAGTCAGAGGTTCTCTCATCGAAATCGTCGATGGCGAATACCGCCGCACCCGCCAGCGGGATGAGCGTGTGGGGATTGAGGAAGGCGTCTTTGGCCGCCTTCGCGATCCGGTTCGAGTCGAAGCAGGTGAAGGCGTCCTGGCCCCACCCGCTGCCGTCCGGCAACGTGCCGCAGCCCGCGCTCCCCAGGACGAGGCCAAATAAGATGATCCGCACTTTGCTCATGGTTCCATCCTCCATCGTGCTCGCCGGGCGGATGGTGCTGTCGATTCGATGCGCACGACAACCGAGCGGCGCAGGGACGGGATGGTGACGTCGCCGTCGCGAATGATTGCCGTCGATGACGTGTCCGTCCAGGGATCGTAGAGTTGCACGCTCGCTCCGGTGGGAATCCTCACGCTCGACAGATCGATCCTGACATCGGTCAGCGTCTCAGGTTTGCGGCCCTCGATCAGCTCGGTCCGCCAGTCGTTCTGCGCATCGCGGCACCAGGCGAGAAACGTGTTGCGGCCGGCCAGAGCGTGGATGCGCAGTCGCTCGTGCGGGATCGTGACCGGCTCGAACGCCTCGGCGGGCGGGTCGATTCCTTCGATGGCTCTGGCGAACCGCGCGAAGTGATGCCACAGGTTCGGCTCCTCGATGGCCTGCCGCCACCACCACACGTGGCCGGGACCGGCGGCGCCGTTGAAGAACGGCGCAAACAGCATATCGTGGAGGAGCGTGCCCTCAGGGTCCTTGGCGTAGAGCTCCGAGCAGCCGGTGTGACGCGGCTTGACCGCGCCGGTCTCGGTCAGGATGGTGGGCTTGCCCGCGTCGAACGCGATCAGCTCGCGCACCGCCTGGGCCGCCAGCGCATCGACCGGGCCATGGCAGATCTCCCAGCCGGCGCCTTCGTCGAGGTAGCGATGGACCTGGGCGACGTCGTTGTCTTCGAGCAGGCACAGCGTGCGATAGCTGTCGCGCCCTTGCTCCCGGTCGTAGCTGCCGAGGCTCTGGATCGCCAGGTTTCGCGGGAATCGCTTGTGCAGTTCGGGCAGCATTGCCTTGGTCCAATCGAGCCACTCGGAATCGCGCACGGCGTTCATCTCGTTCCACAGTTCCCACGCGAAGACCGCCGGCTCGTCGCCATAGCGATCCGCATACCAGTCGAGTTTGGCCTTGAAATGGTCGCGGCCCCGATCGGACGAGAGGTACTCGTGCATGCTCTCGTAGGGGCCGCCATTGGCCTGATGGTAGATCAGATTGTCGGACCAGCGGTTCCGCTCGGCGCGAATGTCGCGGAAGTACTCCAGGCACATCTTGACGCGAATGCCGTACCTTCTCGCCAGGGTGAGGAAGCGGTCGATGACCTCGGCGCGGGCCGGGTCGAATTGCAGAGCCTTGGCGTGCTCGACGTTCCAGCCATCGTGTCCCAGCCAGACGCGAACGTAGTTGATGCGGTTGGCGGCCATGACCTCGAAAAGCCGGTCGAACTCGTCCTCTCGCGGCGGCCCGACCAGATTGAACCCGATGGGGACATAGGGGCTTCCGTTGGACAGTTCGAAATAGCGGCTGTCGCGCGGACTGACCACGACGAACGAGGTCAGGTCGTCCTGCGCCGCCGCGCGTAGGGGCGAATCACCATTCGCCCCCGTCAGCACGATGCTTGCGACGATCAGGACCATTCGTTGCATCTTGTTCATGGGTCAATACTCGATCGCGATTACCGAGGCGATGGTGTCGGGCGCCTGGCTGGGGACCTGGATCGTCACACCGTCGGAGTTCGTCTGAGTCTTGAGGGCGGCCCGGCCCGCATCGGCCAGCAGGTATGCCCTCGTCACACGCTGCCCCTTAAGCGGGACGATCAGCTTGCCGTCGGCGGGCCAGTCGAAGACGTGGGCGTAGAGCTTGCCCGGCTTCTTGGTGTACCGGCCCCAGGCGGGCTGCTCGAAGGGGCTGGCGGTCGTCTCGTAGATCGCCTCGCCGTTGACGGCCATCCACTTGCCGATGGCGCGCATCGAGTCGATGCTCTGCTGGGGGATCGAGCCGTCGCCTCTGGGCCCAATGTTGAGCAGGTAGTTGCCGCCCTTGGAGACGATGTCGACGAGATTGCGGATCAGGGTCTCGTTGGACTTCCAGGCGTCGTCGTGGTCGGAGTAGCCCCACGTGGTGTTCATCGTCATGCACACTTCCCAGTCGACGCCGGGGATGCCGGTCGAGGGAATGGTCTGTTCCGGCGTGGTGAAGTCGCCGTGCTCGGGCTTCCACTTCCGCAGCCGGTCCGAAGAGTCGTCCTTCTCGATATCCGGGATGTGATAGAGGCGGTTGTTCGATATGATCGCCGGCTGCAACTGCCGGGCCATCGCCATCAGCTCGTCCGACCGCCAGAAGGGACCCTCGTTGCCTTCCTTGGAGTAATCCCACCAGACGACGTCGAGCGTGCCGTAGTTGCTGAACAGCTCGCGGGCCTGGTGGTGGAGGTAGTCCAGATAGATGTCGTGGTTGCGCGGACCGTTGGGGGAGGGCCGGCCTCGAAGCGGGTGTGGCAACTGACTGGCCTTGTCGTAGTCGTACTGCGGGTGGTGCCAGTCGATGACGGAGTGATAGTAGCCGACCTTGAGCCCCTCGGCGCGGATCGCGTCAGTGATCTCCTTGCACAGGTCCCGTCCGACCAGGTCGCGGGCATCGTAGGTGGTGTACTGCGAGTCAAACAGACAGAATCCATCGTGGTGTTTGCTGGTGACGACCACGTAGCGGCAGCCCGCCTCCTTGGCGAGCTTGGCCCATTCGGTGGCGAAACCCTCGGCCGGACGGAACTTGGGAACCGCCTGGTGGGCGTATTCCCACGTGTCGGCGCGAACCCGCTGCTGGAGCCACTCCATCCCGCCGCGCGTACCGACGGGCTTGTCGTTCCACGTTCCGGCCAGGCCGGAATACAGGCCCCAATGCACAAACATGCCGAATCGCGCTTGTCGCCACCACGCCATCCGGGCGTCCCGCTGTTCCTGGGTCTCGGCATACACAGTCGGAACCAAAAACGAGCCGGCCAGTGCCATTGCCAGCGCGATCGTCACGGTTGTTCGCAGGGGGGATGTTCTTCGTCTCATGGTGCTCTCCTTTGTCTCTCTGCTTCAAACGGACAGGCGTATCCGCGACGAAAACCAGAGCGTCGCATCACGATGCCATTGTCCTGACGCCCACGGCAGAGGGCAAGGGAAATTCACTCCGACCCTGATGGTCAATCCTCTGATGAATGGGGGCTATCTTCTCCGGGCCCCATGGATCGCGGTGTCATGACTCGGCTTTGCGTTGCGCCCGGCAACGTGGTAGACTAACGTCATGATTGCGTTGCCGGAGTGGGAGTCGGACTTTGTCAGGCGATCTCGACGCTGCACGCGGAGGCGCAACGCGTATGCGGCTGTACGCTTCCTTGCGGTACTCGTGGTCCCGTGGACCCTTGCGCTAGCGTCGTCCTGGGGTCTTGGAGTTGTGGGCCGTTCGTTTCTGGCGATCGTGTCGTTCTTCGGTGTGGTTGTGATCCTGTTCGTCGCAGAGCAGGTTGCCTGGGCTGTCAAGCGTCGTCAGAAGAGACGTGCGATATCTGCTCTGCTTTGTACCGTGCCGGAGTTGGTGCTGCTGTGCGGGCTGTGCGTCTACTGGCGGCTGCTCTTTCCGGGCCATATCGCCTTGGCCATAGGTGCGTGGTGGGCATTTGGTCTCCTTCTGGGGCTGTGGCGATACGTTTGGCGCAGGTGGGCCTTGGCAGAGGGCATTGTCCAGACGAAAGACTACCGGCTCTTTGGTCGGAGAGCCGGACGCTCCGTGAAGCGGGTCAAGCACGATAGGGCTTCGCTGTATGTGCTTCCGCAGGATTCCGCCTTCCGTCCCGGTACTGTCATGGTGCTGACGGCCGACGAACCTGAGATCTACGTCAGTGACGACGCGAGGTTGCGTCTGGATGCGGACCAACTCCGAGTGATTATTGCCCATGAACTGGGACACTCGTGGTCTCTGCACCACGTAGGCTACACACTGGAGGAATGGACGCGGAAGATGTTCCTTGTCCCTCTCCTGGGATGGCTGGCTTCGGCGGCGCTCGCGGCCGCACCTGCCAGGATGGAACCGATTCTTGTGTTCGTGTTCCTGACCGCGATGACGCTGATCTGGACGGTCAATGGTTGGGCGGCGAATCTGCTCAATCGGCCGATAGAGTTGGGGGCCGATCTCTACGCGGTGGAGATGACTCGAACGCCCGAGGCGTTTGTGGAAGGCATGAGACGCCTGGCGGAGGCCGAACCATACAACGTGTTTCCGAATCTGTTCGACACGCTGGGTTTCTGCTCCCATCCCTGCGTAGTCAAACGACTCGAGCATCTGGCGGCTGCGCTGGAGAACACGAGCGACGAGCCCGGCGCAAGAAGACTGCGACAGAGGGGCAGATAGCTGATCATTTCCGTGTCCAAGCGTGCGCCGTCACTCTGGCCATTCGACTAACCGGACTGGGCCGAGGAGGCCGGAGTCGAGCAGGGGGGTGTCCTTCCAGGGGATTTGCCACGTCAGGGACCTGTCGATGTTGGTTCGGCAGAACTTCGGGCCCTCGGGCGATTGTGCATCACCGACGAGTCGATTCGACCATGTGTTGGCGACCTCGACGACGAGCCGGTTCGTGCCTGCCTTGACGGCACCTGTGATATCGATCTGGAAGGGGGGCTTCCACAGGATGCCCTGGCTTTGCCCGTTGACGTAGACCTCAGCTACGAATCGCACTTGGCCGAGATCGAGAACGATCCGCTTGTCTGGCCCGATCTGGTCGGCGCCAACGTCGAACGTGTTGTGATAGGATGCGATTCCCGAGAAGTACTTCACGCCTTCATCGTCAACGTCCGTCCAGGAGACGAGCCTGGGGAAGGTTTTCGAGGTCGGCGCTCCCCAGCCCGGCGCGAAACCGACTTCCCACGGGCCGTCGATTTCGTGGCCGGCTTGCGACGAGGGGACTTCCTCCATCATGGGCAGAGCGTCCGCGTTCTTTGCGAATACGACGAACACGCTGCCATAAGGGGCCAGTCGCAGCGGAACCCGCGTAGCACCGTCATTGTTTCGCTCGAACGGGCACGAGCGAATCTCGCCGGTGTCGGGCATCCAGAGTTGCAGCGTCTTGTCCGACACGCGGAAGACGCACGAAACATCCTCCCAGCAATCGGTCTTGTTGCTGACAAAGTAGATGTCCGTGTTCGGCGTGCGGCGGTGAATGTAGTCCAGCGGGTATTGGATGTCGCTGCGCGGAGAATACGCTGCGAAATCCGGGCCGATCCCGCGTTCTTCGAGGATGTCACGCAGGGGCTTGCCCCAAATGATCCTGCCTTGGCCGCAGGCGTGCTCTTTGACGGTCCCGCCATCGCAGGGGCCCCACAAGCGGTCGGCGATCTGCCGGACTTCGGCGTCCCGGCGGATGTGGTCGGCCAGGCCGTTGGACCGCGTCGGTTTGCGACCGACCACGGTGGCGCCGTCTTTGACCATCTGCTCGATCTTCTTCAAAACGTCCAGGTCGATGTCCTCGCGTTCGGGCAGGACGAGCAATTCGTAACTCATTCCGTCGGGCAATGTGAGGCGGCCATCCTTGACAGCCATCCGGGTGAGGATGACCTCGGCGTTGGTGACGTCATAGTCGTAGCCGAAACCCAGGGACGGATCGATTTGCTTGGGAGGCACGAAGTTGTAGCCCTGGTCGCCGTAATAGTAACACACGTCGGCGACGAACAAGCCCTGCTGGAGCAGGTAGGAGCACCGCGAGAGGTAGTCGATCCACGGTTTGGCCTTGGGCCACCACGCGATGCTCGGGCCGATGTGGGTTCCGGCGTGATAGACCCAACCGGGCCGATCGGTCGCCGAGGGATTGTGCGCCGCCGTGTGGAACGTGAAGTGGTTCGCGCCGTCACAGAAGGCGCGGTCGGCGATGGGCTTGAGTTCGAACGGCCCATCCTGCCAGTGCCGCCAGCTCGTGAACGCCTCCATATCGACCTGACTCTTGCCGTAGATGTGGGCGGCGCAGGCGGTCTCTTTGACGACCCAGACATTGTGCTCCTTCCAGAACTCGCCTCGCGGGATGTCGAGCGCCCCGAGCGCCTTCAGTGCATCGACGGGCACCTGGTGGAGGGGCGGGCCGGGACCGCCCGCTTCGGCGCACAGCAGCAGACCATGCTCGTTTGATAGTTCTGTAGCGGCCTTGTAGAACGCGTCGACCAGCAGATCGCCCAGCGTCTTGCGGTAGTCATATTCGAATCGCTTTGCGGCGTCGTGGTCCTTTAGCGCGCAGCCCGCCAGGACGGGCAGATACCGCGTCATGTCGTAACCGCGACGCTTGGCGAACTGAGACAGGAAATCGGGCGTCCACGTCGAGCCGCTCAGCTCGTAGCTGCACACGTACATCTGTTTGAGGGCCGTATCCTTGAAATCACCGAGTTCCTCGTGCAGCTTGTCGAGCAGGTACTGGAAATGGAACCTCGTCGCTTCGGCGCTGAAATGGTCGATGGCCAGGCCGCCGGAGTTGGGGCTTGGCAGTCTCAGCGACAGGCCCGTATTGGCGCAGACGAAACGCATGATGATCCACTCGCCGGCCGGCACGTCCCAATCGAGGCGGCCATTCGCGTCGATACGGTTCGTCACGTCAACGATGTCTTCCGGGTCTTCGATCACCAGCGGCGGCGGGCCGGCGGACGACCAGCTTCCGGCCGCGCCCGACTTGGCGCCGTCGTGAATGTTGGCCGCGGTCCAGTTCTGCTCGGTTTCGCTGCCCAGGGCGGAACTGCTGTGCAGCAGACTGGCGGCGGTCTTGCTGCCGTCGGGGTGATAGGCATTGGCGACGTTGACGCCGTCGGCCGAGTAGACCTCGAACTCGCCCAGTTGCACCCGGTCGAATTTGGGATTGTGACCCGACAGGACGACGAGCTTCACGTAGTGGGCCTGGGTCGGTTCGAAGCGGAACGTCTGGGCTTCCGTGTTCGGTTCGAGAGATGCCCGCACGATCTGCCGAAAACGGTTCGGCTCCGCGCTCTCGGCCGATGCATAGACCGCAAAGTCGCTGGCGAACAGGTGCATCGGGCCGTAGCGCTTCTCATCGCCGCTGGGCGTGTTGTACAGAACCACGCGGTCGACGGTATGCGTTCCTGGCGGAGCGAGTTCGAAGACAAATTCGTGTCCCGCCGACCGCTTGGGTGACCGGATCGCCAGCGCCGCCACGTCCTTGACATACGCCGGCTTGCCGTCAGGGCCTCGTGGCGCAGCGGCCGGAAGCGCCGGCAGAGGCAGCGGACTATCGAGGCGCGTCGGGCCTGTCACGGTGATCTGGCAGTGGTAGAGGCCCATGCTGGCGTATTCGGGCGGGACCCACGGCCCGCCGCAGTTCCAACTGCTCGACGTGACCAGACCGACCTCCATGCCGAGCCGCGTCGCTTCGCGGACCGTGTGGCCGATGGCGTCGAGCGATTCGGGGCCCATGAAGGCGGGACCGGCCGGCACGATGCGCCTGGGGTCTTGTGCGCCGATGTCGAAGATGTACACACCGCCAATGCCCTTGGCCTTCATCTCCTCCAGCTCGACTGTCATGCGGTCCTGGTTCGTCAGGCCATTGACCCATGCCCAATAGACCGACGGTCGCGCCGGCAGCGGCGGCTCCCGAAATCCTGCCTGCAAAAGGTTTTCAGTGCCCGCGTGGAGACACCACGCATGCGACAGAATGAGGATCGCAGTCAGGACGTGTGAGAAGCGATACGAAGTCACGGAACCTACCACCACATACACGGGTTCGCGAACTGATTGTAGAACCAGCGATGCTCCATCTCCGCGAACTGACGCCAGGTGACGTGGCCGTCGAGGAAGAGGATGTTGCCGCCGGAGGGCTTGGTGCTGTTCTTGAGGTGGTTGCTCCTGTCGTATACCTGCCAACGCGTCCAGCAGCCTCCCGTAGCCCGGGTGAAGTCGGCAGTCTCCCGATTGGGCCCGTCGCTGGCGGTCACGTCGGTGATCAGCTCCATCGTGGCCGGCGGTATTGGTTTGTCTGAGCTCTTTATCTTTGTCGACGTTGTCGTCCGGACCCACCGCTTCGTCAGACCGTCCGGGTCCATCGGCTGGTTGACTCGCCCACCCTTCGTGTCGATGAGCCAGTAATAGCCCATGATGCGGTGGTAGTCTTTTCGAGTCGCTTCGGCAGTGGGTTCCGGCGTCAGAGCGCTCTCGGGCGTTCCGAGCGGGAAGTTCTCGCCGTAGCGCCAGAAGAGGATGTTGTCCCGCTGCTTCCAGGATGGGCAGTAGAAGATGTGCCGGTCGAACGCGCCCGTCTTGAGGATGATGTCCGTAGTCCAGTAGGAGACGTCGAACAGCCAGCGGTCGACCTCATTCATGGGCAGCTTGCCGTCGTTGTCGTTGGCGTAGACGAACAGGCCCAGCCCCATGTTCTTTTCGTTCTGGGCGCAGACCATCCGGCGGCCTTGCTCGCGGACGACGCCCAGCGCGGGCATCAGGATGCTCAGCAGCAGCGCAATGATGGAAATGACCACCAGAAGCTCGATCAGCGTGAAGCCCCTCTTTACCCGCTGTGCCCCATAGTTACACGTCATGCGAGTATCCCTCCCTTTTCCCAGGATAACCACATCACAATCGTTGGGGTCGCTTGATCCGGACTCTATCATGCCCGGAGTGAGCGGCAAAGGCAAGGAAAAAACGCCGCAAGTGTGCGGGGGCCGGGGTGCCAGTACGGATCTTCGTGCAAGGCCCCTTTCAGGCGTGTGGAAGGCTGCCACTTGCGTCAGAAGGCGCCCAGCAGGACGGGGGTGGCAACGGCGTTGTAGACAGCCGCCCAGGCGTACAGGATGATGACGGCGACGAAGATGCAGATCGCCCAGCGGCGCAGGAAGACCGTCAGCAGGATGACCGCCGCGAACTGGGCGAGCTTGCTGACAACCGGGCCGAGCATGGGACCCAGGGCGAGAGAGAGCAGCCGGATGACCGGGTGACTTTCGGCCTGGGGACCGTCGATCGCCATGAAGAAGACGGTCGAGAGCATGTCTGCCGCCGCCGCCACCGCCAGCAGGAGCAGGAAAGCCCAATACGTCGCCAGATAACCGGGCCAGTTGTCTTGCAGTCGCCTGGCCACATCGCCAATGGATCGCACCTGGATCATGGGCAGATCGAGTCCTCCCGCTGCCTTCAAAGAGTCGGCGCCCATCCACCCGCTTGCGCTTCTGCATCTACAGCGAGATACGAGATGCCAGATACGAGATACGCAGTTCGAGCAACCAGCGACGAAATGCGGCCCGCGCATCTACCCTTCATGCTCGCCCGCTTCTACGCGTCGGGACGCCCCATTCGCTGTCATGATAGGCCTGATAGACAGGGTCGGCGGTGCACCATCCGCAGCGGTTCACGAGCCACCGTTGCCTTGTTTCGCGTCGCCCCGCATCGAGGGCGGAACGAGCGGCCCCAGATCGATTCCCCCCACGCTGAGGGTCCCGAATTCGTACGTGATCGTCCGGCCGTCTTTCGTTACGACTGCGACCTTCGTGTCTTTCGAAGACAGGCGGATCGTGCGGTAGTCCTCACCCAGCACCGGGTCAACGGGGCGTGAAAGGAACTCGCCGTCTCGGAGAAGGTCTTCGTACGTCACCTCGGGGACGCGATGACTCCTGAGGTAGGCGCCGCCCGCCATGACCACTTGCCTGAGATTGGCCTGGATCGCCTTCTCGGGATGCTCGGCCCGGAATCGCTCCCATTCGCTCCGGCCAGGCAACATCGACAGCAGGTACGAGAGGCTGAAGGCGATGATCGCGAACGAGACAATCACGATGATGCCGGTCCGGGTACGGATTGTTTTCATGATTGACCCCTCATTCTTCCCATCGCGGGTCCCGAACCACGCGTCTTTCTGGCCATTGGCTCATGCGTCGTCCTTTGCCTGTCATCGCGGCTTCTCGTCGCCGACTACAAGGGCAACAGCATTACCTGCTTGCCTGGATCCAGGGCGGCGAGCCCGCTTCAATACCGCCATTATGGGCGGGTATTCCGGCGAATGCAAGCGAATAAATCTGTATCTGAGGGTAACATCAGACCGGCCCAACCGTCATAACGTGCGCAGAAAAGGGTTTTCGGCCTGGCCGGCGGGGCCGGGCCTTGGGTTATGAAGGTGGGATGCGGATGTGAGCGGAGCGAAAGACGCCTTGATACGAGCGGAGAATCTCCACCGGGTCTTCGTGACCGACGAAGTGGAGACCCATGCACTTGCCGGGATTCACCTGTCGATCGCGCGGGGCGAGTATGTGGCGATTTCCGGACCGTCCGGCTGCGGCAAGTCGACCCTGATGGCCATTCTGGGCCTGCTCGATACGCCCAGCGAAGGCGATTACTGGCTCGACGGCCGGCCCGTGGCGAGCCTGACGCCTTCTGAGCGGGCCCGCATCCGCAATCGCCGGGTCGGGTTCATCTTCCAGAGCTTCAATCTGATCGGGGATCTTACCGTCCACCAGAACGTCGAACTGCCGTTGCTGTACCGTCGCGTCCCGTCGGCCCAGCGCCGGCAGTGGGTGCAGGAGGCGCTGGATCGCGTGGGCATGTCGCATCGGGCCAAGCACTATCCGGCCCAACTGTCCGGCGGGCAGCAGCAGCGGGTGGCGGCCGCCCGCGCCGTCGTCGGCCGGCCTGCGATCCTCCTGGCCGACGAGCCGACCGGGAACCTCGATTCGAACAGCGGCCGGGCGGTGATGGACATGCTCGCCGAACTGCACCGCGAGGGTACGACGATCTGCATGGTCACGCACGACCCGCGATACGCCGGTTATGCCCAGCGCACCATCCATCTTTTCGATGGACGCATCGTGGACGACGACATGGCCGTCCAGAAACCGCAAGATTCATTGGGAGGGACGGTCGAGAGGCGCGCATGACAACGCTGTGGCAAGATGTCCGATACGGTTTTCGCATGTTGTGCAAGAACCCTGGGTTCACCGCAATCGCTCTGGTCACCCTGGCGATTGGTATTGGGGCCAATACGATCATGTTCAGTTTGGTCAATGCGATGTTGTTTCGTTCCGTGCACGTGCAGGATCCGGATCGCCTGGTGGTGTGCAAAGACGATAACCTCGACCTTGGCTATGAGATGTATACTTATATGCGTGACCATAATCCGGTGTTTAGCGATCTAGTGGCCCTTGATAGGGGCCCTCATGCTGCCACCTTGGTATGGGGCGATGTTAGCAAGCGCGCTCACGTGATGTATGTTTCGTCCAATTATTTCTCTGCTTTGGGTGTGGCCCCGGCTCGGGGAAGGTACTTTTTGCCTGAGGAGGAACGCCTGGACGCTGAGTTGGTTGCCGTGCTCAGTCATCGTCTCTGGCAACGCCAGGGCGCAGATCCCGAGATCGTCGGTCAGCGGGTGTCCCTCAATGGCATGCCGGCACAGGTTGTTGGGGTCGCCCCTGAGGGCTTTACCGGTGCAACACTCGTTGGTCCTGAGCTCTGGCCGCCCTTGGGAAGTGGAATGCGAGTGCAGTATCAACTCCAAGAGTACCCTCTACCGCAGCTCATGGGGCGGCTTCGGCCGGGTCTGAGTATGTCCGGGGCGCAAGCCCAGTTGCAGTCTCTGATTCCTCGTCTCAGGGAGAACTTCCCCAGGTCATGCAACAACCACAGCACCTTGAGTCTCAACTTGTTGCCGAGGACGGTCCACAGCACACAGACCGAGGGCGATAGGGCCTACTTATCCGGGGCCAGTCTGTTCCTGATGGGCGTCTCCGCCGTGATCCTGCTCATCGCCTGCACGAATCTGGCGAATACGATCGTCATTCATGGGATCACGCGTCACCGGGAGATCGCCATCCGCTTGGCCGTTGGAGGAAGTCGCTGGTATGTCGTACGTCAGTTGTTTGTCGAATCTCTGCTGGTGGCACTGCTCGGAGGAGGCTTGGGCATCGTATTGGCGATCTGGTGTATGCGAGTTTTGAATGCGTGGGTAGCAGCCCTTGACCCGGAATTCCCCCTGGAGTTGGCCAGGGTTCTTACGACCGGCCTCGACCTACGCGTTTTGGCAGCCACTTTGGGCATCTGTTTGACTGCGACGGTGCTATTCGGCCTGAAACCTGCCTTGCGTTTGTCGCGACGCGATGTCGTTGCCGATTTGAAGGAATCTGCCGGTGGTGGGGTCATGTCCACACGCAGCACGCGCGGGATCATGCCGCGTGGTCTTTCCGTGGTTTTTCAGACCGCCCTGTCGGTTGTGCTGGTGATGGCCGCCGTCCTATGTACGCGTAGTGCCCGCAAGGCCATTCAGACCAACCCCGGTTTCGACCTGCAAGGCAAGCTGCTCATCGAGATTGACGCGCGCGCGGCAGGCTATGATCCTGCCCGTAGTGTCCAAGTCTGCGAAGCCGTGGCCGAGCACCTGAATGCGCTGCCGGGCGTTCAGATGGCTGGCTTGTCCTGCGACGGTGGCTTTGGCGGTTCCGTTGTGGAATACGCACCAGGCGTGGAAAGTGATACGCCTGGGAATCTGTTGGCCAGAGATCCCTTTGTATGCCCGGTTGGTGGGGAATACTTCGAGTCAATGGGAATACCACTGTTGCAGGGTCGCACTTTTTGTCGTCTCGATAGTGTCACCGATGCAGAAAAGGTTCTCATCATTGATGAACCGCTTGCCCGCAGACTGCGACCGGATGCGAACGCCCTCGGTTGCCTGATTCAATATGGCTGGCGTTCCTTGTCAGAACCCCACAGGATTGTCGGGATTGTGCCAACCCTGCACAGCGCTTTGCACAACCCAGAGAAAAGGGCCCATATCTATCTGCCGATGGGGCCGAAGCACAGACCCGCATACATACACCTGCGCTTGGCAAGTGACGCCCTCAACACTGAGGCCACCCTACGGCAGATGATCCCTGCTGAGATTCGCAAAGTGGATCCATATCTGCCGGTCCTGTCAGTGAGAACTCTGATGGACTGTCAGCGCAACGATTTACCGGTTTGGCTCCGGCTCATGGGTGCCCGGCTCTCGCTCATCTTTGGGGCAATGGCCCTGTTCCTGGCGGCTTTGGGCATCTATGCGGTTAAGGGCTACATGGTTGCCTCGCGCACGCCTGAGATCGGTGTACGCATGGCCCTGGGTGCTACCCGGCGCGGTATTCTGGCCATGGTATTGCGTGAGGGCGCAATCCTGACGCTGGTTGGCCTGTGCTGGGGATTGCTGCTGGCTTGGGCCGTGGCGCGCGTGGCCGGTAGCTTGCTTTATGGCGTCAGTCCGCTCGATCCTGTCAGTATCGCTGTGACCATTGTCGTGCTCGGCCTTGCCTCGCTCTTGGCCAGCTATATCCCTGCGCGCCGAGCGGCCAGGGTCGATCCGATGGCAGCACTGCGGTACGAATAGGGATGCGTTGACAGTTCACAGTTGACAGTTTGCAGCAGGTTCCTGACCGCCGGTAACTGACAACTGAGAACCGACAACTGTGAACCACGAACTGGAGTCATGCAATGACGACGCTCTGGCAGGACGTCAGGTACGGGTTTCGGATGCTGGCGAAGAATCGAGGTTTCACGGCGATTGCTCTGGTGACGTTGGCCGTTGGCATCGGCGCCAACACGATCATGTTCACCATGTCCGATTTATTGCTCCGGCCCCCGACGAAGGTGAAGGAGCCCGAGCAGTTGATGTATTGCGCGATCCAGGACGCTTTATTCCCATGGTTTGCCTATTCCGCCTATCTCACGGTGCGTGACAGCGGTCTGGCCTTCAGTGCTCTCATGGCCCAGGGCGATGACGCCAGACCCATCACCCTCGTTCACAGGGACTCGGTCAGACAGGTGCGCGCGACGTATGTTTCGGCGAACTACTTTTCTTCTCTGGGGGTGTCCCTGGCACAAGGAAGAGGTTTCCTCCCCGAAGAGGAGCGAGTGGGCGGGGCGCCGGTCATGGTCCTTGGCCATCGCACTTGGCGGCGGCTGGGCGCCGATCCGAATATGGTGGGGCAGTTCCTACGTGTCAACGGCGTCTCCTGCCAAGTGGTGGGCATCGCCCCCGAGGGCTTCACCGGCCCGACGTTCATTGGTCCGGACCTCTGGCTGCCGCTGGGCAGCTACCTGGCAGTGGCCGACCTTTCACGGGGGAGACCCCGCCGGGCAGACCTCGGGCCGGATCGAGACTACCCAAGCGTTCATCTCGTCGGCCGGCTTCAGCCGGGCTTGAGCCGGTCGGCGGCGCAGGCCCAACTGCAAGCGCTGGTCGCGCGCTTCAAACGGGAGTATCCCAGACAATGGAAGCCCAATTCCTCGCTTGCTCTGCGCCCGCCCGGCCGGTTCTTCATCGATGCGGATGTCGAGCAGGAACAACTGAGCGCGACTCTGTTCAGTCTGGTTCTGATGGGGGTCTCCGGCGTCATCCTGTTGATTGCCTGTTTGAATCTGGCCAACATGCTCATCATTCAGGGCGCCGCGCGCCGCCGCGAGATGGCCGTCCGCATGGCCCTCGGTGGCGGCCGCTGGCGCATCATCCGGCAGTTGCTCGTCGAGTCCGCCCTGCTGGCGCTGTTGGGAGGGATCCTCGGTCTTGTACTGGCCTTCTGGGGCACGAGCATTCTGAGGGCGTGGATTGGGTCGGTTCAGGACGCGGAGTTGCGGTGCTTCAGACCCAGCTTGAACGTTCGTGTTCTGGTGGCCACGCTGGGTTTCTGCCTGGTCGCCACACTACTGTTTGGGCTGCGACCGGCGCAGTGGTTGTCGCGGTGTGACATTGCCGGCGAGATGAAGGATTCCGCCGGCGGCGTCCTCGGCTCGGTTCGCAGAAAACGCCGCGGCCTCTCGATGGTGGGGCAGATCGCCTTGGCCGTGGCGCTGGTGCTCAGCGCATCACTGCTGACGAGAAGTGCCTTCCAGTTGATGCGCCCGGACCCGCGGTTTCCGCTCGAGGACAAGCTGGTGGTTCAGATCGATCCACTTTCGGCCGGGTATGACCGGGTGCGGAGCATCCAGACGTGCGAGGCGCTGGCTGACCGTTTGTCCTCCCTGCCGCAGGTCAAGGCGCTGGGGACATCACCCCGGCTGTTTTTCGGCGGCGGGGACGTGCTGTCGATTTCCGAGTGCACGCCGACAGCGGAAGACGGAGGAGCAAGAAGACATCTTGCGCGCTGGGCCGCCGTAACTGACGTCGGTCGCGATTACTTCGCCGCGCTGGAGATTCCCCTCTTGCAGGGGCGGCGCTTCAACCTGCGGGACGGGGTGCCGAACGCGGAGAAGGTGACCATCATTGACGAGTCTCTGGCCCGCAAACTTCGCCCCGACGGTAATGCCCTCGGCTGTTTCGTCCAATATGGCGGTTTCGGCGAGTATTCCGATCCCTACCGGGTGGTCGGTACCGTCGCGCACGTGCCGGGCGTCGGCGATCCCGAGGTCCACCCCCAAATGTACAAACCCGCTCAGCCAGACCAGTTGTCCCCGTATCTCTACGTGCACGTTGCGAATCGCAAAGCGGCCGGCATGTTGCGCGAGCAGATCGCCGAGGAGATTCACAGGATTGACGCGCGCGTTCCGATTCTGTCGATCGAAACGCTCGCCCGGATCCGAAAGGCCGATACCTCGATATGGTTCGCACGATTCGGTGCCCGTTTGGCGCTCGCGGCCGGGGCGGCGGCACTATTCCTGGCAGCGCTGGGCATCTACGCGATCAAAGGGTTCATGGTCGTCTCGCGGACGCCAGAGATTGGCATTCGCAAGGCGCTCGGCGCCACGCACTGGGACATCATGAGCATGGTCTTTCGCGAGGGACTGGTCCTCACGGTAGTTGGGGTGTTCTTCGGCCTGCTGCTGGGTTTGGGAGTGGCGCGTGTTGCGGCCAGCCTGCTCTACGGCGTCAGTCCCATCGATCCCGTGAGCGTCGTCGCGACGGTCGTTCTGCTTGCTCTGACCGCAGTGTTGGCCGGTTTGATTCCGGCGCGCCGCGCGGCGCGGATCGATCCGATGGCAGCACTGCGGTACGAATAGGGATGCGTTGACAGTTCACAGTTGACAGTTCGCAGCAGGTTCCTGACCGCCGGTAACTGACAACTGAGAACCGACAACTGTGAACTACGAACTGGAGTCATGCAATGACGACGCTCTGGCAAGACGTCAGGTACGGATTGCGGATGCTGGCGAAGAATCGCGGGTTCACGGCGATTGCGCTGGTGACACTGGCGATCGGCATCGGCGCTAATACGATCATGTTCAGTGTGGTCAACGCGATGCTGTTTCGCCCGATGCACGTGAAAGATCCCGACCGGCTGGTGCACTGCGGGATTCGCAATTTCGGCCTGATCACCTACACGATGTACGCCGACATGCGGGATGACAACCCGGTGTTCAGCGATCTGATCGCCCACAATTATGGCTACTGTCGGGGCACCTGGGTCCAGGGTGACGTGGTTCGACACATGGACTTGATGTACGTCTCGGCCGACTACTTCTCCGTGTTGGGGGTCGTTCCGGCGTATGGACGAACCTTCCAGCCTGAGGAAGAACGCTACGGGGCCGAGCCGGTCGTGGTCCTGAGCCATCAGACCTGGCAGCGGCTCGGCGCCGATCCGAAGATCGTGGGCCAGTACGTGGACATCAGCGCGTCGCCCTGTCGGATCGTCGGCGTGGCGCCGAAGCGATTCACCGGCACGACCACCTCGGGTCCCGATGTCTGGCTGCCTCTGGGTGCTTTTGGCAAGGTAGACCACCCCGACGAGGAGAGGCCGACGGGCAGACGACAGGCGATATGGGACTACCCGGCGATCACGTTGATCGGGCGGCTCAGGAGCGGCCTGGACATGGTCGAGGCCGAGGCGAGGTTGCAGGCGATGGCGCCGCGCCTCAAGGATCATGACCCCAGGCGATGGAAGGACGACTCCAGACCGTACCTGGCTCACCTGGCGCGAATGGGCGCGGGGGAAGACGAGGATGAGACGAAGACCTTGAGCGTCATCAGTGCGATTCTGATGGGCATCTCGGGCGTCGTTCTGCTGATCGCCTGCCTGAACCTGGCGAGCATGATCACGGTCCAGGGAGTGTCGCGGCAGCGGGAGATCGCCATTCGGATGGCCATCGGGGGCGGACGCCTGCGGATCGTCCGGCAGTTGTTCCTCGAATCGTTCCTGCTGGCACTGTTCGGAGGGGTCCTGGCTTTGATTCCTGCCTTCTGGGGCGTTCGGATTCTCAACGCCTGGCTGGCTACGGCAACCCTGCCGATTCGATTGACGACCTGGTTCGACGCGCGCGTTCTGAGCGCCACCCTGGGGTTCTGTCTGATTGCGACCGTGCTCTTCGGTCTCAAGCCCGCTCTGCGTCTGTCCGCACGTGATGTTATCAGTGACTTGAAGGAGTCGGGGGGCGGGGTGGTCCGCTCGGTGCGTCGACGACGGCGCTTGATCCCGCGCGGTCTGCCGGTGGTCCTTCAGATCGCGCTAGCCGTCGTGCTGGTGATGGGCGCGACGCTGTTCACGCGGACGGCGTTGAGGATCGCGCGAACGCGTCCGGGCTTCGATCTGGCCGGCAAGCTGGTGGTCCGGATCGATCCGCTGGCAGGCGGCTACACCCACGCCCAGGCCGCAACCGCTTGCCAGATGCTGGCGGAACGCCTCAAGGGGACGCCCGGCATCCAGGCCGCGGGTCTGTCCACGTCGTTTCCGGTCGGCGATACACGACATGGTTTCTCGCAGCGGTTCATCGCCTACGAGCCTGGCGTTGCAGACGACCCCTCGAAAAACCTGCTGGAGAGAGGACCGCTGCTGTTCGAGGTTGATGGCAATTGCTTCGAGGCGATGGGAATTCCTCTCCTTCGAGGCCGACCCTTCCGACCGCTCGACAGCGCTCCCGATGCCGAGCGGGTCGTGATCATCGACGAGCTGCTGGCTCGCAAGCTCCGCCCGGATGGCAACGTCGTGGATTGCCTGATCCAGCATGGCTGGGGCTCGGAGCTGGACGTGTGCCGAGTGGTTGGGGTCGTGCCGAGTCTGTTGGATCTTTCGGGCGAAGCATGGAACTGGGCCCACATCTATGAGCCGATCCGCGATGACCATCTACCTGTCTACATCCACCTGCGTCTTGCCAGCACCGCGCCGAGCGTCGAAACAGCTCTCGTCCGGAGCATTGGCGCACAGATCCGCAAGATCGATCCGCGCCTGCCGGTGGTGTCGGTGATAAGCCTGACGGACCAGCATCGCAACGACGGAACCATACGACAAGCGGCAGTGGCCGCCCGGCTGACGGCCATGTTCGGGGTCATGGCCCTGTTCCTGGCCGGGCTCGGGCTGTACGCGGTCAAGGGCCACATGGTCGCGTCGCGGACTCCCGAGATCGGGATTCGCATGGCTTTGGGCGCCACCCGGCGCGACATCCTGGGCCTCGTGTTTCGCCAGGGCGCTGTATCGACATTCGTGGGCCTTTCGCTCGGAATCCTGCTGGCCGGCGCGCTGGCGCGGCTGATTCGCGCCGGACTCTACGGCATCAGTCCCCTCGATCCGCTGAGCATCGCCGCGACGGTCACTCTGCTGGCGATCGTTTCGGTGCTGGCCGGCTACGTCCCCGCCCGCCGAGCGGCGCGAATCGACCCGATGGTAGCACTGCGGTACGAATAGGGATGAGTTGACAGTTTACAGTTGACAGTTCGCAGTGGGTTCCTGACCGCCGGTAACTGACAACTGAGAACCGACAACTGTGAACTACGAACTGGAGTCATGCAATGACGACGCTCTGGCAGGACGTCAGATTCGGTTTGCGGATGCTGGCGAAGAATCGCGGGTTCACGGCCATCGCTTTGGTCACCCTGGCGGTCGGCATCGGGGCCAACACGATCATGTTCAGCGTGGTCAATACGCTGCTCCTTCGACCGCTGCCCGTCAGAGAGCCCGACCGATTGGTGCGCTGCGAATTCGATAAGTTGGGTCTCGTTCTTTATCAGGGCTATCGCGAGCTGCGTGACAACAATCCGGTGTTCAGCGACCTCATCGCCAACGGTTACGGCATGAGAACGGCTACCCTGGTACGAAACGGCAGTGCCAGGCATGTGGATCCGCTGTACGTCTCGGCCAACTACTTCACCGCCCTGGGCGCAGCGCCTCTCCATGGGCGGACGTTTCTGCCTGAGGAGGAGCTAGCCGGCGCTGAGCCGGTGGCGGTCCTGAGCTACCGAACCTGGCAGCGCTTGGGGGCCGAGCCCGAGATGGTGGGCCAATATGTGCGTATCAATGGTGCGCTCTGTCGAATCATTGGCGTGACACAAAAGACATTCACCGGCGCCGCCGTCGTTGTCCCCGACCTCTGGTTGCCTCTGGGCACGTACGGTCGCGTGTTCAAATGCTTTTTCGAGAGGGGGGAGGGGAGGTCGGATGAAGTATGGCACTATCCGCCACTGGCCTTGGTGGGACAACTCAAACCTGGCGTAAGTCGATCTCAGGCTCAAGCATGGCTGCAATCCATGTTCCCACGCTTGAAGCAGATGTATCCCCATCCGTTAAGACAGGCGAACATGTTTCGCCTCAACCCGTTGCCCAGACTCGACGCCGCCGGTGTCGACGATGACAGGCCCATATTGAGTCGTATCAGCCTGGCCCTGATGGGCGTCTCCGGCGTCGTCCTGCTCATTGCCTGTTTGAACCTGGCAAATATGATCGTCGTTCAAGGAGCGGGGCGCCAACGGGAAATCGCCATCCGTGCGGCTATCGGGGGCGGACGTTTGCGGATCGTGCGGCAGCTACTTGTCGAATCGCTGCTCCTGGCCGTATTCGGTGGCATCCTGGCGGTGGCTGTCGCCTTCTGGGGCGTCCGGGTTCTCAAACTGTGGGCGGCGATGGGCCAACTCCCCATGTACCTGGGGGAGGCCATCATTTCTGGAGTCGCGCTGGACGTACGCGTCCTGGGGGCCACCTTGGGTTTCTGCGTGATTGCCACCGTGCTCTTCGGTCTGAGACCGGCCCTGCGCCTCTCGGGGCGTGATCTTGTTGGCGACCTGAAGGAATCCGGCCGAGGCGTATTTCAAGCTACACGAACAAGGCGGAGGTTCGTACCACGCGGCCTGTCGGTGCTCTGTCAGATGGCCCTGTCCGTGGCGCTCGTCATGACCGCGACGCTGCTGGCTCGAACCGCGTTGCGGGCCGCCCGGGTCGAGCCGAGTTTTGGCCTGGACGGCAAGGTGGTTGCAAGCCTGGAACCATTCGCAGGCGGTTACGACACGACTCAGGCAAAGCAGGCCTGCGAGAGGTTGGCCGAGCGGTTGAAGGATGTGCCCGAGATTGCGGCGGTGGGCCTGTCCTGCAAATCTCCCGTGGACCTGGGGTGGTGGCCCTGGGTTCGCGAAAGAGTCGTCGAGTATGTGCCGGGCCGCGAAGATGACGCAACAGGCAGCTTATTGACGAAGCCACTTCACTGTTATGAGGTGAACGGCGATTACTTGGAAGCGATGGGCATTCGGCTCCTGCAGGGTCGGGCCTTTCGCCCTCTCGACAGCGCTCCCGATGCAGAACCGGTCGTGATTATCGATGAGCTTCTGGCCCGCAAGCTCCGGCCGGAGGGTAGTGCCCTTGGCTGTCTCATCCAGTATGGCTGGGGGCTCCGCCGAGTGATCGGTATCGTACCGAACCTGCGGAGCGTTTGGGGCAATGGCCAGGTCCAACCCCACCTTTATGAGCCAATCAAAGCCGACCATGAACCCGCATCCATCCATCTACTGGCCAGAAGTACGGCACCGGGCGCCGAGGCCGCGCTGGTGCGCACTATCGGCGAACGAATTCGGAAGATCGATCCTCGTCTGCCGGTTCTTGCAGTTGCGTCTCTGGCGGACCGACATCGCAGTCATCCCACCGTATTGTTCACGGGAGTCATTGCCCGACTTGCCGTGATGTTCGGGGCCATGGCCCTGTTCCTGGCCGGTATGGGTCTCTATGCCGTCAAGAGCCATATGGTCGCCTCGCGAACCCCTGAGATTGGCATTCGCATGGCGTTGGGGGCCACCCGGCGGGACATTCTGGCCCTGGTGCTGCGTCAGGGCGCCACATCGACGTTCGCAGGGCTGCTGGCCGGCATGCTGCTGGCATTCGTCATGACGCGAGTGATTCGAAGCGCGGTCCAAGGCATCGGTAGCATTGATCTCGTGAGCATCGTTGTCACCGTGGTTGTGCTCACAGCGACTTCACTGCTGGCCACGTATATCCCGGCCCGGCGGGCGCTCAGAGTCGACCCGAAGACGGCCCTGCAGTACGAATAGGAGAGACGCATGGAGACACTGTGGCTGGACATCAGGTACGGGTTGCGGATGGTGGCGCGAAGTCGCGGCTTTGCGGCCCTGGTCGTTGGGATATTAGCGGCGGGGATCGCGGCCAACACGGCGCTGTTCAGCGTGGTCAACGCCGTGCTGCTGAGGCCGCTGCCCTATAAGGACTCGCATGAGTTGGTGTGGATCCAGCAGTCGGGCATCGAATCGACGGAGAAGTTCAGCTATCGTCCGAACTTCCTCTATCTCCGGGAACACAACAACGTATTCGAATCGGTCGCCGGCTGTTGCGGTTGTCCGCTGTACGTCCACGGGATAGAGACTCCCCATCAAGTCATGGGCTGCGACGCCACGGCCAACCTCTTTCCCACGTTGGGGATTCAGCCGATACAGGGACGCGGATTCGGCCCGGGAGATGAGAAGCCTGGAGGTCCGCGCGTGGTGGTTGTCAGTCACGCCTTCTGGCGGGATCACCTGGGTGCGGACCCGAATGCCGTGGGCCGGAACCTTACCCTCACCGCCTGGAAACGCAACGCGGATTGGGACGTCGACATGGTGTCTGAGACGCATACGATCGTCGGCGTGATGCCGCCTGGCTTCAGCTTTCCCTTCGGCAAGGGGGTGCACTTCTGGCGAGCGATGATCTTCCCCGAAGGTCCGGCGCAGCCTTATGATGCTCCGGTCATCCCGCTGGCCCGTCTCAAGAAAGGCGTCACGCCGCAGCGGGCCAGCGCGGACCTGACGGTACTGGCCAGTCGTCTCCGGCGCACCGAGTCTGCCGACGCCGCACCCCATATCGTTGACGTACACCGGTTTCTGTATGGACTCGTCTACCATCATCGGAGGTTGCCGTTGCTGCTATTGGGAGCCGCGGGATTCGTGTTGTTGATCGCCTGTGCGAATGTCGCCAATCTATTCCTGGCTCGCGCCAGTGTGCGGCAGCGCGAGATGGCCCTGCGCATGGCGCTCGGGGCCGGACGCGGTCGCCTCATCCGTCAGATGCTCACCGAGAGTCTTCTGCTCAGCCTGGCAGCCGGCGGCTTGGGGCTGGTCCTGACGTTCTGCTCGGTCAAGGGATTGGTGGCCCTGTGCCCGGCCGATATCCCGCGCTTGCAGGAGACGAACGTCGACCTGCGGGTCCTCGCCTTCACCCTGGGTGTCTCCGTGCTGACGGGGTTGCTGTTTGGCCTGGTGCCCGCCTGGCGGGCCTCCGACATCGGCGTCAACGAGACCCTCAAACAAGGGACGGGGCGCACCACGGGCACTCGGCGATGGCGTCACCTTCACGATGGCCTGGTAGTCAGCCAGTTGGGTCTCTCGCTGGTTTTGCTGATCGGCGCTGCTCTGTTGATTCGCACGCTGGTGGCCTTGCAGACGGTCGATCTGGGATTCCCACCGCGGAACCTCCTGACTATGCATATCGAGCTTCCATATGCGAAATACACCGAAACCGACCAATGCAATGGCTTCTTCGGTCCTCTCTTCGAACGCATCCGTACCCTTCCTGCCGTCCGTTCGGTGGGAGGTCGCGTCGACGACTATTCCGGGACCGACATCACCAGTTCATCCGGCGCCTACGAGAAGAATTTCACCATCACCGGACCGACGGGGCCGGGGCAACCCCGTTCGGCCCGCTGGGTATCCGTGACGCCGGGCTTCTTCGATGCCGTGGGCATGCGCCGGCTCGCCGGGCGGGCGTTTGACGACCAGGACCCAAACGCCATCGTGATTGACGAGACACTTGCGCGCGAGTGTTTCCCCGATGGCAATCCCCTTGGTCAGACCTTCGTGATGGACGATTGGTCCGGGCAGCATGTCCACACCGTTGCCGGGGTCGTGGGTACGATTCGCAGCTTTGCCGCGCCCGGGCCGGTCATGGGGACTGTCTACACACGAGGCACGGAGTACTCGAAATGGGCGGCCGTCCTGGTGCGAACGGACGGCGACCCGATGCGTCTGGTACCGGCTATTCGAAGGCTCGTTGCCGAACTGGAAAGGGATCAGGTGATCAGGGCGATCGAGCCGATGGAGGCGACGCTGTCGGAGATGCTGGGACCTCGGCGGTTTGTCGTGACCCTGCTCGGAATCTTCGCGGGCATCGCGTTGGCGTTGGCGACCATCGGCATTTACGGCCTGCTCCAGTACAACACCACGCGTCAGACCCATGATATCGGTATTCGCATGGTCCTGGGCGCCCGGCACGCGGATGTCCTGAGGGCGGTGCTGGGGCAGGGGGTGCGACTCATTCTCATCGGCGTGGCCATCGGCATCGCCGGCGCGGTGGCGCTGACGCGCGTGCTGTCGAGCCTCTTGTATGACGTCACTCCCACTGACCCATTGACTCTGGCGACCGTCTCGGCCCTGTTGATCGCTATTGCCCTGCTGGCCAGCTACCTTCCCGCCCGCCGGGCCGCGCGGATCGACCCGATGGAGGCCCTTCGCTACGAGTAGAATCGGCTTGAAGCCCATGCGGATCGGAGTCGATAGGCCCAACGGGTGCATGACTGTTCTTGCGATCCGGCTCGGTCAGGCCCACACTGGCGGGCACCGATTCATGGCCGGTGAGGACAAGCTCGAAATCCGAAGCACGAGACTCGAAACAAATTCCAAACACGAAGTCCAAATGCTCCAAATTCGGCCCGGTTTGCATGGGCAAGGCCGCGTTGCACGCGATGTCTTCGGTGTTTCGAGATTGGATTCTGGTTCATGCGGGCTTGTTTCGAAATTCGGACTTCGATCTTCGTGCTTCCGCAGTGTGCCCAAGCGCGCAGCGCAGAAACGGTTATGCACCCGGGCGTAACCCCACTCTACACATGGCACGTGCCGGTCAGTATAATCAGACCGGTGGAAGCCCACGGCAGGAGGATTCCCCGCAGTGAGCAGGAACGTGCCGATCGCATAGACAGGCAACGGGAGCAACGTAGTGAAACGATATACAGCAGCGTCGATGGTCGTCTGGATGGTGACATGGGCAGTATCGGCAGGGTCTACGCCGGCAGCGGATTGGGCCGGGTTCCGGGGGCCGGGCGCGGGGGGCGTCAGCGACCAGACGGGTCTGGCCCTGACGTGGAGCGAGACGGAGAACCTCGCCTGGAAGACCCCGCTGCCGGGACCGGGCTCGTCCAGCCCCATCGTCTTCGGCGACCGAGTCTACGTGACGTGCTATTCCGGCTATGGCCTGGACCCGAATGAGCCGGGCGATCCGAACGATCTGGTGCGCCATCTGGTGTGCATCCGCGCCGCAGATGGAAAGCTGCTCTGGGACACAGCCGTGCGGGCGACGCAGCCGGAAGACCTCTACCGGGGCATGCTGCGCGAGCATGGTTACGCCAGCCAGACCCCCGTGACGGATGGGCAGCGGGTCTTCACGTTCTTCGGCAAGACCGGCGTGCTTGCCTTCGACCCGAACGGCAGGCAGCTCTGGCAAACCAGCGTGGGCGCCGACACGGACCAGAAACGCTGGGGTGCCGCGACGAGCCTCGCTCTCTACAAGCACCTGGTCTTCGTCAACGCCTGGGACGAGAGCAAGGCACTCTACGCGCTGGATGCGCGAACGGGCCGAGAGGTCTGGAAGAAGGACTCCTCCAAGACCGGGCTGTCGTTCAGCACGCCCGTCGTGGTTGAGCAGGCAGACGGCCGCACGGAGTTGGTCGTTTCCGTCCCGTCTGTGGTCTGGGGACTCGATCCGCTGACCGGCGAACAGCTCTGGTCCGCTCGCACCGGCATCGACGACGACATGATCCCCAGCCCGGTGGTCGTTGACGGCGTCGCGTACATCCACGGCGGCGGCCCGCGTCAGCATGGCTCTCTGGCGGTGCGACTGGGCGGCCGGGGCGACGTCACCGACACGCACATCGTCTGGTCGAGCAAAGACGTCGCCAGCCCGCCTTCGCCGGTGATTGTGGACGGCCTGATGTATTGGGTGGACGCCTACGGGCAGGCCTGCTGCGTGGAAACCGCCACCGGGCAGCTTCGGTACCGCGAGAAGCTGCCGGTTGTCGAGCGATTTGCGGTCTACGCCTCCGCGGTCGCCGCCGAGGGCCGAATCTACGTCGTGACGCGAAAGGGCGGCGCCTTCGTGCTGCCCGCTCGGCCGGAATTCCAAATCCTCGCCCGCAACCAGTTCGCATCCGACCCCAGCGACTTCAACGGCTCTCCCGCCATCAGCAGCCAGCGCCTCTTCCTCCGCTCGAACCGCTTTCTCTACTGCGTCCAACAAGCCCAGCAGTAGGGCGGGCCTCGACCCTCCAATCGCTTTGGTCACCTCGCCATCGACGTCCTTGGCGATCCGCCGGCCGGAGGGGTCGTAGGTGTAGGTGATCTGCTGCCACTGGTTGAAGAGCCCCCGCGCCTGGCGTCCACTGGAGACGTAGGGGCGAATGATTATTCGCCCCTACCTGTCGCCGCTGTCCTTGCTGTACATCCTGACCAATGCGTGCGTCCCGTCCCCGCTGACGAGCAGGGGACGGACGCCGATAACCAAGGGCCAGCCAGGCATTCTGCTTCGAGCAGCCCATCGACGGGCAACTCTGACCTGTCATCAGCCGCGAAACGGCGGTGCAACGCCTTGTGGCAACACAGCCATTTGGATCGGAGACTGTTCAGCGGCGTTCCATCAGATGCCAGACCGTGCCGTGCCGAATCCGACGTCGTCGATGAATACGATTCCCGTACCACCGGCTGTCGGGTTGTTCCGATCGCCGAGTCCGATGTAGATCGTGGCGGCGCGACTCAGATTCACACCGCCGGCGGTCAATTCGCTGTACGGAATCACCCACTCCTGCCAGGAGTCGGCGAGGGCCGCATCCGGGTCGGGATGCGCTGCGACACCAACCTTGCCGGTGCTATCCTCAATCGCCACGTACAGCGTTTCGGCGACGTTCGCCGCATCACCATGGAAGAACAACCTCAGGGAGACGGCTCCACCGGTCATCAGGTCTGCTCCGCCAAGGTCGAACTCGGCCTCCGAATAGAACGGCGAAGCCGAATTGTCGTACGCCAGCGGCATCGACTGCCGGCCGCTGTGGACGATGGTCCGCTCGGCAAACGGAGCGTTGAGGTAGCCGACCGTCGAGCCGGTGCCGTTGACCCAGCCGTCCAGCCAGGTGTCGAAGATCGTCGTCTTGGCGTCGAGGTCGTCGTTGTACGTCTCGAACCCGTCGATCAGGGCGTATTCCTGCGTCGAGAAGCTCCAGACCTCGCCGGGCCATGCTGTCACCGTATCGGCCTCATTGACCTCCACGATCTGCCAGTAGTAGATGCTCCCAAACTCCATGCCATCGGGAGCAAACGTCGGGCTGTCGACTGTGCCGGCCAACGTCAGGGCGGCCGGGTCCGTGCCCAGATGTACCTCGTGCGAGGCGGCGTTTCGGCCGCTGCGCCAAGCCAGGGCCGTGCCGATTTCCACGTCGGCGGCCCCGTCGGCCGGCTGCGGCTGGCGGGCGTATGCGGGGATATACATGAAGCGGACCTCGCTGAGGCCATACTGCCCTATGAGCCCGTAGCCGCTGTTGACGTTCAGGCGAACGTACCTGGCCGCCACGCCGCCGAAACTGACGGTCGTGTTCGCTGTATACGTGGCAGTCGCTGTCGCCCTGGCGAACTCGAAGTCGCCCAGCGCCGTCCAGTCGGTCCCGTTTTCGGAGTACTCGACGGTCACGCCCTTGAGCCCGAACCCGAGCATCAGCTCAAACTGCACGTTGTAATTCCAGACCAGCATCTCGTGCAGTCTGTAGACCTTTCCGAGATCGTACTGAATCCACAGCGGCTCGTCTGCCGGCGGGTAGGCCAGCCACATGTCGGGGGCTTTTACCGAGGCTTGATCGTCGGCGTTGATGCCCGAGCCATCCACCGTGCGTTGCGGCGTGGACACGGCATCGGAGGCGCCGTTGCTGGTCGCGATGACGTTCGCAATCGGATAGGCGAACGGTTCGACCGTGAAGCTCCAGACCTCGCCCTTGAAGATCGTATAGTCCGGCGCCGCGTTCACCTCGTCGATGCGCCAGTAGCAGGTGGCGCCGAATTCGAAAAGAGCGGCAGACGCAAAGGTTGTGCCCTCCTGGTCCTGACTGACCAGGACCCCCCGCGGACTTTGCCGGCTGGCCGCATTCACATCCTCAAAGCCGGTCCCGAGATAGACATCATGCGTGTTGGCGAACTGGCCGGGCGTCCAACCCAGGGCCGCATCTCTGGGTACATCGGCTGCTCCATGGGCCGGAACGGGATGAGTGGCAATGGACATGACGCCGCCTTCCGCATCGAGGATTCGAACCTCATCAATGAGCAGATCACCGGCCGCCTCAAACCCCCACGAAATTCGGTCGATCGTGCCCGTTCCCCCCGTGAACTCGTCGAGGTTCGCCGGACGGACTCCATTGCTTGTGAAATCCCTGAGCATCACTTGCACCAACTGATAGCCGGGCTGGTCATCCACAGTGAAGCTGGTATCTCGAAAGTCCGGATCCCACCCCGGGCCCCCCAGCCTCAGTTCCACGTAGCCGATGGGGCTCGTCCCGCCGTCGATGTAGAACTCGATATAAGCGGTGTCGAAGTCGATGCCGGACAGGTCCAGATTCAGATTCATGATGCCTGTGATCCAGGCCCAGCTCCCATAGGTGGCAAAGTCGCGTTTCAAGTGATTTGCGCCTCGGTAGGGGGCCGAGTCGCTGACCACAAACTGGCTGTCGCCGCGCAACGCAAGATCGGCGTCGGGCGCCAGTTCCTCACTGAATATGATGCATTCGCCTCCAAAGGCAACGGCAGTCGACAGGGCGATGACGGCTGTCAGGGTGAGTGTGAATTGCCTCATCCGGGATTTGTCATTTGACGTCATGATATGCACTCCTCCACACAACACCGTTAGTCCAGGATTCGCCATCTGCCTTCATAACTGGTGCTCCGGCACGCCACACTCTCAATCATACCGTAATAGGCGCTCGATTGCAACATGCCGGCCATCCTGTCCTGCAAAGTTCCTGGCCGGCTCCCGATCGGCTGATTCTATCGAGGATTTGGAGGCCAACGAAACGGCGTCCGGGACGCTCTGCCCAAACCGCTGGCAGGCGTCCGCCGGAGGGCTCAGACGGTCGAGGAGGCGTTGGATGGTCAGGGGTTGCGGCCGTTGGCCGCGACAAGTTCTGAGTTTTGAGTGCTTCGTCTTGAATTCCGTCTTCCGTCCTCCGTCGGCCCCCGCGCTATCAACCGCACCCCTGCGAATGAGTACCCCGTCCCCCGGATTTCGGCTGGACTTGACGTTATGTCATCGGGCAGCCGACGTTATTGGCGAACACGTAACCGTCGCCATGTTCGCCAAGATCGACAGCCATCTGATCCATGAACCCGCGATAGAGCGTATTGTCGGCAATCACCGAGTGGCTGAGTTTTCGCAGAATGAACCCGACCTGCGGCGTGTACTTCCCCTGGCCGCCGTCGTCGCGTCCGGCCGCACACGTGTTCGAAACAAACGTCAGCCCACTGCATTCGTCCAGGCGGACCTGGCAGGAGCGTTCTCCCTCGGCCAGCAGGTTGCTGTCTTTGCCACAGCGTCTGAAGACATTGCCCGTAATGGTGGTGGTGCGCATCTTGGCCGCACAAATCCCGGCGCCCCAGTTCCGGTCGAAACAGTTGCCCGTCACGTTCCACGCGTCGCCGGCGTAGAGGTACAGGCCGTATCCCTTGTTCCATTCGACGCGGTTGGCCGTGAACATGACGGTGGCGCCCACGCCCTCACAGCCGAAGCCATGACTTCCGTTTCCTGAGAACTGGTTGTCCGTTACGAAACCGTCCCAGCCGGTGATCTGAACGCCGCATCCTTTGTTACCTTGCATGATACTGTGCCGAATGATGAACAACCAGATGCGCAGCAGATGTACGCCGTGGCCCGAGAACCCGGCAATCTTGCAGTCGTCGATGACAATAGAATCTTCCTTGGGGCTGTATTCCTCCGCGTTGTTGAGGAAAACGCCATGAATGGGTTTCTGTGCGTCTCGTCGCCCCTGCAGGAACAGTCCTCGCAGATGGACACCGAAAGCCCCGGTGATGTTGAGCAGGCAATCCGCGTCGTCGGAATCCAGCAGCAGCATCGCCCCGGCATCCCCTCGGTACCCCCACTGAGGTTCTGCCATGACCGTGGTATGCTGGCGGACCTTCAGGTCGTGGCAGAGATATCGTCCTGCGGGGAAATAGGCCGTCCCGCTGACCGCCCCGGCCGCGTCCAGTGCCTTCTGAACAGCCTCGGAGTCCGGCGTCTTGCCGTCGCCTTTGGCGCCGAAATCACGCACGTTGAAAACGGAAGCACTCTGCGCTCCCGTTTGCTCATCCGATGAGGCACGCGCTGTCCCGGCCAGACCTGCCATGCCGAGCAAACCGGTTCTCATGATGAATTCGCGTTTCGTTATTTCCATAGAACTCTTCCCCTTCTCGAACCGGCGACGCGATCGCCTTCCAGCCCAGCCGCTGAATTCGAAGGCCTTCTGACCCGATGGTTCAATACTGCGTCGGCCCCACCACCGTTGTCAACTCCTATCTGTGCCGACCTGCGTGACGGAGCCCCCCACACAGGGTGTGCACGGCACACCGATTCTATGGTACGTTCGAGGCGTGCAATGCACACCCTACGGCTACTGACGGGCCGATCGCGCTACCTGCGATTCGCAGGTACCGGTTTTGCCCGGACACCTCGCAAAGGCGCAGGCAGGCACCAGACACTTCCAGATAGAACAGCGCGAACGCCTCGGCCTGCACGACCAGGGGCGATTTGCTCGCGGCCGTCTCCTCGGGCCGGCGTCGCAACGAGTCTATCGCCAGGGCCACCGGGTCAGGGCTGTTCAAGAGCTGCTCCACCGCCGGGTCCGGCCGTAGCGCCAGGGCACGGGAGAAAGCGGCCACGCCGACCGCCAGCGCGGCGATCAGCGCGTTCCATGCCACTCTCTTCAATCTGCCGAACACAGCGGTTGCCATATCATCCTACCCCGCTCCATCATGATCGCTTGACCCGGCGCGCGCAGACAAACCGCCCGCCGCCCCATCGGCGCCGACCGGCTCCTCACGCCAGGACTCCCCACGGAACCCTCGCATCCCATTCAACACACGCCGCGATAACCCTTCATTACTCCAAATCCATGCCTGATCTGGACCCTCTTTACCAAGAAACAGGTGGCTGTCCCGAATGGTGCTCGGTTAAGGGGAAAGCCATCCTCGAAATCCCCATAGCGGAGCTGAAAACGCGGATCGGTGCGCCACGAATAGCACTAACCGAACGCCATTCGTGGCTGTCCCCGTTTCCCTCTAGACACCATGCCGCTCAACGGACCGCCATTCTATACTGTCCCCGGATTTCCGCCCAAAACTTCTTTTGCCAAATCACATACCATGAGCAGGGCGTAAATCACATAAACAACAACGAAGAATGCAAAGGCCAATCTGATCCGTCGGCGTACGCGCACTTGCTTGACCTTCTCACATTGCAGCATGATGAAGTAGCATGCCGTGAGCATCCCACCGGCCATAGCGAACACGAGCATATTCTCGAGGTAGTAGACGCCATCATCATTGTCCCTAATCAGAAGCTCAAGGGTCCAAAAGAAGAACACGAGGACGCTTGCATACGCATACCACAGCATGCAGGGACATATCCAGATCCGCCATGCATCCTTAAGCCGGTTTCCTTGCACTCGTTGTCTCCAGAATTAGTTGTTACCACGTTTGGTTGATCCCACGCCACTAGTAGGTCCGCTGAGCTAGACTACTTTCCGCCGTCCTTTTCGGGACACTCCTTTTCATTGGCCGCATCCACCACGGCGTCTTTTACAAGATCTGCTGCAATGTCGCCGGGCTTACTAGGGACAGCCACGAATGGCGGTCCGTTAAGGAAATCAAAGAAAAAGGTCTCCCGTGGCCGATAGTTGTATTGGCGACTACTACTATCGGTAAGGAGACCCAATGATGCGTAAAGATACTATCGGCCAGGCAGCTCGAACGACTACAAAGATTTCCGATTCTTTGCAGAGTGCTATCTTCCATTCCATCCGCCATGTTGTCTCGGATGAACTCGTCGAGCAGACCTGTCGTGAAGTCGACTACCGTTTTCGCAAACGCAAGATCACCCCTGTGGTGACTGTGCTGCATATGATTCTGTCGGCCCTCTGGCCGGAGGAGTCGTTCAATGCCTGCTGGCAGGTACTCTGGGATACCTTCGTCAGTTGGTTTCCTCAGTTCCAAGGCCAGAGTCCCTCTCGTCGGCGTGTGTCCGAGGCCCGAGGCAGACTGCCTTTGACACTCTGGAGACGCTTGTTTGAAGCCGTCTCCGAACAGGCCCAACAGCGGTCTGAGGGATATGACTCCTGGAAGAGCCATCGCGTGGTGCTGACAGACGGGACGTGTGTGTCCATGACGCGTACCCCGCAATTGGTCAAAGCTTTCGGGGTCAACCACGGGCATCATGGCCGAGGACGCTACCCCCTGGCCCGCCTGGTGACGGTGTGTTTGGCGGGAACCATGACGATTCTGGACTATGCCCTGGGCGGCTATCGCTGCGGAGAATCGAGTCTGTTGTCGTCGCTGCTGGGGTCGCTGCGTCCGGGCGATCTGTTGATCGGGGATCGGCATTTCGCGGGGGCGCCACTCTATGTCGAGTACCAAAACCACGGTCTGGAGTTTGTGACGCGAGCCCATCACCGCCTCCAGATCGCCAAGGTCAAACGTATCCTTCGCTACAGTCCCGATGACTTCATCGGGCGACTGACCATTCACAAGCTCTATCGACGCAGGGACCCGTCCCTGGCCACGCATATCGACGTGCGGCTCCTCAAGGCGGTCGTGCGAATCCGAGGGCGACGACAACACGTCTGGTTCACGACAAGCCTCCTGGACCCCAGCCGCTACCCAGCCGACCAGATCGTCGCCTTGTACCTCCAACGATGGCGGATCGAGACCCTCTTTCGGGAGATCAAGATCACCCTGTCGGCCGATGTCCTGCGCAGCCAGAGTCCCGATGGGATTCGCAAAGAGATCGCCGCTCGCCTGACAGCCTTGAACGTCGTTCGTACTGTCATGCTGGAAGCGGCAGCGACGGCCCAGATCGAAGACCCTTTGCGAATCAGCTTCGTGCATGCGGTCCGCGCGATGCTGAGCTTCAGTCCGGCACTGGGCCATGCACCGTTGGCGGCGGTGCCGGCAATCTACCAGGCGATGTTGACGGAGATCGCCTGTCACATCAATCCGGATCGCCCCGACCGATTGGAACCACGTGCCCTTCGTCGCGAACGCCATCACTACCCTTCGCTTCGGATAACCCGAGCCCAATGGAAGGCCAGACACCATGCCGCTTAACGGACCGCCATTCGGGACAGTCACCTGTTTCTCTCCTTCTCACCTCCAATGTCCCCTGTTCTCATGGCCTTGCATCTACTCGTTGTGAGGTTGCCGATTCGGAAACCGTGTCTATACCGCAAATCCAAAGGTGCCGCGTTGAAGTCTCAGTGACGGTATTATCGTTTCCCGGAGTGACAGAGGCAAGAAGAAAAATGCGAAGAAGTCAGGTTGGAGGCTGGAGACCGTTAAGATGCTAGGGACAGTCAGTGCGCCACGAAGGCGTGGAAGCGGGGTTAACGAGGGACAGCCACCTATTATGGCCAGCAGAAATAGGTGCCTGTCCCGAATGGCGGTCCGTTAAAAGTCCTGTCGCCACTTCGACCTTTGTTCTCAGGCCAAGAACGAGGGTCACTGGCGTGATCGCCCGCTTAAGCGCCCGCCATTCGTGCCTGTCCCCAGTATACCGTGTCCCCGACCAAGGCCCTCTGTGTTCTCTCCGCGTCGGTCTTGATCGAAGGTCGGTTTTCTGCTACAATGCATGTGCTCATCCTCTACTGAAAATCTCCATCCCATGCAGCGCAAATTGCATTTCTTAAGCAGTCCCCTTCAGGACAGTCTTTCTGGCTTGTTCATCAGTCACTCAGTGCTCTCATCCAATCCGGCCAATCCTCTGACTGGACACCGCCAGCCCGGGTCCAGGGGCCATTTGTGTCGTAATTCCTGTGCCATTTTAGACGCCATAGAGGCTTGAGGCTGACCTTGGACAATGATGCATCCATGAACAGGCAGTTCACAGCCCCGTGGTGCCGGTTCAGACAGAATCGCACCATGTTTGAGCTTACGTTGAAAGCAAGCATCTCTCCCTCGAAGGCTGGCGGCTCGTCGGTTTCGAAGGGACGCCCCTCGGCATGAAGACAATCCAGAAAGAGCGGGACATTGCCCAAGCCCTTGACATGAAGGTTCCCCCAGAAATTCTCGACCGGGCGTTCGAACGCCTCGTCAGGTGCCACGGCATTGTAGGCCCAGCCATTGAGACCGTAGCTGAGCAGAACGTCGTCCGGGCCACGATAGCTCCCGTATGGGACCTGCCCCCCTTCATCATAGGGCTTTGTAGCCGAAGGGCAGAGCGTGATCTCTCGATCATCGTAATAGTAGTGGCGCATCGCTGTGGCCCAATGCCTTTTGTCATTGGTATCATAGCTGCTGCAGCCGCTAGGGAAGCGGCCGTCGCAATCGTTGTCGTACATAGAAAAGACGAGACTCCACTGATGCAGATTGGACTGGCACGCAGCATTCTTGGCCTGTTGTCGCGCCCGGCTGAGCGACGGCATCAGGATCGCCATCAGCAAGGCGATGATGGCAATGACGACTAGCAGTTCAATGAGCGTAAAGCCATTTTGTCTACCCATGTTCCACCTCTTTGGACACCCGATGTGAAGGGTCGCAGCTTGCTTGCATCTATCTCTTGTCTTCTGCCGTCGCGCCTGCCCGCCGTCCATTTCCAGCCGCGAGCACAGCGCTGGCATGCCGCGCCAACACGCCTCTTGTGTCCTGCTGATAGTCTTTGAGGATTTGCTCTCCGAGCCCCTTCCAATCACCACAACGGTACAGGGCGCGGGCCAGTAAATACTAGGGACAGCCATCTATTATCACCTTTTCACCTCGCATTTTCCCTGTTTCATCGCTTCGCACACGCTTGCGTCAGGAGTCGGGCCGGCAAGCCATGTGCTTGCTGCACGTCCAAGGGTGCCACGTCGAAGTCTCTGGCGGCGATACTAGGGACAGCCACCTATTATAGCCAGCAGAAAGGCGAATTCACATGGTAAGCGCAACACGGATATAGAAGAGACATCGCGAGCGGCATCCGGTAGCTTGGAGTTGTTCAACGACTTCAGACTACGGAGTGCTCGCGATGTCGTACAACCATCTTACCATGGACGAACGAAATGTCATCTACCGAATGCGATTCCAGGGTTATTCCGACGCCGAGATCGCACGCTGCATCGGCTGTCATCGAGCCACCATCGGCCGGGAGTGCAAACGCAACGCCAGCGTCGAGGGCCGCTATGATCCGGCCAATGCCCAGACCCTGGCCAACAGCCGACGGCGGGCCCACCTGCGTCAGCCCAAGACCGGTCACCGCCGCTTGATGGCCTACGTCGAAGATCGGTTGCGACACGACTGGTCGCCCGAACAGATTGCCGGACGCCTGGAGGCCCAGACACCCGCCGGCCTGGAGGGCCATGGCATCAGTCATACGACCATTTATCGCTGGATCTGGGGCGATCCGCAACGAGCCCAACAGCTCCGTCTCTTCCTGCGGATCGCCCGCAAGCCGCGACGCAAGCCCTATGGCAAGCCCTCTCGCCGGGGCCAGATCGCCGGCAAACGCTCCATCGACGAACGCCCGAAAGAAGCCAACGAACGCCAGCGGCTCGGAGACTGGGAAGGCGACACCGTGGTAGGCAAAGGTCGTCGCGGCTATCTTCTGACCTGTGTGGATCGGGCCAGTCGCTATCTGAGTCCGTTACAGCGCTCTACGTCTCCGCAGCAAGCCTGCCAGCCCGGCACCGATGGCCCCAAGAACGATACCCGCTGGAGCCGGGACCGCCGGGATCGCCGGGTCGTTTGTAAATGTCAGGCCACTAACGAGAAGTGCACTGGGGTTATTCCTTGCTTGCGGCCAATTCTCCACTTTGAATTCGAGCGTGTTTACCCCAATGACGAAACCATTTGTGATGTCGAAAGCTTTGAGAGCGTCGAGGAATCCATCGTCATAGCCGGTAAATATGCCGTTGAGCCATATCTCGCTAGTGTTGTCTGCGGCCCAAAGCCCGCTGAGGGTAGCAGACGCACCTATATCACCATCGGCGAGTGTGAATTCAAATGTGTAGATATACTCGCCGGCCGGGTCTGATTGCGATGACAGCGATGGGCCGATCCACTTGCTGCCGGCTGGCGGAGCTACCCACCACACCGGATCTGACGATGTGGCTATGGCATTTGCCGGTGCACCTAACGCGATAAGTGAGTAATGCGCATCTATCGCCCCATCGGGAAGAATGGCCCTCGAATCGTCCACACCCGTGTCGAAGAAGACGGGGCCTGCCGAAACTGAGCCGGCCAAAAGGACCAAGGGAATCCAGATTCCTCTCGTGAACGTTCGTTTCTTGTGATTCATGACTCACCTCCGTCAACATGGTACTTGTGAATGCCTAAGATTGGGTGATCCTGCCTCGCGATAATTCCCGGATGATCGGCCAATTGCAGTCACCTGCTACTTCGGTAGCATCTCCCATCTCCTCCTGTCAAGTCCCCGCAATCAATTACGGCGGTAACAAATCACTAGATACCCATGTGCTCGTGACGTGTCAATACGTAGAAATACATATTCTTTGAGAGCCCCGAGTGACAGGACCACGCCACCCCTGCTCTTACTATATCTGGCCCTCAAGGGCATCAAGTTGCCGCCTACGGGCCTTCGCGTTGGTCTTGGCATAGATGGCAGTTGTGGTCGGACTGGCGTGGCCAAGTTGATCCTGGACGAATCTGAGATACTGTTCGACGTTGTACAGCCGGGTGCCGCAGGGCAGACCCCCGTGTCTGCCCTGAACCACGGATGCGTTACCGGTTCCTCGTCGCGGGAGAGGGTAGGCACGGGGGCCTACCCCTACGGGGTGACGCGGGACGCGCACATACCCAGATGTTCTCGCAGATGCGGCCGGGAGCCAAGAATGTACCGCACTCCGTTAATTCCCCGCCTTTAATTCCCCGCGGTCGGTCAGTGACGACCCATAGCTACAGAGACCGATCATCGACGACTTGCGATTGACGACCTGTCGATCTGTCCTACTCATCCGCTCTGTTCCATCCGCTCGCTCCTGCGATATGCGAACAGCGAGATATGAGGAACAGCCGCGTCAGCGGCAGGGCGGATTCTCAATCCACGCGTCCGCCTTTCGATCACCGCTGTTGTGAATTCGCGCAGGCCGAGCGATGTTCGGATCATCGCTTACTTGCCGAGGTCTTTGATTCGGATATTGCGGTACTCGTGGAATCCGTTCTCGCCTTGCAGGCCCAGATAACCGCGCGTCAGCTTGTCCATGCTCGCGGAAACGCTGACGACCTCGCCGTTCAAACGGACTTCAACGCTCGACTTGACGAGCGTGATCTCGTATTCATTCCATTCCCCGACGGGCTTGAGCGTCTTCTGTGTCAATTCGACGTTCAGATCGTGGGCGGCGCCGAAGATCATGCCCATGCGCGCGGTGTTCTGGCACTGCACCTCGTACTTCCGGCTGGGCCAATCGTCTCCTTCCATGTTGGATCGCAGGAAGACGCCGCCGTCCTGATCGGGCTTCATGAACCGAAATTCCAGGCGGAGAATGAAATCGCTGTACTCCTTGTCGCTGCGGAGCCAGCCATGACCGCCGTTGAGCTTGAGGACGCCGTCTTGTGCGACGAACTGCGCCCCGTTCATAAGATGCCAGCCGTCGAGGGTCTTCCCGTCGAAAAGGCTCACGAAGCCCTCCTCCGTTCTGCCGAGGTCTTTGATTCGGATATTGCGGTACTCGTGGAATCCGTTCTCGCCTTGCAGGCCCAGATAACCGCGCGTCAACTTGTCCATGCTCGCGGAAACGCTGACGACCTCGCCGTTCAAACGGACTTCAACGCTCGATTTGACGAGCGTGATCTCGTATTCATTCCATTCCCCGACGGGCTTGAGCGTCTTCTGTGTCAATTCGACGTTCAGATCGTGGGCGGCGCCGAAGATCATGCCCATGCGCGCGGTGTTCTGGCACTGCACCTCGTACTTCCGGCTGGGCCAATCGTCTCCTTCCATGTTGGATCGCAGGAAGACGCCGCCGTCCTGATCGGGCTTCATGAACCGAAATTCCAGGCGGAGAATGAAATCGCTGTACTCCTTGTCGCTGCGGAGCCAGCCATGACCGCCGTTGAGCTTGAGGACGCCGTCTTGTGCGACGAACTGCGCCCCGTTCATAAGATGCCAGCCGTCGAGGGTCTTCCCGTCGAAAAGGCTCACGAAGCCCTCCTCCGTTCTGCCGAGGTCTTTGATTCGGATATTGCGGTACTCGTGGAATCCGTTCTCGC
>Ga0208458_1000422_pt1 | contig 46811 bp, 32 predicted proteins | sample AD_UKC085_MetaG_FD_184432 | JGI IMG/M metagenome (GOLD analysis project Ga0208458, IMG submission 184432) | Active sludge microbial communities of municipal wastewater-treating anaerobic digesters from USA - AD_UKC085_MetaG (SPAdes) (version 2) | ecosystem: Engineered > Bioreactor > Anaerobic >... | reverse complement strand
TTTGTGGGGTAAGGGGAGAATGTGTCGTTGAGGAAGCAATGACCAACGAATTTGAGCCAAATCTAGTTCATTGTTCATAAGTCGAACTCAAAGAAGAGGGTTGAAGCGTAGTTGCGGATTTGAGGTTACATAAATGAAATGTGAAAAATCACATTTCATTTATGTAAAAGTCAATTGAAACAAAGGTTAATCAAACGTTTTTGCATCGAGATTAGATTTATCTCATTTTATACCGTCAAAATACGTTATCTTTGTCGTAAATTATAATATATGGCTGCTAACTATCTTCAGGTTGAGAATCTGACAAAATCATTCGGAGACAAACTCCTTTTCGAGAACATATCCTTCAGTATTTTCGAAGGCCAACGTATTGCCCTAATCGCTAAAAACGGTTCTGGAAAGACTACCCTGCTCAACATCATTGCAGGAAATGAGCAGTACGACGGAGGAAACATCACATTCAAGAGAGACCTTCGGGTCAGCATTCTCCCACAGGACCCTCAATATCCTGCCGGATTGACCGTTCTGCAGGCTTGTTTCCAATCGGACAATGAGATTGTAAAGACCATTGAGCAATACGAAGAAGCTCTTCTCAACCCAAGCGACGAAGAGAAATTCAACAAGCTCCTTACCCAGATGGAGAACTATAAAGCCTGGGAATATGAGACAAGAATCAAGCAGATTCTCGGCAAGCTGAAGATCTATAATTTCGATCAAAAGGTAGAAAATCTTTCGGGAGGACAATTGAAACGTGTGGCATTGGCCAATGTGTTGATTACCGAACCTGAGATGCTCATACTCGACGAGCCTACCAACCACCTCGACCTCGAGATGGTGGAATGGTTGGAAGATTTCCTCAAGAAATCAAAGATGGCGTTGCTGATGGTAACCCACGACCGTTACTTCCTAGACCGCGTATGCAGCGACATTCTAGAAATAGACCAGCAGCAACTCTTCTCTTACAAAGGAAACTACTCCTATTATCTCGAAAAGAGACAGGAGCGCATCGACATACAAAACGCTGAGTTGACCAAGGCAAACAATCTTTTCCGCAAAGAGTTGGACTGGATGCGTCGTCAGCCACAGGCCAGAGCGGGAAAGGCTCAATACAGAATCGACTCCTTCTACGATTTGGAAAAGAAGGTGAAGGCTAAAAGGGATAAAGGTGAAGTCAGCCTCGATGTGAAAGCATCATACATAGGAAGCAAGATTTTCGAAGCAAAATACATCTCTAAAAAATTCGGAGATCTCAAGATATTGGACAATTTCTACTACAACTTCGCGAGATTCGAGAAGTTGGGTATCGTGGGAAACAACGGAACGGGAAAATCAACCTTCATCAAAATGTTGGTTGGAGAAGAGAAACCGGACAACGGAACGATAGATGTCGGTGAAACCGTACGTTTTGGTTATTACAGCCAAAACGGACTGAAGTTTGAAGACCAGATGAAAGTCATCGACGTAGTCAAAAGCATCGCCGAAGAGGTCAGCCTCGGAGACGGCAGAAAAATGAACGTTTCGCAGTTTCTTCAGTACTTCCTATTCACCCCTGAGACACAGCACAATTACGTGTACAAGATAAGTGGAGGCGAGCGCCGCCGTCTGTACCTTTGTACTGTTTTGATGCAAAACCCGAACTTCTTGGTATTGGATGAGCCTACGAACGACTTGGATATCGTGACACTTAATGTGTTGGAGGATTACCTGCAATCGTTCAAGGGATGTGTCATCGTTGTATCACACGACCGTTACTTTATGGACAAAGTGGTAGACCACTTGCTTGTATTCCATGGCAACGCGGAGATTCAAGACTTCCCTGGAAACTATTCCGACTTCCGCGAATGGAAAGAGGCTAAATCGATCCTGGACAAGCAAGAGAAGTCTGCAATACAAAACAAAGACAAGAAGGAAGAGAAAGCCCCTCAACAGCAACGGAACAGTGCAGACCGTCCACGAAAAATGACCTTCAAAGAGAAGAAGGAGTTCGAAGATTTAGAGAAAGACATTGCTGCATTGGAGACAGAGAAGAAAGTCATCGAAGAGGGACTTTCCAACGGCACCATCCAAGGCGACGAGCTTATAGAAAAATCTCAAAGAATTGGCGTAATCATCGATGAATTGGACGAAAAGACGATGCGTTGGCTAGAGCTGAGCGAAATCGGTTAAAGCAAACACTTCATAAGAAATTTATAAATCATCCTAGTAAATTTAAATCAAACTTTAAATTTACTAGGATGATTTATTTTGTAATCCACCGACCTTCTCGGTTTAACTTATTTACTGTTTGTATATACGATGATTAAATATACAGAACTACTTTCTTTTTATCCAACAAAGAAAAAACACACAGAATCCAAATTGATCTAAAAAACAAAAAAGCTGATTTAGGACTTCTAAAAACAACAAATTCAAACCTATTATATTTTTTATCCACTCGATCACGAAACACATGATAATTCTTTGTATATTTACAAAAATTTTTATAAATAATGTATATTTATACATTATTGCAAAATTTCGCACTCATTAACATAACATTAAAACTGAATTCAAAATTGTATGAAGGCTTCCATTAAGGGTGTTTTCGCGCCAAGACTTTTCACTTGTCTCAAAGATTATAACAAGAGCAAGTTCACCACCGACATTATGGCGGGCATCATCGTGGGTATCGTAGCTATCCCACTTGCCATTGCTTTCGGTATTGCTTCAGGAGTAGGTCCTACTGAAGGTTTAGTAACCGCCATCATTGCGGGTTTCATCATCTCCGCATTCGGAGGCACGAAAGTTCAGATTGGAGGACCAACAGGAGCCTTCATCGTCATTATCTACGGCATCATCCAGCAACACGGACTGAGCGGTTTGATGATTGCCACCGTCATCGCAGGAATTATACTTATTATAATGGGTATTAGTAAGTTAGGAAACATCATCAAATTCGTACCCTACCCTGTCATCGTCGGATTCACAGGAGGTATCGCTTTGACTATCTTCTCTACTCAGATGAACGACCTTTTCGGTCTTGGTATCGAAAAAGTGCCCGCAGACTTCATAAACAAATGGATAAGCTACTTCCAGCACTTAGGCAACATCAACTGGTTGGCTTTAGGAGTTGGATTGGCAAGTTTGGTAATTATCATCATTACACCTAAGTTCTCGAAAAAGATTCCTGGTTCTTTAGTTTCCATCATCATCATCACTTTGGTGGTTTGGATTTTGAAGAATTACTTTGGGGTTACAGGCATTCAGACCATCGGCGACATTTACGAATTGCCTTCAGGCGTTCCAATGCCTTCGATCCCTGAGTTGACCATGAAAGAAGGCGAGACGATTTTCAACGTGATTCAACAGTTGTTCCCTGCCGCCTTCACCATCGCGATGTTGGGTGCAATCGAATCTCTATTGTCTGCCATGGTAGCAGATGGTGTTATCGGCGACAAGCACGATTCTAACACAGAGCTTGTTGGCCAAGGTATAGCTAACGTGGTTACTCCATTCTTCGGAGGTATCCCTGCAACAGGAGCTATTGCCCGTACAATGACAAACATCAACAACGGCGGACGTACTCCAATCGCTGGTATTATCCACGCTATTGTTCTGTTGCTCGTTTTACTTTTCTTGGGACAGTTGGTCGGATACATTCCGATGCCTTGTTTGGCTGGCGTTTTGATCATCGTATCTTACAACATGAGCGGCTGGCGTACGTTCAAATCTTTAGCTAAGAATCCAAAGTCTGACTTTGCCGTTCTTTTAGTCACTTTCGTTTTGACGGTAATCTTCGATTTGACCATTGCTATTGAAATCGGACTTCTATTAGCCATCGTGTTGTTCTTGAAACGCACAAACGAAGCTTCTGTTATCCGTGTCTTTAAAGATGAGATAGATCCAGGAGAGAACCTCGACATTAACCTTCACGAAGAAAAGCTGACTATCCCTGAGGGTGTAGAGGTTTACGAAATCGACGGTCCTTACTTCTTCGGAATAGCTAATAAATTCGATGAAATCATGAAACAAGTTGGAGACAACTCCAAGGTTCGTATCATCCGTATGAGAAAGGTTCCTTTTATCGACTCGACAGGTATCCATAACCTAGAGACACTATGCCTACAATCCAAGAAAGAGGGCATTCATGTGATTCTTTCAGGTGTAAACAAGCATGTTCGTGCAACGCTTGAAAAAGCGGGATTTGATAAGGTGGTTGGTGCTGATAACATCTGTTCTAACATCAACGAAGCACTTCAAAAATCTGATGAATATGTTTCAAAAGACAAAAAATAGTCCTATCTTTACATAAGACATTTCAAATCTCCTATTTCTTTTCCAAAATGGAATAGGAGATTTTTTATATATGTTTGAAATTGACCAGGGAGTTGTTCTAATGATGGAACTCACAACAAAATTTTCCTTCAGGGCAAACAGAAAAACAGAAAAATTATGCAAATCAAGGAATCAGAAACACGTATCGCTTTCAGAGAGAAACTGAATGAGCTCATGTTAGATGACGTTTTAATGGACGACATTGATAGAATTTACATTCCTCTTGCTAAACTCATCTCCGAAGGGCTTAACATGGCTTCGAAGACCCAAATCATAGGTATAAACGGAGCCCAAGGCACTGGAAAAACGACACTTTGCAACTTGTTGAAAGTAGTTTTAGAAACCGGTTTTGACATGAAAGTGGCTCAATTCAGCATCGACGATTTCTATCTCACAAGAAAAGAAAGAGTTGAATTATCCGAAAAAATTCACCCTTTGCTCATTTCGCGTGGTGTTGCTGGAACTCATGATATTGCATTAGGTCAACGCACCATCGATGCACTATGTAATGCAGGTTCTAAAACCGTTACGAACATACCAAGTTTTGACAAGTCAACAGACGACCGATTCCCTGCTTCGAAATGGCAGAAATTCACAGGCCGTCCAGACGTTATTCTTTTTGACGGTTGGCTTGTAGGAGCCGTCGAGCAACCCGAAGAGGATCTCAGATATCCAATCAACATGTTGGAAGAGACTGAAGATTCCGAGGGAATCTGGAGACACTACGTAAACGACCAATTGAAGAACGTCTACAAGCCTTTCTTCGAGTGTTTGGATTTGCTAATCATGTTGCAGGTTCCATCGTTCGACAAGATCTACGAATGGCGTAGTCTTCAAGAGAAAAAACTCATGATCCAATCACAAGGAAAAAAAGACCTTCGCGTAATGGACAACAAAAAACTCCCGAGGTTCATCTCCCATTACGAAAGATTGACCCGTTACATGTTGACAGAGATGCCATCAAGAGCAGACATGCTGTTCCGCGTCAATGATGACCACAGAATAGTTATTTAACTCAGGTTTTCAAAAAAAGACCAAATAAAGACTCCGCCCATAAGGCGGATTTTTTTATGCCTAAAATTGCGAGAAAAATCTCAACATACAAGTGCAAATCTACACATGAAATCAATATTCTAAAAAATCAAGAATTATCTTTTTACGGCACCGGGTCATACCCACTTCCACCCCACGGATGGCATCGTAGGAATCGCTTTAGGGTAAGCCACAAACCTTTTACCGCACCATACTTCTTAAGGGCTATAATGGCGTATTCTGAACACGTAGGCGTGAATCTGCAAGAGGGTGGTGTATAAGGAGAAATAAAATAACGGTAGAATAGCACAGGCAGCATCAACAGCTTGGCAAAAAATTGGGATATGAGGTTTGGAGAAGCCATATCAAGGCAATTTAGAGACCAACTTTTCCAAAGCGATCTTCATCTTACGCTGCACAAAAGCGGTAGGTTCTACCTTGTCGCCAATATAATTGAAAGCTACCAGCAATTGATAATCTTTCGACTCCAAAGCAGAGAAAAGGATACCCTTATTTAAGCGGTAAGATTCTCTTAACTGTCGTTTCAGGCGGTTTCTATCCACAGCGTGTTTGAAACGCTTTTTAGGTGCGCTCATCAGGCAGCGCGCAGGAACATCAGCCTTATCTGTTGTGCAAAAAACAATTCGTACAGGATAGCACAAGAACGATTTCCCCTCTGTAAACAATTTGTCTACAGAAGTCTTTCCGCACAAATGCTCAGCCTTTGGAAATGTATTTCTATACAACATCTTTTTTCTATGGATAAAAGAAAGAGAAAGGATCCGAAAGGCAGATAAATCTGCAACCAAAGCAACGAGGTCTATTCAACCGTCATTCTTCTCTTTCGGACCCCTTCTCTACTCTAAAAGTTATTTCTTCTTATTGCACTCCCTGATGTATTGCTCTATAGCAGCAGCCATTGAAGGTGCTGTTGGAGTTGGAGCTTCGATATCGACATTCAATCCTGCATCTTTTGCAGCCTTTGCAGTCGTAGCACCCAAACAACCAATCTTTACATCACCCTGTTGGAAGTTAGGGAAGTTTTTGAACAAAGAGTTAATTCCTGAAGGGCTGAAGAAGACCAACATATCGTAGTTGAAATCCTTATCTTGAGTAAAATCAGCAGCAACAGTTTTATAGCAGACAGCCTTCGTATAAGTAGCCTTACTATTCTCCATCAAAGCCAAAATATCAGTTTTGTGGTCGTCAGATACTGATTTGTTTTCATCATAAACATCAGAAACTGCCACCAAGAACTTTTCGTCAGTGTGTTTATTGATAACAATCATAAGATCCTCTATCTTATTGGTAGCGCCAAAGAATATCTTACGTTTTCTGTATTGTATGTATTTCTGGAGATAAAGCGCAACAGCCTCTGAAACACAGAAATATTTCATTGTTTCAGGGATAGTAATACGCATCTCCTCACACAATCTGAAGAAATGATCGATAGCAGCCTTTGCAGTAAAAACAATAGCCGTATGGTCAAGAATCGAGACCTTCTGCTGACGAAACTCTTTCGCCAAAATTGGCTCAACCTTAATAAAAGGTCTAAAGTCTATTTTGACACCATATTTCTCAGAAATGTCAAAATAGGGCGACTTCTCAGAAGTCGGCTTGGGTTGCGAAACCAAGATATTTTTCATCTTAGACATTTTGACAAAAAAATTTAAGCCGTTAATATGTTAAGAAGCCCCAAAACAAGGGCTATAAATGGCAAAATCTCTACAGTGCAAAGATACAAAATCAAATAGAATATAGAAAATGTACCTCTGAAAAAATAGGTCGTCATCTTCAGCAAATAGACTCCCATCAGAAGAAAGACAAGCACCGCTCCGACATACAACGCCGGACGCATCATCGTCGAAGGCGCATAAGCTGCAATCAACAAGACTGGAACCAATCCTATACCTATCATTGAACAAATCAAAAGAAAAGTGTTTTCTGCCTTCATATAGGTTCTTACATCATAGAAAACATAACATACCAATTTGTTCAGTACCATCTTTGCTATTGAAAAAAGCAATATAGTGATGATATATAGGAATATAACAAAAAAATAATTGACTGGTGCCAGCACCTCTCCATTTATAAAGAAATAAGCGAAGAGAGATAGATTTACGACAAAAAGAAGAAACAATGGAAATTTATTCTGAAACTCCTCTTTAGTCGTATCATAAAAACCATCATCATAAGTAGCGAAGAACAGACTTCTCGTTTCACGCCAAAAAGAATGACGGCTGAAAGCGATTCCTGCAGTACAAAGCACAAACATACAGAACATGAATGGCGTAAACCACGATTGCGTCTGGATGGTTTCCTTCAATGGAGTTGCTGCCTTAGACGGAAGTTCTCTGTGCCTTTGTTGGCTCGCTTTTGACATCAATTCAATCACCTTGTAACCATCTGTATTTTGGATCACTTGATTGAAATAATCCGCATTTAGCGTTGGCTTTTCTACAGAAGGGACAGAATCAAGACAAAGAGGAATCATTACAGGATGAGAATCGGCAAACGCATAGTAAAAAGAAGAATCCACAGTCGTACTATCGTTTTGTAGGGAAAGAGTATCTTTTCCTGCAAACACCGACACAGAGGACATTGTATCCTGTTTTATTTGTGTTTCCGTTGGCATTGACCGCTTTGTTATAAAATACGACACAAAGATAACATTTTATTTTTGAATGAAGAAGATGTTTTACTTAACGTTAGGAATGTTGCTCGTTTAGTTTCAGTATTATTCGTTATTCAAGATCAAGAAAAAAAGTCCGTGGACAGTCAACCACAAATTATTTAGGTCAATTAAAATCAACAAAGGACAGATATACAAAAAAAAGAGGCTAATGCTAATGCATCCGCCTCTTTGAATTTTTCTTCTTCGAAGAATCTCTTACTTTCTAAGGTTAAGAGCCTTAATAATAGCACGGTATCTTTCGATATCGACTTCTATTAAGTAGTCGAGCAATCTACGACGCTTTCCTACCAACATTTTAAGAGATCTAGAAGTGTTATAATCCTTTTTATTTGACTTCATGTGTTCAGTCAAACGCGAGATACGGAAAGAAAATAGCGCTATCTGAGATTCAGCTGACCCAGTATCGGTATTCGACTTTCCGTGCTTCTCGAAGATTTCTTTCTTTATTTCAGAATTCAAATACATAATATATTTATTTAAATTTGTAAATCGAGTGCAAAGATAGTGATTGTTTTTCAACCACCATCAAAAAAATTCAAATTATTTGCAACTTAGAGTTACGCTATGAGCAAAACAAGTATCTGAGCCAGCAATATTCTTAAGAACATCGTCAACGGATAGACCGTTGCGTATGCTGTAGACTGAGCTGGAATTGGGGCCAACGAATTAGCATACTCCAATGCTGGAGGATCTGTCATTGAGCCGGAGATTATTCCGCATATCTTCAAATAGTTGAACTTCATCAAGCGGGCAACAATGGAGACCAAGAAGATAGGAACGAATGTGATCAAAGCTCCGTAAAGCATCCATACATATCCACCATTTGCTATGGTACTGACAAAATTTGTTCCTGATGACAATCCTACACTTGCCAAGAAAAGAATGATTCCCAATTCTCTCAACATCATGTTGGCACCCGGTGTCATGTAGAAATCCAGTTTCCCGATTCTACCCTTATGACCGAGGATAAGCGCCACGATAAGAGGACCGCCAGCCAAACCTAGTTTAGCAGGAACTGGCAAACCTGGGATCGGAATAGGAATACTTCCTATAAGGATACCCAAAAAGATACCCAAGAAAATTGGAATTGTATTAGGGATAGCCAACTCACGAACAGAGTTACCTATTTCCTTCTGGATATCTGTCAAAAGCTCTCTTTTTCCTACAATGCGTACCGTGTCACCCAATTCAACTGTTGTATTCTTGGTAGGTAGAATTTCCATACCCGCACGGAATATTCTAGTAATGTTAGCATCATATCTTCGATAGATACCAATCTGTTCGATTGTTTTACCAGCCAAATTTCGATTAGTGACAAGTACGTTGAACATGGCCAAGGCTCCGGAAACATCTTTCTTCATTCCTATTTCCACCTTACCTATCTTCATTCTCAATTTCTCAATATGTTCTGTAGAAGAAACTCCATAAATGACATCACCCTCTTGCAATGTCTCATTTTCGGAAGCCAACACGAAAGAGTCTCCTCTCTGAATTCGAGAGATAGCCAATTCATTCTCAACTAAACTCTTAATATAGGATATCTTTTGACCGAATAAATTATGGTTAGAAACTGTGATTTCAACGCTCTCCAACTTTTTTGATTTACCTTTGTCTAACTTGTTGCTGTAATCTGAAACCTCAGCATCAAGCTTAATTCTGAAGACACCTCGAATTATCAGCATAGTAAGGATAATACCAAGCACACCAAAAGGGTATGCCACTGCGTATCCCATACCTGCCTGTTCGATAGCTGCGGAATTAGCGCCCAATGTTTGCTGAGCCGCACCCAATCCTGGAGTATTAGTTACTGCACCGCACAAAATTCCTGTGATAACTGCAGGTTCTACATCAGCAAATAAGAAAATCAGAAAAGCTATCAGAGTACCCAAAACACAGGTAGAAGAGGCCAAGAGATTCATTGTCATACCATCATTTCTAAACGAGCTGACAAATCTAGGACCCACATCTATACCAATAGCATAAATAAATAGAATAAGACCAAATTCTTTGACGAAATGAAGTATCTCCGAATTTAGAGGGTCACTGCCCGCCTGTCCTTTGAAATGAGAGAATAGGATTCCCATGAATAAAACTCCGGCAATGCCAAGTTTGACTCCATTTATTCCCAATTTGCCCACATACAAGCCTGTCGCAGCCGTAAGACACAGATACACAAGAATGGAACCAAGGCCGGTTCCCATGAACAGATTACTAATAAAATCCATATTTATTGTTCTAATGTTTAATCTAAACGCATCAACTCATCTATGCTAAAACCAAAACTCTTAAAAGAAGCTACTTCAATAAAACTCTTATCTTTTTTAAGACTGCAAAAATATAAAAATAATCGGACTTAAATGTTTATCGCTTCACATTTTTGTGAATTATTAAAACTAATGACATTCAACAACTTCAGAAACAGTTTTTCAATAAAAAAAACGGAAGTAGAATAGTCTCCACTTCCGTTTTTCTTAAGTCAAAACGTCTGTTTTTTTAATTCTTATTCAGATATTCAAAAATCGGCTTTTTATAATCATAAAATAGCGCAACGATCAAGAATAAGATATATGAAACAAGACAATAATTTATAGCAGTTTTTATCTTAGAGTTAACAGCCTTGGCTGTTGGTTGGAATGACGTAGAGACAGAAACAACATCAAACTTAGACAACAACTCATTAGAAATAGCTTTCTTCTGTCGAAGAATATCCACTTTATTAAAGTAGAACATCTGTTTATCTGTATTAATATTAAAATCCTTTAGAATTTTCACACCTTCAAAATTTCTTTCAAAGTATTCCAAACGTTGAAGACTATCAATTTCTGTCAAATCTTTCTTCAAAAGCTTTTCCATTTCATCTAGATTTGAGATTCTTGACATATTCAAATCCTGCAAATATTTATTGTTTGAAAAATAATTAACCAAGGCAGTTTCCATTGCAGAAAAAGAAGACACATCGCTCATTTTCAATGAGATTGCAATCCCATCATTCAAACGAACATTAGCTGTATCAGAAGCTTTATATTTATTTGAAAAATCTATCATATCGAAAATAGAATCTTTATTCATATCTATCAGATAATAGGAATCCACACCCCTTATTTTTTTTGATAAAGAATCAGGAATATTCAAGGCAGAAGCCAAGCCTGTAAAATCATCATCTGTTACATATCTATCAAGAGAAGAAACCATATCTGTAAACAAAGAAGAACTTCCATCATGAATGGAAAGAAGTAGATTTCCTTCATAAACTTTTCTTTCTCCTGTCGTTTTATACAAAGAATAGGACACTGCCACAACCATAAACAAGAGGAACATCCTTTTATACTTATATGTTTTTCTTAAAAAGAAACCTAAGCACATACCAAGTTTCTTAACAAGGTCAAGCAAATGCTTGCCTATCTTTTTGAACATCACAAAGATGTTCATCTCCTCCTTTTCTTCCATTTTCTTTAATTATTTACGATTCCTCTACAAAACCCGTTTAAAGAACACAAAAATAATAATATTTGCCAAACAAACATCGTTTTAATCTTCATTCTTCGGATCATCTGCAGATTGTTTTTTTTTAAGCGACCTTTCCTTTGTTGCCGTCAAACCATTCACTCTACTATCGTTCTTTGCGGCAAAATCCTTCCAACTGGTAAACTTTTTACCCGTTCCTAATGTTTTACTCTGAAAAAAATGACATAACGCACAAGCCAATCCATCTGTTGCATCCATCTGAGGCAGCATCAGCTCCTGCGGAATATGAAGGTATTTTCTCAACATCTCAGCCACCTGCTCTTTTGATGCCATTCCGTTTCCTGTAATAGACATCTTGATTTTCAAAGGTGCATACTCATTGACCGTCAAGCCACGATACAAAGCTGCCGAGATTGCTACACCTTGAGCACGACCTAGTTTCAGCATAGATTGTACATTTTTACCAAAAAACTGCGATTCAATCGCAAATTCATCAGGATGATACTCATCCACCAGTTCCAACGTACGGAGGAATATTTTGTTCAGTTTGGTGTAAGGGTCTGTGTATTTTTTTAGATCAAGGATTCCCATCAGCATGAGACTGGGTTTGTTTCCTGTTATCCTCAAAAGGCCATAACCCATCACATTCGTTCCAGGGTCAACGCCTAAGATAATCCTATCTTTTGCGTTCACAACTTGCACATTACCTTTTTCGACAACCATCACTAAAGTTTTATAAAAATCCTCGGATCTAATTTCAAGAAAATGACTGAGTTCTTTCAGAACACCTCTTTTAAATATGTTGAAAAGAACAAAACAGACTCACCAAAAGTCTCTCTTAACTGAGTCTGTTGACGGTCTCTATATTTATCCTGCCACTCCTTTACCTTAGCCACTGTAGGCGCCGAAAATTGCAAGGAATAGTTCAAGCCATCCTTTTCTTCTACCAACACTTTATATAGTTTTGGGCTAGAGAAGCATCCTGTACTCAACATATCTGGTATGTAAAAGGATGTGATCCATTGCAACCATGCATCGTGCACTGAAGGAGAGACTAAATATGTAGTATTGAAAACAATCATAAGTTCTTTCTTTTTTTGCAAAAATAGCATTTTTTGAAAGATTGTAATGCCTTTGATTCTATTTCGTTGTTCGTTAAGCGTTACTCGTTTCTTGTTTTTAATGTTAAAAACATTTCTAACGAAACATAAGCAACTGGTAAGGAGTAGTGTAATCAACCTCTATCCAACGTCCCCTTTCTGAAAATAATTATATCTTTGCATATCATAATTCAGAGATTTGTATGAAAGATTTAATATCTCTTTTCGAAGAATATACAGGATTTAAAAATCCCACTTGTGAGAAGCTAAAAGGAGAAGGTTCAAACCGCATTTACTACCGAATCTCCACTCCTATTACAAGCCTCATAGGCGTTATAGGCGAAAGCATTGAAGAAAACGAAGCCTTCTTCGCTTTAGCCAAACATTTCGAAAGCAAGGGTCTTCCAACCCCTAAATTATACAGTGCAACAAAAGACCATAGCCGTTATCTTCAAGAAGACTTAGGTGACACATCCCTTTATCATTACATTTCCAAAGGAATCTCAGAAGGATCTTTTTCCAAAGAAGAGGAAGAGATGATCTGCAAAACCATTGCCAAACTTCCAGAAGTTCAGTTCTTAGGTGCTCAGGATCTTGATTTTTCAGTTTGTTACCCTTTGCCTTCGCTCGACAAACGAAGCGTCATGTGGGATTTGAACTACTTCAAATACTCTTTTCTCAAACTTCTACGATTAAATTTCTCTGAAGTAAAGTTGGAAGATGATTTTGAAAAGATGTGCGACTGCTTACTTGGCGACAAATCCAACACCTTCTTATATAGAGATTTCCAGTCACGCAATGTAATGATAAAAGACGGAGAGCCCTACTTTATCGATTTTCAGGGAGGCAGACGCGGTCCGATCTATTACGACATAGCCTCTTTTGCATGGCAGGCAAAGGCCAATTTTCCTGATAAATTGAGAGAAAAACTGATTCAGGTCTATTTGAATTCGGCCAAACGATTTGCAAAGATAGACGAGGCTGATTTCAGAAGGCAGTTGCGTTATTTCGTTCTTTTCAGAACCATCCAGGTGTTAGGCGCATACGGATTCCGTGGACTATACGAAAGAAAACCTCATTTCATCGGAAGCATTCCATACGCCATCAACAATCTGAAATCATTATTACGTAACGGATATCCAGAGTTTCCTTATCTCACAAAAGTATTGGAAACTCTTTGCGAATTACCTGAATTACAGATGCCTCAACCACCAACAGATCAGGCACCTCTAAAAGTAAAGGTGTACAGTTTCTCTTATAAAAAAGGAATTCCGGAAGACAACAGCGGCAATGGCGGAGGTTACGTTTTCGACTGTCGAGGCGTTCATAACCCTGGCCGTTACATCCAGTATAAACTTTCGACAGGACTGGACAAAAATGTGATTGACTTTTTGGAATCTGACGGTGAAATTCTAAAATTCCTAGACAATGTATATGCCCTTGCCGATGCTCATGTAGCACGTTTTATAGAAAGAGGTTTTACGAATCTGATGTTCTGTTTTGGATGTACCGGAGGCCAACACCGTTCAGTTTATTCTGCGCAACATACGGCAGAACATATTGCAAAGAAATTTGGAATTGAAGTGGAAATCATCCATAGAGAAAGGGAGATCCGTGAAGTGCTTAACCCATCACAAAAACAGGAATAACAGCCGTTCATCAAGAAATGGAGTAGCAAATCGACCTTGATTGGATTATTATTCGTTTCTTTACAAAATAGAACGATGTCGAAAAGGATTTAAGAACTTCTTGTTTCTGAATAAACATTTATACACATATTATATGAATAAAAAACTTTACACTTTATTGCTAAGTTCGTTCATGGGAGCAACAGCAGCCAGTGCATTTGATTTTTCATAATACACTGATGCTTACTCTAATTCTGATTACCGTGAAGCTCTTAACATGGGATTGAAATTCTTCGGCGGACAACGTTGCGGAGATACTCTCAACTGGATGTTGGAGAAGAACAACGATGTGTCTAAGAAATATTGCCATACTCAGGATGGAAAAGGATCTGTTAACGGCGGAGGCAATGGCAACTACGACTTAAGCGGAGGTTGGCACGACTGTGGTGACCACATCAAAGTTGGCACAACAATGGGATATGCTGCAGCATCTCTTTTAATCGCATACGATCTTTGGCCCAAAGCATTCCAAGATAACTATGATGATGCATATGGAGCTCCAAACGGAATTCCTGATGTGATGGATGAGGCAAAAGTAGCTACAGACTACTTCATGAAATCTTTCATTGACGACAATACATTCGTCTACTACGTAGGATCCAGCAACGACCATAACGTATGGGTAACCTCTTCCAAACAATCTGACATGGGAGTTAACAATGGAGGCGACCCACGTCCAGTATGGACAACAACAGAAAAAGGAGGACCTCAAGCTGCAAACTATGCTTCTGCCTTGGCATTGATGTCCATACACTACCCTGACGCTACTTACAAAGCTAAATGTAAAGAGTATGCAATAAAAGCGTACAACTTTGCCAAAAAACATACTTCGAACGCTGGCATCCCAGAGTTCTATGGTTCTCCTAACGACGAATGGACGGATGAATTAGCTTTAGCTGCCATTCTTTTATATTGTTTAACAGGAGAAGAGGCATACAAGAATGAGGCTGTCGGTTACCTTCAAAACAAATGGGAATCCAATTCTCCTTTGGCTTGGGATACCATGTCAGACTACACTTACTACTACATCATAAAAGCTGACCCTACAGCCAATAACGGTGCAGGAGGTACATTCGCCAGCCATTTGGAAAAGAACGTATACAAAACGCACATAACTACTGCAAACGGTGACCCTAACGGATTCCCTTACTATGCAAGCAGATGGGGTACCAATAAGCTTGCTTGTGGAGGTGCGGTAGCAGCAGCTTTACTTGTAAAACTAGTAGATGATGGAGTTATTACACTAAGCGGAAATAACATCGAAGAAGCTAGAAACTTCAACGAACGTATCGTTGACTACGTACTTGGAAAGAACGAGTTCAACCATACATTCCTTCACGGATTCAAAGGTGATATGACATATAGACTCCACCACAGAAATGCGATGGGAAGAAACGACAATCCACCGACTGAGGTTAAGAACTCATGCACATATATGTTTGCCAGCGGTGGTATGCTCGGTGGCCCTTCTGGTACTGGAGTATTTGGTAACGTTGTAGAAGGCGGAGCTTCCTATACAGAGACAGAGGGAGGATGCGATTACAACGCACCATTTGTTGCTGCCATTGCAAGAATCGTAGCAGAAAAAGACCCAGTAGAGGGTACTTCCATCATCGAGACAAGCATTACTGAAAACTCTTTCATGGTTTACCCAACATGCTTCGAAGATTATATTGCCATCGACCTTATTGAGCGCAATTATGATGAAGGAAAAGTTTTGGCAGAGTTAATCTCTATCGAAGGAAAAGTTTTGATGAAGAAAGAGATTACAAATCAGATCTCTTCTTACTTCGAGACCCCTTCTCTTGCTAAGGGAATGTACTTCGTTAAAATCAGCAACAACGGCAAATCGGTGACTTATAAGGCTTTCAAGAAATAAAAAAGGCCATACCATAAAAAAAGGCTGCGTGATTAACGCAGCCTTTTTTTATGGATCCTATACGAGTCGAAGTTGCAAAGCAACCAATTATTTCACTTCAATATCTTCTCCATCATCATTCGGAGCTCATCGTTTGGTTCAATACCTTTGGTCATCATGAAATTCAGATCCTTATCCAAAAGCATAAATGAAGGGACATTCTTCAAATCAAAAGCTATCTTAACCAAATCAGGCTGTCCGGCAGATAAGAAGATCATCTTTTTATTCGGATAAAGAGAAGCCATTCTCTTTACTGTTTTCTGATCGTCAAACAAGAAAAGATTCACCACCACTAACTCGTTCTTATAAGTATCGCTGAAGCGTTGAAGGACATCCAAATCTCTCTTTGTACGGTCAATCTGACTGTTACAGAAGTTGACATAAATGAACTTACCTTTAAAATCTGATAAGTTACTCGCCTTTCCATTCTCATCCAAACCTACAAAATCGGGTGCAGGAGAACCAATCATATTGATGGAAACCTTTGTAACCACATCAGCTAAAAGATCTCTGTTTTGCTCTGACAATACACCGCCACCCAACTTACGAAGCATCTCTATCACATCGAAACGGTCATACAAACCTGAATTGACAAGATCATACATCAACTTGATAGCCGCCAACTCCTTCAAGTTTGAATCGGTAATACCGTAACGGTTCGTCAATAAAGCAAAGAACAATTTGACATTCTGAGTCTTTATGATATTATCAAACAGAAGATTCTCCTCTCTTTCTCCTCTCTCCCTTTTGATAAAATCTTCAAACAAATTGTTGAAGAGATCCCAAAATGCGGGATTAGTAACATCAGCACCCATTCTATTGAGACCATAAATCAATGTATCAACAGGATTTTTAGGCGACATAGACATAAGTAACAGATATCGATATTCTTTAAACTGGAATTGAAAATCATCATCCAAATCGACGAAGATACGTCGCAAATCAGCTATAGATTTCTTGATAGAATCAGGTTCTGTGCCGTAAGTGATATGCTTCATCGTATAATAATCAAAAGCATCCTCAAACTCCATCATCTGATAGTTGAATTCACTTTTATCTCCATTCTTAAAATCGAGAAGATAATCAGCAGGTTCAAAATATGGATCCAATTTCTTGGCTAAATTTCGCTCTACATAAGGAGGCAAAGAAATGTTGTAGCTCTTTCCTGGCTGCAAATAGATAAAGCCTCGCGAAAGTTCCATCGGAATAAAAGCCTCTGTAACTGAATACAGATTAACCGAAAATGAAAACGCACCAGATGTATCAACAGTTGTTTCACCCAAGACACGTGTTCCATTTACAATTTTGTCCGTATAAGTTAACAACTGAATCTTTTTGCCAGCAAAATCTCTAGCTACTCCTTGAATATTCGTCACCTCTGCATAAAACAAAGTGCTCTGAACTAGGAAAAAGAATAACAACAATAATTGTCTCATGTATACCAAACCTTTTAAAGGATAATATGCAAATATATGATATTTAGAGTAACGAATAGAGAACAAATAAAATATTTGCATTCCCATTTTGAAAAAAAATACAACAAATTGCTCTGATTACAGTTTATCACATCTATAATAAGAGTGTTTACTTGTCCAATCTGTCAAAGATTTGTATAGTCTCAACTTGTATGAGAATCAAAAAATTACGAAATTTGCATTTCTAAATAAAGATGCGGATTTAAACCGCAGCAACCACAAATTTCATTGACAATGAATTTCAAGTTTGACGTTATTGTAATAGGTGCAGGACATGCCGGTTGCGAAGCCGCCGCCGCCGCCGCCAATTTAGGTTCAAAGACCCTTCTCATCACCATGGACATGCATAAAATTGCACAGATGAGTTGCAATCCTGCTATCGGAGGAATTGCAAAAGGTCAAATTGTGCGCGAGATTGATGCCCTTGGAGGTTTCTGCGGAATCGTTACAGACCTGACCGCCATACAATACCGAATGTTGAACCGTTCGAAAGGTCCGGCTATGTGGAGTCCACGTTCGCAGGCCGACCGTCAGAAGTTCAGCGAGAAATGGCGTAGCATACTTGAAAACACTGATAATCTTAGCATTTGGCAGGATTTTGCCACTGAATTTATAGTTAAAGAGGGTGCCGTTGCTGGCGTTAAAGTTGCAATGGGTGCAACCTTCGAGGCAAAGAGCGTTGTTATCACAGCTGGTACTTTCCTTTCCGGACTTATGCACTACGGACGGGTACAGATCCATGGCGGACGTATTTCCGAGCCAGCATCTTATGGATTGACTGAGCAACTCAACAGCCTCGGCATTACGAGCGGAAGAATGAAGACAGGAACACCAGTCAGACTAGACGGCCGCACGATCGACTTCTCCGTGATGAATATTCAGGACGGAGAAAACGACTTCCACAAGTTCTCTTACCTTGATTTCAAACCACGGCCGCTTCAGCAAAGGAACTGCTTCATCACTTACACGAATGAGCAGACGCACGACATACTTCGACAAGGATTGCCAGACTCACCTTTGTACAACGGTCAGATTAAAAGTATCGGTCCCCGTTACTGCCCAAGTATCGAGACAAAGATCGTAACCTTTGCCGACAAAACACAACATCAGTTATTCATAGAGCCTGAGGGTGAAACCACTCAAGAGTACTACTTGAACGGATTCTCATCCTCTTTGCCTCTAGAGATCCAGGTGAATGCCTTAAAGACGGTCAAAGGACTCGAAAATGTCCAGATTTATCGTCCAGGTTACGCCATCGAATACGATTACTTTGATCCAACCCAATTGAAACACAATTTGGAGTCGAAAACCATCAACAACCTTTTCTTCGCCGGACAAGTGAACGGAACGACAGGTTACGAAGAGGCTGGCGGACAAGGTATCATGGCGGGCATCAACGCCCACATCAACTGCCACGGCGGAGAGCCGTTTGTCTTAGCGCGCGACGAATCCTACATCGGTGTTCTTATCGATGATTTGGTTACCAAGGGTGTGGATGAGCCTTACCGTATGTTCACTTCACGTGCCGAGTACAGAATCTTGTTAAGACAAGACGATGCCGATGCCCGTTTGACCGAAAAGTCATACAACATCGGACTTGCACGCAAGGAGCGTTTGGATTTGTATCTTGAGAAAAAAGCTCATATTGATAGACTTATCGAGTTCATCAACAACTACTCTATCAAACCCAGCTATATCAACAGTTATTTGGAAGTTAACGACACCACAGCCCTCACAGAAGGCTGTAAGCTTGTGAATCTAGTAAACCGTCCGCAGTTGACGATTGAAGGTCTCTCCACGGCTATTCCAGCCCTTAAATCCGAATTGGAAAAGATTCAGAACAGAAGAGAAGAAATCATTGAGGCTACAGAGATCCAGATTAAATATCGAGGCTATATTGAGCGCGAGACTCAGATTGCCAACAAACTTCACCGTTTGGAGAACATTAAGATTCAGGGCAAGTTTGATTACTCAACAATCCACGCTCTATCTACTGAGGCTAGGCAGAAACTTAACAGAATCAATCCGGAAACAATCGGACAGGCAAGTCGTATTCCTGGCATCTCACCAAGCGACATTAACATTCTACTTGTGCTAATGGGAAGATAAACTTCACTGCTTCTCATCAAACATTAAACGTTTAAAAAAAACGGAGACACAAATAAGAGTATTCATTTTACATTACAAGAGAGGCTGAATCTTTTTGACTCAGCCTCTCGTTTTTATTGAAAACAACTAAATGGTTGTCTTTATTAGCTTTTTACTTTTTTCAACTCCATACCATTACTCAAGCGAAGAGTTCCGTTCTCTGGAAAGATTGTAAATTCAATAGGAACTTCCTCATCAGACATCTGCACACTGAATTCACCATTTTTATAACATCCTATATAGGAAGGATCAGACTTATCATTAGAAGATACAAACATCAAGCAATGCTCTGCTGTATCTTTTACAATCTCGAATGTTGTGGAATATTGAGAATTGGAATAAACACCCTCATATTTTTCCATCTCCTGATCAGAAAGATTGATATACTTTTTGAACTCAGGCAATGAATCTTCCTTGTTAAAATAAACAGCCAAAGCATAACCCATAATATCTATCGAAGAAGAGGATGATCCGTTTGAAAAATAGGACACAACCACATTTCTATCTTTATCTGTGAAATAAACAACCTCTGTATTAAAACCATCGATATTTCCTACAACTCCAAGATTAGGATATTCACGATCCAAAGTCTGCATTCCCAATGAGAAACCATCAACCACCTGTTTCATTTTATCTACAGAGGAATCAGAAAGAACCTTTCCATCAAAAAGTTTTGTTAGGAAAAGATTCACCTCTGTTGGTGTTGAAACAATAGAAGCCTCTCCGATAGCGGTTGACAAATCTGTCTCTTTAGCCAAATTCCATCTTGGCAATCTATCATAATAAGAAGATGCCTCGTTGTCTTTGATAGAGATGGATGAACCTACGTAAGTATTCTTTAATCCTAATGGTTTGCAAATCAAGCTGTCCAAAATATCGCTGTAACTCTTACCTTCAATTTTCTCAGCCATCATACCTAACAAAATATAGTTACTGCTGGAAAATTGAGATTTTTTTCCTGGCTCATCAACCAATCCAAAATCTACTATCTTATGATAAAGAACTTCTTCTGAAATAGGAAGATGATAGTAACTCCAATAAGTTAAGTCCATAAGAAGATTGAAAATTCCACTTCGATGTCTCAACAAATCCTCCACAGTGATACGAGGTGATTTCATTATTTCAGGGAAATAATCATTCAACTTTGTATCGAGGCTTATTTTCCCACTTTCAACTAGCTTCATGATAATGGTTGCTGTATAGACATCCGTTACAGAACCAATTCTGAATTTTGTCTCTTTATCATTCTTAACATTATCTTCTACATTAGCATAACCGAACGCACGATTGTAGACTTCCTCTCCATCTTGAAAAATGGATATACTACCCATCCAACCTCCGCTTTCATCAATTGAAGAGAATAAGCTATCTAATTTTCTTATTGATTCAGATTCCTTCTTATTGTCCGAATTGCTTGAGCAAGAGGACATAAACGTCAGGGCAGCAGCACCCAAAAGAAACTTTAAAACTTGTTTAAGTGTAAATAATTTTCTGAACATTACAGCGAAAATTTTCTTTTGTTATAACATAAAACATATTAAAAACAAAAAGAGTGCCGAAAAATCACATTTGGATTTTTCTATATCAATCAATTCTTTTTAGTTTATCTTTTTCAATTTAAAACATTTGCACTAGACACATAAAAAGGGCATAATGGTAACTTTCTTGTTTTCAATGACAAATCTGTCTTAGATGAGATTAATTTTTCTAATTAAGGCATAAAAAGAAGAGAAGACATAAAATATCTTCTCTTCTTTTTTTTCTAAATGGCATATTATTTATCCTCTAAGAAAATCTTATTTGAAATAATGTGACCAATCAAACCTACTACCATTAAGATTGCAGCAGTTAACAACGCACCATTACTATTGAATACTCCAAAATAATAAAGTCCTAGAACTAATACACCTATTAATATGAGCATCAAGCCCACATATCTCATTATATGATTCATTTTATAGAAATTTTAATTACCTTTTTATCTTATTGCAAATAACGCGTTTATTTTTCTTTCTATGAAATTTTTTCAACTCTTTTTTATTTCTTAAACAATCTCATAATCTCACCTACCCAAAGAACAATAGATGTAGAAGCAATCATCAAGAGCCAATCCATCGGTTTCAAAGGCACTACGTTGAACATTTGTCCTCCGATGGTAACAATGATAATCTGTCCTATCAGAATGATGAATGCAATCAACAAGAAGCCCTTGCTTTTTGTCATATCTTTAAAGGCTGATTTTTTTGTATAAAATGCCTTCGCATTGAACATATTCCAGAACTGCAGCATCACAAATATAGTGAAGAAGAGAGACAATTCATACGGCGACAACCCTTCCGGATTAGACGTGAAGTTAAATATGTTTGAGAAGAAATCAGACAAATTGAACTGGGTCAACGAAGTTATATCCATGTGTTTGAAGTACTGCAACAAACCAAACAAAACCAACACAAATCCCAAACCAACACTACAAATGGCATGAGCCATCGATTTGGTGATAATAAAGTCGGTGGTCTTACGCGGTTTGTCCTTCATCACTCGCTCAGTAGGAGGCAAAGAAGCTAAAGCCATAGCAGCAAATGTATCCATGATCAAGTTCACCCATAGCATCTGTGTTACCGTAATAGGAGATTCTGTTCCCAAGAAAGCACCGATCAGCACAATAAGACATGCTGCTACATTGATAGTCATCTGGAACAAAATGAAACGTTGAATATTTTGGTATAGCGAACGTCCCCACATCACCGCACGTGTAATACTGCTGAACGAATTATCCAAAATAGTAATATCACTAGCCTCCTTCGCAACAGAGGTGCCGTCGCCCATAGACAAACCTACATGTGCTGCGTTCAAGGCTGGAGCATCGTTGGTTCCATCGCCTGTAACGGCTACCACCTGTCCCTTTTCCTGAAGCAACTTCACCAAACGGGATTTATCCATAGGACGTGCTCTCGACATGATCTTGAGATCTAAGATACGCTCTTTCAACTCTTCGTCAGACAAAGCAGCAAATTCAAGACCTGTCAAATGATTTCTATCGCCATCTTTATCTGTCCACAAACCTATCTGACGGGCAATCTCCTTAGCTGTTCCAGGAGTATCTCCAGTAACGATAATGACAGAAATTCCGGCATCAAGAGACTCTTTCATTGCCATTGGAACATCCTTACGTACAGGATCTGATATGGCTGCGATACCGAGGTATGTAAGGTTTTTTGTCTTCACACGACCTTCTTCAAAAGGAGAATTGTCATCTTCCAACACATAATAGGCAAATCCTAATGTTCGCATTGCCTGATTCTGGTATGCCAAAAGCTGAGCCTCGATTGCCTTCCGATCCACATCTCCAATCACCTCTTTACAGAGTGACAATACGATTTCGGGAGCACCCTTCACGTAAAGCACCTTCTTGCCCAAAGAAGGAGAATTCACAACAGTAGCCATATATTTACGCTCCGTAGAGAAGGTCAACTGCTCCACGATATCTGCACTCTCCCTGATTGGAAGGTAATTAACCTGATTGTCATTCAACCACAGAAGCAAAGCACCTTCAGTTGGATTACCCAAAGCACGGACTTTATCTGCTTCTGAAAAATCCAAGTAAGCAGTTGAATTGACAGAGATGCCCTCTCTTATTAGATTGCTCATGGCATCGTCGCCAAGTTTCTGGTCGTTAGACAAGCCGAAGAAATTAGTCTTATAGACACGCATCTGGTTCTGTGTCAAAGTTCCTGTCTTATCTGTACATATAAAGGTAGCAGCACCCATCGTCTCGCAGGCGTGCATCTTACGCACCAAGTTATTGGTAGCCAACATACGTTTCATACTCATCGCCAAACTTAGCGTTACGCTCATTGGCAATCCCTCCGGAACAGCAACCACAATAAGGGTAACCGCAATCATCACTGTATTTAAAAGATAACTTCCGAAATGCAACCAGTCGAAAGTCTCAGGCATATCAAAGAAATAGATCAATAGACGGCCTATTATAATCAAGGCAGCGATACAATAGCTCACCTTTGTAATCAAAGAGCCCAAACCATCCAACTGTTTATTAAGCGGTGTCTTTACGCTATCATCAATCTGAGCTGCAACGAACACTTTACCATATTCAGTAGCATCACCCACACTGTAAACACGCATGATTCCATGTCCGTCGATGACGGTTGTGCCTCTCATAGCATGGTTAGAAGGATAAGTGGCATCCGGATCAAAACTGGCCTCAACCGTTGTTTTTTTCACAACAGGTTCTCCGGTCAATGTGGACTCGTTTATCTGTAGCCCTACGGTTTCCAAAAGTTCGCCATCAGCAGGAACCTCCTCACCGGTCTCCAAAAGTACGATATCATCTACCACGACGTCCTTCTTTGGCACTTGGTTCACATTTCCGTCGCGAATAACCTTGACAAGAGTGTCATCGTTCACCTGGTTCAAAATATCAAACGCCTTATTGGCCCTCAGCTCAAACCAAAAGCCGACACACGTAGCCAACATCACCGCCACAAAAATACCCAACGGTTCAAGAAAAACGTTTGCACCCTCCTCGCCTGTATAAAATTGATAACATGATATACCGACAGAAAGCAACAATGCTATCAGCAAGATTCTAATAATCGGATCCTTAAACTTTTCAAGAAACTGAGACCAAACTGATTCTTTCTTTGGCGGGGTGAGAATGTTGTTGCCATGTTTGGCACGACTTTGCTCTACCTCTTTTTCAGTCAAACCCACAAAGTGGTTTTTCTGTTTGTCAGACATTTCCATTATCAATATTAGTTTTTTGTCTTTATAAATAAAATTATTGCAAATTAAGCACAAAGATAAAAACAAACATCGAAATTTTAATTTTCTCTCCATACTATTCTTTACGAGAAAAAGGATTTTTTAGCAAACAGAAAGATATCCGTTCAAGATAGAAATCATTTCATCTGAATGGCATATAGAGAGAAAAGTAAAAGAGAAGGCAAAACTTTTATAAAACAACGAAAATTACGTATATTTGCACCCACTAAAACTCAAAAACATGAGAAAGGAAAAAAGTGGTAACCGCATTACCTTTGACGATTACATAAAAGCGGTAAAGAAAGCTGACAGGGAGATAGAACTTCAGCAGCACGCAGGATTCCAGTCACGCACAAGAATCCATAAGTCCAAAAAGATTTATAACAGAAAGGAGGGAAAGAAGACAGAATTCGATTCCTCCTTTTTTTATGCCTACGCATGAAGCAAAATCCATTGAAAAAAACAAGGCCACCTTACATACGTAAAGCAGCCTTGATAAAGAAATGATATTTATTAACCTATAATAAAATCTTCTGTTCTATTGTGCATTTTTTTGAAGAAATCACAATCACAAATACTCCTTTTGTTTTGTTTCCAAGGTCTATTTCCACAGAACTTTCTCCTCCAAACAATTGACTTTTCAGATGCATTCCATTTAAACAGAACACATCAATTCTGTCAACACCAGCCTCATTTTGAACATAAATTTTCCCCTGGTTCACATATATTTTGAATTCATTAGTTAAGGTAGATACAACAGAGACATTCTCTGTTTGGGATTCTGTTGCGTTCATGATAACATCTATAAGTTCTTCGTCATTCCAAGTAAGTGTGGCTCTATTCAGAAGGCCAAAGCTACTTGCATTGTATGGCGTTCCATTATACTGTGACGAAGACACATAATTCTCATAGAAAAAATTATTATCCCATATAAAACAAGGAACACTATAACTTTTTGAATAACCAAAAAAGCACTCAGCCCATTTCACAATCTCAGCTGGGTTATTTCGGCTTGAGCATCCAGTCTCTCCAATATATGCAGCCACTCCCTTCTGTATAAAATAAGAATCGATGGTCTCATACAAAGTTTTAATTTCTCCTTTCATGCTCTCAGAAAAGAGATCCGTAGCACCAGTACTCACATCAGCATTTCCACAGAAATTATACGGAAGATAGGCATGAACAGAGACTGCCAAACGGTTATTTGCCACATCATTCGGTAATTTATAAGAAGAGACCGTACAGCCATCGATAGAAGCATCATATCCTGGACATCCGATGATACGCTCACTGTTGTAGCCTTTGTTGACACCTCTGATGGCATCTACTGCTGTCTGATTGAGGGTGTTTATACATAAAATAGCATCTAAAACCTGCGAAGCCGGCGAGCTCTTGATAAACCACCACTCATAAGTATCTCCAACAAGACGAGGCTCGTTCAAACACTCAAAAATAAGGTGCTGGTCATAATCGGCAAACTCCGTTGCTATCTGAGTCCAAAGATCTTTGACATACTCTTTAGATGCCGAAAGTTTCTCAGAACTAGGATAAAAGTTATCATCGTCATGATGAAGATTTATGATCACAAACATACCCTTTCCATAACAGTAGTCGACCACCTCTTTCACCCTTGCCATCCATTGAGCATCTACAGCATAGGTATATTGGCCATTTTGGCTGACATGTTTCGCCCAAGAGACTGGGACACGAATTGCATTGAATCCGGCAGACTGAACCTTGTCTATCATTGACTGGGTTGTGACCGGATTGCCCCAACTGGTTTCTGCAGACAATCCTGAAGATCCATTAGCATCAAGGCTATTTCCTAAATTCCAGCCTACTCTTATCAGACTTGTAATTTCCATGGCTGTTTTACCAATCAATTTGTCAGACACTTGAGGATCTTCTCCCTGACCACCTTCTTGTGCACCAGAAAAAACTCCTTTTATCGTGATATAACCTGCATCAGGTACCGCCTTAAACAGAATAGAATCATTAGAAATTGAGAATGCTAAACTTTTCCCATTCTGAGTAACAGAAGTAATCTCTGAATCAGCAACATAGACAGACACCGACAATGGATAATTGTAAAGGTCGTTATCAGAAAGTCCATCCACTAGATTGATAATCCAAGAACCATCCTGCTGAGGTTGAATCTCCTGCAACACGGCAGAATTTGCCTCTCTATGATACTTTATCAGATTAGAAAAAGTAGTAATCCAGACCTTGTCCTTATAACTGACCAAAGCATCCAACTGAGCCTCAAAGTTGGTTTGATGAATCTGAGCATAACTGGCATCTGGTACAGATTCGCTGTAGATACTATGATACAAATAATCTATCATACCCCCACCGGCAATAGTCTTTTCGATATATGACTTGAACATCTCAAGACTAACGGAATTATCCATTCCGACGGTACATAGTTTATAGTAATCATCGTCAGATCCAGCAAATCTGTACGTAAAATTGGAGATGCCATAGACGCCACGTGCACCAACAAATCTGTTTGATTTTAGAAAATTGATGACGTTATCGTCATAAGTTCCATACGGATAAGCAAGCGTAGTAACAGATGCTCCCGTATTCATTTCAATAAGATTCTTTGCATCAATCACCTCCGTCTGACAAGAAGAGATTGACATACTATTGTGAGTAGATGTATGGTTGCCCAATTCATTGCCATCTGCAACAGCACTTTTCAACGACGACCAGTCGTATACCATAGAAGTAACTACATTAAATGTAGCATTTATACCACGGCTCTTAAGTGCGGGCACCACAATGGCAGGATGTCCCGAAGTCCAATCATCAAAGGTCAATGCTACAGCGCAACTCTTGTTGTCTTCCCACTTGGCTATACTACCGCCTGCAAGATTTGTCTGAGCACAGATTGTTTGAGAAACGCCCAAACATAAAAGAGAGGTCAACGCAACCACCCCTTTCTTCGTTTTCTTTAGTAATGTGTTCATGAGTAATTATAATTAAAAAGTTTTGTCGTCATATTTTGATTTTCAAATACTTGACACAAATGTAGGCTACAACCTGTTTTTCAAATTCATATTTTCTGCCATTTACTGAACATATAAAAAGAGCCTTTTGATCGAAATGAACATATTCAGATTAATAATTCACATTTTCCTGTTATAGCTATCTGATGAAGGAGGATTTATCTTAATAGGAAGAAAAAAAACAAACCATTTCATCCATGATTTTTGACTTTCAAGAACAGAATCATCCCTATAAAATGGCAGAACAAAAAAAATCAAGTTGTTGCATTTCTCTTTTTTCTGTATCTTTCGACACGAAAAAAAATTATTTTGAAACTCAATAAAGGAATCACAAGCGGTTTAATTATTCTGCCGATTGTCATCATAATTATCTTGTATTTTGCTACCAAGAAAACTACGATAGACTTTCTGCACAATGATTCTTTTGTTATCTCGGAATTTGTTGACAAAGCAGACGGAGGTAAATCTCTGCTTAAATTAGAGAAGGGAAACGACAAATTATCCTTAAAATTTACCCTACGGGATGGGTATACATATCCTTACGCTGGCATTGTGATCAACAAAGCAGATTATCAGAAATTTTCACTGAACGATTATCAACTAAAACTCAAAGTTGAGGCAAGCGACGATATTCGGTTATCAATTCGTTTCACCCAATTCATCGACAAATATTCAAAAAGCGAGGATTATAACACCTTGCCCATATTCATAAAAACAATAGGTCTGCATAAAGGAGAAAACAAGATTGATGTTGCAGCCAAAAACATCAACGAGGTTCCTGATTGGTGGATAGCGAAAAATCCGAAAGCGGCAAGTTTAGTGAATGAAGTTCCTTTGGACAACACCGTTCAGATGTGGATTTTCTGTGAGAAAAACAGTGCTGTTCCTTTAGATAAGGAGTTCACCCTTCATATTTCAGAGTTTTCATTAGAAGGAGGCACTTATTGGCCATACATACTTGCGTTCTTGTTGATTTATGGCATTATCATTTTCATATACATTAAAATCAGTGCTCCAAAAGAGAGTGCCGAAGACGTGAAGATTGTACTCACTCCGATTGAAAAAATAGAAACAGAAGATAGACTACCAAAATTTCAGTCTGAAATACTCAACTACATTGGTTCCAATTATAGGAATTCTAATCTTAAACTATTGGATGTTGCTCAGAGCATAGGGCTATCAAAGAAAACTGTTTCAGACATATTAAAGGAATGCACAGGCAAAAACTTTCGTCAATATCTGAACTTCATCAGAATGAATGAGGCAACGCGTCTGCTCAAGGAGTCAGACCTTCAGATTGCCGAGATTGCTGATGCCGTTGGATACAACAACATCCAACATTTCAATCGTGTTTTCAAAGAGATTTACGACATCTCTCCAAAATCATTCAGAAACTAAACACACTTAGCATTTAAACCATCTTATAGTCAAGCAATAACCATTTTTAATCCACCCTCTTAGTTTTCCATTTCTTTCCATTCAAAAAAAACAGCAAGACACATTCCAATTCATTAAAAGAAGGCTTCAAAAGTTACTTTTTATAAATTAAAATACCTATTTTGCTTTAATTTCTAACCAAAGTTTGTTGTTTGTTAGAATTTATATAATTTTGCATGCGTATATTAGAATATTTTCGAAAATTTCAAAACAAATATATTAGAAACAATAATACACTGATTCGCATAAAGCAAAGTCAATGTATATATAATCAATGAGATATGTCAAAAAGCAGTACAATTGTAGGAGAGAAAATCAAGTCAATCCGTGAAGGAAAGAGCCTTTCGATCGAAGAGATTGCAGAACGTAGCGGTCTTACAGCTGACCAGGTTAAACTAATTGAAGAGGAGAAGAATTTGCCATCTTTGGCTCCACTCATCAAAATAGCAAGAGCTTTGGGGGTACGTCTCGGTACATTCCTTGACGATGAAGAGGAACTAGGCCCAGCTATTTGCAGAAAAAGTGAGCACTCTCAGGGCATCAGCTTCTCTAACGGAACAGTTGACGCTCGCAAAAACATGGACTATTTCTCATTGGCAGGAAACAAGTCAGGTCGTCACATGGAACCATTTATCATAGACGTTCAGCCTCTTGCAGGCAAAGAGTTTACTCCATCAGCTCACGAAGGCGAGGAGTTCATCTATGTATTGGAGGGTGAGATTGAAATTTGTTACGGCAAAAAAACTTACAAATTAAGTGCAGGTGATAGCATCTTCTACGACTCAATCGTGAACCACCACGTACACGGCGCCGACAGTCAGAAGGCTAAGATCATTGCCATTATCTATACGCCCATCTGATAATTGACGGAATTATTCCGCCATGAAGTTTCCGCCCCGTGCGGTGACAAATCATCAAAACTCATAAAAATTATCAAAGATGCAGCAACAACTTTCAGATAGAACATTAGGTCAATGGCTCGAACACTGGGCCGAAATAACGCCAGATAAAGAGTACCTCGTATACTCAGACCGTGATTTGAGATTCACATGGAAACAATTCAACCAACGTGTTGACAACATTGCCAAGGGTCTTATGTCCATCGGTGTAACGAAAGACAGCCATGTGGGAATTTGGGCTACCAACGTACCGGACTGGTTGACATTCCTATACGCAACCGCTAAGATTGGTGCCGTACTCGTAACAGTTAACACCACTTACAAGCAACACGAGTTGGAGTACTTGTGCGAAAACTCAGATATGCACACACTCTGTATCATCGACGGTACTTGGGATTGCGACTATGTAGACATGACTTACAAGATGTTGCCCGAGTTGAAAACTTGCCAACGCGGACATTTAGAGAGCAAACGCTTCCCTAAGATGAAGAATGTGATCTACATAGGTCAGGAGAAGTTCAGAGGAATGTACAACACCGCAGAGTTAATTCTTTTGGGACAGAACATCGACGACAAGAATCTGATTGAAGCAAAGAACAGCATAAATTGCCACGATGTGGTCAACATGCAATATACTTCAGGTACAACAGGATTTCCGAAGGGAGTTATGTTGACCCACCACAACATCGCCAACAACGGTTTCTTTACAGGAGAGAACATGAAGTTCACCCAAGACGATAAGCTTTGCGTCTGTGTACCTTTGTTCCACTGTTTCGGATTGGTTTTGGCCACCATGAACTGCCTTACACACGGATGTACACAAGTAATGGTAGAGAAATTTGATCCATTAGTGGTTTTGGCATCTATACATAAAGAGCGTTGTACTGCACTTTATGGTGTACCTACGATGTTCATAGCCGAGCTCAACCACGCGATGTTCAGCATGTTCGATATGAGTTCGTTGAGAACTGGTATCATGGCAGGTGCCTTATGCCCTATCGAACTGATGCGTGCCGTAAATCAGAAAATGTTCATGACCATCACGAGTGTGTATGGTTTGACTGAGACATCTCCAGGTATGACTCAGACAACGGTAGAAGACACGTTTGAGCAACGTTGCACAACCGTAGGACGCGACTATCCATTCGTTACCGTTAAGGTTATAGACCCAGAGACAGGCGAAGAGTGTCCAGTGGGTGTTCAAGGTGAGATGTGCTGTAAGGGATTCAACGTGATGAAAGGTTACTACAAGAATCCAGAAGCGACAGCTGAGGTAATAGACAAGAATGGTTTCCTTCACTCTGGAGACCTTGGAGTAATGGACGAAGACGGTTATTTCAAGATTACAGGACGTATTAAGGATATGATCATCCGTGGTGGTGAGAATGTTTACCCACGCGAGATCGAAGAGTTCCTCTATAAGATGCCAGGCATCAAAGATGTTCAGGTTGCAGCCGTTCCATCAAAGAAATATGGAGAAGAGGTTGGAGCCTTCATCATCCTTCAGGATGGCGTAGATATGATGCAAGAAGAGGTAAGAGATTTCTGCAAAGGAAAGATTGCCCGTTACAAGATTCCGAAGTACGTATTTTTCATCGACCAGTTCCCAATGACAGGAAGTGGAAAGATTCAGAAGTTCAAATTGAAGGATTTGAGTCTGGAACTTTGCGAAAATATGGGCATTGAAGTGATTTAATAGCTTTTTCCACCTATAAAAAAGAGGCATTTCCACAGAAAGGAGATGCCTCTTTTTGTACTAAATAATACTCTAAAAAACTGTTTTCACATATCAATTTGTTTTTTTGCTTCAAAAAAGAGAGTTAAATATGTGTTTAATAATTTTAATTTCAACTTTAATTTTTATACTTTTGTGTTTTGTCATGTTAACATTGATCAAATAAAAAATTTATTATGAATATGAAGAATAAAATATTCATTTCAGTATTTTTATTCTTTCTATCGGGTCTGCTTTTAGAATGTGTAGCTCAAAAGGAGCAACCAAAAACGAGAAAAAGTCCGAGAACAGAAAAGAGACAAAAAAAGTACAGTAAAGAAGAGGTCTTCTACACCTTACCTTTAGACGAAACCTTTGCCCATTGGTCGTACATGATCAATTTAGGTGGATCCATCTTTGATGGAGACGTTTGGGAAGAGAATGGACAAAAACTAGTACCATCCTCAAATTTCAAATTTACAGGAGGATTTGCTATAGAACGTACCTTTAATCCCATCTACGGACTTGCGTTGGAGTACAACTACATTCCCTATGGAGCAAAACCGGAAGATCCTGTAATCTACAAGCTAAAAGGTACTGCCCATGAAGTTGACGTATATTTATCGATTAGCCTACTCAACTTGTTTTATCACAGACGCCCTCAGAAATGGAATGTATATGGCAACCTTGGACTAGGTATGGCCTTCTACAATGCAGAAATGAACAACAAGAACACAGGCGAAACAATGAAACTGGATGGTCACGAAATGAAGTTGGATGACGGTGTAAGTGCAGTTATACCGATTTCATTGCTTGTCGAATATAACATCAACAAGAACTTTGCTGTCGGTATGAAAGCCGAATACAGAACACACAACAAGGATAACTTAGAGGGTTCCGAACTGAACATCAGAAAAGGTACATCAAACGATGGATTCTCTATGTTAACTGTCACTTTCAGACACAAACTTCATTTCGACAAGAATCACCACACCCGTAATATCTCTTACGGTGAACCTGAAAATAAGGAATTAAACAAACGTATCGCTGAACTAGAGAAGGAGATTGCTGCTTTAAAGACCCCAGTAAAGAGCGATACCGACTCTTGCTGTAATGCTTTGGCCCAGAAGATTGATGATTTATCGAAAAAAATCAAAGACATGGATACTGCCATCATTCAAAAGGTTAGAGACACTGTTGTAATTGAGAAAGAGAGTCAGAGAATAGTTGAAAGGATAGTAAAAGACACCATACGCATTAAAGAGGTCGTAATGGACAAGACGCTGGACAGAGATGGTGATGGCGTTGCTGATGCCGATGATAAATGTCCAGATTTGAAGGGTGATCCTGCAAACTACGGATGTCCTAAGATCAAGGAGAAGAGTCGTAAGGTATTTAACCGAGCCTTGAGAGGTATTCAATTCGAGACCAACTTGGCTGTCATCAAGAGCGTATCTTACCCAATTCTTCAAGAGGTTGTAGCCGTAATGAAGGAGAATCCTGACTATCAGGTTGAGATTATCGGACACACTGATAACGTTGGAGGTGCAGAATACAACCTTGAACTTTCAGAGAAACGTTCGGCTTCTGTAGCCCGTTTCTTGGAAAACAACGGCATTAATTCTAGTAGAATATCCACTTCCGGTATGGGACTCAGCAGACCGGTTGCCACCAACGAGACTCCTGAGGGACGTGCACTAAACAGACGTGTTGAATTTGTTGTAAAATCTGACAAAGCCATCAAATACGACACCGGAAAATAATAGAGAAATAAAAAGCATCTTTAGTGATGCCTACAATAATCAAAAAGATGGTCGACTTCAGAGGAACTCGACCGTCTTTTTTGTTAAATAAAGATCATATTTAGATCTCTCCAATCTAGATTATTTGGTTTCCGGAAGGAAAACCACAAGTACCTTTTTCAACACTTAATTTTATGGGAAAGATTTCTATCTTTACAAAAAAATGAAGATGATGAAGAAGAAAATACTCGTTACATACAAACTTCCGGCAGAAGGATTCTCTAAAATTTTAGAGACCAACAACTTCGAACTTATATTTCCAAAGGAAAAAGCATTCTCTCGTGAAGAGATTTTCGATAAGATAAAAGACGTTGACGTGCTGTTGTCCATGTTCAACCTAAAAGTGGATGCTGAGATGATTGATCAAGGGAAACAACTGAAGATCATTTCCAACTTCGGAGTGGGTTTCAACAACATCGACATCAAATATGCCGAAAGCAAAAATATTGTTGTCACAAACACCCCCGACCCAGTTGTTGAACCAACAGCAGAGTTAGCCTTTGCTTTGATGGCCAATTTAGCCAGAAGGATAAGCGAATGCGACAAAAAACTACGAATACCAGGAGCTACCCGTTGGGGAGTTTTGGAGAATCTTGGCAACGGTCTATACGGAAAGAGACTAGGCATCATCGGAATGGGAAGAATTGGTCAATCTATTGCAAAACGAGCTTTAGCTGCAGGCATGACTATCTTTTACAACAACCGTCACCAGCTCGACAAAGCAACAGAAGAAAAGTTCAACGCTCAGTATGTGACTTTAGAAGAACTGTTAGCAGAATCAGAATACATCTCCATTAGCACACCTTTGACCGAAGAGACTCATCACTTGATAGACAAAGATGCCTTCGCAAAGATGAGAAGGGATGTCAATATTATCAATACAGCACGAGGAGCAATCATCAAAGAAAAAGATTTAGCTGAGGCTTTGGCTACCAAAAGAATTGCAGGAGCAGCCATGGACGTATACGAGTTTGAACCTCAAATCACGGAAGAGCTCCTCTCTTTAGACAATGTGGTTATGGTGCCTCACATCGGCACTGCTACCATTTCGGCAAGGAATGAGATGTCAGAATATGCTTGTGAGAACATTATGCGCTTTTTTAAGGGCGAAAAACCTCTCAGTAGAGTAATCTAACCACGCATGGTTTTTAAACCGTGCAAACGGCAGAAAAACGACATATTTTCTTTTGAACAGAAGAACATATAAGTTCACAGCACAACAATGTAGGTTATAAGAGAAAAGGGAAAGGAGGTTAATCTCCATTCCCTTTTCTCTTTCATAAAAAAACTTTAAAAACTGTTTTGAATTTTGCATAAAACCAATGTGGTTTTTGTCAATTATTTGAGTTTTTTTTGATAATTGGATTCGTAAAAAAAACATCTCAAATAAATAAACGACAAAACCAACCTATTCATCTTCATATACAGAAGCAATATTCCAAACAATATCGTAATCCAACTCGTCTTGAGAGCACTCTACTAAAATGGTAGAGCAAAACTCACGATCGTCACGAATTATCTGAGAAATATCAATGTTCAAAACATCATCTTCTTGACTAACCTGAACGTTATCCACAGTATAACGAATAGTTGCAGTTGTCTCGACAGATCTTAAAACAATACCGTTCTCACGGAAAAACATGCTATCATAATAATACAACAGATGTTTTACCAAATCAGTACTATCTAAGCTCTCATTATGAAAACGTTCATAGATTCCTCTATTAGAATTAATGAAAGAAATGACTTCCTGTTTATCACGAAGTACAACATAATCATTTATTGGCAAAACACAATCATTAAAAACATACGATTTTAAATTCGAGTTGTGTTTTTCATCATCGTCACATGAAACAAATGATATCAAAGGCAATAACAGAATTAAAAATTTAAAAATATTTTTCATTTGATTTGTTTTTATAAACAACCTCAAAGAGATCGTTCCCTTATTCATGCAAATTTATAAATCTTTTGGAGATTCATCCTTAGGAGCCAAATTCTTGACATTTGCCTCCTTAATATCCTTAGTATTCAAATCTGAATTTGAGTCATTTCCTCCTTCCAATTTGTCCCTCAACAAAGGAATAATCATATCCTTCATGATATTCAAAACAGAAATGATATGAAATCTGAAGCATCTAAAGAGTCACCAAAATCAACGTCGGTATCAACATCAACAAACCACGATAAAATGGCCTGTATAACAAACACAAGGCTCAAAGCAATAGCCAATTATAAAAGAATCTCGCTATAATTCATAGCCTTTATTTTTTAAGTCACAAAAAAACAAAAACACATTCTCATAAGAGGAATGTCAATTATTTATACAAATCTAACAAAAAGAATGAATTTAGCAAGTTTTCAAAATGCTATTCCTTATGACGAGCCTTCAATTCTCGTGCTAAATCTTCAATACGAACACCCTTTTCTGTAAGTAGAACAATCAAGTGATAGATTAGATCAGAAGATTCGTATATAAATTGGTCTTTCGTTCCATTTGTTGCTTCGATAATAGTCTCAACAACCTCTTCTCCTACTTTTTGGGAAATTTTGTTCACACCTTTAGAGAAAAGCTTTGTAGTATAAGAACCTTCTGGCATCTCTCTTTTTCTCTTTTCGATAAAATCTTGAAGGTAAGACAAGAAAGACAAATCCTCGAAGTTTTTATTACCTAAGAATTGGTCAGCTCCTGTTGTTGATCCGTCAGGATTAGCCATCAAAATGACAGCAGCACCATCTTCTCCAACAATCGTATTGGAAAGAGCCAATGGCTTATTGTATTCTCCTCCAGTTACTACTTCAGATTGTTTATGGTCAGCAGAGAGCAAACAAACCAACTTCTCATTTTCCATCTTTTTCCAAGTAGATTCATCAATGTAACCTACTCTCAATATTTTATTTGTACGCTCGTCTTGAACTACTGCCTGAACCAATCCGTGTGTTCCTGAAAAATTTATATCCATCCTAATTAGTTTAAAAAAATCTTATCAAATGCCATACTCAAGAAGCACTTTTTTTGTCTGCTCCTTATCTAAACCTATCTGTTTTTTGAGAGATTCTGTATCAGTGAATTTCTCCTGTTTCCTGATTCTATCGATGAAAATAACCTCCAAAGTTTTGCCGTAAATCTCTTGGTCAAAATTGAACATATTTACTTCTATGGAAGGATCATCACCATTTGCAATGGTTGGACGATTGCCGATATACAGCATACCTTCGTAAACCTTACCTTCCAATTTTGCCTTCACTGCATAAACTCCTACATTAGGAACAGATTTATTCCCAAAATTGAGATGTATATTAGCAGTTGGATAACCTAACTTTCTACCCAACTTATATCCTTCAACAACAGTTCCCTTGATCCTGAAATTATAACCTAAATACTTTGAGGCCAACTTAACATCACCTACATTCAAAAGGTTTCTGATAAAAGAAGAACTGATGGTATAACCATCTTCCATGTATGGTTCAGACTGAGAAACTTTGATATCCAATTCCTTACCATATCTACAATAATCATCAAAGCCCTCTTCCCTATTCTTTCCAAAACGATGGTCGTAACCCACCAAAAGATATTTCACATTTAGCTTCTCTTTCAGAAATTGCTTCATGAAATCGTATGCGAAATAGTTGGAAAGTTCTTTCGTAAAAGGAATCTGTATGCAGTAATCAAGAGGAAGTTTAGAGAGCAACTCCTGTTTTTCCTCGATATTATTCAACAATCTTGGTTTATACTCTTCATCAAGCACGAGTCTTGGATGTGGCCAAAAAGTAAGGATGGCCGATTTCAGATTTTTACGCTTGGCAATTTCATTCATCTGGTTAATCAAATAACGATGACCAGCGTGAACACCATCAAAAAAGCCAATGGTTAAAATCAAACCATCATTTTCAAAATGTTCCAAATCTTCAATTATTTTCATCTTCCTTCGTGTTAATAAAGTTATTACCTACAGAAAAAAAATAAACAAATAAACGCTAATTTTTTCAAATGTGAGGCGCAAATAAACAATCTGCAATTAAATGTTTACAAAGGTATAAATTAAGTTTTGATTTTAAAGTCATTTCGAGTTAGAAAACAAAAAGGGAGAAGTTTTGTCTTCTCCCTTTTTATTCATCAATGCCCTATCATCTATATTAACCTTAAAAACCTCTTCTGATTTTTTAATACATCAAAGTGAAGTGACCGACGTACATCTTGTCTATCTCTGGGATGTTGATTTCATACCAGTAGTCTGTAGACGGCATCTTCTTGCCATTGTAGGTTCCGTCCCATGAACCTTCGTCGGCCCTCATTTCACTGAGTTTCTTTCCGAAACGGTCGTAGATGGTGACTACGGCATCAGGATAGGCATCGGCAAGGTTAGCAACCTCCCATGTGTCGTTTATTCCATCACCGTCTGGCGTGAAGACCGGCTCGATGACTATGCCCGGTGCCTGTACCTTGTACGCCTGTTTCGTCTCACATCCGTTGGCATCGATCACGTAGAAGTCGTAGGTGATGTATTTCTTGATGTCAAGAAGATCTTGATCCACATAGGTTCCGTCTTCTCCGACCTTATACATATAAGGTTCCGTACCTCCGGACGCCGTAACCTTCACTGTCCTTACCTTCTCCATGCCTATGCGGGTGATCACAGGACTTGGAGCTACGGTAACGTTCACCTCTGCCGTCTTCTCTCCGCAGACGCCCGCACCGGCTGTGACTCGGTAGGTGACGTCAACCGAAGGCATCACCGTAACACTGGCTGAAGAAGCTACCACGCTTCCCGTCTCCACAACCGTCCATGTGTAGCTGTCGGCATTGCCCTTCACCGCATTGGCAGAAAGGGTAACCTTAGATCCCTTGCAGACAAGCGTATCGTTGGACAAGGAGAGTTCGGTGTCCTCCTGAACGTTCACCTTCACTGAGTCGGTCATCTCACAACCGATTTCCTGGCTGATCGTGAACTTGTATGTTGTCGTCTGGGTTGGCTCGACAGTGATCTTCTCACCCGTCTCTCCCGTCTCCCATTTCACTGCCGCGTCAGCTGGTGCCAATCCGCTGATTCCTATCTCGGCACTGCCGCCCTCACAGATCGTGGCGGCTGCGTCCTTGACGTAGGTTGCAGGTGCGTAAACTGTCACCTGATGCTCCTGGCCGAGGATTTCCTGGTTCTTGTATGTCACCTTCACCCTGTAAGTAGTGGACTCGGAAGGTTGGTCGGTCACATCCAACTGGTTCTTGAGCGTCTGGTATGAACCGTTGACCATGTACTCCCACTCTACCGAGTAAGCTTCAGGATGAAGCACATTGCCGGTTCCTGAAGTGTCGGCGGTCAATGAGATTTCATCGCCAGCACAAATCTTATCCTTGTCCAATGCGGAGGTCACCACCGGTTTGGCATCCACTCTGACCACCATCTGGGTGTCGGCCTCGCAATAGTTCTCGGCCGTCATCTCTATGTCGACCGTGACGTCGGAAGTGACGCCCGTCAAAGTATATGGCGCAGCTGCCGCCGTTCCGTTCCATGTTATGGTTGCTGAAGATGGATTTGGCAGGATGTCCAATAGGACGTCGCCGCCGTTCTCAACCTCATACTCGTATGCGTCGGCCGTAAAGGTGACATATGGCTTAACCAAAAGCTCATGTTCAGTGGCTGTCGTCGAGCTGTCCGTGCAGATTCCGTTGCTGACTCTCCACCCGTAGACTCCCGAGTCGCTTCCCTTCGTCTTGGCGATCGAGACCTCGGTCTGATTCTTTGAACCTGAGATGTCCACTCCGTCCTTTGTCCAGTAAATGTATGCGCCACTCTCTTCTGCGTCGAAACCGTCAAGCTCCATTGTGGCCATCGACTGTCCGCCCTCGCACATCTCCGTGCCCATCGCAGACCAGTCGACCGTCACCTCAAGTGTAGAGACCTCGACCGTGATCGTATCGGAAAGCTCGCACTCGTTGGTGAAGCTCACCGCATATTTCGTGGTCGTCGCGGGAGCGGCCGTCAACGTCCTGCCCGAAGCAGACATCGCCGCGTCCGCAGGATCTGATGTCCAAGCGAAGCTACCCTCGTCGGTTGCCGTATGGGTCACGCCCAACTCGATCTCCGTGCCCTGGCAGACACGCACCGTCTTCTTGGTTCCGAGATTCTCTCCGTCGAGGGTGAAGTATCCGTCCATCACAGGTTTGAGAAGTTCTATCGAGAAGCGGGCCGACTTCGTGCAGGTTCCGGCCGTCACCTCATATTCCAATTCCATATCCTCGCGGATGTCTGTCAAGTTAAGCGTAGCCGATGTCTCGGACAGAGGTGCGAACGTTCCGCCCTCCTTCCTTGCGCTCCACTGACCCTTCACGTTCGCGGCACCGACCGTCGTGCTGACAGTTGCGGTCAACGCAGCGCCGCCGCCCGTGCAGACCTTGGCGTTGCCGTCTATGGTCACGGACAATGTGTCTACCGTATAGTTGTATGCCTGCACGCTGCTTGGGCAGTAGCCTTCGGCCGTAGCGGACAAAGTGACCGTTCCGGCTGCCGTGGTTCCGGCCGGCAACTCCACCATGCTGGTGTAGACGCTGTCCGTTCCGACTGCCCAGGCAAACTTGGCACCGCTCGCATCTGCCTTGGCAGCGAGCGTGGTCAATCCACATTCGCGTGTCTCTGCTATCGTAGCATGGACTGAATCCAACATCGTGATGTACAATGTGTCGTATGCGGTACACTGGTTCTCGAACTCGAGGTAAACCTTGGTGTCGGCATTCGGCTGGATGGTCAACGTATTCGTTGTGTTGCCAGCCTCCACGTTCCATTTGAATCCGGCGGAACCGGTCGTCTCGTAGTCGGCCACGATGGTCAGCTCCTCGCCACAGGTTCCGTATTCCTTAGGCATTCCGTAGAGTGTCTTTCCGTTTATGCTGAACGAACCCTTGAGTTCGCCGCTGCCCTCGTTCACCGTATGGGTCTCCGATTTCTCGCAATATGCGGTGCGCACGATCACCCCGTACTCGCCGGGACCTGCCGCCAATGTAGCGCCGATCTCCGTCTGAGCAACCCCGTCCTTCGTCCATTCGTAGGTATAAGCCGGAGCGGTCTCCGTGCTGGAAGGGATGGCCTTCAATTCCGTCGTGCCTCCAGGGCAGACGCTTGGAGAACCGTCCACGACGATGCTCAGGTCAACGACCCCGAACGGAACCTCCAACGGTTCCGATGCGCAGGCATCGTCGGCTTTTGCCGTAACGACTGCGATGCCGCTCTCGGCGGTCGCCTTCTCTATCTCGAAGGTCGCGCCCGTCTCTTCGGCGGACTCTCCCTTGATGTTCCATGTGAACACTGCGGTCTGGCTATCCTCCGTGGATGCGGTCAGCTTGGTGACCGCGCAAAGGGTATCCGCCTCCACCGTCACCTTCATCGGTTTGGCGATGTCAACAACGATGCTGTCGACCGCCTCGCACTTCTTGGTGAAGCGGACATAATAGATTGTCCTTTCTGTTGGTGCGATGGTTGCCTCGGCTCCATTTCCCTGAAGGTTCGCATCTACAGGGACTGATGTCCATGTATAATCCGTACCCGCATCCGTGGTATAGGTCGTTGCGAGTGTCGCAGCGGCACCAGGACAGATGCTCACGGTATCTCCGTCAACCGCCTTGCCGTCGAGGGTGAAGCCTCCGCCCACCAGATTGGCAGTTCCGAAGGTCAAGCCTACAGTGTCCGTCGCCGTACAGGTTCCGACGGTCACGGTAACGCCGTACTTTCCGTCTTCGGTGACTGCTATCGTCTTGCTCGTCTCGCCGTTGCTCCATTCGTAGCTGTCGGCCGTGCCAGCATCGAGAGTCGCGCTCTCGCCCTGGCAGAGCGACTGGTCTTCGCCCAAGTCTAGTTTTATCTCGTCGGCAACCATCACATTGATGGTGTCGCTTGCGCTGCAGTTGCCGGATATCAGTTTCAAAATATACTCGCCCGTCTTCTTCACAAGAATCGTAGCTGTCGTTTCGTTCGTGCTCCACTCATAATCGACGGCTGTTCCGCCGTTCAGCTCAAGGCTGTCGCCATAGCAAAGCGTGGTGTCGTTTCCGAGGGTGGCGACCAATGCCTCAACGACATCCACCTTGACGGTGTCGGATGCCTTGCATGCGCCGGCCGTTATATCCAACCAGTAGGTTCCGGCCTTATCCACTTCCAATGTTTTGCCTGTGCTTGCATCGCTCCACTCGTAGGCGTCTGCCTCAACGTTCGACTTCAACGTGGCCTTCTCGTTGGCACACAACGTGACGTCGGCTCCCAAGTCCAAATCCGGAACGGTGTCCACTTTAAACGTCAACGGTTCGCTCTGCTTGAAGCATGTCGAATCTGCGAAGGTGCTCAGGTCATAAACCTTAACCATATACGATCCCAGTTCGTAAACCACCATGCTGTCTGCCTTCGTGGACTTGAGAAGGTTGCCTTCGAAGTAGTACTCGTAGTCATATTTGCCCTTAGGGGTCACAACGGCCTTCAATACCGCACTGTCGCCTTCACAGATCACATCCTTCGACACGGATATGGTGATGGTGTCTAGTGAACAATCGACGGAGCCACATTCTACGGTATTAAGCACCTTCAAAGTATCTAAACCGTATACGGTTGCTAAACCGTAGTTATTGATGTAATTATTACAAGAAAGAACCTCCGAATCAAACGTGTAAATGACAGAATCATTTGGTGCCATTGCAGTCGCTGTGGTTTTAGCTATAGTTGGCCATGTGATTACATTCTTTGTCTGATCCCAATTACCATTATCGGATATATTAGTTATATTACCAAGTTCTTTTGGAAGTTGATCAAAAAGAGTAACATTAAACGCATAATCCAATTCTGTTTCAAACCCAGAGAGTTCAGCTTGACCATTTCCATTTGAATTAGTATATGCACCAAAATATCCAGGGCCTGAAGTCGTCAGACCACTCCAATCTTTCATCACATTTATCCATTCATCATCTTGGTCATTACAATACATATAAAGTTTGTCACCCTTCAATGTAAACTTAAATGTTGGATTTGTACTTGAGCCCATAAACTGCATAACATCTTGCCAAGAAGTACCTTCAGCAGCCACAAGAGTGCCATCATTATAAAGATCATATCCAAAATTGTTTGCTCCATCAAGATTGACTTTCATCCTTATACATACACCCTTAAAATTGGGCTGACCAGGAGTTCCACTAACATATCTCATCACTAAGAAAAGATCTTTCGTGTTATTTGCATTTGAGAAAGTCACATACATATCACCATCCGTACCATAAGAATAAGTTGGAGCAAAGAAGTAAGTTGAACTTCCATTTGTATTTAATGCAAGACCATTTGTTCCGACAGAAGGAACTGATGCACCATTCAAAGCAACCCAATCGCTAGGTTTCTTACAATCAGCCTTGACATTAGTACCTACTATATTAACAAACTTTACAGAGTATGATATGCTTTCACCTGTCATTGCTTTTTTCTTATTTGCACTTTTAAACAAAGAAGACTGAGGATCAATAACAGGAGGCAACTCAGCACAAGTAGTCATCAAATCTACTTGTGAAGAATCGGGAGAGTCTGTTTTAGAAGATATCCATGCTACATTCTTGTAATAAGTATCATCTACATCAGGACACCCCAAATCTCTGGCCTTACATACATATACTAATTTATCCTTTTCACCAACAAGCATTACTGGTGTTGTCCATTTAACAATTCCAGTATAGCCATCAGTCTTTGGATTTGCAGCTGGAATATAACTAGCCTTAATCTTTTCACCTGCATCATCCTTTAACGCAGTACTATCTTTCCAACCTACCCACTCCAACTCGTATGGAATTGTATCAACAATAGTCACATCGTTTGCTTCTCGCCCAGGAAGAGGTCCTGTTCCTTGAATGCGTCTCCATGTATAACCATCGAACTCCTCAATAAGCACTCTTTCGTAATTAGGTACTGACTTCGGATTACAAACATTTCTAGCATAATTTGTAATTTCATAACCAGGATTATCAAAGTTAGCCCATCCAGGAGAAATAAGAGTGTACGTCTCAGTCTGGCCATCCAAAGTAGAAGTTGCAAGATCAGAAGAATAAGACCAGTCATCATTAACCTTATCATACATTGCCTTTGCTTGTTTAATACCCAAACGTGTACGGAAGAAACATGGTCCATAACCTCCTTTATGTAATTGAAATGCATTATTCAAATGGTCATAAACATATGGAGTAGCCGCCATCAAAGAAGAAGGGAACTGAATCATAATTCTCTGATTCCATTTACCATGTTCATCCTCCCCATTAGGCATTTTCTGATATGTAAATTTTGTTTCAGCACCAGTAGGCATCCAACCATACTTTGCCATATCATTTCCATTATCCAACTCGAATTGCCATCCTGTTGGATTATCATTGTCATACAAACCAATAGATGCTGCATCATACATAAAATAAGAAACCCTATAGTTTCCTAAGTTTATATATGCCTCAGTTGCATCATTCCAGAATCGATAATATTGATAAAACAGATTAGCCGTATTACTCATCATATAGTTACCATATGACAACCTTACATCATCACGACCACCATTCAGCCATGAACTTTCACCCTCCGATTTGTTTTCGAAATTAACAGTAAAAGCAACGACATCTCCTGGATTCATTTTATATCTTGAAGCGGTTTTATCTATGGTCAACGTTCTATTTGCCAAAATATCCACACAATTTCGCTCCATTGTATAAGTTGCATGATTTGGATATTCATTACTTACCCAATCAGGAAAATTTGTTCCTGAAATTGTACTTATCAAACATATACGAGGATTCACAGTGTCCTTTGCAACAACCGTAAACGAAACAGAATCGATTGTCTCTGCTAAATGACCACTCTTGAAACCTTTTACAGAACCGATATTCCATACAATTTTTCCACCACTAAAAGTACCACCATTAGAGATTTTCACTACCTCGTAATTAGGATCTATATCTGTGGAAATCTTTACACCTTCTGCATCAAGAGTTCCATAATTACGATATTGAACTGTATAATCAATTTTATCATCAACATATGCATAAGTCTTATCTACAGACATATAGACCTTCATATTTGCTATTGGCTGCATTTCTGAAGGAGAATGCATATTTCCTTGACATACAAGCATACCTAATGTACGATACCATCCATGGAAATACTTTGGAGTACTTCCTATATATCGTTCCTCATCTTCTGCACCAACAGCTGTATTATTACCATCCCATCTTAATTCCAAAGATCGGTACATATCTCCCAAAAATTCCAAATCTTCAGAAATCACAGCAGCAGGAGATCCTGCTCCAATCGTATAATTCGTATGATAAAAAGACTCAACAGTACCATCAAGATTATAAGTCTGTGGATTTTGCACAACACCACTCCACATAGGTTGTCCAGCATCTGGAGATGCACCTAGCTTAGAACAAGCAGGCGTTCCGGGTTGTTCACCTTGTCCTGGAGGATTTTTCATCAAATCAGCATAACGAAGACCCATTTTTTTAACGCCATCATGAGACTGACCTTCTATTACACTATGATCCTTAGGATCCCAATCATATGCAGTTTCACCATGCCATAAATAGTCAAGTAAGTGTCTCCATGCAAAACGGAAATCCTCACCTCCTGTTAAACCAGAAACACCAAACGTAGGATTAGAGCCATCATCGCCAATAGAGAATTTTCCTATTGAAGCATAATAACCTTGGTCATAAGCTGTTTTAGTTATCCAATTTCCAGATGCAGCGGCTTTCTTAAACTGATGAGCCCTCCAATTTGTAGTGCCATTACCAACTCCGTCACCTCCTGTTCCTGAATCGAACCACTTCCAAAATTCATCATAATAAGCAGGAGCATCATAATCAGCAAACATCTTTCCGTATGCTGACATTAAAACTGGTCCGCCATTATAAGGACCATTTATATTGCCATACCTTGCAATTGCATCATTCGAGAAACGCCATCTAGTAACCTCTCCCTGTGCGACTCCATCTTTAGTGTAACCATCAATACCAATAACACCAGGAAGATATCCAGCCAATGTGTTTGCACCATACTCCCACTGAGGAACCGTATCGACCAAAGCTCCAACACATCTTTGTGCCTCATGCAAGTATGAAATCGGATCACCATTGGCATCGTTCACAACCACTCCATCTTGTTTCATAAACTCGCCCCACTGTTTGTATGCAATGAGAGTGGCCATGGCTATATCTACGTCACCATCAGCTGCAGAATGACATTTACCTTCAGTTGTTGTCGTTTCATCGGCACCCCAACCAGCCAAATAAGGACAAGTAGTAAAACCTTGTTTATTTTCACGGAACATTTTACCATCCTTAAATCTTTTAACGCCACTGAATCGGTTATCATGGATCCACATATAAAGACCATTATATGTTTTTTGATCGGCAAACAATGCAGCTGCAAGAAGCATATAACCATCGCCCTCAGAACAAAAGGTTCCATAAGCACCTTCTACATTTGGATAACTCAAAGATGTCTCGGTTGTACCCCCATTAGATATTGAATTAAATACAATATACTTAACACCACAATGAGTGCCTCCAAAATAACGACAACGATGCGACATGATTTGATATGCCTCACGTCCTGCCTTTTCCATATCAGCATGGGTTACACCTTCAGCATTATATTTAGCCAAAGATTTACCTCCGCCTTTATATTCCATAAACTGAGGATAAGGGAAAGAAGGATTTCCTGAGTTGATGTTAATATCAACAAACACAGAAGGATCATAGGTTAGAGCTTGTCCCATCAACGATGATACTGACAAACATACCGCAAAGATGACACCTATTAATTTGTACTTATAGTTCATGAGTAATAAATTTTCAATTAAACAAAAAAAGACCATCAATCTCGTCTTATATAGTAGAACGAAAGTGACAGACCTTAAAAAAAGCTTCAGCTACATAAAAACGTCCAGATAGTTGCATAATTGTCTTTCTCATGCACACATACAATAGAACTGAAGAAATGTAGTTTATGGCCCTACAATGAATAAATTCTTATATTGGACAAGCAAGTGATTTCCCAAATGACAGAATTTATTCGTTAGAATAATAAGACTTTTAAGTCTCCTTTCAATCCCTATTTACTATATCTCAAATTTTATCAAGCAAATATATCTTTTTTTTTGGATAAGAAATATATTTTAACAGAAATTTCAGACATTATTTTTTTTATTTTTCTACTTCAACAAAAAAATATCAAGTCCTAAATAAGCGTTACAGGTTTTATTGGACAAACATACTATGATTTATCCATTCCAGCAAGCTAGCTTGCTGGAATGGATATTTTTTTTGATTT
>Ga0208458_1000417_pt1 | contig 46982 bp, 33 predicted proteins | sample AD_UKC085_MetaG_FD_184432 | JGI IMG/M metagenome (GOLD analysis project Ga0208458, IMG submission 184432) | Active sludge microbial communities of municipal wastewater-treating anaerobic digesters from USA - AD_UKC085_MetaG (SPAdes) (version 2) | ecosystem: Engineered > Bioreactor > Anaerobic >... | reverse complement strand
TATTATTAATAGATACTTATCAAGATACTTAAAATACTATAATGAAGAAAGATTACATCTTGGTATTAATCTAAAAACACCTAGTCAAATGATTGCTAAGTGTTGCCAAGCTATTGGATAGAAGACGGTCAGTTATTACCGGACAAAATTCTAGTAGCGTCAGTGATAAGCGTGACAATGGATAACAAAAGCTGGATACAAAAATTTAACTATCTTTTTCACTTTTTAAATATTTTACGGAACTGAAAAATTTGATTTAATTCACTAAGTATTTCAAGAATTATTGTTTATAAATTTGTATTTTGCATACACTATCTTAAATTTTACACCCCAACAAATTAGTGGGGTGTAAAATTAAAAAATAAGAATGGTAAAAACTTTTACTCCTTTTGCGTCTCCTTTTCTATTAAAGCATTTCCAATTTGTTCAATAGTCATTTTTTCATATTCAGGTGCAAGTGCGCGAGCAGCTTTTAATAATTCAGTTTCAATTTCTGAAAAATTCATTATTCCACTAATTTGCTTGTTTTCATATTCACTTCCTGGCCAATCATTTATGTCAACACGAGTATAAATTATATTCTTTGGTATTCCCTGTTCAGCAATAATTTTTGCCAATTGATGGGCAGTTGAATCAGCCTCGTAATTGCGAGATTGACTATGGGCGTAATTACTACCCCATTCTCCAGACTGGTCTAATTTTATACCTTCTGGTTTTCCACTTTTTTCATCAGACCAAATTAATTCAACAACATCTTCGCTATGAGAAACACCGAGTGAGCCGTCACGGTAATTGTATTCTGGCTTTTCACCTAAAATGTTTTTAAATCTTTCTACAACTTCTTGATGTCTTTGTTGCGCTTCTTTTTCTATTAAAGCATTTCCAATTTGTTCAATAGTCATTTTTTCATATTCAGGTGCAAGTGCGCGAGCAGCTTTTAATAATTCAGTTTCAATTTCTGAAAAATCAAATTCAGCACCCCGTCTCTCATTAATTGCTTCGTCTTCATGGCCAGCCCAATTATCAATATCAATTCTCGTATAACCGATTTTGACTGGTGCACCTTTCTCCGCAATAATTTTGGAGATTTGCATAGCAGTTGAATCAGCTTCGTAATTGCGAGATTGACTATGGGCGTAATTACTACCCCATTCTCCAGACTGGTCTAATTTTATACCTTCTGGTTTTCCACTTTTTTCATCAGACCAAATTAATTCAACAACATCTTCGCTATGAGAAACACCGAGTGAGCCGTCACGGTAATTGTATTCTGGTTCTTTTCCTAAAAGTTCCTTAAACTCCTCTATGATTTCTAAACGTTCTTTTTGTTCTTCTGGGTTTTTAATTTTTCTATGCTCTTGTAGTGGTATACCACTTTCAAAATTTTTTTCGGACATATTTTTTTCTTCTCCTTCTCTTATATGGTTTATACCAACTTCGAGAGGATGAAAGTTAATTGTTAATTATTAACCTTGTTTAATTTGCTTAGAACTCATCTCTCAACACTTTTTTCCAACATACAATTTATTCTACTTAGTTTGTCATATTGATCTCATTAGTTTTAGTTTTGTAATGTTTAATTTGGTCGGGGTGACAGGATTCGAACCTGCGACCTCATGCTCCCAAAGCACGCGCGCTAGCCAACTGCGCCACACCCCGTAAATTATAGAGTTTGAATTTTAGGATTTATGATTCTTATTTAAAAATTTACACTTCAAATTTTTAAGTGGTGCCGAGAGGCAGAGTTGAACTGCCGACGCAAGGATTTTCAGTCCTTCGCTCTACCGCTGAGCTATCTCGGCGTAATATGGTGGGCGTACCAAGAATCGAACTTGGGACCTCAACATTATCAGTGTTGCGCTCTAACCAACTGAGCTATACGCCCTAAATAATATTTTCAAAATTGTTTAATTGATGGGGTATTTATTCACAATCCAAAGCCCTCTATAAAAAAAATAACTCCATTTAACAATAACATTATAATACAGGATTATTATTGTAAAATCAATGGAGTATCAGATTTACCATGACAACTAAATAGTGGCAGAAATGTTCATCAAGCTTAGCCTGATGATCGATCTATTGATTCAATAAAGAATCAATTATCTCCTTAGAAAGGAGGTGATCCATCCGCAGCTTCCGCTACGGATGCCTTGTTACGACTTCACCCCTATCGCTGATCCTACCTTATTCCACGTATTAGTACGCAGCTTTCGGGTATTACCAACTCTCTTGGTGTGACGGGCGGTGTGTACAAAACCCGAGAACGTATTCAACGCACCGTAATGATATGCGTTTACTAGCGATTCCAGCTTCATGAAGTCGAGTTGCAGACTTCAATCCGAACTGAGACCGGTTTTGGTGGGATTTGCTCCGTCTCGCGACTTGGCGGCCCATTGTACCGGCCATTGTAGCACGTGTGTGGCCCAAGGTGTAAGAGCCATGCTGATTTGACGTCATCCTCACCTTCCTCCCCGTTATCCGAGGCAGTTTCCTAATGAATTGTAAATTAGGATGAGGGTTGCGCTCGTTAAAGGACTTAACCCGACATCTCACGACACGAGCTGACGACAACCATGCAGCACCTGTCACCTAGCTCCTTGCGGCACTCCCGAGTTTCTTCGGGATTCTAGGGATTTCAAACCTTGGTGAGGTTATCCGCTTATCGTCGAATTAAACCACATGCTCCACCGCTTGTGCGGGTTCCCGTCAATTCCTTTGAGTTTTAGTCTTGCGACCGTACTCCCCAGGCGGGGTACTTAAGGTGTTAACTTAGCTCGACAACACTGGCAGGATCGATACTGCCAATATTTAGTACCCATCGTTTAGGGCGTGGACTACTGGGGTATCTAATCCCATTCGCTACCCACGCTTTCGTCTCTCAGTGTCAGAAATGTTCCAGTAAGCTGCCTTCGCATTTGGTGTTCTAGCTGATATCAATGCATATTACTACTACACCAGCCATTCCGCTTACCTCTCCCATCCTCTAGCTTATCAGTTTTTCAAACAACCTCTAGGTTGAGCCTAGAGTTTTAATTTGAAACTTGATAAACAACCTACAGACGCTTTACGCCCAATAATTCCGGATAACGCTTGCAACCTTCGTATTACCGCTGCTGCTGGCACGAAGTTAGCAGTTGCTTATTCATTAAGTAACGTCACGAATTCATCCTTAATAAAAGAAGTTTACGCCCCGAGGGGTGTCTTCCTTCACGCGGTATTGCTCCGTCAGCCTTTCGGCCATTGCGAAAGATTCTAGACTGCAGCCTCCCGTAGGAGTCTGGACAGTGTCTCAGTTCCAGTGGGTCGGGTCACGCTCTCACGCCCGATACTCGTCATTGCCTTGGTGAGCCATTACCTCACCAACTAGCTGATAAGACATAGGCCTATCCTTAACCGATAAATCTTTACCATATAATAATCTTACGTATATTCTATGGACTATCAAGGATTGTCCCGATTTTCATCAGGTTATACTTGAGTTAAGGGTAAGTTACCAATGTGTTACTCCCCCGTTTGCCAGGGATATAAATACCCCTTAGACTTGCATGCCTTAAACATACCGCCAGCGTTCATCCTGAGCCAGGATCAAACTCTCAAAAAAAGGAATATTTTTAGAAAAAATATTCAAAAACATGAAGTTTATTTCTACCACTATTCAGTTGTCAAATAGCTTGATTACTGTGCAGAGTTTAGCATATTTATGTGAAAATGCAACAGTGAATATAATTATATAGTTTTAAAAAAATTTGTCAAGTGGAAAAATAGATGATAATTTTTAGTTTTATCTATTATATAACTGTAGCCACAAATTTAATTTTGATAATATTTTTAATTAACTATATAATTAAATCATTAGAATGTTATAGCAAAGCAAGAAAAAAATAAGCGATGTACTTTCTCGACCTACACAATTAGCGGGTAGAAAATGGGAAGAAGTGTCAAACAAGGAACAATTAGAAATATCTCAAAAGATAGTGGATATAATCTCGCCGAAATTGTCAGACAAATCAAAAACTAAAATACAAAAACAAAAATATTTTCTTTTATGGAAATTATTTTTTAGACCAGGAAAAACATAAAAGGAGGATTTGTTATTGACAAAATATTTATAAAATAGTAACCTTTCTTATTAAATTAAACAGGAGGATAAAAATGAACAAAAAAATCACATCTTTGAAGGACTTTATTCTTCGAGTTACAAGGCGGAAATGTTCCGAAATCACTATAACCCCATTTGGAAAATTCAGCCCTTCTAGGAGCTATGAAGAATATCAGAGTCTTTGGATTACCGATCGTCAACGCGACGATCATATAATAAGGTTTACGGCAGGAAGATGGCCCTTTCAGATTGTTTATTATGAACATCTATATTCTTTTGTTTCTAAGGATATGGACTTTAATAAAGAGGAACAGGCAGTTAGGCCTTTCTATATAATTAAAGCCATTTTAATTGCAGAGCAACGCTTAACAACACTAAAAAAGAAATTTCCAACTTTTTCCATTTCAATGACCAGAATGGATAATGGAAAAGCGCTTGATCTTAGCGTTGTTCATAGAGACGCGAAAGAGCACAATATTACAGTTGATACAGACCTGGACATTCTAGGAGTGATAGGGTAATTTCATTGGGACTATTTCAGATTTTTCTGAGGTCCCTTTTTTAATAAATCAAAAAAAACACTGATATAGTCAGTGTTTTTTCATGTTAGGATATTGTAGGGATTTTACAACCAACACCTAAAATCATCTATTCTTTCTTCTTTATGAGTACTTCATGCATTGTATCATCTCCAACTTTGTAAGAATCTAATTCTTCTGTTTCAAATTCAATACCAGTATCTTTAGTCAATTTTTCTAGTTGTTTAGTTATAATCTGATATGATGTTTTTTCTCTAAATTGGGCAAGAATTGGAATTATATTATTTTTATCAATATAGTGTTTTTTGTATGCTTCTGCAAAAGCTAGTATTAATGATCCTCCGGCTCTTAAATTACCATCTGAAGCAAGATCTGCTACATAAACAATACTTTCTGAATCCTCTTTATCTTTATTCATCTTGCCTTCGTATGAAAGAATATATCCGTGCATTTTTTTATCTTCTCCTGCGTATTTAAAACTCATATTAGCTCTACCTTTTAAGTTATTATTAACATCTTTTGCAATTAAAGCATTTTCCATGTTATGTAAATATTCAATCAATTTTTGATTATCTTTGTATGCTTTTCCTTCTATGTATGCAACAGGAATTGAATCTTGAAATGTAAGTTCAGTAACACCTTTAGGTAGTTTAATCTGTTCTTGTTCTTTTTTAGCTATTTTCTTTTCTTTAATCCTTATATCTTTTGATGCAATCATATTACTAATCTGATCTTCATTTAGGTCAAGTAGCATAGCTTCATTATGTAAATTATCACTGTAACCAACAGGTGCTTCTGGAACAAATGTGTTTTCTATTTTTTTGGCTGAAATATTTGCATCCGTATATCCTAATCCTACTATTACTTTGTTTTCATCTAGGTTATGTGTTTTTGCAAATCGTTTAATATATTCTTTGAAATAATCTGTATATATATATTTTAGTATTTCAGTACTATCTTTTTGTGATCTAAAATTAGGAGCAATCTCTATATTATCACAAGTAATTATACTTTTTTTATCTAGTAAAACTCTATCATCCACAATGTTATGCATATGTACATCAGATTGATTTAATTTCTCTATTACTTCTGCTATGTTTTTTTCTATGTCCTTGTCTTTTGTTATGACGCTTTGACCAATGATTTTTTCTTCTCCCTTTGATGTAATTCTTTGAACTGTAAATAGTGAACAAATTGGATTAAAGGTATATACATTGTTTTTTCCACTTCCAAATGGCATACAACAAGCAGTATCATTACCAGCAACAACACCATCTGGATCTGATTTTAGATTTATTTTTGCAAGATATTCTTCAAACTTTCTATCATCCTTAAGACCAATATTTTTATTATATATTAAATTAATTATTTGTTCTTTTATGTTATCTAATATATCTTTTTGATTTTTCTCAACTGTTCCATTTTTAAGGTATGACATAATATCAATTTGATTTTCTTTAAATATTTTTTGAAGTTCAGAAAATAGTTGATTTGGATTCTTTGCCTCTCCTTTTATGTTTTCTCTTCTTTTTCCTATTGCTTTTAATATTAATTCGTTTAATTCTAGATTTCCATATTTGCCTCCATCTACAAGTATTTTGTAATTAATTTCAAGTGGCTCAAATACTTGTAAATGATCATAATAACCTTCAACAAGCGCATCTCTTAGCTCTTTAGCTGATAAATCAAGGTTTGGAATATCAACATAGTTGGATGGTTTTTTTCTGTTATGAACATCATCTGGCGTGTGAGAGTCGCCTATATCTAAAAATTCTTCTGGATTTTTCCAGAATTGTATAACTTTAGCCATAGCAATGTTTGGATGAAATGCTAAAGTTTCTATGTAGTTATACAGATCTATACTTCCCTCAGTTTCTTTTAATTCTTTTAACTGTTCTAATACTTCACTTTTGTTTAAGATACTACATAATTCATTGTATTTTTTTAACATTTTCCAAGATGAAAAGATGTCTTGTGAACTATTTATGCTTTCTAATAGTTTAGTTAGTGTTGGTAAGTCATATTGCTTTGCTTTATCTATTGTTTCTTCAAAATTAATGTTTACATTTCTAGCAATATTATTTAATAGATGATATGAAGTGCCAGATTCATAATTAGAAGTATCATCTTTAACTTGTTGTAGTATGTTATTAAAAAATTCATTTGAAGATAATCCAGATGCATTATACAAATCTATTATTCTTAAAAAGTCATGTAAAGCATCATGTTTAGTAATGTCTTCTCTAAAAATATATTTAAACATCTTAGAATGGCCAAATATCTCAGAACCAGATTCAAATGGTGTTATTATGTTTTGTTCATCTGTCCAATTTTCATGATTTCCTTTTAGTTTATCAAATATGTATTTACTTCTTGATTCAATATCCATTTGTTTTAGTTGATCTACAATATCTTGCTTCTCTGATTCAATATTCTCATCCTTGGATTCTAATTTATGTTCATATTGTACAAGACAAAATTCAGATACTAATAGATTAAATTCTTCTGCTTCTTCGTATATGTATTGACAATCTTCATCAAAGAAGTTCTTTCCATTATCAATGCTTTTGAATTTCTTATTCTCTATACAATAATCTAGATCTTGTTTGGATAATATGGTATTAAACTCTTGTTTTATTTTTTTGGCACCGCCTACGTTTCTATTAGACAAACAATATATCATTCTCTTCTTTGCCACTTTTTGAACCTCTGATGAATTTATTATTTCCTTTGAAACATTAAACTCTTGTTTTATTTTTTTGGCATCGTCTATCTCTCCCAAAAACAAACTATTTATTATTCCCTGCTTTGCTACCTCTTGAGTTGCTTCTTCTGAAACATTAAACTCTTGTTTTATTTTTTTGGCACCGCCTACGTTTCTATTAGACAAACAATACTTCATTCCTTGTTTTGCTGCATATTGAACTTCTGGTGAACTTATTATTTCCTTTGAAACATTAAACTCTTGTTTTATTTCTTTGACTGTGTCTATATTTCCCTTAGACAAACACTCTATCATTACCGGTTTTACTGCTTTTTGAACTTCTGGTGAACTTATTATTTCCTTTGAAACATTAAATTCTTGTTTTATTTCTTTGGCTGCATATATTTTTCCACCAGACAAACAATATATCATTCCCTGTTTTGCTGCTTTTTGAACTTCTGGTAAATTTATTGTTTCTTCTGGAACATTAAATTCTTGTTTTATTTTTTTGGCATCGTCTATCTCTCCCCAAAACAAACTATTTATTATTCCCTGCTTTGCTGCCTCTTGAGTTGCTTCTTCTGAAACATTAAACTCTTGTTTTATTTCTTTGACTGTGTCTATATTTCCCTTAGACAAACACTCTATCATTCCCTGTTTTGCTGCTTTTTGAACTTCTGGTGAACTTATTATTTCCTTTGAAACATTAAACTCTTGTTTTATTTCTTTGACTGTGTCTATATTTCCCTTAGACAAACACTCTATCATTCCCTGTTTTACTGCTTTTTGAACTTCTGGTGAACTTATTATTTCCTTTGAAACATTAAACTCTTGTTTTATTTCTTTGACTGTGTCTATATTTCCCTTAGACAAACGATTTATCATTCCCTGTTTTACTGCTTTTTGAACTTCTGGTGAACTTATTATTTCCTTTGAAACATTAAACTCTTGTTTTATTTCTTTGACTGTGTCTATATTTCCCTTAGACAAACACTCTATCATTCCCTGTTTTACTGCTTTTTGAACTTCTGGTGAACTTATTATTTCCTTTGAAACATTAAACTCTTGTTTTATTTCTTTGACTGTGTCTATATTTCCCCTAGACAAACAATTTATCATCCCCTGTTTTACTGCTTCTTGAGTTGCTTCTTCTGAAACATTAAATTCTTCTTTTATTTTTTTGGCTGCATATATTTTTCCACCAGACAAACAACTTATCATTCCCTGTTTTGCTGCTTTTTGAACTTCTGGTGAACTTATTATTTCCTTTGAAACATTAAATTCTTGTTTTATTTCTTTGGCATCGCTTATGTTGTTATAAGATAGGTATTTTATTATTCCCTGTTTTGCTGCTTTTTGAACTTCTGGTGAACTTATTATTTCCTTTGAAACATTAAATTCTTGTTTTATTTCTTTGGCTTTGTCTATATTTCCCTTAGACAAACGATTTATTATTCCCTGTTTTACTGCTTCTTGAGTTGTTTCTTCTGAAACATTAAATTTTCGTTTTATTTCTTTGGCTGCATATATTTTTCCACCAGACAAACAACTTATCATTCCCTGTTTTGCTGCTTTTTGAACTTCTGATGAATTTATTGTTTCTTCTGAAACATTAAATTTTCGTTTTATTTCCATGGTTCTATATATATTTCCATCAGACAAACAATATATCGTTCCCTGTTTTACTGCTTGTTGAACTATTTCTTCTGAAATATTAAATTTTTTTATTATATCCTTAACTTCATTTATAGCTTCATCTATATTGAAGCCTCTTGATAATTTTTTTATCATTTCCTGCTCGATTGCTTGTTGATCTATTTCTTGTGAAATATCTACCTGTGGATCTGTATTTGGAAAATATTCTTGTTCTCTCATATTTTTTAATATTTATATTATATCAATAATACTATAATCTTATTATATTCTTAGTTAAAAATCAATCAAAAAAACACTGATATGATCAGTGTTTTTAGTAGTAATATTAAAATGATTTTGAGCTTATCATGGGCTAATTTTTAGCGATTAAAATTTTTCTATCTAATAAATATTAGTCCTAGAAAACTAGTGGCGACAATTATTGCAACTGAAATAAAAAATTTCAAGGCAAATTTACGACTGCCCTGTATGTAAGAATAAAAACTTTTACTAAATAAATTTGTAGCATTCACTATCAAAAAAACAATTGCCGCAAATCCGAAAGAAATATCTACTCCTGCCATTTCAGCAAGTGAAACAATAATAGCGTCAATTCCAGCAAAAGAAGCTATAACAGAACTTAATATAAATCCTACCTTTCCGAATAATACCAAACAAACCTTGGTAACTATTTTAATAACTATCAAAATTCCCGCGAATTTAAGCGCTGGTACAAGAACAAATATTTTATCATTTTTTGATTCTTCTTCTTTTTGTTTTTTTGCTTTTTCTTTTTTACGGAAAAATATAATAGTTATAATGGCTGCCGAAAATATCATGATTAAAATACTTGGCGTTATGGACACAAGCCATTTCGCATTAATTGGAGCAACTAGTAAAAATATTTGTAAAAAACTTGCTAAATTTGCTAAAATAGCCGCTCCTAATAAATAATTAACTATTGACGATTTTTTACTTCTCTGAGCCAGGGATTGAGTGGTGGCAGTTGAAGAAACAAAACCACCAACAAAGCTTGTGAGACCGAAACTACTTTTGTTACCCACCAACCTTCCAAGAAAATATCCAAAAAGATCTATTCCTGTAATTAAGACGACAATCATCCAAATTTTTCTTGGATTTATTAGTTCAACAACAGCAAATTGCCCTAGATCGATATTTAAATTTTTGAAAATCTCTGACAAAAAAGGAATATCTATCAATTTATATCCAAAATTTGGCAAGAATGGCAAAATAATTAAAGCTATAATTGCATAGCTAATAAAAGATTGCAATTCTTTTCTCGAAACACTTTTTGTTAATTTTTGTGTTGCTGGTTTTATTGATAGAATTAAAACAAAGACAACAAACAATGCGATTATTAAATGAAGATCCAAAATTTCAAGCGATATAAATAAGCCAATCAAAAATGTAAATATTATAGCTAATTCACTTGTTAATCCAAAGCGTTTTGTAGTAATTGAACCCATTAAATAATACACCAGAATAAGCAACAAAAAAGCACCTAATAAAAGAGCCGCAAATAATGAAAATCCACTAGAATACAAAATTCCAACAATAGAACCTATCAAAGCTATAATTGAGTATGTGCGTAATCCCCCAGCAGATCCACTTCCCCCATAACCGCTTTCTCTTTCTAGACCAATCACAGCTCCCAATAAAATTGAGAGTGCTAGTTTCCCAGCCAAGGTTGAAAATAAAGTTGAAAACATAAATGAATTTATTAATTGTAATAAATTAATTATATCACAAAAATAAATATTATTTTACTCTAGAATTAAAATATGGAACAAGATTTAAAAATACATTTATAATTTGGAAATTTTTTAAAAAAAATTATTCATTTTAAATTTGTTTTGTAATTTTTGTAATTAAAAATTTTAAAATTAAAATTTATATAAATAAAAAACTTTTTAAGTAATTGGTGGAAAAGATACTCCAACTTTAATTGATGGAAAATCACTATCATCTATAAAAGAATTAAAAAATATAAAAGCATTAAAATTGCTTAATATAAAAAAGTTAAATAATTCTTATATTCATCTCAGTTACTCTGTTATAAATAACACAAAAATTGAATAATTCTATCTATATAAATGTAAAATCAAAAAACAATATTGGCCACAATATGGCCACAGCTTGTTTTGATGAAATGAAAAAAGATCTCGTACCTACAACTCTATAATCAAAAAAACACTGATATAATCAATGTTTTTGAATGGGGTGGCTACTGGGAGTCGAACCCAGACCAACGGGACCACAACCCGCTGTTCTACCGCTAAACTATAGCCACCATGGTATCCTGGCTAGGAATCGAACCTAGATCCACAGCTTAGAAGGCTGTTGTTCTATCCATTGAACTACCAGGACATAAAAGTAATAAAAACTTTTTTAAATATAAACAAAAATTTACAAAAAGTCAATGTTTGAGTGTTATTTTTTTTGTTAAATTGAAAAGCATCATTATTAATATTATAATTCATGCAAGAATAAAAAAAATATTTACACTTCGTTGATTTTATTTAGTTTTCAGTGTAATATGTTTATATTAATAAAGTTTATTTTTAAATTTATGCCAGCAAAAAGAAGACACGCTGTGGGAAAAATGAAAAGAACAACTTCTCACAAAACAAAAAAAAGATTAGCAATAAAAAGAGAAATGATTAAGTCCCGAGCTAATAAAAAAAAGACCAAAAAATAAAATTAATAAATAAAAATTCGGATTGTGTCCGAATTTTTTTATAAAACTATGTTTTATTTTTGTTCTTGGGTGTCTAGCTCATTGGAACACCTGAGACATATTCCGTCTATTACTAATTCAACTTTATTTCCGCACCTAATACAAACATATTCATCCTGTGGTTCAGCGTATGATAATTGTTTTGCTTGTTCTGATTCTATGTATTGTTCCATTATTTTTTTCTATTTTTTCCAATTTCTCTTTCTAATTTTATCATTTTATCAATTGCTCTTTCCCTATCGGTCTTATTTGGTTTTGGATGAACTACCATATTGTTAGAATTTTTTTCTCTATTATCTTTTTCTATGAAGTCATTTTCTAGTTTTTCATATTCATCTTCTTCAAATGTATATTTATCTAATGGATTTTCTTCTTGTTCTTCTCCTTGCTTTTTTTTGAAACAATCTAGACAAATTCCGGTAACAAAAATATCTTTGTATAAATTACATTCTGGACATATTGTTTTACCTTCTGGATTTTCCATTTTAGTTATATATTAATTATATTGAATTTTGAACTATTAATGTATCTCTGATATTATTATATCAAAAGAATAAATAAATATACAAATATATGATAGTTGTGGCGGATTTACATATACATTCTAGATTTTCTAGGTCATGTTCTAAACAAATTAATTTTAGAAATTTATCACACTGGTGCAATATAAAAGGTATTAATTTATTGGGCACAGGAGACTTTACTCACTCTTTGTGGTTAAAAGAGTTTGAAGACGAAATGATTGATTTAGAAAACGGTTTTTATAAATTAAGAAATGATGACAGTGATGTAAGATTTGTTTTGTCATCTGAAATTTCATGTATTTATAAACAAAATGATAAAACCAGAAGAGTTCATATTGTAATTTTGATGCCAGACATAGAGTCGGTTAAAAAATTTAACAAAGAGCTTTGTGATAGGGGTTGTAATTTGAAATCAGATGGGAGACCAATTATAGGACTCTCAGCTGAAACATTAACTGGTATTGCACTTGAAGTAAATAAAAAAAGTTTAATAATTCCTGCGCATATTTGGACTCCGTGGTTTGCAGTACTTGGTTCTAAATCTGGGTTTGATTCTATTGAAGAATGTTTTGGTAAGTATGCAAAAAATATTTATGCTCTTGAAACTGGTCTTTCATCAGATCCATATATGAATTGGTTTGTTTCGTCGCTTGATAAATATACGCTTGTTTCTAATTCTGATTCTCATAGTTTAGAAAGAATAGGCAGAGAGGCAAATGTTTTTGATTTACAAAATTTTAGCTATGACGAAATATATGAAACAATAAAAAATAAAGATAAGAAAAAATTTTTATATACAATAGAGTTTTATCCCGAAGAAGGCAAATATCATTTTGATGGACATAGAGCTTGCGGTGTAAGTATTGATCCATTAACATCTAAAAAAATAAAAATTTGTCCTGTCTGTAAAAAAGAATTAACATTCGGAGTTTTGAATAGAGTTTCTGTTTTATCAGATAGAAACAAAGAAGAAGTAGAAAAAAATAAAAATAAATTTATTCCATATAAACATTGTGTTGGTTTAAAAGAAGTTATCGGAGAAGCAATCAATCAGAGATCCACTACCAAGAAAGTTGATATTATTTATTTTGATATTATTAAAAATGTTGGCAATGAATTTGATGTACTTCTAAACAAAACAGAAGACGAGCTTAGAAGTTTAATAAAAAATCAAACAATAGTTGATGCAATAATAAGAATGCGTAAAGGAGAGATGAGTGTTATACCGGGATATGATGGAGAATATGGAATTGTAAAAATTTTTTCTGATTTAGAAAAAATTAAAAATAAAAAAGTTCAAGAAAAATTATTTTAATTTATATTTTTTGTATAATGTAAAAATCCCTACACGACAAGGTTAGGGATTTTTACTTTTTATAGACAATTTACCACAAACTACTTTTTGCCTTTTTTTGCAACCTTTTTTGCAGGTTTTTTTGCAACTTTTTTTACTGTCTTTTTAACAGGTTTTTTTGCAACCTTTTTTGCAGGTTTTTTTGCAACTTTTTTTACTGTCTTTTTAACAGGTTTTTTTGCAACCTTTTTTGCAGGTTTTTTTGTGGCTTTTTTTACTGTCTTTTTTGCTTTTTTCTTAGTAGCCATTTTTTTTCGGCTCCCACTAATTTTTAAAATTAGCAGGAAAATTAATTAATTTTTAATTTTTATTTATTTGTGAAGACATGCATCTCCATAAATTTTTATTTTTAAAAGTGTATATTAATTATAAACTATTTTTTTAAAAAAATCTATATATAAATAAAAATTTTTCTAATTTTTTTAATTTAGAAAAAACATTTTACCAAGAGTTGCCATTAAAAAATCATTTTTTAATCCAGTGATCATTAACATTCCAAAAAACACAACCAATATTCCAATTACTTTATATAGAAATACTGTTCCACCGGATGTTCCTAATTTTTCTTCGGCCCATGCATTTCTTCCAAAATTATCAACTATCCACTTAGCCTTCCAAACAACTAGAAATCCGCAGGCTAATACTAAAATTCCATAAAGTATATTTTTCATTTTGTTAATATAAAATTATTTTTTTAATAGATTAATTTTATCAAGAAATTAAAAATAAAACCATAGAAAATAAAATATCGCATCTATTTTTATATTAAAAATTATGATAAAATAATATTATAAATAAAATAAAAATATGTTCCCAGAAAAAAAAGTTAGAGATATTTTAATTTTTTCACAAATTCTTCCGGAGGCAGAATTTTTAAAAGCCAAAGAGAAAGCGAAGAAAGAAAAAAAAGACATTCTACAATATTTATTCGATAATGGAATTATAAAGCCAGATATATTTTATAGCGCATGCGCTACATTTTTGAATTTACCATTTGTAGATTTAAAAAAAATTAAAATTAGAAAAGATACCTTATCTCTTATTTCAGAAGACATAGCTGTCAATAATAATATAATAGCATTTGATAGTGATGAGAAAACAATTCAAGTAGCCACTTCCAATCCATATAATTTAGAAATTTTTGAATTTTTAGAAAAAAGTTTAAATTTTAAAATTGCTAAAAATATTGCAACTCCAGAAGCCATAAAAGAAGCTCTTAAAAATTACAGAAAGAGTCTTAGTGCAGAATTTAAATATTTAACAGAAGACGATAAAAAAGTTAATCAAGAGGACTCCAGCGATCTTGAAAAATTAGCATACGATATTCCAATAACCAAAGTTGTTGATACACTATTAGAACACGCAATTTTAGAAGGCGCTTCTGATATACATATAGAAGCAGAAGAAAAGAATGTTTTAATTAGATTTAGAGTGGATGGAATATTATACAACATGATGAAATTTCCTAAATATATCCAATCAGGAATAATAAGTAGAATAAAAATATTAGCTAATTTGAAAGTCGACGAACATAGAATGCCACAAGATGGTAGATTTAAAATTTCTTCTGATAAATTTAAAGTTTCGTTTAGAGTTTCTGTAATTCCAACTTTTGATGGAGAAAAAATTGTAATGCGTCTTTTAAATGAAAAGTCAAAAGTTTTGTCATTGGAGCAATTAGGATTAAACCCGGGAGCACTTGAAATTATAAAAAGAAACATAGAAAAACCACACGGAATGATTTTGGTAACCGGACCTACGGGAAGTGGTAAAACTACAACTCTTTATACTATTTTAAATATATTAAATACTCCTGAGGTAAATATTTCAACAATTGAAGATCCTATTGAATATAGAATGAAAGGCGTTAATCAATCTCAGATTAATCCAAAAATAGGATTTACTTTTGCATCTGGACTCAGGGCTTTGCTTAGACAAGACCCAAACATTATAATGGTTGGAGAAATTAGAGATCAAGAAACTGCTGAGATAGCAATTCACTCTGCGCTTACTGGACATTTGGTTTTGTCAACTCTTCACACGAATGATGCTCCAACTTCAGTTCCTCGTCTTTTAGAAATGGGAGTGCCTACTTTTTTACTCGCTTCAACATTTAATATAATAATAGCGCAGAGATTATTGAGAAAAATTTGTCCAGATTGTATAACAAGTTACACCATAGATGATAAATTGATTAAAGAATTAGAGAAACAAATGGATATACAATCGATTTTGAATACACTAGAAAGAGAAAAAGCAATATCTAGTGCAAAAAATGGATTAAAGGATGTATTATTTTATAGAGGCAAGGGTTGTGATAAATGTAAAAAAACTGGTTATAAGGGTAGAATAGGAATATATGAAATATTAGAAAATGATGAGAAGTTGTCTGATTTAATTATGCACAATGCCGGAGCAGAAAAAATTAGAGAACATGCGAAAACAAAAAATATGATAACAATGATAGAAGACGGATTTTTAAAAGCGAAAAGCGGGATAACAACAATCGAAGAAATATTAAGAGTTACAAAACAGTAGTTTAGAATTTATTTACTATTTATATGAATATGGAAACAAAAACAAAAACAACAAAAAATCAATCCAAAATAACAAAAAATCAATCCAATAAAATTTTTGATTATTCTAAAAAAGAAGAAGAATCATCTTCTGTTTCTAAATCTATTTCTAAATCTATAAATTTAGAAAATATAAATCAATTTTTTAATAAAATAACAGGTGTTCCGCTTAAGGAGAAATTATTTTTCGTTCAACATTTAGCGGTTATGTTGAGGGTTGGAATTTCTTTATCAAAGGCATTATTTACATTATCTTTGCAAACCACTAATAAATATTTTCAAGAGATTTTAGTGGCTATATCCGAAAGAGTTGATGGTGGTGAATCTTTTGCAGAATGTTTGAAATCTTATCCAAAAGTATTTAATGAGCTTTTTGTAAACATGATAAAAGCTGGTGAAAGTTCTGGGCAATTAGAAGATGTATTAAAACAGCTTTACATACAGATGAAAAAAGAGCATGGACTTTTATCAAAAGTAAAGGGAGCTCTTACTTATCCAGCTGCTATTTTACTTGCAATGGTAGGTATTGGAATTTTTATGATGATTGTTGTTGTTCCTCAAATGATGGCTAATTTTCAAGAAATGGATGCAGAGTTGCCATTACCAACAAAAATACTTATAGCAATCAGCGATATTTTAGCGAAAAAAGGCATACTAGTAGCCATAATTTTAATTATTCTCATTTTTGTTTTAATTAGAATAATTAGAACTAAAAAAGGAAAAAGAATTTTTGATGGGATATTATTACGCTTTCCAGTATTTGGATCAATTATTAAAAAAATTAACTTAGCGAGATTTTCTAGAAATATTAGCTCGCTTTTAAAAACGGAAATAATGATTGTTAATTCATTTGAGATAGTTGCTTCTATTTTAGGAAATTCACATTATAAAGAAGCTATGTCAAATGTCGGTCATGATATAAAAAAAGGAGTAACGGTTAGCGAATCTGTAAAAAAATATCCAAAATTGTTTCCACCTATGGTTGTGCAAATGATAGCAATTGGAGAAGAGACCGGAGATTTGGATAATATATTGGCAGAATTAGCAGATTTTTATGAAACAGAAATTGATCAAATTATGACAGATTTGCCATCAATAATAGAACCAATGCTAATTTTATTTTTAGGAGTGGGTGTTGCTTTTATGGCTGTTTCTATATTATTACCAATGTATTCGCTATCATCGGCAATATAAATATGAAAAAAAAATTTATTAAAGCTTTTTCATTAATAGAGGTTTTAGTGTCTCTTTTTATAATTATGATTTTAGTTTTAAGTGTTTATCCACTTATTAATTTTTCATTACAAATTACCGCAGATAATAAAAATCAAGTTCAAGCAATAAATATAGCAAATCAAAAATTAGAACAAATAAGAAACCTTCCTTATAATGATATTGGAACTATTGATGGAGTTGTTCCGGGAGTTATACCAGATAGTGAGGTGATTATAAGAAATGGTAAATTTAACATAAATACAACAGTTGTATTTTTTGATGATGATTACGATGGTTTATTAGAGGATGCAAATGATGACTTTATTGACTATAAAAAGGTAACAGTAAGGGTGACTTGGCAGGGTAGGGCTGGCGAAAAACAGGTTATAATGTCTTCTGTTTTTATTCCACCAACACAGGAGATTCCAGAGGGTTGGGGACTTTTAAAAATATCAGTTGTGGACTCTAATGGAAATCCTGTAAATAATGCAAATATTACTATTAATAATTCCGCAATAGATCCACCAATTATTGATGCATCGTATTCTACTTATGATACAAATATATTGAGGCTCCCAGTAATACCAAGCGATTCTTATGAAATCACTGTTTCAAAAAGCGCTTATTCAACAGATAGAACATATTCATCTTCAGAATTGTCCCCATCAACACCAGTAAAATTAAATTTAGAAGTTGGAATGGGAGAAACAACAGAGGCGTCATTTGTTATAGATGAAATAAGTAAATTTAATATTAGAACTGTTAGAGCGACATTACCTGAAAATCGTATTGTTAATTTTTCTTCTTTTGATGGACAAAATCCATCTGTAGATTCAGACGGAACATATTCATATTTTGTTTGGGATAATTCAGTTACAAGTATAATATATTTACAAAAATTGGATTTAGGCGGAAATAGTCAGTTTGTAGGAGGAGAAGATTTATCAATTGAATCTTCGGGATTTTCTCCAGATATAAAAGTAATTAAAGATTTGAATTTGTCTATGTGTTTTACAAAAAAAATGATTGATCATAATAATATTTATGTTTCGTTTTTGGATTCATCTGGTGGTATTTTAAGTTCTGGTTTCGCAGATTCTCAAATTACAAATCAAGCAAATTGTAGATTGTCATACTCACATTCAGCGAGCACTACTATTGTAGTATGGGACGATGAAAGAGATTTTGCGTCTAATTCAAATGATGTATATATAAAAATATACAATGATGATTTTACGACACGCTCAATAAATAGAGTTAATGCGAATACTCCGTTTAATCAATACGATCCGGATTCAGTTGTTGATTCAGATGGTAATATTTATGTTGTTTGGACTGATGAAAGAAATGGCGATGAGGATATCTATATGCAAAAACTAGATTCAAATGGTAATAGGATTTGGACTTCTGATAAAATAATTAATATAGAAACTAACAATGGTCAGAATTCTCCCGCAATAGCAGTAGATAGCAATAATTATATTTATGTTGTTTGGACTGATAATAGAAGCGGTGATGACGGTATTTATATGCAAAAACTAGATTCAAGTGGAAATAATATTTGGAGTGCAGATAAAAGAGTAAATGTAGAAACATATGCTAATCAACATTCTCCTAAAATAACAATTGATGATAGTGATAATATTTATGTTGTGTGGGTAGATAATAGAAATGTAAACAATAATTCAAACGATGACATTTATTTACAGAAGTTAAATACAGATGGATCCAAATTTTCGAGAGATTATAGAGTCAATATTAACAATGATGCATCATCACAAAATATGGTGGATATTTCAATTAACAATAATTATCCCATTGTTGTATGGTCTGACAATAGAAACGATAAACACGATATATACTTTTCAAAATTTTTAGAATACAGCAATCCAGCAACAGCAACCTATATAGATGTAGGACTTCAGGGTACAAAAAAAACAGGAACAGCTCCGGATGTTTTTAAATACAACTTTGATAATTCAACTATAAATACTGGCGCGAGTGGTTATATTAGTAATTACGACGTAGACGCAGATGGTTCAGGCTATATAATAGACGCAGCAAACGTTTTAATGATAGATCCGAGTTCGCCTGTTAAAATTGCACCAGGGGAAACCAGGGATATAATGATTTATTTACAATAATATTTTATGAAAGTTTTTAATAAAAACGCATTTACATTAATAGAAATTCTTGTTGTAGTTTTTATTCTTTGTATTATAGCTGGTATTGTGGCACAATTTTTAATTACTGGATTCAAATCAACCAAATTTAATGAAGAGCAAGAACAGGCAATAGAGCACGCAAGAGATGGGGTAGGTGAGATGACAAGAATGATTAGAGCTGCAAATTTTTCAGAAAACGGAGACTATGTTTTGAGTACAATAAACGCGCAGGAAATTGAATTTTATTCAGATCCGGACTTTGATCACAAAATGGAAAAAGTGAAATATTATTTAGATGGTGTACAATTAAAGAGAAGTGTTATGGAGCCGGGCGATTCTAATTTGTATACTGAAGCTCCGACAATAACAACAGTAGCAGATTATGTAAATAATTTATCAGCTCCAATTTTTAGATATTATGATTCCAATATGTTTGAAACTGATAATATAAACAGCGTTAGGTCTATAAATGTTAGTTTGAAAATAAATGTTACACCACAAAGAGCACCAGATGATTATATATTAGAATCAAGCGTACAGCTTAGAAATTTAAAAGATAATTAATTTTTATATATTTAATTTATGAATAAATATTTTATTAAAAAATCAGCATCGCTTTTAGTTGTAACTCTTGTTGCCACGGCAATTTTTATTACTCTTGTGTCTGGGGCAATATCTCTCGGACTTTTACAAATGAGATTCAATAAATTAAAAACTGCAGGAGCTCAAGCGCTTCATATATCTGAAGCAGGAATAAATTATTATAAGTGGGTTTTGTATCACGATCCTACTGAATATTGTAATAATGAAACATGTAAATCAGGTCCAGATTATGGTCCATATGGTCCATACGATTATTCCGATCAATCAGATACTATAAATGGAAAGTATGAGTTATATATTTTTCCGCCAGAAGATGGTTCTGGAATTGTTAAGATAAAATCAGTTGGGTGGGTGAATGAATATCCAAATATAAAAAGAAGCATAGAAGTACAATTAGGAAAACTTTCATTAGCTTCTCATTTGATACTCACAAATGATAGTTTAAGAATAACTCAGAACACAGAAACAACCGGTATGATTCATTCTAATAGTGGAATAAGGTTTGACGGAACTGCAAACAGTTCAATAAGTTCAGCTGTTTCAGAGTATAGCGATCCGTCTCATTCTGGAGACAATGAATTTGGTGTTCATACACATAAAACAACAATCGATCCTTTACCGCCAGCAAGTGTACCGACAAGAGATGATGTTTTTTTAGCTGGTAGATTTTTTCCAGTACCTAAAATTAATATAGGAAGTTTGGATAGTTATGTGGATGGAATGTATACATTAGCTCAGCAAGATGGGCTTGTTTTGGAAAGCTCAGGCGCGTATGGATATTTTATAGAATTAATGCCTCCAGGTAATCAGCCGAAAATGAAAATTTATAGAGTAACATCAATTACTGATCCATGTAGAACCTGTTTAAATTGTTTAAAATGGAAACATGGTGTTTGTCAGTCGTGTGGACAGTGGGGTGAGTCTTTTCCAACATATGGAGCAGTTGGTAAGGGTAAGGTTCCTGGCGGACCAAGTAATAGTCAGTATGATGTTCCGGCAAATGGAATTATATTTGTAAAAGATAATGTTTGGGTTGATACGATTTCACACACAAATGCGACGAGAGTTACGATTTTAGCTTTTAAAGAACCATTTGCTACTGGGAATGCAAATATTATTTTAAATAAAGATGTTAATTATAAAAGCGCAGATGCTACAAGTGCTTTTGGTTTTGTGGCTCAACATGACATAATATTTGGTCTTGATAGTGAAAACAATTTAGAAATAAATGCGGCTATGGTTGCAAGAGATGGAAAAATAGGAAGAGAAAATTACCCAGATTATTGTTTGGGAAATAAAAAATTAAGTTTAACAATATTTGGATCAATGGCAATGCTTGGAAATAACAATGGAAATAGTTATGGGTTTTCGTATTATGATGATTCTGGTAATTTTTTATCTGGCTATAGAAATATTGAATTAAATTATGATGGAAATTTGAGATTATATCCACCGCCAAATTTTCCAACAACAGGAGATTATAGATTTATTTCTTGGAGGGAGAATTAAATTTATTTAATATTATAAAAATGCTATACTGTATACTATAAATAAAATAATTTTTTAATATAATATATGTTGCTTAAAACACAAGATTATCCAATAGGTTTAGATATTTCAGATTTTTCTATTAAAGTTGTTCAATTGTCTAAAAAAAAAGATAAGATAGAATTGCAATCTTTTGGAAAAATTTTTTTAGATAAAAATATAATAGAGAATAATCTGATAAAAGATATGAATGCTTTTGTTGTAAAATTGAAAGAACTTTTAGATAATCCAAAATTTGGAAAAATTTCTTCAAAAAAAGTAGTTATTTGTTTACCAGAATCCAAAACATTTATAAAATTAATTACCATCCCAGGAGATCAGAAATTAAACGAAGAAAGCATACAAGATGAAATAAAAAAATATGTTCCAATTCCAGTTGAAGACACATACTATGATTGGCAAGTAATTTCAAAAAATAAAGAGAGTAAAACTGTGTTAGTTGGTGTATGTCCAAAAGTTTTTGTTGATCAATATATAGAAGCATTAGAAAAAGCTAAACTTTCCTTAATTGCTGCGGAAATTGAATCCGTGGCTATATCAAGAGCGCTTTTAAAAAATGACAATACAGAAGAATCACAGAAAAATTATGGAATACTGGATATTGGAGCCAATAGATCTTCAATGTTTGTTTCTTCTAAAGATTCCATACTTTTTAATGTTAGCATCCCAATTTCTGGTGAAAAAATTACAGATAAAATTGCTAAGGAGTTAAATGTGACTAGATCGAAGGCCGAGCTCGCAAAAATAATTTGTGGAGTTGATAAGAATAAATGCGATGGTTTGGTTTGGGATAAAATTTCAGAATCAATAAAAAAAATGTTGGAAAGAGTAGGCGAAGTAATTGATTTTCATTCTGAGAATTTTTTCAAATATGGTAATATTCATAATATAATTATTTGTGGTGGTGGTGCAAATATAAATGGTTTAGAAAAAGAAATAGAAAGATTCACTGGTATAAAATCATACATAGGTGATCCATTCAATAATATAGATATTATTTCGGCAACAGCATTAAAAAAGATGTTTGACGAATATAAATTATCAAAAAATCAAACATCAAATAAAAAAGGATTTTCAATATTACAAAACGACAGCTTGACTTATTGTTTAGCGATAGGACTAGCGCTTAGAGAAATTTTACAAAAAGAAAAATAAAAAAATGTTGTATTTAAATATATTGCCAAAAGAATTAAAACAAGAAATTAAATTTTCTAAACTTTATGAAGTTGTACAAAAAATTGTAATTTTTGTTTGTGTATTTATTGTTTTTTGTACTGTGGTATTGCTATATTCAAATTTTATGCTTGTAGATAATTTAAAGATTAGGAAAAGATTTGTTCATAATGTGACCACGCAAAATGATTCATACAAAGAGGCAGTTGACATTGCTTCTTCTGTAGATCAGATTTTAACGATTCAGTCAAAATTTTTCAAACCCTCTATGTTTTTAATGGACATGATTAATTTATCCGGAGATAGTATATCATTTACCAGTTTAAGTATAGATAAAGCATCAAACAAGGCTTTTATTTCCGGTTTTGCAACAACCAGAGACGATCTTTTAAATTTTAAGAACCAATTATCGCCATCTAAAAATTATGCTAATGTAAATTTACCAATTGAAAATTTATTAGTAAAGGAAAAAATTCCATTTAGCATTTCTTTTGAAATAAAGTCTTATGAATATCAATAAAAAAATCAGCAATTCTAAAAATAAAATTTTTTTAACAATAATTTTGTTTTTAATTTTTATTTTTTGTTTAGTGTTATTGTTAATTATGCCAACAATTAAATCCATAAAAGAAAAGAGCAAAGAAATAAAACAACAGAGATTGGAATTGAATATGGCTATGGATTTAACAAGCGATTCATCAGATTCAAAAGAGAATATAGGTGTTTTAAAAAAGAGACTTTCTCCTATAGAGTCTACTTTTTTGAAAAAAGGAGAAGAATTAGATTTTATAAAAATGTTAGAATCAATAGCTTTAAAAAATAATATAAATCAGACCATCGTTCCTGAAACGCAGAAAGAAAATACAGACAACTCTTTTAGTACTATGAATTTAAAATTAACCTTAACTGGTAGTTTTAAAAATGTTTTTAATTATATAGTTGAAATTGAGTCCTTGCCTAATTATATTAATATAAAATCAATTAATATAACAAAAGTTGGCGGAAAATTTTTATCTGACGATTCGGACTCAAAAGAAATGAGCGAAGTTTCTTGCGATATATTAGCGGAAACATATTGGAAATAATTTAATTATATGGAAAAGATTAGTGTTTTCAACAAAATATCATTAATAAAAATACTTAAGTATCTTTATATTGTTATTATTTTAGTATTTATTGGATTGTTAATATTACTATTTTTTTTCTTAAAGACCAATGTATATTCATCTATATATTCAAATAAACAAAAGGATTTAATAATTGACGATGCGAGCACTAAGGAAACTAATAGTTTACAGTTCAATAAATTAGAGTCTAATATTATAAAAATAGAGAAAAATTTTAATGCAAAGAAAAATATTGAACCAATGACTAATTTTAAAGATGTATTTAATAATTAACAAACCTGGGCTTGTTCATTTTCCTTTTAAGAAAATATAGAAGTCCAGAAAATTAAAATTATGAAGATAAGCTGGTTAGGACATTCATGTTTCAAAATAAAATGTAAAGAAATAGATTTGGTGATAGATCCATATTCTGATTCCATAGGTATTAAAATGCCAAAAGTAAAAGCAGATGCTGTTTTGGTGACACATAACCATGATGATCATAACAATATTTCCGCAATAACAGGCAATCCACTTATAATAAATGGACCCGGAGAATATGAAATGAAAGGAACATTTATTTATGGTAAAAGAGCATATCATGATAATAAGAATGGTCTTGAAAGAGGTGCAATAACCATTTATTTAATAGAAGAAGCTGGGATAACCGTGGCTCACCTGGGAGATTTTAATCAAGATGATTTAGTAGATGAACAAATGGAATTTTTAAAGAATGTAGATGTTTTACTTGTCCCAGTTGGTGGCACATATTCATTGAATTCTGATGGAGCCATAAAAATTATAAATGAAATAGAGCCAAGAGTAATAATACCAATGCATTATAAATGCCCAGGTGTAAAAATTTCACTTGATGGCGTTGATAAATTTATAAATGAAATTGGACTTAGTCCTGAAAAATTGGATGAATTTAAAATTTCTAAAGAGAGTCTTCCACAAAACGACATGAAACTCGTTATTTTAAATAAACAATAGAAATGAAATCAAAATTTAAATTATTTATTCTTTTTCTAGTTGTTTTTTCTATTTTTTTGATATGGTTGTTTATAAAACAACTTTCATCTTTTGATTTAAAATTAGTGGGCGAAGAAATGTCTGATATAAAAACATCTTTTATGGATGTTTGGAATTCTGATACTGAAATTTTTAATGATTATTCTCCGGGTGATGATGTTGAAACTATAAAATCAGCAATTAAAAATGGTATAAATAATAATGATGATGATAATTTAACAACTGCCGTAGAGAATGGCGTAAAGAAGCAACTAGAAGAAACAAAAATAGAATACATTTACGAACCATGGAAAATAAAAATTTCTTATTTTAATGACTCTTCAAAGAGTTTTGATGAAAAATCTGGCAAGATAATAGTTAAATATGATGATAATAATTTTTTAGATATTAAAAAGGAAACATTTAAAGAAAAAAGATTTGATGATTGGCTGGTTAAACATTTTGATATTCAAAAATTAAATAAAGAAACAATTAACAGTATCGTTTTTTGGTCAACGGAAAGTAGCAAAGATAATATTTTTGTTAAAAATTATATAATTAATATAGGTAGAGATATTTATCAGGTTATTTATCATTGTGATGTAGGTTCAATGTATTGTGTTAAATTGAACGAAGTGGCTCAAACTTTTGAGTCAATTAAATAGTTATTATAGAGGGATTCACTATTTTGTTTTGCGTTATTTTGACAAAATAATTTACTGTAATTATGGAATAATTAAATTTAAATAGCGCCTGTATAAATATATAAATATATTTTTATTAAAAATACGCCCATTTTTTGGGTGTATTTTGCCTCTTTACAAATTTTTTAAATGGTGTATACTTATATAAGTTATCCACAGAGATAAAATAATTTAAAAATTAAGATAAAAACTTGTCGAAAATAGTGAAAAAAATTAATTCAATAACTATAAAACCGAGCGGATTTTAATTATTCTAAATCTAATTTTAGTCACCGCTCGATAGAGCGGTTTTTTTATCTCAATTAAGCATATTAACAAATATAATCAGTAACTAGTAGTAATATCGGGTTTTCTTTCTGAGATTTTTTTGGTGGAAATCAATTTCTAAACTAGGGAAATCTTATGCGGAATTTCTTGCACTTTATGTGCTGTTTACTACTAATTATTGCTTATATTTAGGCAAAAAAGTTCTTTGAAAATTTATTAACAGAGTAAAATTTAATTAAATGACTTTTAATTAAACATTACAAGGTATTACTGAATACATAAAGGAATATTTTATGTTTCAGTGATTGCAATTTCAAAGTGTATGTGGTGGATGCCTTGACATCAAAAGACGATGAAGGACGTAGCAATCTGCGATAAGCCTCGGTTAGGTGATAAGCAACCTTTGACCCGGGGATTTCCGAATGGGGAAACCCACTGGTAAAATAAAACTGCCAGTATCATTAACTGAATACATAGGTTAATGAAGACAACTCGGGGAACTGAAACATCTAAGTACCCGAAGGAAAAGAGAGAAGATACAGCCTCTACACTAAGAATTGTAAAATTTGCAATTTTTAGCGTAAAGGTTTCGATTCCCCAAGTAGTGGCGAACGAAAGGGGAGTAGCCTAAACCATTTGAGTGTTGATTTTCAATTTTGGAAGATTTATCTTTCAATTTAGATTTTCTTAAAGGTTGTAAGCCGTTGCTCAATTGGTGTAGATTAGTAGATTACGTTCGGAGCTTACAGATCCGAGATAGAGTTTACTTATAATGACTTCCTAATAGAACTGTTTGGAAAGACAGACCAAAGAAGGTGATAGTCCTGTACATGAAAGGGGTTGTTGCTCTATGGTATTTTACTTGAGTAAGCTAGGACTCGTGAAATCCTGGCTGAAGCAAGCATGACTATGTGCTAAGGCTAAATACTTTTGATGATCGATAGTGAACTAGTACCGTGAGGGAAAGGTGAAAAGCATCCCGGAAGGGAGATGAAATAGTATCTGAAACCGCATACTTACAATGAGTCGGAGCTCCTAATTTATTAGGGGTGACGGCGTGCCTATTGAAGAATGAGCCAACGAGTTTATTTATGTTGCTTATCTAATCTCGATTAAGAGAGGAGGTATAGCGAAAGCAAGTTTTAACCGGCGTATTTAATTAAATAGTATAAGTTATGCTTAACTTACGCTATTTGATTAAACGGCAGCATGAATAAGACCCGAAACCTGGTGAGCTAACCATGGCCAGGGTGAAGGCAAGGTAATACTTGCTGGAGGCCCGAACCAATAAGTTGTGCAACACTTTTGGATGAGTTGTGGTTAGGGGTGAAATGCTAATCGAACCAGGACATAGCTGGTTCTCCCCGAAATAGCTTTAGGGCTAGCCTTGTTGTGGAACCTAGGGGTAGAGCACTGAATGGGATAGAGGGAGAAATCTTATCTATTCCAACCAAACTCCGAATACTAGGTATTCTATACAACAGGAGTTAGACTGTGGGGGCTAAGCTTCACGAGTCAAAAGGGAAACAGCCCAGATCCTCATTTAAGGTCCCAAAATCTTAGTTAAGTGTAAAAGGCGGTATTATTACTTAGACAGCTAGGAGGTTGGCTTAGAAGCAGCCATCCTTTAAAGAAAGCGTAACAGCTCACTAGTTAAGTGATAGTGCGCCGATAATTTAACGGGGCTAAACTAAGTACCGAAAGTAGGAATCTCAAACTCTAGTTTGAGGTGGTAGGGGAGCATTCCATGTTTACTGAAGCTGTATCCGTGAGGGGCAGTGGAAAACATGGAAGGGAGAATGTTGGCATGAGTAACAAAAAGACAGGTGAGAATCCTGTCCACCGAAAATCCAAGGTTTCCTGAGCAATGATTGTCATCTCAGGGTTAGGCGATCCTAAGCTGAGGCAGAAATGCGTAGGCGATGGAAGAGCAGGTTAATATTCCTGCCCTACTTTAAATAATCGATGGAAGGACGTGGTTTTGATTTAGTAGCATTTTTTGGCTATAGGTGTTTGCTTAAAGACAGTGCTTTCTAGGCAAATCCGGAAAGCGCAAGCTGTTTTAAAGTGAAAAGATTGAGACTTCGGTCAAGGTCAATTATTAATGAGAAGCCACCAAGAAAAATTTCTAAGAGCTAATATTTAAAGTATACGTACCGTAAACCGACACAGGTAGATGAGGCGAGGAGCCTAAGGTGTACGAGAGAATCTTCGTTAAGGAACTCGGCAAAAAAGCGACCGTAACTTCGGAATAAGGTCTGCCTCTAGCAATAGAGGCCGCAGCGAAAGTACTCGAGCGACTGTTTAACAAAAACACAGGTCCCTGCGAAAGCGTAAGCTAATGTATAGGGGCTGATGCCTGGCCAGTGTCAGAACGTTAAGGGGAGAGGTGAAAGCTTTGATCCGAAGCGCTGATGAACGCCGGCGATAACTATAATCGTCCTAAGGTAGCGAAATTCCTTGTCGGGTAAGTTCCGACCTGCACGAATGGCATAACGACTTGAGGACTGTCTCGACGAAGAACTCGGTGAAATTGCAAGACCGGTAAAGATGCCGGTTACCCATAGCTGGACGAAAAGACCCCATGAAGCTTTACTATAACTTGATATTGGTTTAGGGGCATGTTTGCTTAGGATAGGTGGGAGACTTTGAAGTTTCGCTTTTGGGCGAGATGGAGTCAACGGTGAAATACCACCCTGACATGCTTTTAAATCTAATTTCCTACCATGAATCTGGTGGAAAGACAGTGTTAGGCGGGTAGTTTAACTGGGGCGGTTGCCTCCTAAAAAGTAACGGAGGCGTTTACAAAGGTTGGCTAGCTCCCGATGGAAACGGGATGTGGTCGTGCAAACGCAAAAGCCAGCTTTACTGCAAGGAGTACAATCCGCGCAGTTGCGAAAGCAGAAGTTAGTGATCCGACCGTTTCGATATAGGACGGCGGAAGCTCAACGGATAAAAGCTACTCTGGGGATAACAGGCTGATCAGGTCCAAGAGTCCACATCGACGACCTGGTTTGGCACCTCGATGTCGGCTCGTCGCATCCTGGGGGTGAAGAAGCTCCCAAGGGTTTGGCTGTTCGCCAATTAAAGCGGCACGTGAGCTGGGTTCAAAACGTCGTGAGACAGTTTGGTCTCCTATCCACTATGGGCGCTTGGAATCTTGAGTAGTCCCTTTCCTAGTACGAGAGGACCGGAAAGGACGAACCTCTGGTGTACCAGTTGTTCTGCCAAGAGCATTGCTGGGTAGCTAAGTTCGGTTTGGATAAACGCTGAAAGCATATAAGCGTGAAGCTGTCTACAAGATTAGGATTCCTTATAGATACCTAATAGAAGATTAGGTTGATAGGTTCTAGGTGTAAGATCAGTAATGATTTGAGCCGAAGAATACTAATTATCAAAGCAATCGCTGAAACATAAAGCATTTCTTTTAAGAAATGGTAATATTTTGTAATAAAATCATTAGATATTCTAATATGAATTATTTTCATATTAGCAATTTGGTGATTTTAGCGGTGAGGCAACACCCAGTTCCATTCCGAACCTGGCAGTTAAGCTCACCAGCGCCGATGATATTACGTCAGTGAGAAAGTAGGTCATTGCCAATTATATAACAACCTCAAATTTAACTATTTGGGGTTGTTTTTATTAGTTTATTTATGTTAAAATATAAAATACTTATAATTAAATAAAAAAATTATGGTAATAGTAAAACCTTTTAAGGCATTAAGGCCAAAACCAGAGTTAGTGAGCGATGTTGCCTGCGTTCCTTATGATGTTATAAATTCAGAAGAGGCAAGAAAATTAGTAAATGGCAATCCAAACAGTTTTCTTCATGTTACAAAAGCAGAAGTTGATTTGGAGCAAGGAATTGATACATACAGTGAAGAAGTTTATCAAAAAGGAAAAGAAAATTTTGAAAAGATGATTAAAGATGGAATTTTTTTTCAAGAAGAAAAACCAGTCTTTTATATTTATAAATTAGTTATGGGAAGTGTTACTGAAATTGGAATTGTTGGTGGAGCAAGTGTAGTTGACTATGAAAATGATATTATAAAAAAACATGAGAAAACCAGAGTTGATAAAGAAGAAGATAGGATTAAACATATAGAAACTTGTAATGCTCATACAGAACCAATTTTTCTAACATATTGCGCAAGAGAAGATATGGATATGCTTGTAAATGATTTTATAAAAAGCAATGAACCAGTTTATGATTTTACGGCAGATGATGGAATATCGCATACTTTATGGAAAATTGATGATGATGAAGTAAATTCAAAAATAGAAAATATATTTTCTAACATTGATTATTTATATATTGCTGATGGTCATCATAGAAGTGCCGCTGGTGCAATTTTAGGGCAACGCAAAAGAGAAAAAAATCCAAATCATACGGGTAATGAGGAATATAATTTTATTATGTCAGTGATTTTTCCACATAATCAATTATACATCATGGACTATAATAGAATAGTAAAAGATTTAAATGGCTTATCAAAAGAAGAATTTTTTGAAAAAGTAAAAGAAAAATTTGATATAGAGGAATATTCTACAACTGATGCTTTTAAACCAAGTGAGCAACATACTTTTGGAATGTATATTGATGGCGCTTGGTATAAATTAACAGCAAAAAATGATTCATATGATAGCAGTGATGTTATAGGATCGCTCGATGTTTCAATATTACAGAATAATTTACTCTATCCTATTTTAGGAATAGAAGACCCTAGAAAAGATAAAAGAATTGATTTTGTTGGCGGAATCAGGGGATTAGATGAATTAAAGAAAAGAGTTGATAATGGAGAGGCAGTAGCTTTTTCAATGTTTCCAACTTCTGTTGAGGAATTAATGAAAATTGCCGATGCAGGGGAAACTATGCCACCTAAATCAACATGGTTTGAGCCAAAACTTCGCTCAGCTTTATTTATACACTTATTAGATTAGAACTTTTCTATAAACCGTCCTTTTATAAAGGACGGTTTTTTGTTAATATAAAAGAAATTAATAATATATAATTATGGCAACAGCATTTGTTATAAAAAGTATAAACAATGAGAGAATAAAATATCTCAAAAGTTTAAATAAGAAAAAATATAGACAAGAAAATGGACAATTTTTCGTAGAAAATTTTAAGATAATTTATGATTCAAGAAATTGCGATACTGGAATAGAAGAAATTTTTGTTACTGAAAATTTTATAGAAAAAAATTCAGAAAAATTTTATGAGCTTATAAATGATTTAAAATTAGATGAATATTTTTTAATTGATGAGCGCATTAATGAATCATTTTCTAATTTAGAAACACCATCTGGAATTTGTGCACTTTATAATAAAAAGGCAAAAAATATTGTTTTTGATAATAATATTATTTATTTAAATAAAATAAATGATCCCGGAAACTTGGGAACAATTTTTAGAAGCGCGCTTGCATTTGGGGTAAAAAATATAGTAATTGATAGCGATTGTGTTGATATTTATAATCCCAAAACAATAAATTCCGCAAAAGATGCAATTTTTAAATTAAATATACAAATTGATAATAACAGAGAATTATTAAAAAAAATTAAAAAGCGCATGAAAATATTTTCTACAAGATTGGAAGATTCAGACGGAATTGAAGTATTAAAAAAACAAAACAAATTTTGTATTGTTTTTGGGAGCGAGGCGCATGGAATTGATAATGAGATTTATGAATTGTCGGATGGATTTATAAGAATAAATATGACAGATGATATTGAGTCCTTAAATGTTGCAAGTGCGGCTACTATTATTTTACACTATTTATATAATAAAAAGAGTTTTTAATTTATTTCAACGATTTTATTTCTACTGTTGTTTCCTTTTATAATTTGTATATTAGATTTTGGAATTTTAAAGGATTTAGAAAGAAATTTAATTAATTCTTCATTTGCTTTTCCATGTTCTGGAATTGCTTTTATTTTTATTTTTAAAAAATCATCATGTTGCTCTATGATTTCATTTTTTGATGATTTTGGAATTATTTTAATCGAATATCTCATAATTAAAAATCAAATATTCCTTTTCCTTGGCGCAAAATTTCAACATCATCATCTAATAAACTTACTATTGTAGATGGATCATTGCTGATTTGTCCTGCGTCAAGAATTAAATCAACTTTTCCGTACCAATCTTTTTTTATATCATCTGGATTTATGTAATTTATTTCTCCGGTTAAATTTACACTTGTTGTGACAATCGGATTTCCTAATCCCGAAGTAATTTCAAGACAAATTTTATTATCAGGAATTCTGATTCCAATTGTTTTTCTTTTGGGATCTTGAAGAATTTTAGGTGCATCATTAGAGGCTTTTAAAATAAATGTAAATGGACCGGGAAGATATTTTTTTAAAATTTTATATTGGATGTTTGAAACAATGGCCCAGCGACTAATATCTTTTAAATCACTACAGATTATGCTAAGTGGTTTTGGTTTTTTTCTATTTTTTATTGTTTGAATGCTTTGGACTGATTTTTTATTTAAAATATCGCATCCAATTCCATAAATAGTGTCTGTTGGATACACTATTATTTTTCCATCTTTTAACATTTTAATTGCGCCTTGAATGATTTCTTGTTCTGGATTTTTTAGATTAATCTTTTTTATTACCATAAAATTATTCTATACTTAAAAGCTATTGTTTACAAGAGTTTGTGTAAAAAAGAAGCAAATTTAGAATTCGCGGAGTCTTACAATTGTGAATATATTTTTTGCTATAAGATTATAAATAATGTAAAATATTAATATGTTGAAAGAAAATTTTAAAAAAGAAGAGAATAATGAAGATTACGAATTGAATGAAGCTATGGAACAAAAAATTCGTGATTTTGCTAATGAAATATTTAACAAGATTCTAGATGATAAAGAGCGTGCGTCTGACGCATATATGTTTGATTTTAACCATGAAATATTTTCTAAAATTTTATCTATTACGAGAAATAAAGATTTTGAATTTGATGGGTATTATTATGAGGATTTGAGACAAGGAGTTAAGATATTTATTGAAGAAATGTTGAATTTTTATAATAATATTGATGATAAAGATAAATTATATGAATTTGATGTTAAAATTTATAAAGCATTTTTTGCTGGAAGTCCAAATATCGCATCTGCTTTAAAAATCAATGATCATTTTAATATAGCTGTAGAATCCACTAGATCTTTAAATGCAAGAAATATAATGGGTCAAGGACTTAATCCCGAACTTGTGTATAGAATGAATTTTGAAAATTTTGGAGATAGTTTGTTAGAAAATATTAAAGATAGTTCTGTGGCAGAGAAATTAGATAAACTTAATTTGTTAGAATTTCTGATGGCAGATTTAATAGCCCAAGGATATGCTCACAATGGTGTTGAAAAATTAAATAATTTATTTCAACAACTTAAGCGAGAAGAAAAAAATGCATTTGTTTTGTCCTATCTAGAGATATTAGAAGAAAGAATCAATTTAGAAAAAGAACATCCCACTAGAGGCGTAGTTACAAGACTCGGAAGTCCATATAATGCCAGGTTGGTTGATTTTATTTCTCAAGAAGATAAGAATGATTCTGATATGTTGGAAAGATCAGTAAAATTTGATAAAGAAGATATCCCCGGAGCAAAATTATTTTTTATTGCAAAAGATGCAATTGCTATTTTTGATCATAGCAACACCCCTGTTAAATTTTCAAAAATAAATCAGGAAAAAATAATTAATCAAAAATTGTCATCAATTCCTTGTTATAAATTTGATCAGATTAAAATTGCTATATCTGATTTTAGAAATTCTAGCATAGATTCAAATTTAAGAGGTGGAATTTTTTACAAGGTGTTTGATTATGTAAATGAGGAAATTTTAACAAAATATTATAATTGCGATATAGACGATATTGAATTTTTAGCTTCAAAATGGTCTGAATTTTATCCAGATATTGATAAAAATACCTGGGTGGATTTTTTTAATGAAATTGTTAAGGTTAAAAAATCAGTGTCAGAGCTCAATAAATATAGGAGTGAGAGAATAAATAAGGCATTGGAAGATAATAATAATCTATCCCAAGAGTGTTACAAGTTATTTATAGACACAGCTCCAGATATTTTGAATTTATTAGAAAATGATCAAAAAATTCAACTACAAGAACTCTATGATTCATTTAAAAAATATTATAATGAAAAAGATTATGATGGCGCTCATTCTAATATGGATATTTTTTTAAACCACATTATTGATAATAAAGAATTGAATTTAGATGAGATTAGGGATAAAAACATCCTAATATTATTTGATAAATATGAAATGTTACAAGGTAAACATATAAATAATTTTAAAATGGCAGATCAAGATATTCATAATTACAAAATGAGCGTAGGAAAAAAAATTCTTCCTACCATAGAAAAAGAATCAGATTTAGTTGATATGTTTTTAAAAAATAAAAAAAATATTTTATTTGGATTAGAGAAAGAAATAATAAATATAGAAAACGAATCGACTAAAAATTTACAAGAAATAGTTTTTAGTGATTACAACAATTTTGTGCGTCAGTTTAAATATATATCTCCAGAAAAGATAGGTTCTAGAGATTTTGAATTAATACTTCAGCATTTTTATAGACCAGAAATGAGAAAATATATAGAGAACAAAATTGGTATTAAATTGAAAGATTTACCTTTTCGTTATCAAATTTACTTATTAAAATTTTTATCTGAAAAATCAGAAAAGGAACTAGATAGAGTAATAGATTTTTTAGAGAAAGATGTTGAGGATTTTCCAGAAAATAAAATTAATAAGATAAAAGCATTTTTAAGTTGTGATTCAGATTTAAAAAATGCAGAAATTATATTACGAGCAGGGGAATTGTTAGATGAAAAAATTGCAGATAAAAATTTTAATAAAATGGTATTTGAAAGATATGCTAATATGATATCTTTGGTTGATAAAATTGTTGATAGCGCGCAAGAATTTTTTGAAAAATATCACGAAAAAGATTTCAATGAAAGAGAGCTAAGAATAAAATTATTAAAGAACTCTTCAGGCGAGCTTAATAATCTTTATTTAATACTTCGAGAAAACAAAAGCGAAGAAGATTTAAAAAGTTCCATAGAAGAAATTTTAAATAATTTTGATAATATATCAAAGCAAAAAACCCAGACCATTGCCTTATTGAAAGGTGAATTTGATAAATTGGAAAAAATTGAAAATTTATACGGGACAAGAGATGATAATACAAAGAAAAATACGCTAATTGAAAACGCAAAGGAAAGAATTATTGATTTAATATTTGAGAAAGAGGTAATTAATTTACCAGAAAATTTTAGAGAGGGTATTTATAAAGAAATATCTGAATACAAAAAAGAAATTCCAGATACAGAAAGAGAAATATATTTACCAGTTGGAATAACAAGTAAACCAGAGGAATGGCTTGAAAAACCTATTGATTCTTTGGCTTATTTATTTTGGTTAAATAATCAAAAGAAGGGATCTGATCTTGTTGTGGTGGATTCTATTCAACAAAGTAACTATGAGGTTCTTTATAATAATGGAGAAAATTTTCCAAAAGGATTTGTTGGCAGAGATCCTCTTTCAGTTGCGGAAACAATGGGAGAGCACGATGCAATGTTTTATGATAAGTATAGAAAAACATTTAATCTTGATTTGAATATATCAAAATATCCAAGGGAAAAAGATGAGAGTTTTATAGATGAATTAAATTATGTAGAAAATTTGTGCAAAGAAAACAAGGGCGTTTCAAATGCATTTGAGAAAATAGTAGAGACGAGTATTTTGAAAAAAGCGAAAGAAGTTAATCCAGAGACGCCAGAACAAGAATTATTATTTAAATTATCAAAATACCCTAAAGAAGAGGTTGCAATAATTTTAGCAAAAAATGGATTAAAAATAAGTCACGAAAAAGAATTTAAATATGATGTTTTGGCGAAAATAATAAGCGTTTACAAACAATTAAATGAAAATAGAGAAGCTGTTGATGTTCTTCTCAGGCAGAATAAATTAAGAGGACTTAATCTGGAAGATGCCATAATGAATTTATCTGTTTGTTTGTCTTGTTTGGAAGATGAGGAATATAGTAATTTTTTACAGAAACTTTTTAATATAAATAGTCAAATTGAAGAACATATAGTAGAAATAAGAAGATTAAATGATTCTAATTATGGATTAGAGCAATCAATAAAATCATTAAAAAAAGAATTAAATAAAAAATCAGATTTTGGAGATGTAAAGCACGAAATGATAAATAAAAAAATAAAAACTAAAGATGATAAAATTTTAAGTAACAACAATACCTTGTCAGAGAAAAGTTCGGATTTGACTATATTACAAAAAGAACAACAACGAGTAAAATCAAATTTAGAAAAATATTTAAATGACAATCCGGATATTTTAAATATTAACAAAACACTTAATAAATTTTATAATTCTGGGTTATTTAAATATAATCAGGAAAGATTATCAAGTACATATTCTGAACTTTCGCAAGAAATAAAAGAAGAACCATGGTTTGATGAATCAAAGATTCCAGAATTTTATTATCCAAAAAGTATTACAGGTATGAGTTTTGCAATGAAATCAGAAGATGAAGAAGAAAAAATTGGTTTTAGGGAATTTTATAGTTCTCACACTGGAAACAGGCAAGATTGGGTTTATTCAAATCAAATAATTGCTGATCCAGAAGCGTCTTTAGCTATGTTTTCTGTTTTAAGCAGAGAGGCGCAATTAGAATATTTTGAGAGTGTTATAAAGCCAATAATAATAAACTATTATGTTGCAATTTATAAGGATAAGGAAATTGCAGGAAATAAATTTTTAGAAGAATTTAAAGATATTAATTCGCCAATCGATTCACTTTTGTTTATTAAAGAAAAAATTATAAATGAGACACGGAATGCTTATTGTATCATTGTTTAAATTATTCTTTCGCATTTTCCCAAACAATTTCAAAAATAGATTTCTGTGTTTTATAAATTTCTTCATTTTCTATAATTACGCCAATTAATTTTTTGTCGGAAAAAGTCATAAAAGAAATTTTGTTATCATAAATTTCCATTTCAAGAAACATTGGATATTTTTTTCCATCAATAAATTTTATATCAGTTACGAATTTGTCATAATTTTTCAAATATTTTCTTGCATATTCTGTGTTAGGAACAATTCCTCTTTTTTTGATATTCAATTCTCTTCTTTTTTCTACATATTTATCATTTGCGCGACCTAAATATTTTTCCATTCCATATATATCAGCATAAGTCAGAATTTCAGTTCTAGAAGACAAGGAGTCGTTTAGAGTTTTGGCTAATCCATCTTTTCCCTCATATATTCTTACTCCGGGTTGGTTTGATATAAGATTAAAACTTGATATTAGCATTGGCATTTGAGCTTCTAAAGAGATTTCAGCTTTTCTTGCTTCTCTTTGTCTGTTTTCTACATATTCTCGTAGTTTATCTGGGTGATTTGGTGAAAAAGAGAGGATTTTGTTCTTTTTCCCTTGTTTTATGAGGTTTTTTTTGACTAAATCAGACAATGTATTGTAAATAACCCCTCTTTTTAATGGGGTTTTTTTGATTATATCGCTAGCTATGGAATTTCCATTTGTAAGTAAATATTCATATACAATTGCTTCGTTTTGGGAGAGTCCAAGCTCCATGAATAGATCTTTATGCATATATTTATTTATTGATTTTTTAATATTCACATATCTATCTTTATTGCAAGATAGAGCTGTGGATAAGTTTTGATTATTAAAATGTTTATAAAACCCTTTATTTATGGGATTATATCTATATTATATCATATTTAAAAAATTTTATCAAATAAAATTGACAAAATAAATAATATATTTTATATGTATATGTCATTAAATAGTGATAGTATTTAGTATATAAAAATATTAATATAATATAGTAAAAATGGGCATTTTATTATTTTTTTATTAATATATTGTCATTAGCTCTTGACAAATAAAATTAGATATGCTATGATGATTAATCAAGATAAAGAAGACAAAAATATCTTGATAAGAAAAGAACTTTAAAAAACTACATAAAGCTACCCAGATAAATCAAGTATTTAAATGGGTAGTGAAATAAGCGCGTATTTGAGTATTTTGATTAGCTTGTCAAATCAAGGTCTTGAATCCGCTTGTTCGTAAGATGAGGAGATCCAAAAAAACAGGGTCAAGCATTGGCAGATTTCGCGAACAAATCTGATAACCAATGTTCTTTCTACTAGATATGTGTCATTAAATTCTAAATAAAGGATTTGTGACCGTCGAACAAAAGCCACATCGCCCGATATCTTTAATAAGGAGATCGGCTGGGAAGTAAAAGACTAACCACCTTTTGCTCTCAGGAATTTCCTTATTAAGGTCCCGGGTAAAAAACTGGGACTTTTTTTATCAAAGACCCCGGGGTCTAAAGGACCTCCGGGGTCAGGGGAAGGAAATAGCTCTTTGACAAAAATATATAAAACCAGGCCTCGAGGTTCAAATGTTATTCACCGCTTTTTGTGATTATTAATTTAGTCATAAGAAGCGGTGAATAACCAAGTCTCTGTTTCCCTGGCTATAATTAGCCAACTCACTATTTGAAATATAATAGGAGTTAAAAAAGGGAAAAGGAGGAGACATGATTTTGAGAGGCCTTGATCTGAATTTGTCTGAGGGCCTGGTAATACGCCCTCAGGAAACAGAAAAGTTAGGGGAGGGCTGGATAATCCAGCTCACCCCGACCCTGAGAATCTGCCTCGTACTTCGGTACGTGGCAGATCCCTGGGTTTCCATCCAGGAGGTGGATGGAAACCCATTCTCTATCGTCCTACTGGACGGTAGAGAGAGATTTAAAACTTTTTTCAAGGCTTTCACACATGAAAGCTTTGAAATGGAGATTGGGGGATTCAAGATCTCCCTTTCTTCATTCAGGTTGGAGGTGGTCCGATTGGACTCCTCCGTGGAAAATTTGGAGGTTCCGGATGAAGAGCCTCGGGATCCCGACAACGAGATCCCAGAGGATCTGCCGGATGAGTCTCCGGTGGAGGTCTTGGTCGAAGAGGCCTAGACCCCTACCTCCACTCCCAGCTTCCTGCTCCATGTGAGCGAGGAAATCTGGGAAGGGACTTCTCCGCACCCTCCTTCACCTCTAAACAATTATTCCCCGCTGGTTAAATGGTGTGGCTAGCGTGGGATAAAAAAGGTTAACACCACAAGGTTTAAAGAGGGGGCTAGCTCAACCCTGCTACGCCCCCGCCATTCCCCAACGGGAAAAGGAGGAAGAATGAAGCTGTTGCTTCAAGCGCCGTGTGATATTTGACCCACTGAGTCAATATCTTCTGGGGCGCTATGACATAAATACCAGAAATCCGTATCAGCAATGGTTATGGGAAGCGTGCTTGGTCGCTCGCTTCCCACCCTTTAATCAGATTATTATCAAAAGATAGTAATCTGATACTGAGGAATTAAAACCAAGCTTTGAGGTTTAAATGTTCTTTGACAAAATCTTAATAATATTTATTTGGCGCAGAACTTATTGTTTATTTGGTTCGCGCAAATAAATAGTAATCCTATTTTATTTTTTAGGATACTTTTATTTTACAGAATTTATTAGGACTTTTATATTTAATAATTTTTGTACTTGGTTCGTATGATTATTGTTAAATAAAAAAGGTTTCTGTGCCGGATAAATATTATTAAGAAAAAGAAGGAGGTGAGATTATGAATTGCTCACTGCCAATATTTGATTTCAAGGATAGAATTTTAGAGTCTATCCGAGAAAATTCAGTTGTTATTATAACAGCTGAAACTGGGGCTGGGAAATCGACCCAAGTACCCCAATTCCTTATAGAGGATGGGTATCAGGTCGTAGTGACTCAGCCACGTCGTCTAGCTGCTCGGACAGTAGCTGAACGAGTGGCAGAGGAAGTCGGGTGTGAAATTGGCGGATTGGTAGGATATAGAACTGCTTTTGAAAGGGCAGATTCTATTGATACCAGATGTCTGTTTTGCACAGACGGACTTCAACTCGTTCGCGAGCTGACCGGCACAGGTCGTGCTCAGGTTCTCGTTATTGACGAAGTGCATGAGTGGAATCTCAATATTGAGACACTCGTTGCATGGACTCGAAAAAAAATATTGGATAGTTGGTCCATAAAAGTTGTGCTCATGAGCGCAACTCTTGAGTCGGAAAAGCTTGCCAAGTTTTTTGGTGAGAATGTTCCGGTGATAGATGTACCTGGCAGAATATTCCCCGTGGAGGAAAAATTTAGCAGTTCTTCCTATATTATTTCTAATGTAAAAACATTGGTAAATGAAGGGAGGAATGTGCTGGTTTTTCAGCCCGGAAAAAAAGAGATCGCTGAGACATGCGAGTCTCTTTCTGGGTGTGGAGCTGTTGTGCTTCCACTTCATGGAGATTTAGAACCCTCTGAGCAGAGGAGATGTTTTAAAAAGTACGAACAACCAAAAGTGGTTGTGAGTACTAACATAGCACAGACCTCTGTTACAATTCCAGATATTGACGCAGTTGTTGATTCTGGAATTGAACGAAGAGTCGAGCTCGTGAATGGTATTGAGGGGCTATACCTCAAACCAATTTCGCAGGCCGATTCTCAGCAACGCAAGGGTCGTGCTGGCAGAACAAAGGAGGGTGTATACATTCTTTGTTCTGATATGCCTCTTTCTTCTAGGCCAGAATTTTCAAGGGCAGAGATAGAAAGAGTTCGACTTGACCAAGTTGTGTTGCGCCTTGCCTCTTCTGGCATTGATGCAACTGAGCTGGAATTCTTTCACCAGCCAGACAAAAGTGTCCTAGTCGAAGCGAAGCGTGCTCTTCACGCGTTGGGAGCCATGACTGAAGATGGCAAAGTGACAAAGATTGGCCATTTGATGTCAAAACTCCCCATCAGCGTGCAGTTTGCCCGTATGATCGTTGAGGCTGAAAAACTTCAGGTTGTTGAAGATGTGATTACAATTGCATCCATCCTTGAAGTAGGATCGCTTCGCGACAAAAGTGGGAGTTGGAGAAGTCTTACTTGCGAAGAAAATTCTGATCTTCTTGCTGAGCTTGATATTTACAAATCAGCTCGTGGCAAAAAAGAGGAAGAGCTTCGCAAAATGGGAATTTTTACCAAATCCTACTGGCGAGCAAAAGAGCTTCGCTTCAAACTAAGAGAAGCGCTTTACGGTCATGTTAAGTATTTTTCAACAGGTGATCGTGAAGCAATAAAAAAGGCCTGCGTATCTGGGATGGTCGATCATTTATATTCTCGTAGATACAACGGATATGAGAATGGTGATGGACGTCCTCGAGAAATCGACAGGCAGAGCATAGCAAGCCATACGGACTGGATTGTTGGTTTGCCAAAAGACATTGAAATAAAGGATAGAAGGGGAAGATCTTTTATTCTGAATTTGGTGTCCATGGTTACTCCAGTTGATCCAATGTGGCTGGCGGATGTTGCTCCTCAGCTCGTTCAGTATAAATATGGATTAAATCCATATTTTAATGATGACGAGGATTCATGCTTCTCGACCACTCAAATTCACTTCAATGGTCAGGTGATCAAAGAAGAGAAGGTGGAGACACCAGAACATGAAAAAGCAGCAGATGTTTTTGTCAGCTGGCTTGCCGGGAAAATAAAATTATAACCAAAGGAGGTTATTGTGAAAAGTGAGAAACTTCTTGAGGTTATAAACCATAACCTTGAGATCCAAAAAAAAGCTCTGGAGCTCAACATTAGGGCTGGCCAGGAATTATTCCATATAATAACTAGATCCGAAATTGAGGGCTGGTTAAAAGATCGCCTTCACGGAGCTAAAAGAGTAAGTGAGATAAAAGATTTTAATGAGCTCTTGTTTCCGCCCTTGGATAAAGAGCTTGTTGAAAAAGTGATTGCCGATAATCCCGATTCTGTGACGATTGAAAGCGCAACACTTTCAATTGAATATGGAAAGGATTATTACGGCAATGTTTACGCACGGACCAATGTTGAGGAAGATTTTGTTCGCAATGTAAAAAGCGAAGCAATTATTCTTCCTAGTGGACGCGCAGTAGAGATTGTTTGTAGGGGTTATTCCGCCGAGACTTTTGCAGAATTAGTGGATAAACTGGAAAATTCTCGGATTAAAAAAAGTTGGAGTGAAGCTCGTCGTCAAAATGAAACGAGTTGGATAACTGATCCTGAAAAAATAGGTACTTTACTAGCTAGAATTGGCAATGAGATCGAAATTACTCGCGCTAATAATGGTCGAGGAGAACCTATTTACGGAACAATTGGGTTGAGGCATTATGCTTCTGGGTATAAGGAAGTAATGCTTTTTTTGGCAGACACCAAAGAAAAAGCTCAAGAGGAAACTCAGCGTACTCTTGAAAATTTATTTCGAGTGTCTGTCCAAGATGAACTCATAGTTCCCAAAGAAGAGCCATGGCAGATCAGAAATACTGGTTGGTATAATAGCTGGTCAATGACTGATCTTGGCAAGACTCTTCAATCCCGTTACGAGTTTCTGCTAAAAGAGTATTCAAAGTCTATTTCTGTTTTTAACGTAATAGAAAAAATCAATACTCTTAAAACAGAAATTCAAAAGTCAAAAACAGAAATTGGTAAGGTTTATGGATTCGCAGAGAAAGTAATTGAGGAGACAGAATTAAATATCGAGTCGCAAATAAATGCACTTGATGATGAAGATTTTGTTGAACCAGAGATTTACGAAATCCAGAATCTCATCAGCGAAGCCAAGGATCGGTTGAGATTGGGGGAGTATGAAGAAGTGAAGCCGATTTGTGATGAAGCCATAAAGATTTTGAAAAAAATGCAAGACAGAATCCTAGTTGGCAATAAAGAAATAAATTCAAACCTAGAAAGCTCTACTAAAATAGTTGATGTCTCCAATATCGATTTGAGTGAGCTTTTTGGGGGAGATATAAATATCCGGAGGTAAAATGAAAATGAAGCTTTTCTCCGGGGAGATGGTTGTTGACCGCCACAACAGCCATCTCCACGAGACGGGAAGTATGGCGGAGCTGTTGCCCGAGGCATTGAATAAAATCAATGCCCGTGGCAGGGATTTTCTCATCGAGGAAATCGACTTCGGTCGAGTTATCGGTGAGACGATCTGTGTCGCTACTGGGCATAGCGACCAGATAATATTCGCCCGACGACCCAAGAGAGCAGGGCTCACCCGGTTCGTAAAGAACCGCCGGCCTCAGCCCTGTTCGTCGCTGGTTGTGATCCTTAAGAAGGCCGAGGAAGATGACCGTTATGTGTTGATAACGGCCTTCGTAGGACACATTTCACGACCCGAGCCGTGGGATGAACGGGCTTTTCTAAAACAAGAAGAGCCCAAACTGGCTCGGGAGGAGTCGATCTCCTTTTGGTCCACACATGCTCTTGTGTGGGGCTATGAGGAGACAGTTCCGGGCACTCAGACAACTGAGTGTCCGTGGTAAGAAAGAGTCAGTTTGTAGATTCTGACTTAAAATAAAAATTTACATCAGGTTAGGGGAAGCGTGCTTGGTCGCCGCTTCCCACCCTTTAATCAGATTATTATCAAAAGATAATAATCTGATACTGAGGAATTAAAACCAAGCTTTGAGGTTTAAATGTTCTTTGACAAAATCTTAATAATATTTATTTGGCGCAGAACTTATTGTTTATTTGGTTCGCGCAAGTAAATAGTAATCCTATTTTATTTTTTAGGATACTTTTATTTTACAGAATTTATTAGGACTTTTATATTTAATAATTTTTGTACTTGGTTCGTATGATTATTGTTAAATAAAAAAGGTTTCTGTGCCGGATAAATATTATTATTTTTTATAAAAAAGCGCCAAGAATACTTGACGCTGTTATTTTTATTATCATATTTTTAGGGGCTAGCAGGAGTATTTCCGGTTGGAATTTTTTCTTCCTGCATTTTTTGTTCATGACAACCATTTGTGTTGCAAAAATATACATGCTCAAACAAGCCGGGTCTCTCGATAATATAATAAATATCTCCTCCACATAAGCAGGGTGCTTGGATTTTTGGAAGTTCTTCCTCACAGTGTGGGCAAAAGATTTTCACCCTGAGTCCTTTGTCGATTTTCTCACCTTCTGGTAGGACTTTGAGTTTGAAATTATTAAATATTGAACTCATGAAAAGTTCAATATTTTTTCCAGGAGCCGACACCTTAAAGTGTACGGTTTTTTCTCCGTCGATGGTTACTTTGTCCGTTAGTAAGGTTTTGTTACAATTAGGACAAATTCCCTCAAACAATTTTGAATTAGGCATAATTCCTCCTTGCCATTTTAAAACTCCCCGTACAAGGGAGTTTTTTATTTTTAATTTTATATTTTAATTAGAACACTCCCGAATAATTAAACATTACAAGAATGATGAATAATATTTTTTTTAGTATTTTTTGCATATTTTTTAGTATATATCCGATTTTTTTATTGGTCAAGATTAACAGGATCTGTTGTATCTGAAATGTCAGAATTGTAAATTGTTGTGTCATATTCTGTTGGTGGATCTGACTGATCAAAACCTATTTCAGCTGCCCATTTTTGGACAGATTCTTCCCATGTTGAATAATTTGGATCTGATTGTGGGTCATCGGGATATGGACCAAGTGGGTCGTTTTTTATAATATAATGTAAAATGTTGTGAACTTTTTTATAGGCCTTTTCTTCTATTAAATCTGGAGGCGTGTTTTCGGTGGCTAAAAGTCCAGATATTTTATTTATTTTTAATCTCTTTTCTTCTGCCATGGATCCATTTATTATTGGTTTTGTAATTTCAACTTTCTGATAATCACTAAATCCACCAGCTGGATATTTTGATACAGCCTCTCTCATAAAAGCATTCCAAATAGGAGCCGCTACAACAGAACCATCCGCACCAACAGACATTTTTTTATTATTATTATTTCCAACCCAAACAGCAGTTGCAACGCCTGGGGTATAACCAACAGTCCACGCATCATTAAATTCATTTGTTGTTCCTGTTTTAACAGCAACAGGAATTCCTAATGTGAGATAATTTCTTTCTCCAAATATAAAACTTCTAGCAGAATTATCAGACAATACGCTGTTTATTTTTCTAGAACTTTCTTCGCTTAATACTCTTGTGCCTAAGTTGTTTTTTGCTTCATATATTTTTTTACCACTAGAATCTTCTATTCTTAGTATTGCTCTTTCTGGTTTTTTTATACCATCTCTTGCAAATACGGAGAAGGCATTTAAATGGTCTAGCATTTTTACTTCTAATCCGCCGAGAACCAAAGAAAGTCCATAATTTGCTTCTTGTCTTATAGTAGTGTAGCCAAAATTTTTAAGCGCATTCAAGGCATCTGGAATTCCAACTAAATATAGAACTTTTACAGCGGGGATGTTTAATGATCCAGCAAGAGCAGATCTTAGAGATACTGGACCGTGTGTTTGTAAATTATAATTCTTGGGCTCATAGTTAGCTGAATCTGTTTTAAAAATTGTTGGTAAATCAAAAACAATTGTTTCTGGTTGATAATTTTTTTCAAATGCTTGAGAATATATAATTGGTTTTATTGAACTTCCTGGTTGGCGAGATGAAATAGTTACATTTACTTGTCCATCTATTTCACTATCAAAAAAGTCTCGAGATCCAACCATTGCTAATATATCTCCAGTTTTGACATCTATACTTAATAAAGCTGCATTATTCGCTCCATATTTTGTTGGATAATTAGCTGTTTTTTCTTCTATTATTTCTTGAGCTTTTTTTTGTAAATCATAATCAATTGTGGTTATAACTTTTAAACCTTCTTCTTCAACGACGCGTTCCCCGAGCATTTGACTTAGTAAATCTTTTACATAAAAAACAAAATGTGGCGCTTGAATATTATCTCTTTTTTGTTTGAATACCACTTTTTCATTCATTGCGTTATTGTATTGTTCTTCATTTATATAGCCCTGATCTTTCATTAGTTTTAAAATATATTGTTGTCTTCCAAATAATTCATCTCTGTGTGAACCATATGGGGAATAGTATGATGGAGCTTGTGTCATGGCGGCTAGTATTGCTGCCTCAGCAATTGTTAGATCTTTTGCGTGTTTATCAAAATAAATATTTGAAGCAGATTCCACCCCATAAGCTACAGAACCATACGGAATTTCATTAAAATACATTTTTAGAATTTCATCCTTGCTGTATTTTTTTTCTATTCTATAAGAGAGAATCCATTCTTTTATTTTTCTCTCTAAACTTCTTTCATTTGTTAAAATTGCGTTTTTTACAAATTGTTGAGTGAGAGTAGATCCTCCTTGAGCGCGTTTGCCTTGTAGCCTTGGAACGATTTGAGAACGAAGAGTTGAGAAAATTGATACTCCACTATGTTTGTAAAAATTCTTGTCTTCTATTGAAATAGTCGCCTTTACAACATAATCAGGAAGATCGCTTATTTCAATAAGAGTTCTTTGCTGAGTTCCATGAAGATCGTAGAGTAAGTGTTCTCCGGTTTTATCATAAATTTTTGTACTTTGAATAATCGATCTATCAATTATTTTATTTGGATCTGGAAGGTCTTTAGAATACCAAGCAAAAACAGCAATTGTTAAAATTGCGCCAACGAGAAACAAAATAATACAAGCAATGATAAATTTAAACCAAAAGCGCTTTGCATTTTTTGGTTTATTTTTTCTCAACCATTTTTTATTATAATAGATTGTGTTTTTGAGTTTCACATTCAATTTTTTTCTAGAAGGTTTTCTTCTGTTGTAGTTCAAAGATCTATTTTTCCATTGATTGTTATGATTTGTAATCATATATAATTTAAATACTATTTTTTTGAATTAAACAACTTTAACACTTAATTATCATTATAGCAAGATTTAAGAGTTTTAGAAAATTGTCGTTCTCTCTAAGGTCAAATGCGACATAGAAACAAATTCATAGGGTGTTTTCATATTTAATGATAAGTGGGGTCTAACCTTATGATAATATTCAATATATTTATTAACTTTGTTTTGAACCATATCT
>Ga0208458_1000404_pt1 | contig 48027 bp, 38 predicted proteins | sample AD_UKC085_MetaG_FD_184432 | JGI IMG/M metagenome (GOLD analysis project Ga0208458, IMG submission 184432) | Active sludge microbial communities of municipal wastewater-treating anaerobic digesters from USA - AD_UKC085_MetaG (SPAdes) (version 2) | ecosystem: Engineered > Bioreactor > Anaerobic >... | reverse complement strand
CCCGGGGGAACGCCTTACGGCCACAATATCATAAGGTTCCAGCAGGAAATCCTTCTCTGCATCTATGATCAGCCCGTTTTCAATAGTAAAGGTAAATATCTCGCTGATCAGGGATGATTCTTCCGTGGCCAGCGGATCCCTTGTACGCCGGGCCACATCCACTTTCATCAACGAGGCGGATTCCCTCAAGCCACCTCCGGTGATGATCAGATCCTCTATGCTCATGTTCAATGCATAGGGATACGTTCCGGGGTTCATGACTTCCCCTTCCAGGGTGACGGTATAATCCTGGCGCAGGGCATCCTCGGACATTACGTACAGGCGGTCGTTGCGTTTGAGCACGATGTCCGGGATCTCCCCGGCCAGCAATTTGCCCAGATCCACAGATTCCACGGTTCTGGACAGATCGGGGTTCTGGCGGTTCAGGATAGCACGGCCCAGGAAGGCGTCTTCCGTGGGCCCCTCGGCAATGGTGACCAGGTCTTTCAAGGTCCGTACCCTTTCATCCAGTGCAAAGCTACCGGGGCGGAATACCGCTCCCGAAATTTCCACGCGGTTCTCGTACCGTTCCAGGATGCTGCCCACACTTACCTCGTCCCCGTCCTGCAGGGCAAAGCTTTCGTATTGGATCATTTCCACCGTATAGACCTTGCGCTCGGTAGTGCCCAAACGCGTCAGTTGCACGTTCTTTTTGTAGGCATCGCTTGTAAACCCGCCGGCGTATTCTATGAGCCGGGACATGGGTTCGTTTTCCAGCATTTCATAGATCATGGGGCGTTTGACCTGCCCGTTGATCTGTACCCGCTTGGTGTAGGGTTCCACTTTTACGATGTCGTTTTCCTTCAATATGATATCCCCGCTGCTGTCACCGCTCAACAGGTAATCGTACACATCCACTTGTTTTTCCAGTTGGCCCTTGCGGAATACCTTCACGTTGCGCAAACTCCCTATGTCGTTGATTCCACCGGCCGAATACAATGCATGAAAGACCGAGGCAAAGGAGCTGAGCGTGTAGGTGCCCGGCAAGGCAACCTCGCCCATGATGTTGACCTTGATGCTGCGAACGTTCCCTACGGAAGTCTTGATGAAGGTGCGCGGGTGTGCGGACCGCAGATCGGAATAGATCCGGCCGAAGGCCGTTTTGATCTTGGCGCTAGCTTCCTTGATGTCCATTCCCTGCAGGTAGATAGGGCCTATGTTGGTTACGTTGATGTACCCGTCCGGGCTGATCTCCTGGCGTACGGTCAGTTCGCTGTTTCCCCATATATCTATGATGACTTCATCCCCCGCTCCCAATTCGTAATTTTCAGGGGTGGGCATGTTCATGTTGGGCTGGAAGGTCAGGTTCTTGGAAGCGAACAGGTTTTTCCCGAAAACCGATATTGGCCCGCGCGAAGGTGTTTCCTGCACTACGATGACTTCCGGTTCCACAGGTTCCGAAAGTTCCCGGGTGCGGCTTTCCGTATTCACAACCGTTCCTGCTTGGGTAGCGCCCTGTGCCTGGTAATCGGCATAGATCCGCTCGGCCTGTTCCCGTGTAACGCCTTTGGCCGCCAGTTCGGTAAGTATCTGTTGCTGCGAGGCCCCGGTGGCCTGCAAACGCTTTACTTCGCTAATGACCTGCTGGTCACTCAGCTGTCCGTATGCCACCACTGCCACCAACAAAAACACGGCAGTACTAAGAAGGGTTCTAAAAATTCTCATATGAAAAACGTTTGTATAAATCTTTAATTATCTTATAAATGTAGGCAATTTTTCTTTTACCTCAGTAAGAGAAACTGCATCTATTCCCTGTTTCATGGGCCATCCTTTTTCAATGGGCAAAACAACAAATGTATGTGTTGGCGAAATATCTTCTATAGCATTATAATTGCCCTTTGAAAGCGTTGGTGAAAGACCTGATTTACACTCTATAGCAAATACATAGTCATATATTTTCATTACAAAATCAATTTCAGCTCCGTTTGCAGTTCTGTAAAAATAAAATTCCGCTTCCGGAAACACCCCTTTCAAATTTGACAATACAATTTGTTCCCAGATAGTACCAAATGACGGATGGGCAGAGAGGGCATCAAAATTATATAGACCAAGCAGCGCAGCGGTAATTCCCGGGTCAGAAATATACACTTTTGGTGCTTTCACTAAACGTTTACCCATATTTGAAATATACGGAGCCACAACCTCCACCATAAATGTGCTTTCCAATAAATCTATATAATTTTTTACTGTAACAGATGATACATTTAATGATTTCGCAAAAGTTGAATAGTCTGCTGTTTTCCCATTATTGTGCGCCAACATTTGCCACAACCGTCGCATGGTCGCAGGAGTAAATCCTTTCCATTGCAACAAGTCCCTTTCTAAGAAAGTAGAAATAAAATCCTGTCGCCATTGAAAAGATAATTTTTCGTCTTCCGCCAAAATGCTGCGGGGAAAACCTCCCTTAGCAAAGTAATCATATAGCGTGTACTTATTTTCAATTTCTTCCAGCAAAAAAGGGGTCAATTTTTTGTAGTGTATCCTGCCTGCAAGCGACTCTGAAGACTGTTTAAGCATATCGCGCGAAGCCGAGCCCAAAACCAAAAAGACTCCATTCACACTCCATTGATCTGCTAAAAATCGTATGAGAGGAAACAACTCCGGTTTGCGTTGAATCTCATCAATACATATCATCTTGCCTTTTTGCATAGATAAATACCATTCAGCATCTTCCAGTTTTGAGAGATCGGAAGGACGTTCAAGATCCAGATAAACTGTGTTTGCACTCTCTGGAAACATGTTTTTCACCAATGTAGATTTTCCACATTGACGAGGCCCTAAAATAGCTACAACAGGAGCGCTTCTCATAGATTGTATGATACTTTTCTCTATGGATCTTTGAATGTACATTCAATACGTTACATTATTTTACCATGCAAATATAAAACTATATTTTAAATTTACCTGCATTACCACTTACCCACGGCCACCAGGATCTTCACCACTTCTTTGATCACCGTTTCAATGGCATCCAGGGCCTTGGGGACTTTGTTCATGCGGGTGACCCGGCTGCGGATGCGTTTGGACAATTGGTTTAACCGGGCCGTTACCTGCTCCATGTCTTTGTACACTTGTTTCTGCAACCGGGCAATGGCCAACCGCTCGGCATCCCGCAACGCCAGGGCAGACAACTCCAACAGCCCCCGCTCTTTCACCCCCAGCGTGGGATCCAGCCGCTCCCGGTCCACCCGTTCAATCGCCTGCTGGATTTCTTTTAATGTACGTTCTTCTGTTTCTGTTGTCTTATTCATTTCTCTTCAGTCATCCATTTCCATACCGGTATTACTTGTATGGTTTGACGTTCTTGTTCAATGGTTATTTCTTTATCCCATGTAAGCAGCAATAGCTTATTGCAATGCAATTCACCGGAACATTCCAGTAATGCGGAAATTTCCCGTTTCAGTACCCTCGGATTATTCACATCATAGGATACCTGAATAAGTTGGTCCACCTGAGCTCCTTTCCGGCAAACAAAGTCCACCTCTTTATTGTTTCTTGATCGGTAGTAAAACAGAGTTTGCCCTGGTTTGTATCCCCTCCTGATAAGCTCAACTATGACCGTGTTTTCCAACAAACGGCCTCTATTTGGTGACTGTTCAAAGGAACGGGATGCAATGAATCCATTATCAACTATATATGGTTTCAGCGGAGCTTTTAGCATCTGTTTTAGTTTGTTATTAAAACGGGGCAAATAAAAGAACACGTATGTCTCTTCCAAATAGAGGCAATACTTCTGTGCTGTCACCTTACTGCCAAGGTTCAAATCGTCAACCAGCCGGGTCAATGAAAACGGATTCCCATAATTGGCTAATAAATAACTGGCAAGGTTGTATAGTTCGTTGGTGTTTCTTACCTTATAGCGTTTGGTTATGTCTTTAAGAAGAATTGAATCAAATAAGGCAGAAAGGTAATTTCTTGTTATACTTCTCAGGGATAAGGTTTCAGGAAAACCTCCAAACACCAGGTAATCTTCAACTTGCAGCATCACATTGGCTTTTTGAACCGGTGTTTGGGCAAGCAGTGCGACCTGAAGAAAGTCCAGCACTTCTTTCAATCCGAATGGCAGGATTTCAATTTGCAAATAGCGTCCTGTCAGCATGGTGGCCATTTCGCCCGAAAGTAATCTGGCGTTTGATCCGGTAATTACAAGGTTAACTCCCCTCCGGTATAGCTTTCCTACCCATGTTTCCCAACGTGGTAGATTTTGTATTTCATCCAGAAGAAGGTACTGAAATTGAGGATAAACTTCCTGTAAAGCCTGTAAAATTGCGTTTTCGTCAAAAGAAGAAAGCAATAACTCGTCGTCAAAATTCAGATAGGCAAAATTCTTTGAACCTAACAATTGCAATGCGAATACAGATTTTCCTGCGCGGCGCGGCCCGGTTATCAGCTTTATAAGACCGGATTCAAGATATTGTTCGGTAGATTCTATCAAAACACGTTTTTGATAGACATTTCTTAACAACGCATCCCGCTCTTCTTTTTGCTGTAAAACAACCGATTTCATTCATTAAAATAATTGTACTGAACAAATTTAATGTTTTTTGTTCAGTATAAAAAAAATACTGTTTATTTCAGTTCTTTAATAAGGGTGCTCAGTTGCACGGCCAGGGTATTGAGTTCTGTAAGTTCTTCGTACCAGTAGTCCCAACGTTCCCGTTTGTCCAGTTGGGTAAGGAGTTTGTGGTGGGCCCGTTTGAGGCTTTGCAGCCCGCTCACGCATTTGTCCCTGATTTTTTGGGCTTTCTCCAGGTCCTCCAGCAGTGTCATGTAACGCCGGTCGTGATCCACCGGGGGCAGTTGCCCCAGGGCTTCCACCCGTTGCAGGTAGGCCAGGTAATTGTTTTTCAGTCCTGTTTCTTCGTTGTCTATCAGTTCCTGCACTTCCTGTTTGCGCAGCAGCTGTACCAGCGCATCCACACAAACAGCCACCAGTGTATCGCCTTCGGTCACAAATTCACGGACGGCCACGGTCTGCCGATTTTTCATGTAGTTCTCACTCAGGTAGCCGGCGTATTTTCCGGACAATTTGGCCACACCCTGGGTCAATTCCAAATCTACCCAGTCCAGTTGGTTAAAGCGCAGGATCACCGAATCCAGGTTTTTTCCCAGTCCGCGCATCTCGGTCCCTATCTGTTTCCATCGGGCGGGGTTGCTGATGCTGCGCAAGGCCCGCAGGTAGCTGTTCAGTACGTCCACGCACACATCGGTGCGTTCAGCCAGTTTTTCATCTTCCCGGGCCGCCACTGCCAGGGCGTTCAACTCGGCAAAACGCGCCTGGGCCCCGGTCAGCGAGGCTGCGTAAAAAAGGCCGCGTTCGGTACGGACGGCGGCCAATTGGCGAAACATAGCACTAGGTGCCGCCGCCACACTATCCCCGCTCACCGCCAGCTTCTGCACCGTCTGCAGCTGCGATTCCGTCAGTGCCGCACAACTGCTACATAATAATATTGCAGTAAACAATCCTAAAGCAGCTCTTACTATGTGTAATTTAAAAAACATCTAAACTATTTGTAATTATAATGGATTGTTGCACAATTGATAAGGGGAAGCTCGTCCAGCGGAGGGAGGGACCCGTTTGCAAAGCAAATGGGAGGCCTTCCCCGTTCAATTCGTGCACAATCCTTATCCCAAAAACAAAGCACAATGAACTGCTGTAACTTTAGAAGTAAAATATTGGGTTTCCAGATCGTTGGATAAAATAAAGCAATGAATCAGGGGCTTATCCAAAATTTCATCCAACCCGGCAAAGTGCCGGGCATCATTTTTTCTAACCTTATCAGTCATTTTTATTTCAAAGGCAATATATCCTTTTCCCAATTCCAATAGCAGGTCTATCTCCCTGCCACCCTGGATCCTCAAATGATGAAATTTGGCAGGCATCTGCAACACATTCGTTTGTTTATACAATTCGGCAACAACCAGACTTTCAAATTCCGTCCCGGTGATCCCTCCACGTTTTTGTAGAACAGCCTGCAACACGCCATTGTCCAGATAATGCACTTTGGGCGCTTTCATTAGGCGCTTTGTCTCATTTCTGCTCCAGGCGGGTAGCGTAATGGTCTGGTAACTGACCTCAAGGTAGTGAATATAACGCTGAGCCGTCTTAACAGTTACGCCGGTGTGGTTTGCCAGGGAAGAGGCATTGATCACGCTCCCTGTCTGCGCAGCAAGTGCACGCTGTAATTTGACAAACGGTTCCAGGTCCCTGAATGAGGCAAGATCCCTAACGTCTCTTTCAAGATAAGTTCGTACATATTGTTGTAACCATATATAACGTTCTTCGTCCGAAAGAATCGTATCTGTTAATGCGGGATAACCGCCAAATTGCAAGTAATGATTCCATGCTTGTTGTTTTTCTGCCATTTCCTTGTCAAGAAGAAAAGAGGGAAGTATATTAGGTGTACGTTCCGGATCTGTAATGAAATTCTGAAACAGGGAATATGCTACTTTTTCCTTTATACTATTGGTTTTCAGTTCAGGAAGTGTAAGCGGATACATTTCTACAATCACACAACGTCCCGCAAGGCTTTCCCTGACTTTGGATAAAAGCAACAACTGGCTTGATCCCAGTAAGACATAACGGGGTTCCTGCCATTGATCATATACTGCCTTAATACTTTCAATTAAAACCGGTTCTTTTTGTACTTCATCCAAAATGGCCTGTGGATACATGCTCTGCCATTGGGCAGCTGTCAGTTTCAAAAACGCACCAACCGTGACAGGATCTTCAATTGTTATGTATTCGTAATCCGGAAACAGATGCCTTGCCAATGTGGTTTTACCCGTTTGACGCGCACCGGTAAACACAAGAATACGGCCTGATTTACCGGAGGCTCTATTTGAAATGTAAGTTGACAGGTGTCGGGCCTTCATGCTTTTGACTTTTTATTCCAAATATAACTGTTTTTTCTGGATTTTCATTCCAAATATCACTGTATTTTCTGGACTATCACACTTAGGGACTGCATCAGTCAACATCATACTTTTCAAATTGAGAGTTATGGCTTTTGAATTCCGGCACCCATTTTTTGAGCAGCTGCACCGTGGCTGGCACATCCCGCTCCCACGCCCGGCGGCTGATTTGCTGCAAGGCATCTCTTAATTCCTGGTAATTGTTAGCACGTACGGCAGCCACACGGATCTTGGGATGCGACGTAGGAGCAGAATTTTCCTGGGTGCTGAGCACCTCTTCGTATAGTTTTTCTCCGGGCCGAAGGCCCACTTCCCTGATATCAATTTCATCATACGGCGTAAACCCGGCCAGGTGGATCATGCGCTCGGCCATGTCTTTAATAAGTACCGGTTCGCCCATGTCAAAGACCATGATTTCGTTGTTGGTGCTGATGGTAGCCGCTTTCATGATCAGGCGGCAGGCTTCGGAGATGCTCATGAAAAACCGGGTGATGTCTTTGTGTGTGAGGGTGAGCGGTCCGCCGTCCTTGATTTGCTGGCGGAACCGAGGAATGACAGAACCGTTGGAACCCAGGACGTTCCCAAAGCGGGTGGTCACAAATTGGGTGGTTCCCTCCACCTTTCCGTGTGAAATGGCCAGGCCGAGGCTCTGGACATACATCTCGGCAAGTCGTTTGGTGGCTCCCATCACGTTGGTGGGATTGACCGCTTTGTCCGAGGAAAGGAAAATGAACTTTTCCACCCCGTGAGCCACGGCGGCATCGGCCATGATGCGCGTGCCTTCTACGTTCACGCGAACGGCTTCGCAGGGATTTTCTTCCATGAGCGGTACGTGTTTGTAGGCGGCCGCATGGAAAACGATCTGGGGTTTGTAGGTGGCCAGCAGATCATGTATGGTGGCTTTGTGGCGGACATCGCCAATGAAGTGAACAAAGTTCAGATTGGGAAAGTGTTCTTCCAGTTCCAGGCGCAGTTCGTGCATGGGCGTCTCGGCCATATCCAGCAGGACCAGTTGTTTGACCACATTCAGGCCGGCTACCTGGCGGCAGAACTCGCTGCCAATAGAGCCGGCAGCCCCGGAAACAAAGATTGTTTTGTCGCGGAAACGTTCACTTACCACATCCATATTGATGGTGATCTCTTCGCGGCCCAGAATGTCTTCAATGGCAATTGGGCGTATGTTGAGCTGGATGGTATCCTTGCTACCCAGTTCATCTATGGGCGGAACTATTATGATGTTGATCTTTTCCAGGTTGCAATAATGTATGAGCCGGTTTTTCTCTGCATGGATTCCACGATAGCTGGGGAACAAGATGGCTTTTGCACCCAGTTTGTGAACCAATTTTACAACGTCTTCCCGTGTTTGGAAATGGTAGACCTTCATTTCGTTAAGCCGGTATGCTCTCTTGCCGTGTTCATGTACCAGGAAGCCAATGGGCTTGTAATGCTTGCTCTTGTGCAGGCGGATGAGAATAGAGGCTGCCTTTTCATCAATCCCGTAGATCAGGACCCGCTGGGAATTGATATTGAATTTTTCGTTCACCATGTCATAGGCAATGATCATCAGAACACGTATGGATACCAGGGCTACAAAAGTGAATAGCAGATCTATAAGGAGGAATCTGAGTTCTATTCCCGGTGAAAGTAAGCCTGCAAAATAAAGTACAACAGTAAGGATAACAGATTTTACGGCTACCGAGTAACCCAGTGGGAGCAACCCTTTTACGGTTGTGTACCGGATGATGTTGCGGTATGTTTTGAACAGGTAAAACGATATCATGTTTATGATAACCGCCAAAACAATGACAATAAGCACGTTACGTCTTGAAAACGGCCCTTCTATGGGAGCATAAATTAAAAAGACAAAAACCGAACAGAACGTAGCTATTACCACATCAATAGCTGCAATTACCCAATACTTCAGGTAATTGGACCGATAGAATCCCAGTTGATTCAATAACCGTTCCTCTAACTTCCGGAAACCTTTCTTTTTTTCTTGCTGTTCCATAAAACAATGTTTAAGTTCTTGGGGAGCGGTAATGATAATAAATCGCCAGTACATAAAACCGGACGGCCTGTATAAGGTCCTGCTCCCGGCACTGTTGTGTTTTGTCTTGTTCCATAGAGAGATCGCCCTGCATGACATGGTCTGTGATCTGTTCCATCAGTTTGTGATACTTTTTAAAATATCCCATGTGGCTCACAATGACCAAAAAACGTACCTGCCTGGCTATTTGCGGATCACGCGCATAATGCTCCAGAATCCTGTAAAGCTGATTTTCATAACGTTGCGCATCTACCATATCTGAATACATCGCCAAGGCTGCAAGTCGCTCCAGTGCCTTGCCCAGGGGCAGGTTCCAGCAGACCTCGGCGCCATTGCCGGCCGGCCGTTGGCTCTCTGCAGTTTTGCCTGTGGGCCGGTTGCTCTCCGTAGCTGCGATGGCAGCGCGTTGGCTCTCTGCAGTTTTGCCTGCGGGCCGGTTGCTCTCCGTAGCTGCGATGGCAGCGCGTTGGCTCTCTGCAGTTTTGCCTGCGGGCCGGTTGCTCTCAGTGCTCAATTCGGAAATCCAGTGGTCCAGAATGGATTCTGCTTTTCTGCGGGAATTTTCATCGGATGTAAAATAATAGTGGTAGCACAGGATCTTGCACCTGTCCGAACAGTCTTCTATAGTGCTGCTGCTCTTCAGTGGTTGCACCCCGGTTTCTGCGCCACTGCTTTTCAGCAGTTGTTCTCCGGAATCTGCACTGCTGCCCTGTGGTTGCATTTGCGCCTGCGCAGCAGCCTCTTTGCCGCTGCACAGTAGTGGTTGCGTTGCATCTTCTGCTGCAGTGCCATTCTGCGGCTGCAGGTACTCATCCATGGCGTTGAAGGCTACCTCCATGGCAGCAGGGTTGTGTTGAAAGGAAAGGGACTCCAGCAAACACAGAATGGCGCTTTCTCGGTTTTCGGGGCTCATCTCCTGGTCAAGGAATGCTGCCAGCCTGTCAGTAAGGTGACCCATCCTCTCAATGATTACCTCGGCCCGTGCCTCTACCCCAAATTCACTGATGAGCCGCGGCGCGGTGTAAGATAGCATCAATATATGGCTATAGCCAAAGCATATTGTGGCCAATTGCAGGGGACAGGCCGATTCCAGCGGCATCTGCCCGATGCTTTTCAACAGGGATATGAATTGTGATTTGTACATGATACAAAATAGCGTCCGATTGGACGGGGCTTTTTTGGATCCGGTTGGAGGTGACTGTTGAGGAGGGTTGTACCCTAGGCTTCTTGTTGCTTAGGGATAACCTGGTGTTCAGGAGCTTGCTGGTGTCCCGGCTCTTGCTTGCGTTCCGGAGTTTGCTGCTGTCCCGGCTCTTGCTTGCGTTCCGGAGTTTGCTGCTGTTCCGGCTCTTGCTTGCGTTCCGGAGTTTGCTGCTGTTCCTATGTTTCTAAGCGCTCCAGGAAGGATGCCGAGATGTATGTGGTGGCCAGGGCTGCAACGTTTTCCAAACGCACGACCACCCGTTTGTGGCCTCTCATGCGGATGAGCTCGCCCTCGATTCCGGCAAAAACGCCTTTAATGATGCGGACCTTGTCTCCGCGTTTCAGCTTGCAGGAAACCAGTTCTGTCTGCTCTTCCGGAAAAGTGAGCAAGTACATGAAGTCCTGCATTTGCTTTTCGGGAACTGTAACTGGTTTATAGGTATGGGGTTCCTTCAGATAACGCATGCTGAAATTCAGCTTCTGCGTTAGTTCAATGCTGTTATGCCTGTCTGTATATATAAAGACATATCCGGGGATGACGAGCTTGGTCAGTTTGATCTTTTTGCCGTTTCTTTCAACCATTATTTCCCGGAAAGGGACAAAATTTTTGATGTTCATTTTGTCCAATTCCTCTTTTATTATCCGTTCTTTACGGTATGTAACGGCCACAAACCAGTAATTTTGAGGGATCTTCATCAGGTTTATTCAGGCTAGGGTTATCAAGTTTAGCCTGCAAAGTTACGTAAATATCACTGATGAATCAAATGTCAGAGAGGGTTGTTTTGTGGGTAAAGCTGAGTTAGTTAAAGGATGGAATATGGCAATCAAAGAGAGGCTTGCTTTTTCCTGTTTTTTACAGTTTAAGCAATTGTTTATCAAGGATTTATGTAGTTATCCTTATGTGAAAATAACGGATCTCTTAAACAGAGGAGTAGTTCTTTTCAATCTATTTTTTTAGGTGAACAAATTTAATAATTATTCCTTTATAAACACAACCAATTTCAACATATAGGCGCTCTGACTTCATGGACGGTAAGTTTGGATTTGAATTCGGTCGGTTTGAATTTGAATTCGGTTGGTCCGGGTCTGATTTTGTTTTTTGTTTCCGTTCAGAATTCTTGCGCCCGTCACCGTCTTTATGACTCCTTTTCCGTGGCATAGTAATTGACCTATTACAAGTAAATATTAACTTCTCCCGGCAGGACAAAAATATGCCTGCGAAGATGGTTTGTTGTTTGCGACGGCAATTTGTTGGCTTCCACTACCAAATACCAAACCCAATTTGTTGTCTGCCAGGACAAAACACTCTTGAAAAAAGGATAAAAATGATAAAAGATACATTTCCGGTACTAGATATGAGTTGCGCAGGTTGCGCCATGAGTGTGGAAAAAACCGTGCAGGAGCTGCCCGGCGTGAAATCGGCCTCTGTCAATCTGGCAGCCAACACATTACTGGTCGAATACGATGCGGACAAATTGACTCCCGCCAGGATCCAGGCGCAGGTACAGTCCATCGGCTACCGCCTGATCATCCCCGACGAGTATGTCGAGGAGCGGCAGGCCGAGGCACAACGCCGACACTTTAAGCAACTGAGAACCAAAGTAATCGTGGCCTGGATATTTGCCGTTCCACTCATGATCATTGCGATGGGCTTTATGCACTGGAAGCCAGGTAATTGGATTATGCTCGGCCTGGTTCTGCCCATTATGTTCTATTCCGGCCGCGATTTCTACATCCGCGCCTGGCGCCTTTTGCGCAAACGCACCGCCAACATGGACACGCTCGTGAGCCTGAGCACCATAGTGGCCTTTCTTTTCAGCTTGTTCAACACCTTATTCCCCGGAGTTTTGGAAAGCCGAGGCATTGAGGTTCACGTCTATTACGAGGCCGCCGGCATGATACTGGCGTTTGTGCTGCTGGGCAAATTGCTGGAGGAGCGCGCCAAAAATACCACCGGCTCGGCCATCCGCAGCCTCATGGGCCTCCAACCCAAAACCGCCCGCATCCTCACCCGCCCCGGTACTGCTGGCACTGCCCCTGTTTGCGCCATCTCTAGCCCAACCGCTGGTCCGTGCCCCACTTCCGGCCCCACCTCTGCAGCATGCCCTACGGCTGCTGCAGCGGCTGCGCCTACCCCCGGCCCCACCCTTGGTGCAGCCTTCGGTGCCCCCGGCGGTGCCACTTATGCTGCCTGCCCCACGGCAGCTGCGACTTCTGCTTCCTGCACCACAACCACTACCACAGCTCCAACCCCTGCAGGTTCAGCTTCCAACACTGCTACTGCTACCTGCACCTCTGCTGACCACCCCACGGCAGCTATTACTGAGGCGTCTGACACTACTTCCATAATTTCTGCGGCGAAAGCCGCCTCGGCCTTGAATATTTCTTTGCCGCTGATAGAGAAGGAAGTACCCGTTGCGCAACTGCAGACAGGCGACCTAATCGTGGTGCGGCCCGGAGAGCGGATACCTGTGGATGGCGTTGTGAATGAGGGACTTTCGTATGTCGACGAAAGTATGATCAGCGGCGAGCCTCTGCCCGTAGAAAAAAAATCCGGCGACAAAGTCCTGGCCGGCACTATCAACCAGCGGGGATCCCTCACCATCGAGGCTTCGCAGGTGGGGAGCGGTACCGTCCTGGCACAAATTGTACGGATGGTCCGTGAAGCGCAGGGCAGTAAAGCACCCGTCCAAAAAATCGCCGACAAGATTAGCTCAATTTTTGTTCCCGTAGTGATGGTCATTTCCGTGCTGACTTTTGTCCTCTGGCTGCTCATCGGCGGAAGCTCACACTTCCCCATGGCACTGCTGGCCGCCGTCTCGGTCCTCGTAATTGCCTGTCCCTGTGCGCTTGGACTCGCCACTCCAACGGCCCTGATGGTGGGCATCGGCAAAGGCGCACAAAATCACATCCTGATCAAAGACGCATTTGCCCTCGAAAATATGGGTAAAGTCAACTGCGTGGTACTGGATAAAACCGGCACGCTGACTAAAGGCAAACCGGCGGTCGAGACAATTTTTTGGACAAAAAAGCCGACCGAAACAGAATTGTCCGTTTTTCTTTCTGCCGAGATGAAATCCGAGCATCCCCTTGCACAGGCACTGGTGGAACACCTGCTCAAAGACAACATACAGCCCGTGACCCTGGACCACTTTGAAAGCATCCCGGGCAAAGGCATCGAATTCACCTATGACGGCCAGACATACCGCGCCGGCAACCTGCAGTTTGTAACAGCTCCTGCTCTTCCTGCAGCGGCCGCTCCTGCTACTGATGCTACTGCTACTGCTATTGCTACTGCTCCTGCGGCTACGATTTCAGGACAGGCCGCGGCACAGGCTACATTCACGCAGCCCACTTTTGCTCCAACCGCGGTCCCCACGCAACAATCCGCTGATGTGCTCCGCATGGCTGCTGACTGGCAGGAGGCCGGCAAGGGAGTCATCTTTTATTCCGACCAAACACAGATCCTGGCCGTGACTGCCCTCTCGGATCCAATCAAAGATACTACCCCTCAGGCACTTGACCTCCTGCACAAAATGAAGATCGAGGTACACATGCTCACCGGGGATTCAGCCAAAACCTCGGCCTCTGTTGCCTCGGCCCTTGGCATTCAACACATTGCCTCGGGTGTCCTGCCCCAGGAAAAAGAAGATTATATCCGCGGGTTGCAGGCTAAGGGAAAATTCGTAGCCATGGTGGGCGACGGAATCAATGATTCTCAGGCACTTGCCCGAGCCGATGTGAGCATTGCGATGGGCAAGGGCACCGATATTGCAATGGATGTGGCCATGGTGACCCTGACCACCTCGGACCTGATGCTGCTACCTAAAGCCATTGACCTGTCGCGCCGTACGGTCCGTATCATCCGCCAAAACCTCTTTTGGGCATTCATATACAACGTCATAGGCATCCCCATTGCCGCCGGCATCCTGTACCCGGTCAGTGGCCTGCTGCTGAACCCGATGTGGGCCAGCGCCGCCATGGCCTTCAGCTCCATATCCGTCGTGCTCAACAGCCTCCGCCTGCGAAGCGGGCGGCAGAGTGCCGCGCACTCTTGATTCATAACGTTGATTATCTGCTACTTAACAAAAGAGCTCTCCCAGAGAGCTCTTTTGTTATTCACCTCACTAACAGGCCGATACATAAAGAGTGCGCGGCAATTGGTGCTGCGTAGCAGCATATTATATGCGCCAAAATTCTTTGGCGCACCGCCTTAAATGACCACCGGTTTTTTATTTGAGCAGTCACTTTCCTCTTTGTAACCCCGAATAAATTTGTTATCTTCGCACTTCATTCAAAATTTTGTGCTGATGGATAGAGGAGGTGGAAAAGTTCAAATCCGATTACAATCTGGTTGCTTTCATGTCATTCTGAATTCGAATTTTCAGAATATAATTTTTAGTGATGATATTGAGCGGATTCAGTTCTTGATCATATTACACAAATACCTGAAGAAATATAACAGCAAAATCTATGCATTTTGTCTGATGCACACTCATATTCACTTGTTAATTGAAACATCTCAATTGTCTCGATTGATGCAGTGTGTGTTGCATGACTACTCTTATTGGTATAATAGACGGAACCGTCAAAAAGGAAGTATATTCAGACGCCCATTCATAAGCTACACAAAATACTCACCTCAAAGTCAGTTGGATACTGCATTATATATCCTTCGCAACCCTTATGTTCAAGGGCTCTGTTCCCATCCTCGCAACTATCACTGGTCCTCATATAATTTTTATTATGGTACTACCAGGCTGGAAAAGTATATTGAGGTTGACCCGAGTTTGATACGTAATGCATTTAGTAACAGTTGCGACTTTTATCGCACGGCTGCAATAATTCCTCAACAACCATCAAAGATCTATAACAATTCACGTGGAAAATTCCTCAGCGATGATCAGGTTTTAATTTTCACTAAAGAATTGCTTGATGGCAAATCACCCCAAAGTTTGAATCCTCATCAAATAGAAGAGTTAATCTTGCAATTAAGAAACATCCCTGGGGTATCAATAAGGCAAATTTCTTCAGTTTTATATGTAAGTCAGAATTATGTACGCCGAGTGACTGCCGCGCACTCTTGATTCATCATGTTGATTATCTGCCACTTAACAAAAGAGCTCCCCCAGGGAGCTCTTTTGTTATTCATCTCATTTACAGGCCGATACATCAAGAGTGCGCGGCAGTCCACCTTGCGGCCTTCCTCCCTTCTCCTCCAAGCCGTCTTCCCCTCCCTCCTCTCACACACTCCTCTTCCTTTGCAGCTGGCATTGCAATTCCACGGCCAGGAGCGCATCTTCATCGCCCTGCTTGGCGGCTTTCAGGTACCACTTCATGGCGGCATCTTCGTCTTTCTCCACTCCGTAACCATTTTGATAGCAGTAGGCTATGCGGTTCTCGGCCCGCATGTCTCCCTTATCGCTCGCTTTCCGGTACCAGAAAAAAGCCTGGTCGTAATCCTGAACCACCCCTTGCCCGTAAAAGAACCGGTCCCCCAGCTCCACCTGCGCATCAACATGCCCCTGCGACGCAGCTTTGCTGTACCACTGGAACGCCTTGCGGTAATTCTGCTCCGTACCCGTACCACGACGATAACAATCGCCGAGGTTCTTCTGGGCGTGCGCATTCCCCGCCTCGGCAGATTTCAAAAACCACTCAAAGGCCTGATGCGGATCCTTTTGCACGCAACAACCCAGTTCAAAAAAGAACCCGGTTTGCTTCCTTGTCCGCAAAAACCCTTGCTCGGCCGACTTCTTGAACCAGAAAACCGCCTGCTCGGCATCCTTCTCCACCCCGATCCCTTCATCATAACATATGCCGAGGTTGTATTGTGCGCGGGCGTTCCCCTGTTTTGCCGCCTTCCTGCACCACTCAAAGGCTTCGCGCATGTCCTGCTCGACACCTTCACCGCTGGAATAACAGCATCCGAGATTGTTCTGAGCCCTGGCACACCCTTTTGTGGCTGCCTTGGTGTACCATTCGATGGCTTTTTCACAATTCTTTTCAACGCCGAGGCCAAATTCATAGCATATTCCTACCTGGTTCTGGGCGTGTAGATTCCCCATGTCTGCCGCTTTAAGGAAGCACTGAAAGGCCTCTATAAAGGAAGCATTGGCACCGTCTTGTTCAGCATCTTTTGCGTCCAATCCCTTGTCGTAATAATAAACCCCTCGCAAAAAATGCTCCTCGGCAGTTTCACTTACAGTTTGTCGCAAATACTGTTCTTCCGGTTTCATAAACGCAAAGATATATACTGCAAGATAAATAAAATCAGGCTTTTTACAAAATTAAATTACACTTACGTTCTATCATTGTAAATATCAGTAGTTAGCATTTTCCAGCGCTTTATAATGAGTTCACTCGTCAAACCGAGGTGAAATACCGGTCATGTTTAAATGTTTCCTACCAAATCCGCTCCTCTTGCAAATGCAGCACTCCTATCTCACTGTCAATATGATACTTACAAAGTCATAAAAAGACGACAATGGACTGCCGCGCACTTTTGATTCATCCAGCTGACTTTCAGCATTATAACAAAAGAGCTCTCCCAGGGAGCTCTTTTATTAACTATTTGTGATACAGTTCAATACATCAAAAGTGCGCGGCAGTCAGCGGTGTGAGTGCCCCGCAAACATTGTCCGTTTGGCTCATAATCAACCACTTATATGTTTCATACCCCAGGGGTATGAATTGCGTATCATATTCAGCTAAAAGAACAATGTTTGCGGGGCACAAAAAAAGGCCGATCAAAAAATGACCGGCCTTTCACCGTGATCCGTCTGGGGCTCGAACCCAGGACCCCAACATTAAAAGTGTTGTGCTCTACCTGCTGAGCTAACGAATCGGGGGCTGCAAAATTAGCCATAAATTTTACAACTGCAAAAAAACTCTTTTTTTTCTAACTTTGATATTCAAAACAACACAGTATGGTCCTGTTAGAAGTTTGCTGCACCAGTCTTGATAGCGCCCTGGACATGCTCCGGGCCGGAGCCCATCGGCTTGAGATCTGCTCTGATCTGTCCTGCGGAGGCCTCACTCCCACCTGGCTAAACCTCCTGCAACCCGGTAACTTCGCATCTTATCAGCAACAACCCGGTAACTTTCCGTCTGCTCAGCAACAACCCGGTAACTTCCCGTCTGCTCAGCAACAACCCGGTAACTTTCCGTCTGCTCAGCAACAACCCGGTAACTTTCCGTCTGCTCAGCAACAACCCGGTAACTTCCTGTATACTCAACAACAATCCAGCAACATCCCGTCTGCTCAGCAACAACCCGGTAACTTCCCGTCTGCTCAGCAACACCCCGGTAACTTCGCATCTACTCAGCAACAACCCGGTAACTTCCCGTCTGCTCAGCAACACCCCGGTAACTTCGCATCTACTCAACAACAATCCAGCAACATCCCGTCCTCTCAGCAACAACCCGGTAACTTTCCGTCTGCTCAGCAACACCCCCGCAACTTTCCGTCTGCTCAGCAACAACCCGGTAACTTTCCGTCTGCTCAGCAACACCCCGGTAACTTCCCGTCTGCTCAGCAACACCCCCGCAACTTTCCGTCTGCTCAGCAACAACCCGGTAACTTTCCGTCTACTCAGCAACAACCCGGTAACTTCCTGTATACTCAACAACAATCCAGCAACATCCCGTCTGCTCAGCAACACCCCGGTAACTTCCTGTATACTCAACAACAATCCAGCAACATCCCGTCCTCTCAGCAACACCCAGGATACTTTCCTTCCACCCCGCAGCACCAAGGCACATCACAATCCATGCAGCAGCCTACCCTGCATGCCCTGGGCAACTTCTCTCCCACCCCGTATGACTGGCGTATCCCTCTTGATGAATTTCTGGACCGCACGCACGTCCTTATACGGTGTCGTCCCGGAGATTATTGTTATTCACAGGCCGAGGTGGACTCCATGTGTGAATCCATCCGCCTGTGTCGCCAGGTTGGTGTACACGGCGTGGTAATTGGCGCGCTCAACCCTGAAGGCGACCTCGATCTTCCGGCCCTTCATCACATGATAGAGGCCGCAACCGGCCTCGCCTCTACAAAAACAACCAGCACCACAACGACAAGCACCATCACATCCGCCGAAACAGGCATAAGCACAACTCAAACCGCAACACCTGACGGTAATGACACGAAAAATAGCCTCGGCCCTGTAGACTGTTTCAGTGCCAAAGATCCCAACCACGCTGCCACCCAGCCACAGCCTATGACATTGGTGTTCCACCGGGCATTTGATGTATGCAGGAACCCCTTCGTGGCACTGGAACAGATCATTAAGCTCGGCTTCAGCACCATTCTGACCTCGGGTCAAAGTCCGAATGCCGAGGCCGGGATTCCCATGCTCAGCCAATTGGTGGATAAAGCCGCCGGACGCATCACAATTATGGCCGGCAAGGGCGTTACCGTTGACAATGTTGCTGATATAATCCGACAGACCGGCGTTCCGGCAGTTCACCTGTCGGAGCGGCCGGGAATCCCTGAAATTCTCGCGCGCATCTGACTGCCGCGCACTCTTCATTCATTTTACTGATTATCAATAATATGACAAAAGAGCTCACCTGGAGAGCTCTTTTGTTAATCATCTATCATACAGATCAATACATCAAGAGTGCGCAGCAGTCTTCCGGACCGGATTGGCATAAATTTTCAGGAAAATGTGTTGTGCTGCCTTTAAAGCTTCTGGTAACGTTTCATTGGCATTACTACCAAAAACCTTTTGCGGCAGGGCTTCCAGTCGCTTGAGGAAGGCAGCTTTGTCCTGGTCTGAATAGAGGTGTTTGTATGTGGTAGTGCCGTGCAGCATATCGTAGGCTATATAATTGGATGGAAAGCATTGGTAGCCGCGCCGTATCTTGCTATCAATCAATGCACAGAGGTTTGCAGCAAATGCGTTCAGATCCTGAGCGCCACTACGCCCCGGACTGCCATTTTGCATCCTTACGCCAGGAGCATGCCCTGGACTGTCATCTTGAGTCTGTTCGCTGGTAGTTTGCACGGCATTGCCATTTTGCATCTTTTCGCCAGGAGCATGCCCTGGACAGCCATCTTGCGTCTGTTCGCTGGCAGTGTGCACGGCATTGCCATTTTGCGTCCTTTCTCCGCAAGTATCGCCATGAGTCACCACGGACACTTCACCTGGGGTTTCACGGGTTCCTGTTGCACAATCTTCCAGTTCCTTTCGAGTTAGCGGATCGCATACATGGATGTGTACTTTTCCCTTCCACTGGGAGATCCCGGTTATCATGCTGTTCAGGTCTTCGTCTTCGTCCTTAATGTAGGTTTTGCCATCGGGAGCATTATGTGCAGCCAGCAGTTCCTTTGTCTTAAGGAAATCGCATGATTCGTATTCGTAGGAAATGGCTACGGGCACGATGTTCAGGGATGCATAATTTTCTACCAGATCATACGGTCCGCCACCCCCGGCAACTGCATCACCTGCATCAGCAGAAGCTCCCCCGGCAACTGCATCACCTGCATCAGCAGAAGCTCCCCCGGCAACTGCATCACCTGCATCAGCAGAAGCTCCCCCGGCAACTGCATCACCTGCATCAGCAGAAGCTCCCGCAGCAACTGCATCACCTGCATCAGCAGAAGCTCCCGCAGCAACTGCATCACCCGTTTCAGCAGCGCCCTTCTCTTCACCAGCGCCCCGCATTCCGCTCATGCCCATCATCTTGACCAGTGCCGGCGCTGTTTTGTCCAGCCCGTCTTTTGTGCGGCCGTTGCGCTGGGCTATCCAGCAGGAGTTGCCATGCCGTATGCAGCTGCGCAGAAATTCGCTCAACAGTACAGAGTTCTTGAACAATTCCCGTTTGTTGCCCTTCCTGACCACCTTGAACATTTTGTTGGAGCGGGCAAGATCATCTGCCAGTTGGTTCACTATAAGGTTGTCCCCGTAAGTGATCATACTGGTGGGCAGTCCCTGGTAAACAAAAACCATCTGTAGCAAAGAAGTATCCAGTATGATATCCCTGTGGTTGGAAATGTACAGGTAGCCCTTATCCGGCCCGATACCGTGGCTGAAATGGTACGTGAAGCTTTCAATGGTGGAGTCAATCACGCGCTTGTTGAAAGCGTACATCCACTCCATCTGGAATTGATGAACGGTCTTCACTTCCAGAACCTTCCTTATGGCTTCCGCTGGTGTGATCCCGGGAAAGATCATTGCTGCCACATCCGGAAAATACCGGTGCGCTGCAATACGCTGCATCGCTGCCGGTATCTGTTCATCGGTATAAGGTCTTAAATGTTCCGGGAAATCTTCTATCACGTCAAATTTCATTTAGCAACATCTGTTCGCAACAAACAACCTTCTTAACAGGGGCAGGCCAACTTCCTTCACAACCACCTTTCCTGCACATGCCACCAGGTGCACAGCCCGCATTCCTCAATATATCCGAAGCAAATCAATGCAAAATCGCTCTTCCCTCAGTTCGTAATCCATTGGCGGAAACTCGTGAGAACGAGTAAGCAGGCAAAGAAGGGATGATGCATAACCTCCGTAACATTCCACATATCCTGCCAACAATGTATTCAACGAAGGTTCGGTCTCTAAGGTTCCAAAGCATGTCCTGAAAAAATGCTCGTATATGAAACCGTCTGAAAGAAAGATTCCCATTTCGCCCTCAATTTTGTGTCTGAATGCAATATCACTGCAAATAGCATTGGGGATGGCACGTTTATAGGCCTGGTCATCTGTACCATGCCCTTCCATCACACGTACAAGGTTGTAATCTGCCCCCAGGCAACCCGAGCGGGAGTAAATGAACAGACCCATGTCGGGCTTGCTTACAGATACGTCGTATCCGTTTTTTTTCATGAGCAATTCCGCTGTTATGAATCCTAGCTTGCTGTAATCATCCATTTTTTCATAGGTAGGAAAATCCACTTTCAGGGAGGAAAAGATACGGTCCAGGTCTTCACCCACCTGGTTGCCCATCATTAGTTTTTCCAGTCCAGGGCACCTTTCCCTGTCCAAAACAACGGAATGGTTGGTTATCCTGCAAAATGACCTAATAAGCATGATGAATCTTTTCTTTTGTATAAAGGGTTACAGCATTTACTCCCCCAAGACCGGCAGATACATTAAGAAAACTATTCTTGCCCGATTTTTTTATGGAAGTAACGACCTGGATCCGGCTCTTAGTCCCAAGATTGGTGTGACCCAAGGTAGGCAATATGACTCCCTCTTCCAACGCTTTAGCACCAAGGATACAGTTCATGAGGCTCGTAGACCCTGAACTATGTCCAAAATTCCCCTCAAAACTATTGACCGGGACTCTTCGTAAACCAGCCTTATCAATGGCTTTTGCCGTGAGGTAGTCAAAAGCTTTCAAACCCACACCTTGTGCCGTGATGAAAGAGAGATTCCTTATACTTTCCTGGGCCATCACTTTCTGAATGGCCATCTGCAAACCATTTCCTTCCGGGTCTAAATTGCCTTCTGAGACAGGATCTGTTGTTACGATTCCCCCCCTGTACTTGACAGCGTATGGTATGTTCAGATGTTTTCTATCTTTATGCAGCTTCTCTTCACTGACAAATATGGCACAAGAGGCAGATTCTCCGGGATTTGTACCATCGCTTTCCTTATTGAAAGGCCGCACCGGATCATTGCTTACAACCCCAACCTGACTTAAGAGAAATACGGTGAACATGCTTATCAGCTCGACTCCTATGATCACTGCAAAATCATAAGGACTGCCCTTGCATAACAGCCGGTTGGCCACTATCTGGGCCTGCATGCCGGCCAAGGTGGAATTCATGACCACATAGGGTTTCCCGTGCAAATTCAATTCGTTCATCATTTGCTGGGACACATGCCAGGGATAGAGCCTGGGATTCAGGGTCTGGTCACTTAGTTCGCGGAATGAATCGACATCGCCTTTGGTAGTGCAGAAAATAAACGCGACCCGGCTGCTCTGAAAAATCTCGTTTCTGTAAATTTCAGGCAGTGAATTAGATACGGCAGATTCAAAAACGGCAGACATGGCCTGGTGGTACCTTGACATCATGTGGGTGCGTGCCCCGGCATACGGGGCTGCAAGGCTTTCCAGCTCACGGGGACTGATCAGGGCAGCAAGAATTGGATTGGACAACTCCCTGAATCCGGCAGGAAACTTTCTGATGCCGGAATAACCCTCTTTTACGGCCTGAAAGTTTTCTTCTGTTGTTGAGCCGAGAGGAGAAATAATGCCGTCACCAATTTTGTACATCATTGTACTTACAAATGTAGGAATTTTTCCAGAATATGATAATTTTGTGGAAAAAGGTGCCTATGCGGTTCTTGATCCTCCTCTCTTTCCTTTTCATTACTCCGTGTCTTCTTGCCGAGGCAGGGCCAGCGCAGGCATCCGTCCCGGGAGGTGCGCCGGAGCGCGTCCAGCAGCAATCCGCGTCCGAGCGCGTCCAGCAGCAATCCGCACCGGAAAAGACGCAGAAGCAACAGCCGTTTGAAACGGAACAGGAGCAGTCTGCACCAGAGGAGTTGCAACAGATGCAGCAGCCCGCAGAACAGAAGGTGCAGCAACAACAGCAACAACAGCAACAGCAGCAGTGGCAGCCGCGTGCGCCCCGCAAGAAAGTGGGGCTGGTGCTGAGCGGGGGCGGAGCCAAAGGTGTCACCCACATAGGCGTGCTAAAAGTGCTGGAAGAGGCGGGCATCCCCATAGATTACATTGCAGGAACCAGCATGGGAGCCATAGTGGGCGGCATGTACGCCATAGGATTCAGCCCTGCCGCCATGGACAGCATCATGCGTGCCCAGAATTGGCTGGATTTGCTGAGTGACAAGATCACCCGCGACAAACTGTTCTTCACGGAAAAGGAAGTATCGGATAAATCCTTGATAACCATCCCCTTCAACAAAGACCGCTTTCACATATCCACCGGTTTGCTGAGCGGCGGGTCTGTCATGGACATGCTGAACGAGTACACAGTGGGTTACCACGACATGCAATCCTTTGATGACTTGCCTATCCCCTTTGCCTGCGTGGGTTATGACCTTATAAGCGGGGACCAGGTGGTCATGCGGGAAGGCAGCCTGCCCCTGGCCATACGTGCAAGCATGTCCATTCCGGGCGCCTTTACCACTGTGGAACGGGATGGGCGCATACTGATAGACGGCGGGGTTATCAACAATTTTCCCGTGAATGTGGTACGGGAGATGGGAGCCGAGATTGTCATCGGAGTGGATGTGAGCATGATGACAGAACGGCTGGAAAGCCTGAGCAGGGGGGAAATCCGGGAAGACGACTACAACGACCTCATGTTCATAGTCAATCGCATGATGGAAAGGATGTCCCGGGATGCTTTTGAAAAAAACAAGAGCCTGACCGACCTCTATATTCATCCCGATACAGAGCCTTATACAACAGCCAGTTTCACCACAGCGGCCGTTGATTCTCTGCTTATCAGGGGAGAACGTGCTGCCCGTCAAAATTGGGACGCCATCCTGGCCTTCAAGGAACTTATAGGCATTCACCCCGCCGATGACATAAAGCTTCCGCCCAACCGCAAAGCAGGGACAGACTCTCCCGTGCAGGACAGTATTGACCTGGGATACATCATCTTTAACGGTATCACTACGCTGAACGTGAAAAACCTTCGTCGCATGCTCCGTTTCAAGGAATTCACCACCATAGGCACGAATTCACTCAGGGAAGCGGTGGACCGCTTCAGGGGCACCGGAAGTTTTGCATCCGTGACCTATACGCTCGTCGAGGAAAACGGGCGCTATAACCTGACTTTCGAATGCCGGGAGCGTTCCCGCAGTGCGGTAAGCGTTGGCATCCGCTTCGATACCCGGGAAATTGCCTCGGGTTATATCAATGCTGTCTTTTCTCCGGCGGAGCTCCGGGGAGGCTTGGTGGAAGCAACCGGGAGGCTTTCTACCAATCCGTTCATCAACGTGGGCATATTCTACCAGGATGCCTGGCTTGGAAAATTCGGGCTGTCCTACACTTACCGGTACGGGAACATGGAACTGTACACCGGGCGCGATACCACATCGCATAATGTCCGGTTTCACAAGAACCGCGTGAACCTGGACCTGGCTAACTTCTATTACAGAAATTTCAATTTCTACCTGGGTGCACGCTATGAAAACTTCCGTTCTCCCAGCATGATCATGGCCAACAGTACAGGATTGCAGCGGCAAAGAGTGCGTGAGAACCTGATCAGTTACCGGGCCGGGGTGCGTTACGACAGTTTCGATAATACCAATTACCCTTCTGCCGGGGTGCTTTTCAAAGCCGAGTATGCGCTCTATACGGATGATTTTTCGCAGTACAGGGATGATGCCCCTGTCTCGGCCTTTTCCTCTTCCCTCTATGTAGCCATACCTGTATCAAACAGGTGGACGCTTGTTCCCGCCTTGTACGGCCGGTTCCTGTATGGGAAGGAATTTGGCTTCCCCTTGCAGAACTTTGTAGGCGGTACCATTGCCGGCCATTACCTGGACCACCAGCTGCCCTTCTATGGGTTCAGACCCACCGAAGTGGTTGACAATAAATTCATAGCAACTGCTTTTGAGGCGCGCTACCGCCTGTTCAACAATCATTATTTATGGGTGAAGGGAAATGTGGCGCGTATCAGCCGCTCAACGCTGGAACTCATAGAATGGGACAAAGGAATGTATATGCTGGGTGCGGCTGCCGGGTACTCCTATGACAGCCCCCTCGGACCCATTGACGTGCTGGTTGAATACGGACTGCACCCGGGAGCGAAGTTCGGGGTCTATATCAATCTTGGAAAGTATTTTTGACGGGACGCACCAGCACCTTGTCAATCCGGGCAAAATCCATGTCGACAACCTCTATGGACAACCCCTCCCATTTGAACGTCTCGCCGGTGACCGGAACGTGTTCCAGTTTGTCCAGGATAAGTCCGCTCAGTGTATTGTAGTCGTTGGTGGCAGCCAGGTCTACCATGTCGAAATGCTCCAGGAATGCGTAGAAATCGCATTGCCCGTCAATCAGGTATGAGCCGTCCCCGCGCGAGACGATGTCGTGGTCTTCGCGGTTTTCGGGCAATTCTCCTATCAGGGCTTCCATGATGTCCGAGTGGGTGGCCATCCCCTGTATACTGCCGAATTCATCGGTTACCAGCGCGTATTTGCTGTAGCTGTGCTTCATCTGTTCCACAGCAGCATAGACGCTCAATGTCTCGGGAATAAAAAAAGGTTCCTCAATCACAGAACGCAGATCAAAATCTTTTCTGTCCATGGTGCCAAACAGGTCTTTCAGGTACACCACGCCCAGCAACTGGTCAAGGTCTTCGTCGGCCACGGGATATATGCCGTGCAGATTTTCCTGGACTATGTCCCGGTTCATTTCTATAGGGTCGTTTATATCCAGCCAGATCAGATCGCTGCGGTGGGTCATGACGGTTTCTATGGTGCGGTCTCCCAGGTTGAAGACGCGTTCAACCAGCTCCTGTTCCACTTCCCGGATTTCACCGTCCTCCTTTCCTTCCTCTATCAGGGCCTTTATCTCTTCCTCGGTCACTTTGGCTTCCTTCATGTTGCCCATGCCCAGGATCACAAGAAGACCCCGGGTACTCTTGCTCAGCAGCCATACAATGGGATAGGTGATCTTGCGCAGGAGTTTCATCAGGGCCGACATGGTCCCTGCCACCTTATCGGCAGCCATCAACCCTATCCGTTTGGGGACCAGTTCGCCTATGACCAATGTTAGATATGTTACAACCGTGACTATCAACACCTTGGAAATCCAGTCTGCCTGGTTGGCAAGGGGTTCCCAACGGGCCAGGACGGCAGCCAGGTTATCGGTCAGGGTTTCCCCGGAAAACAAACCGGTCAGGATGGCGATGAGGGTGATTCCTATCTGGATGGTGGAAAGAAAGCGGTCATCTGCCTGCTGCCTGTACTTGCGGGAGGACACAAAAGCCATTTCCGTCATGGACAGGATCCCGTTCAGCAGGATGAGCATGATGATGATCAATATGTCCATATCACTTTTTCCGTATCATTTTCCAGATGATGTGCCCGAATACCAGCACGCCCAGGCCGAGCAGCACCCAGGATATCTGCGTGGTGTATTCGTGCACCTTTTCCATGAGCTGGTCTTTGGGGACCACGCTGTGCAGGGTATATCCGATGACAGCCAGTATGGAGTTCCACAGGATTGCCCCAATGGTGGTGTATAGCAGAAATGATCCCAGCGGCATTTTGGCCAGTCCGGCCGGAATGGATATCAATTGCCGGATCCCGGGAACCAGGCGCCCTACCAGTGTGGATAAATTCCCGTATTTTACAAAATAGCTTTCTGCTTTGATCATTTTTTGTTCATTCAGCAGACAGGCATGTCCCAACCGCGAATTTACAAATTTATAGACAATGGCGCGACCAATCCAGATGGAAAGCCCGTAATTGAACAAAGCGCCCAGTATGGCCCCTGCCGTGGCAGAAAGTACCACCAGGAATACATTAAGCTCCCCAGCCGCTGCCAGGTATGCTGCAGGTGGCACCACGATCTCGGAAGGAAAAGGAATGAAAGAACTCTCTATGGTCATGAGCAGCATCACCGTCCAGTAGTTCAGGTGTTCCAGTGCCCATTGTATGAATGAAAATGATTCCATCAGATGTTGTCGGGGATTTTTTCCACGCGGGAAGTTGCTTTCAACCCGTGACCGGTAAGCGACACCACTACCCTTTCTTCCTTTTGCAGCCGGTCTTTGAGCTGTTCCACCGCCGCCACCGCTGCTGCCGATGTGGGTTCAATATATACTCCCTGACGGGCCGAGGCTTTCAGCGCATCCACGATCTGACGGTCGGTCACTGTTACCGTTTCCCCTCCGGTTTCATTGATGGCCTGAAGGATCTGGCGCAACCGGGGAGGCTGCCGGATGGCAATCCCCTCGGCAAGTATCGGCTCTTTGGGTAGCTGTGGGGTCTGCTGCCCTTCCATAAAGTTCTTCAGCGGAGCACAATGTTCGCTCTGCACCGCCACAAGACGCGGGTACCGGCTTATGACACCTGCCCTTTTCATTTCCTGCAGTCCAAGCCATATGCCAAGAAACTGCGAACCACTTCCCACCGGGACAATAATCACATCGGGTGCCTGCCAATGGGACTGTTCCATGATCTCGTAGATCACGGTTTTGGTGCCATGCAGAAAATAAGGATTCCAGGTATGGGCCGCATAATAACTGTTTTTGGCCGCCTCTTCGGCCGCCCTGGCGCAATCGGAGCGGGTTCCCGGAACCTTGTGCAACGTAGCTCCGTAGGTGCGTACCTGTACGGTTTTTGCCGAGGAATTCCCTGCGGGCATGAAAATGTGTGCTTCAATTCCTGCCAGCGCGCTATAGGCAGCCATGGCACAGGCCGAGTTCCCCGAGGAGTCTTCCACTATCCTGGTAATGCCCATTTCGCGGCATTTGTTTATCATCAGAAAGGCTCCGCGGTCCTTGAAAGAACCGGTGGTGAGCAGGAAATCCATCTTGGCCTGCACCGGCACACCGTAAAAAACCATGGGATGCAGCGGGGTGAAACTTTCTCCGAAAGTCAGGGCCTTTTTCGGGAAAGTCAAAGGCAAAACACTGCGGTAGCGCAGGAAACATTCCGGTCCTTCCAGGGAAGCAGGGTCAAAACGGGGTGCAAAATCCAGGTCAAGGTAGCAGCCGCAACGGCATCGCCAGGCAACTTCGTCTTCCGGGTACTGCGCCCCGCAGGAAGGACATGTGAGATAGACTTCCATGCTACCCTAAAAATTTAATTTTTCGCCTTCGCTGTGCGCTACAATGGCAGCTCCTGTCATATCACCCCAGACATTCACTGCCGAGCGTATCATGTCCAAAGGCTGTTGTACCACCAGGACCAGCCCTATGCCTTCCAGGGGCAAGCCAACGGCATTCAGGACCACGGCCAGCATGACCAGGCCGGCAAGGGGTATTCCGGCCGCCCCGACGGCAGCCAGCAGGCTGGTGAGTATCACAATGATCTGTTGCACAATGGTAAGTTCTATACCATAGGCTTGCGCTATGAATAAGGCCGTAACGCATTCAAAAAGAGCGGTTCCGTTCATATTCACGGTATTTCCAAGGGGTAGGCAAAAACCGGCAATTTTTTGGGAAACCCCTGCTTTTTCATGTATGTCCCGCAACGAAATGGGCAGCGAAGCGGCGGAAGATGCTGTTGTGAACGTGGTGACAAGCGCAGTGCCCATCATTTTCATGAACACAAAGGGATTCTTGCGTGTGAGCAGTTTGAACAGCGCGGGAAGGACGAAAAATCCCTGTATCAGGCAGCCTCCGGCAATGATGGCTGAATAAATGCCAAGACTCCCGAACATGACGCCCAGGGCTTTGGCATCGCCCGCCTGCGCCCCCACCATGCCCGATGCAACACCGAACAAGCCAATGGGAGCAAACCGGATGACCAGGAATGTGATGGCTATCATCACCTCGTACACCGAGTTGAATACGTCGGTAAGGAGAATCCGCGACTTATCGGACGATAAACTGACAAAAAAACCGAAAAGGATGGCAAAAAAGATCACCGGCAACATGTTCCCGTCGGCCATGGCCTTGATGATGTTATCGGGAACAATGGCTATGATCTGGTCGACAAAAGATATTTTGCCAACAGCAAGGTCCCCCGCTGTCACCGTTTCCTGCAAGCTCAGGTCCACATTTTCACCCGGCTTGAAGAGATTGACAAACAAAAGGCCCAGGACACAGGCTATCAAGGTGGTCGTCACGTACCAGGCAAACGTTTTGCCCGCAATGCGTCCCAGGTCGGCCGCTTTGCCAACGCTGGTCACACCCATGACAAGAGCACTGAAAACCAGTGGGATAACCACCATCTTCAGTCCTCTCAGAAAAAGGTCACCCGCCCATTTTGTATAATTGGTATATTCGGGAAAAACAAATCCGAATGCTATACCCAGAAGAACACCAATAAGTATCTGCCAATGCAGGGCAATCTTGACCTTACGCAATGAAGCCGATAATTTCATTTTTCTCTACCATTGCACCCTGTTTGGCAGCTATGACATTTAATTTCCCGGAGGAAAGAGCCGTTATAGGTTCCATTCCGTAATAAGTCTGTACGTAGCACAAAATTTGTCCTTCTTTGACCTTGGTCCCCACAACGGGTTCTTTGGAATCGCCCGCAGCAGCCACTTCCCAGATCAGCTGGCCTTTGGCCGCTGCCTGGATGGGCTGGGCATCGGGATACTGTTGCAATACCTTATCCACATCTATCCGGGGCATTTCAACAACAGGCCGTTCTACCAGGATGGGTGTCCTGGCCTTTTCGCGGGCAGCTTCCAGTTCTTTCTGGAAACGTTCCTTGGCTATGCCGCTCTTGTAATCGCGGTACTGACGGTCATGCATGGCCAGTTCAAAGAGTTCTTCGTTGTCTTTGCCAAAGTCCCATTTGTTTTCTTTCATTTCCTTGCGGTATTCCTCCAGGGCATCGGGAAACTGGCTTTGCGGATTGCCCGTGAAGAATTTTCTTTCCTGTTTCTTTGCCAGTTCCAGGATCTCAGGAGCAAGTTCTCCCGGCAATTTCCCGGTATAGCCCAGTATCATGTCCCAGGCCGTCTTGTCAATGGTTTTCCAGCGTTCCTCCCCTTTGAGCATGTGCATCACGTTCATCAGGGCAATGTTCTTCACATATTGGCTGAAGGGGGTGACCAGCGGTGGATAGCCCAATTTTGGCCACACGTATTCCACCTCCTGGAACAACATGGTCACCAGGTTATCCAGGGTAAGTTCCTTTTTGCCCGAAGCCCTCAGGCCCATGTTTATGGCGTTGTGGAAACCTTTCAGATCGGCCATCATGGAGCCCATCATCCCGCCGGGAAGGCCGCTGCCTACCAGAAGCGATGTCATCACCTTGTTGCCCGGATCAATGAACAGGCCCAGAAAATCGTCTATGAAGGACTGTGTCATGGTACGGGCTTCCATATAGGCCTTCATGTTTATTTCCTTCACTTTGAAACCGGCATCCTTGAACATGGCCTGAACTGTGATCACGTCGGGATGGACCATGCCCCAGCTGAGGGGTTCCATGGCCACGTCAACCACATCAACGCCCGCTTTGGCCACTTCCAGCATGGAAGCCATGGAAAAGCCGGGCCCCGAGTGACCGTGGTACTGCACCAGTATGTGTGGGTATTTTGTCTTGATGGCATGGGTGAGTTTTCCGAGCATGGTGGGACGTCCTACACCGGCCATGTCTTTGAGTGCGATCTCATCTGTACCGAACTTTACCAGCTCATCCACAATGGACAGGTAATATTCAGCCGTATGAACCGGTGAATGTGTGATGCTCAGTGCTGCCTGGGATATCATCCCGGCTTCCTTGGCATATTTGACAGAAAGTTCAAGGTTTCGGGTATCGTTCAAACCGCAGAAAGAACGGGCAATATCAACACCTTGTGCTTTTTTGACTTTGAACATGAGCTGGCGCACATCGGCCGGCACGGGAAACATGCGGATCCCGTTCAGCCCCCTTTCCAGCATCTGGGTCTGGATTCCGGCTGCACGTAACGGTTTCGTCCATTCGCGCACGGCTATATTGGGGTTTTCACCAAAGAGCAGGTTCACCTGTTCAAAAGCTCCTCCGTTAGTCTCTACCCGGTCAAAACAGCCCATTTCAATCACCAGCGGGGCAAATTGCTTCAATTGGTGTACCATGGGCACGTACTTGCCCGATGATTGCCACATATCCCTGTACAGTAGACAAAACTTGATTTCTTTCTTAGACATAGCTGATTCCATTATGAATTTAAACTGCGAATTTAATCTATTTCCCGCAGATTCACACAATATTTGCTAAAAATACGCTTATTCCGGCCAGCCGGTCAGGGAAGCCGTGATGGGAATACCCGTGGCATTCCCTTTGAAAGTTAGGGTAACGTTATGAATATTACCCGGCGCCATGTACCAGAGGTCGGTAGGTATGGTCAAAACATCACTCTTAGATGTTTTTACAGTAAGGATCAGCTGACGGCTTCCGGGCATCACCATCACAGAACCTGCAGAAGTCAGTGTGGTGGTGAGAGCTTGTGTAGCGTTGTCCCCTATGGAAGAAGGAAGTGCAGTGTCCAGGGGAATGGCATTGGCTGTAAGTGTTTGGTTATTTAAGGTCAGGTCCAGCGATGTTGGCGATACCGTCTTGATGTAGGTAATGGTGCCCCATGCATCAACAGATGCCTGGCTTTCGGCGATTACCTGGTAATTGATCTGCGAGAGCAAGTGACTGAAAGTGAAAGAAACGGTGACAGGAGATTCTGAGTTACCTGCATACCAACAAACGCCTGCCATGATATCTTCCTGTCCTGTGATCCGGAAATTGGCCACACCGGAATTCAGGGAATTGGCCTCGGGGTGATAAGCGATGAAATGTACCGGCGTACCGTCGCTCAGGTAGAATTGCGTTACGGAAGGAACAACACGACCGTCGGGTTGCACCGATCCTGTGAGCGTGGGCTGGTTGAGGGCGGAATAATCGGCTACGGATCCGTCGTACCGGCATATCTGAATGGGGCCCATGTCATCAAGACTGGTCACAGGGGCTTTTGTTGGGTTATCCACATGAACTTCAGGAGCCAGGTCCACATGGAAATCAATGGGTACCGGTTCCCTGCACAGGGAAAACCAGTCACAGGCAGTGGCCAGTAAGGCAAGGATGAGTATGGCCGGTAACTTGTTCATTGCAGTTCTATAGAATTGTTCTTAAAAAAAAGCTTAATGGTATATACGTTCCCGATGCCAAGATACCAGATGGAGGTGGTCACGGTTTGCTCGGCCTTGTTTGCTGTCTTGACCTTTACCTGCAGCGGATAAGTTGCATTCAGGATCATAAGGCTGCCGGCCGAAGCATAGGTTGTGGTAATGGTTTGGGAGGCGTTGTTGCCAATGCTGGTGGGGAGGAATTCGTTCTCGGGATTTGAAGCGGCACTCAGGGCAGGCCATGCATTCAGGTTCAGATTAAGAGAGGTGGGGGTTTCAATTTTCAGGTAGGTGATTGTGCCCCAGGAAGAAGCGTCACTGGCGCTCTGCGCACAAACCTGGATCCTGACCTGTGCAAGCAGGTGTCTGAAGGCAAATGCTACGGTAGTGGGACTGCCGCTGCTGCCTGCGTACACATTCTGGGCGGCGGTGACGTCTTCCTGCCCTGTGATCTTGAAATTGGCTATTCCTGACAGGATGGTGCGTGCTACCGGATAAAACGCCATAAAGTTGGCCTGAGCCCCGCTTAGATCATAATACTGCGGAACGGACGGTGTAACGGTCCCGTCTGCAGCAACAGTCCCGGTCAGATCGGGAGCCGTATGAGCAGAATAGTTGGCTGCAGTCCCATCTGAACGCAGAATCTGGATAGGTTCCATCTGGTCTATGTCGTAAATGGAAGCTTTCGTAGTGATATCTACCGAAAGGCCGTATACAGCGCTGAAATTAATGGGAGCAAATAACTCTGGTTCAGCTTTTTGTACTGAACACCCGGATAGAATAAACAATGAAACGTATAAAAAATGGTTCCTATGCATACATGATCATAATATGGATCAGGGTCACTGTACTGTTCCCGTTCCCGAGGTACCGGTTACCCAGTCGGTCAGCGTGGCACTAAAGTTTATGGCAGTAGCAGTGAAAGTCAGGTCTATCCGGTGGGAGCTGCCGGCCACGGTTGTTATGGAAGGGGTTATGGTTACTGTTTGCTCCGGAACGTTGGCTGTGGTGACTTTTATGGTCAGGGAGCCTGGATAAACAAGTATGCTCCCGAAGGATACAAAATCGGTGGTCAGTGCCTGTGGCGGTTTACCGGTAGATAGGTCCGTCACCACCGGAGTAGCATGTTGTGCCAGGGCCTGCGTCGATATAGTCAGGTTCAGTACTGTTGCAGAAGTGGCCTTGACAGCCGTCACATTGCCCCAGGCTGTTATGGCTCCTGCATTGGCAGCTTTTACGTAAATCTGCACCTGCGATAGTTTGTGCGAAAACACAAAACTTACTGGGAGTGAGTGGGCATCGGTGCCCCCCGCATTTACTGACGGGGCAGAAATGATGTCTTCCTGCCCCGTTATGGTAAAGGTGGCCACACCGCTGGCTATGGTAGTGGCCACTGCGTTTTCATTAACTCCGGGATAATAAGCCGTAAAATGGGAATAATTATTCTTGCTGCTGTTGAAATACTGTTTTGGGGTTACTACAAAATTATAAACACTGCTGGCTGGGTCAGAGGCATAGGGAAAGAAAGAAGCTGTGGCTGAGACAGAAGAAACCGTGCTCCAGTTAGGACTTGAATTTTTATGTACGTCCTGTCTCAATACCTGTATCCCGTCTATTTGCGTTGTGGGTATGCCCGATGTAGATACAATGGGTGCTTTTGTGTTGATGATGCCTCCTCCAAAGTTAATAGGAATCTGCGGCTCGTCCCCCGTTGGGATGGGCAATTTTTCAGGTGCCTCCTTAGTACACCCGAATATTAGCAGAAACACTATGAGAAGAGTCCTTTTCACACCCAAAACACTATCAAACGTTTACAAACAACAGGTTCAAGTAATAGTGTTTACAAGGTGCCTGTTCCGGCGGTTCCGGTAGCCCAGTCGGTAAGTGTTGCCGTAAAGGTGATGCCACCCAACTCATTAAAGGTGAGCGTGATCTTGTGAGCCGATCCGGCAACAGTCGTTGACAGGCCGGTAATACCTACTGATTGTTCCGGGGAATTGGCCGTAGTGACCTTGATGGTGCCCAGGTCACCTGGTTTGACCATAATGACGCCTACAGCAGCTTCTGATGTAGTCATGGTAAACGGAAAAGAGCCGCTTGTTGTCAGGTCTGTATTCACCGGGGTGGAATTGGAAGCCAGTGTATTCGTGCTCAATGTCAGTTCCAGAGCCGTATCGGCATTCACTTTAATGGATGATAGGGTACCCCATTGGGTAATGGCGGTGGGCGAAGCTGCTTTCACATAAAACTGCAACTGTGTCAGTTTGTGGGCAAAAGCCAGGGTGGCCGTGGTAGGCGATGACTTGTTACCGGCACCAACAGACGGTGCTACAATGATATCTTCCTGCCCTGTTATGGTCCAGTTTACTTTATTGGCAGTAATGGCCCCGGATGGGTAATAAGCCATGAACCAGGCATTCAGGGACGGGTTGGCATTGTAATATTGGGTTGTGGTTGGACTCACAGCTCCTGCTGTGGATACATCGGCAGTCGTGGCTACAGAGGAAACAGCAGTCCAGTCGGGACTGGATGCGATATCAGCAGCCCTGAGTATCTGTATACCCGTGATGGGAGATGTGGGAAGTCCCCCTGAAGAGACTATAGGAGCACGGGTGTTTACAGCGGAAATGCCCGCGTCGAATAGTATGGGAACTGGTTGGTCTTCATAAACGATGTCCTTAACGCAACCGGCGATGACTATCACAGAGAGGGTTGCCAGCATAAATTTTTTCATAGTAGTTGAAAATTATTTGAAACAAGGTAGGCATGCGTATGCCTTCGATATCCCTTGTTTCAGCATAACCCGCTAATTCTTAAACTAACAGGCTGTTTTCTTCAACTAAAAAAACATGTGCCGGTTTATAATTCTGCTTCTCCGGGATCTCCCTGTGTCCAGTCAGATAAAGAAGCTTTAAAAAGAACGTTTTGAACGTCACCCGTAACCTCTACCCGGTAATCCTTTCCCGGCTTCAGGGAGGGTATGGACACTTCCCGTGTAAAGATACCTGTTTTTCCTTGAATTTTCAATACCAGGACAGGATTTTCTCCGGCATAAGCATATACAGACCCGCAATCCTCGGGGTTTTTAGAGAGACGTATGTTCCTGGTAATGCTGCCGATATCATCCCTTAAGGGAATCAGAACCTTTTTTGCATCCCCGGCAACCTTCAGCTGGCCGGCAAGCGGTCCTCCCAACTGCAACTGCAATTTGTTATAAGTGAGCACTTCAGCAGAAAGCAGCACAAAATCTTCAGTCATGTCCATATCCTGAGAGAGTGTGACTGTGACATTCAGCCGGGACAATTCGTGATTGAAACTGTATCCGAAGTCCGGATTGGGAGCATACAGGCTCCCGGCATAAGCGACCGGTGAGTAAATGATGTCCTGTGTGCCGTCCAGGGTGAAACTGGCGACTCCGTTTATGAGGGTATCGGGTTCCGGGAAAAAACACAAAAAACGGGCGGGCAGATTATCCGGGTGATAATACTGGATTTGTGAAGAGGTCACCATGTTGCAATCAGGAGATGTGATTCCCTTGAAGTCTGCTTGACGGTGTGTGGAAAAATCCGCTTTCGTGAAATGATCCGGTACCCTGAGCACCTGGAATTCCACAGGAGCTTTTAGGCCGGTCACTGGTACGGTAGTCGCTATGGGATCCATAGAATTATCTCGGATATCTGATGTGCATTGTATAAATAACAACTGCACGACGATCAGGATAAATAATGATCGCATCGTATGTAGGATTAAACGTACGATGTAAATGTAAGGAAAAAAAATGAATTATGCTACATGTTTTTTAAGAAAAATGCATATAAATGTGCTATTTCTCCGACATCCCTACCCCACGCAAGAGTACGCAGTACTCCAGGGCAGGATCCCTACATGTTTGCAATGATATCAGCAAACAAGAGTGCCATTTTTGCGGCAGCCTTATCGGCAACTGCAATGACATCTTCCCCGTTATTCTCAAAATCTTCGGCAAAGTCATACGCTTCATTCGTTATGACAGACATGCCAAAAACGCGCATGCCGCAATGGCGTGCCACAATGACTTCCGGGACGGTGGACATCCCGGTGGCATCTGCCCCAATGGACTTGAAAAAATTATATTCTGCCGGGGTTTCAAAAGTAGGTCCGCTGCTGCCGATATACGTCCCGTGACGCAGCGGGATGCCGTGGATATGGGCTATATCGTCACATATTTTGCGTAACTCCTTGTCGTAGGTGCGCGTCATATCGGGAAAACGATCTCCGAAATCAGGGTTGTTCTTGCCAATGAGCGGATTGGGCATTAAATTGATGTGATCTGTAATGACCATCAGGTCTCCCTGCTTGAAGCGCGGATTGATCCCGCCTGCCGCGTTGGAAACTAAGAGCGCTTCTGCTCCCAGCAGTTTGAAGACGCGTATGGGTAAAGTTACCTGCTCCATGCCGTATCCTTCGTAGTAGTGAAAGCGCCCCTGCATGCAGATCACTTCTTTTCCTCCCAGGCGGCCCCAGACCAGGTTTCCTTTATGCCCGGGAGCGGTGGATAGTAAAAAATTGGGGATCTCGGCATAAGGTATGACAACCTGGTCCTGTATGCTTTCTGCCAGGTTTCCAAGGCCGCTGCCAAGGATAATGGCCACCTGCGGACGTTTTGGAATCTTTTTGAGTATGTAATCTGCTGATTCCTGGTAAACTGAGGTCTTCATTTCTTTTTTCTTTTTTTATAATCTACTACTTTGTCTGCGACTTCCTGCACTTTACGGTATATTTCTTCCTGTCCGGGAATTTGCTGGTTTTCCATGATGATCCTGCCGTCACAGATGACCGTGTCTATGCATTCCCCGTTGGCCGCATAGACAAGGTTGGCCAGAAAGTAATGGTTGGGTACGAAGGAAGGCTTGGCCATGTCAACCAGCGCTATGTCTGCCAGGTAACCGGGCTCGATCTTTCCCGCATTCAGGTGCAAGGCTTTGGCCCCGTTCAGAGAAGCCACGTTCATAAGCTCTTTCAGGGGAATGGCCCCAGGATCGTTCCGCCAAACCTTTTGCAAAAGAGCTGCTGTCTTCATGCTGTCTATCATATCCAGGTTGTTGGACGAAGCACAGCCATCGGTGCCCAGGCATACATTGGCCCCGGCATCTCTCAGCTCGTTGTATTTGAATTTATAACCCGAGGCGAGCTTCAGGTTGGAGTTGGGATTGTGTACGGTATTCACACCGTTATCGCCCAGGATCTTAATATCATCGCTGCTGAGCCAGAGTGAATGGGCTGCAACCAGGTTGGGGCTCATCAGACCCAGCTTGTTCAGGTATTCGGTGGGACTCATGCCGAATTCGCGCTCGGCCTGGTCCATCTCGGAGCGGGTCTCGGCAAGGTGCGTATGCACTGTAAGGTTGTTGTCCCTGGCATAGCTGTTTATGTAACGGAAAGATTTCTCTGCCACGGTGTATATGGCGTGGGGACTGACCGAGAATGCGGTGAGTGAACTCCATCCACTGCTTGCCTTGTGGGCCTCTTTCAACAATTTCTTGTTTTCCTCGATCACACGGTCATCGAAATGATCCAGCCATGTAAAAGACTGGACAGAACGCATTCCCATTTCTTCTGCCGCCCGCTTGGTCCCGTTAAGGTGCCAGTACATATCGTTGAAGGTGGTGGTGCCTGTGCGGATCATTTCTATACAGGCCAGTCTTGCACCCCAATAGACCATTTCCTCGTCCAGCTTGGCTTCATACGGCCAGATGCGTTCGCGCAGCCACTGGTCCAGGGGAACATCCTCTCCCACCCCGCGGAATAGCGTCATGGCCGAATGGGCATGGGCATTCACAAAACCGGGAATAATGGCCTTGCGGGATCCGTCAATCACCTTCTCAATGCCTTGTTCCGGAATTGAGCCGGCGGATTCAACACTCTTTATCTTGTTGCCCTCTATCAGAACGTCCTTCCGTTCTTTATACAACAATACGTCTGTTATGAGAATTGATTTCATAAGGGTACATTTTAGCAAAGTTATAAAATTTTTCTTCGCCAGCTAATATACCCCGCCACTGATGATACAAGATACACAATGTATAGCCCGGTCGTAAACCACAGGCCCGTATGGACATAGAGACCTATGGCCAGTGCATTGGCGACAAGTAGCAACAGCCACTGTTCCAGCACACTATGTGTCAACAGCCAGGTTGCCGTTATGTTGAGTGCTGCTATGGCAGCATCGGGAACCGGCGCCGGGTGGTCAGTCAGGTACTTAAGGACCAGACACATAATGACAAAAGAGGTCACCAGCAGTCCTGCAGCTGTCACAGCCTGACTCCTTGTGATTCGAACCGGCTTCAATCCCTGCCCCTGGTGCTGCTGCTCCCTCTCCGGCTGTCTCGGCATTTCTGATTGCCCGGTCTTTGCTTCTGTTCCTGGTTGCACATTTGGACCTGTCAGAGCCGGTTGCGATTGCCGGCCCCACTGTACCCAGCCGTACAGACTCATGCCCAGGTAGTAGACGTACAACCCCATGGAGGCATACAATCCCTCCACTCCGAATACTACAATGTAACACAGGGACATGACAATGCCCACAATCCACATGGAGCGGCGGTGTTTGATCTCCAGCCACACATACAGGAGTCCTGCCGCGGTTCCGGATATTTCCAGTATCAATTCCCCCATTCCCATGACAATCTGATCATTGCATTGAAACCTGCCTGGGGAAAGAATCCTTCCGTGACTTCAACGGTGCCTGTATCGCTGAACGCTGCCCGGTAAGCCCATGCACCGGCGCAATACTTCTGGTCAAGAAGGTTGTCGGCAAACAGGCTTACGGTAAAGGTCCCAGCCCTTCTTGTTTTAAAAGGTTGCGTTATGGTGAAACCCAGGACCTGGTATGCAGGAAGTGAACGGTCCGCAGAGGAGGTGTTGTCAAAGTACTGTTTACCCACGAACCGGGCCGTGAATACGGCTTCCAGGTTTCTGAACAGGGATCTTCCTGTAACGAAAGGCTTGATGGAAAACAGGGCCACACCGGTAAAAGACGGGGAGTAAACCAGGTCTGTAAGTTTATAATATTCAGTCACCTGCGGCCTTACCGGATTCCATGTATCCGGATGGTCATACGTGTCAAGGTAAAGGGTCAGGTCCTTGATCTTGTTGCTGCTGAAACAGGCATTTCCTTCCAGACGGAGTTGTGGCAGTGCCTGCCATCCGGCCTCAATTTCCACGCCCCTGCGGTACGACACGGGTACGTTCTCCTTGACCTCGTACCCTGTATCGCTGATCTTTCCCGTAGGCACCAGCTGGTTGCGGTATTCCATGGCATAAAGGTTCACGCCCAGCATGAGGTTGTCCGACAAAAAGCGGTACCCGCCCTCAAAATCCAACATTTTTTCCGGTTTGAGCTCTGCCGTCCTGCCTGCCTTGATGGATTCCTTGATGTCGCTCCGCGATGGCTCGCGGCTGCCGGAATAAGCCGAGGCGTATATCTGGTGGTCATTTTGAATGATGGCAGTGATCCCTGCCTTGGGATTGAAAAAATGAAGCGCGTACTGATGGGCCAAAGGCCCCCCGTCTGCATCTTCTCCTTCCATGTGCAGGCCAACGTACCTGTACTGCATGTCCGCAAAGAATTTGAGGAAATTATCTGTGTTTGCTCCCAGCGGCAACTGGTACGTACCTTTGAGAAACGTGCTGGCATCGTGCTTCGTTCCCAGGTTCCTGTAATACTCGCCGGCATGAGTGAAATCGGGCTTTTCTGTCTCGTAGGTGATCAGCCCGAAGTGATGTCCGTCATAGTAGGAATAATTCAGCCCCAGCAAGACTTCCCCGCTCCCGACGCTACCTCCGCCTCCTCTGTTCCCTTCGCCATTCCTGCTCCCACTTTTGCTCCCTACACTCTCGTTCTCGCCACCACGCCGGTTTTCGCTGCTGATGGCACTCCTGTTCTTCCCGGTAAAAGTCCAGCTGCCGATAGAGCTGAAAGCCGAGTATATATTGTCCATGGAGCGGCGCACTATATAGTCGCCCGAACTTTTTTGCTTGTAGTTTTCATAATACCCGTCTCCTTTTGTCACATGCAACGTGTTGCTCCAGAAAATATTGTGCGCAAAACGTTGGGAGTGGTTCAATTGCACGTGGTGCTGGATGTAGTTGTCCGTTTCGTTGGGGTAAAAATGTAATATGCCTTGGGAATCTGTGTATTCCCCGGCCGGATTGTACCGCCTGTCTATGGCCAGCATCTCACGCGGAATCCCTTCCCAGGTAATCCCCGTATGCTGCTCTCCGTAAATGTAATAGAGTTTTAGCGAATAATGGGGCCGGATCCAGGAAACCCGCGTAAAGAGCGAGTGCAGGTTGCCGTAACCATTGCGTATGTAGCCGTCTGTCCCGTTCTGCGCATAACGGATATCCACGGCCAGTCCCCGGGGCAGGAATAAACTGCCGGTTCCTGTTCCTGCCCCCACCGTAAAATTCCAGGTGTTGAAGGAACCGTAGGAAGCCTGTAGCTGTGCATAGGGACCGGGACTCTGGTAAAGTGTGCGCATGTTTATGGTAGCGCCGAAGGCCCCGCTGCCGTTGACCGAAGTGCCAACCCCGCGCTGTACCTGGACGTTTTCCAGAAAACCGCCCAGGGACGGAAGGTTTACCCAAAACACTTCCTGGGACTCGGCATCGTTCAAAGCGATCCCGTTCAAATTCACCTGGGTACGTGAACCTTCGGAACCACGTATGCGCAGGTATGCGTATCCGCTGCCGGTCCCGTTCTCTCCCACAACCACGGCACCTGGAGTGAAGGCCAGGGCAAAAGGCAGGTTTTGTGTGGGTGCTGTCCGTAGCAGGTCTTCGCGTTCTACACGGCTGTGAGCCACCGGAGAATCTTTTGCTGCCTGGGTGGCAACAATGACTATGGAATCCAGATTCCTTACTTCTTGTGCTGCAAGTGACAGATGGGCCAGCAGCAGGCCCGCTAAAATGATTTTTTTCATGTCTTTCCTCCGCCGGTATTATCCGGATCAGGTCCTAAGGGTGTGTTCTCAGCCTGCGTAGCAAGCACCCCTGAACATTGTCAATGCTTTTCTATGGCTATCTTATATACACGGGGCCAGTTCTTTCCCGTTATCCAAATGCTTTTTGTGCCGGGATCGTATGCAATCCCGTTGAGTACGTCCGTATCGCGCCTGCGCAGTGATACAGGCAGGATACCCTTCAGGTCAATCACCCCGGTTACTTTTCCAGTCGCCGGATCAATACGTACGATCTCTTCGCTGGTATATATGTTCGCCCACACTTCGCCATCAATGTATTCCAGCTCGTTCAGGTAATTGACTTCCCGGCCGTCGAGCGTGACTTTCACCGAGCTTTTGTCCAAAAGGGTTTCCGGGTCCAGGAAATAAAGCGTGGAGCTCCCGTCGCTCATGATGAGTTCTTTTCCGTTTGTTGTCAGTCCCCACCCCTCCCTGTTGTATCGCCTTGTGCCGAGCAATTGAAAGGTTTTTGCATCGTATACAAAACAAGTCCGTTCAGTCCATGTGATCTGGTAGATGAACCCGTTGTGGATGCATGCCCCTTCTCCAAAATACTTGCGTTCCAGGGCGTTTGATTGAAGGACCTTCCCGGTGACCATATCCACCTTGGCAATCATGGAACTTCCGTACTGACCGGTGCTTTCGTAGAAATGACCTTCATGGAAAAAGAAACCCTGGGTATAGGCACTGATATTGTGCGGCATGACGTCCTCAATCTTATAGCCATACCGGGGAACCGGAGATGCCGCTGCACCGATGGTTGTCAGCAGTAAAAAGCTATGTATGAGGAGTCGTCTGATCATTTCGTGTTTAGTGATTCGTAATACCGAATGGCGGCTGCTATGAAGGAGCGGAACAGGGGCGCCGGCTTTTCAGGTGTGCTTTTGAATTCAGGATGGAATTGGACACCAATGTAGAACGGATGGTTCGGAATTTCCATGATCTCGATAAGCCCTGTCTCGGGATTTTTACCTGTTGCCTTCATACCGGCCTTTTCCAGTGTTTCAAGGTAGCAATCGTTTAATTCGTAACGGTGACGATGCCTTTCCTGTATAAGCGGTTTCCCGTATATCTTATAAGCCAGGGATCCGCGTTCCAGTTTGCACTCGTAAGCTCCCAGTCTCATGGTGCCTCCTTTACTGGTGAGCCGTTTCTGGTCTTCCATCAGGTCAATTACCGGGTATTCGGTTTTCGGGGCAACCTCAACGCTTTCTGCCCCTGGGATACCGGCAACGTTTCGGGCAAATTCCAGGACTGCCATCTGCATGCCCAGGCATATGCCCAGGAAGGGAATTTTGTGCTCTCTTGCATATTTACATGCAAATATTTTGCCATCAGTCCCGCGGGGCCCGAATCCGGGGGCCACCAGGATACCTTTCATGCCTGCCAATTTCTCTTCTACATTGCACTGATTGATGTGTTCGCTTTGTATGGAATGCACCTTTACACGGGTGTTGTTGGCAGCTCCCGCATGGATGAACGATTCCAGGATGGACTTGTAGGCATCCTGAAGTTCCACATATTTTCCTACCAGGGCAATGTCAATTTTCTTTTGCGGGTGGTAAACGCGGTCAATGAATTGTTTCCAGGCATCCAGGTTAGGTTCCACTTTATTATCGATCTTGAGGAGGTCCAGCAGAATTCCGTCCAGGTTCTGACGTTTGAGATTCAAGGGAACTTCGTAGATGCTCTTCTGGTCAAGGGATTCAATAACTGCATGGGGACGGACATTGCAAAACAGGGCCACTTTCTTTCGCAGGGCATACGGAAGTGGTCTCTCCGTGCGGCATACAATTACATCGGGATTGACCCCTTCCTGTTGCAACTGCCTTACCGAGTGCTGGGTGGGTTTTGTTTTCAATTCCTTTGCAGCAGCAAGGTACGGGACCAGCGTCAGGTGGATCACGGCGCAGTTCTCTTCCGGGAGTTCCCATTGTAACTGACGCACGGCTTCTACAAAGGGAAGGGATTCTATATCCCCCACGGTACCACCAATCTCGGTGATGATGATGTCGTATTTTCCGGTCTTGCCCAACAGAAGCATCCGGCGCTTGATCTCATCGGTGATGTGCGGAATGACCTGAACGGTCTTTCCCAGGTATGCGCCTTCGCGCTCCTTGTCTATGATGGTCTGGTAGATCTTTCCGGTGGTCACGTTACTGGACTTGGTGGTGTAGACACCCAGAAAGCGTTCATAGTGGCCCAGGTCCAGGTCGGTCTCGGCACCGTCTTCCGTGACGTAGCATTCCCCGTGTTCGTAAGGATCCAGGGTACCGGGGTCCACATTGATATAGGGGTCGAATTTTTGTATGGTGACTCTTAATCCCCTGGCTTGCAGCAATTTTGCAAGAGAGGCGGCAATCGTTCCTTTTCCCAAAGAAGAAGTAACACCTCCGGTTACGAAGACATATTTTACGGGCATAAGACAGCTTTTTTCAAACTGCTAATGTAAGGAGTTTTTTTTAACTTTGCCATTGCGGAGGGTTGTCCCATCGCTCTTTTCCGAAAGGAGAAGGGAGGAAAGTCCGGGCAGGAAAGGGCGAAACCCTGTGGAAATCACAGCTGGCCGTAAGGTCAGGGAGCGCTTGACAGAAAATAACCGCTGCTGTCCTTCGGGACATGCGGTAAGGGTGAAAAGGCGGGGTAAGAGCCCACCGTAACGGCCGGCGACGACCGTTGACGCAGGCACCGGTTTCCTGCAAGGCCAAGTATACCGGCAATATTAGGGCTGCCCGTCCTATGCCGGGGGGTAGGCTGCTTAGATAAATGATGGGAGTTGGACAGAACCCGGCTTACAGACCCTCCGTTTTTTTTACTTTTTCCGTTCCTGCAGCATGTCCCTGTAATAACGTGTCTCGGCCATGTCCAGTGTCTTTTGGGATAAATCGAGCCATTTTTCCGCCAATGCAAAGTTGCCCTGCATTTCACAGGCAAGGGCAACGTTGAAAGCAGCACAGGCCACTTCTTTCGTGTTATTGGATTTGAGCAGCTCCAGCCAGATCTCCATTGCCTTGTCCCATTCGAATGCCAGTGCGTGATCGTATGCCCTGTTCCATTTCAGCTTGTCAAAAACAAAAACCACCCTGTCCTGTGTCTCCCATTGATCCATGAATGAACGGGCAGTTTGTTCTCCCATGTAGACGGCTGCTCTCTGCAGGTCAATAAAAGCACTTCTGGGAATGGTAATGGTTTCTTTATCGGCTTGATCTCCGATATCCCACGCGGCAGTGTCCCTAATGGGGATATATCGCGTGAATCGGACCAGTTCTGCGTCATAAACGCGGACTACTGCCTGTATGGGCGCCAGTAGGTAAGCATTGTCATTGACCAGGAAGCCTCCTATGGTCACGCTGTCCACCATGAAAAGCAGGTCTGTTTCCGTTTCCAGGGCCAGGCGGTGTGCATAATCGGGCTGATCCAGCGTTCCAAGGGATTCTGATCCGGTATGATGTATGAACAGGGGGACCGCTCCCTTGGGCAATCGTGCCTGCAGGGCAAGTCCGTCTGCCAGTGACTGGGCGTAACGGTTCATCAACACCGAGTCGGAAAGGGTAATGGAATCGTACAGGGGCGTGAAGACCGCCATTTCCCGTCCCATGATATTCATGGGCCGGCTGGCAGGCTGCCTCACATCCACTTCCAGGATGTTAATCATGGGACCGCATCCTCCCGCCAGCAGCAGTGCTATCAGCAAACTTATCGTACGTATGGTTTTCATATGATCATATTTTATTTTCATGTATACATCCCGCCGCATACGGGGATGACCTGTCCGCTCACAAACGAAGACAAATCCGAGGCAAGGAATATGCAGACGTTGGCCACCTCCTGAGGAGTGCCACCGCGGCGCAGCGGTATGGTATCAGTCCAGGATTTGCGGACCTCTTCCGATAATTTGTCGGTCATGTCGCTGATTATGAATCCGGGAGCTATGGCATTGGCACGAATGCCCCTGGGTCCGAGTTCTTTGGCAACCGATTTGGTAAGGGCCACCAAACCGGCTTTGGAAGCCGAATAGTTCGCCTGTCCCGCATTACCGGACAGCCCCACGACTGAACTCATATTGATTATGCTGCCGCCTTTTTGTTTTACCATAAGCGGAGTGACAGCATGGATATAGTTGAATGCAGATTTGAGGTTCACCTGAATTACCGTGTCCCATTGCTGTTCACTCATGCGCAGGATCAGGGTGTCACGGGTAATGCCCGCATTGTTAACCAGGATGTCTATGCGTCCCAGTTCCTGCACTACCTGGCTGACTGTCTGGTGTGCCTGTTCGAAGGAGGACGCGTCAGAGGCATAAGCTACGGCTCTTACTCCTAAAGCTTCAATCTCTTTAATGGTTTCTTTAGCCTTGTCATCTATGATAAGATCGGTAAAGGCTATGTCTGCACCCTGTCCCGCCATGCCCAGTGCCACCGCTTTGCCTATGCCGCGGGCGGCACCTGTTATCAACACTTTCTTGTCCTTTAGTAATTGCATTATCTGTGGATTTAAATTATTGTTTTTCAATTAATTGTGCATACAGGTCATATGCATCGGCATTCTTTATCCGGACTTTGACAAAGGAGCCCGGTTTGATGTCGGGGGCATTTTCCAGAATCACATAACCGTCAACTTCAGGAGCTTCAAACTGTGATCTGGCCAAAACGACAGGTTTTGCCGGTCCTTCGTCTGGTATGACAAGATAATCAGCCAGAACGCTGCATATGGACCCTATCCTTGACTTGTTATATGTAAAAGATATCTCTTGCTGCAGTTCCATAAGCCTGTCGTAACGCTCACGTTTGATCTTTTCAGGTACCCGGTCTTTGAGATGCAACGCTCCGTAGGTGCCTTCTTCGCGTGAATAGGTAAAAGCACCCATTCTTTCAAACCGGGCCCCTTTCACAAAGTCAAGCAATTCAAGGAATGCCTGTTCGTCTTCCCCGGGGTGTCCCACCATCAGGGTAGTGCGCAAACATAGACCCGGTACGAATGTACGAAAATCTTCTATAAGTTGGAGTGTTTCGGCTTTCGTGGTATTCCTGCGCATAGCTGTCAGCACCTTATCTGAAACGTGTTGCAGCGGGACATCAATGTATTGACAGATTTTGGGTTCCTGCGCCATAAGCCGGAGCACATCCAGGGGAAAACCCTGGGGATAGGTGTATAGCAGGCGAATGCGCTCAATGCCGCCTATAAGGCATAGGCCTTCCATGAGCGTGGCGAGCTCCCTTTTCCCTGTCAGGTCGAGTCCGTAAAAGCTGGTATCCTGTGCCACCAGGACCAGTTCCTTTACTCCCTGTCCGGCCAGGTGGCCGGCCTCGGCAAGGAGTTCGCTCATGGGCCGGGAGCAGTGCGGACCGCGGATAAGGGGAATGGCGCAATAAGCACAGTTGCGATCGCAACCTTCGCTAAGCTTCAGGTAGGCATAGTGAGCCGGGGTGGAAAGCACCCTTTCGGTGGCCAGGCGGGGATGGTAAGGAACTCCAAGGTATGCGGTAATCAGGGGAATGTCCGTTACGCCAAAGAAAGCATCCACACCCGGCATCTCCTTTTCCAGGTCTTTTTTGTAGCGTTCAGCCAGGCAGCCCATGACCAGGACTTTTCCCAGCCTGCCCTCTTCTTTGGCCAGCAAGGCTTCCAGGATATAATTGACGGACTCCTCCCTGGCATCGTGAATGAAGCCGCAAGTGTTGATTATCAACGTATCCAGCGGGTAGTCTTCTTCCAGGGCATCGGGAATGACCTTCATGCCTCCTGCCTGCAGCTGACGCATGAGGTGTTCGCTGTCCACACGGTTCTTGGAACAGCCCAGGGTATAGACCGATACCCTTTGGGGGATCCGTCGGCTGGTTTGCACTATTTCTGGGTTGTGTGCTGAACCGGCTTCGGAGCCTTGGCTGCAACCGGTTTTGCTGCCTTGGCAGCAGGAATGATCGTTTTGGCAGCAGGTTTTTTGGCAACAGGTTCCGCTGCTGCCGCTGCTTCTTCTTTTCCTTCTGCTTCCTCAAAGTCCAGTGCGTCTGCCGATTTGAGCAGGTTATACCATTCCAGCACTTTTTTCATGTGCGAGGGGTAAAAACGGTTCCTGTCGTACTGTGGAATGACTTTTTCAAAAAAGGCAGCCATTTCGGCCGGGTCCTTTCCCGGCGCAGGAGCCTGTTCGTCTTTCAGATATTCTTTCATACTGACAAATACATCCTGGAGCTTCAGCTCCTCATCTGTCTGTGTGTATACAGAAATATCTGACAACGATGTCATGCGGGCGCTGGGCCCCATCCATTTTCTTTTTCCATCCGAGAGGGATTCAACTACCACACCCCCGCTGCTCTGGGTCAGGTAACGGTGCAAACCGGGTTGACCCCCTACTGACAAAATTTTTGAAAGATCAGTTTTCATTGAGGTTATTCGTAAGATTCAACATATATTGGTGTACTTCAAGAACCCGGGGCAAAAGTGCCTGTTTATCATCTGACAGGACAACAAAATCTGCCTTGGCTTCTCTCTGCTCATCTGTCCATTGTTTATCCATTCTGGCCATAACAGACTGGATTCGTACATTGTCGCGGCCTGCTGTGCGGTGGAGCCTGAGTTCCCGGTCTGCCGAGACGGTGAGTACCCGGGTGGCCCGGAAGGGTGGATCCATTTCCAGCAAGATGGCACTTTCAAAAATTACGTAGGGGGCATGGCAGGCTGCAGCCCACTTATTAAAATCCCGTACAACATAAGGATGGACCGTACGGTTGATCTGTTTTAGCAAGTCCGTGTTATTGAATATGATGGAAGCAATTTTCCTGGTGTCGGGTTCCCCGTTGCTGAAAACATCCGGTCCGAGGATCCCTATGAGCAGTTCACGAAGAGCCGGATCTTCCCTGTAAAGTTGTTTGGTACGGGCATCTGAATCGTATGAAGGAACTCCCAATGCGCTGAAAATACGGGTCACGTAGCTTTTTCCACTGCCTATGCCGCCTGTGATGCCTAGTATGATGGGAGTTTTCATACGTAAATTTTTAATAGTAGCATTACTGCTATATAATTCTTTTTCAATACATTATATTTTAAACCGTTTGGTTTATACAAAAGCTAAAAGAGCACTCATGGGTTGATGAATGCAAGGT
>Ga0208458_1000403_pt1 | contig 48044 bp, 31 predicted proteins | sample AD_UKC085_MetaG_FD_184432 | JGI IMG/M metagenome (GOLD analysis project Ga0208458, IMG submission 184432) | Active sludge microbial communities of municipal wastewater-treating anaerobic digesters from USA - AD_UKC085_MetaG (SPAdes) (version 2) | ecosystem: Engineered > Bioreactor > Anaerobic >... | reverse complement strand
AAACGATGATGGCCAGGGCGCTGGCGCATCATTTCGGCAGGCCGCTGATCACCGTGAATCTGAACAATACACAGTTCAGTTGGACATTGGAATCCGTCATGATTCAGGCCTTTCGGGAAGCGGCCCTTCTGCGGGGTTTTATTTTCTTCGACGAAGCCGACGATATATTCAAGGAAGGCTCCAGTCTGGCCCGGACGCTTCTCATCCAGATTGAAAAAGCCAAGTGTGTGGTCATCTTCGCCACCAACAAGGCCGCAAGCATCGACCCCGCCATGGAACGGCGCCTTTCCATGAAAATCCATTTCCCCCTTCCCGACGGGGAACAGAGGTTGAAAATCTGGAAAGCGCTGCTGCCCGGTTTCATAAAACTGGCGCCGGATGTGAATATGAAAGCTCTCAATGAGCGCTATCCGTTCAGCGGCGGTTTGATCAAGAACACCATCTTCCTGGCGGCCAATGCCGCTGAACCGGACGATCGGGGCAACCTTGTGATCACCGGGCAAATGCTTACGCAGGCGGCGGATTTACAAACCAAGCAGATGGCCCGGGACAACAAATTCTGCAAGCTCTACAGACCTGAACGAAAAATCACCGACCTTCCCCTGGCAGAAAGACAAAGGACGGAGCTGAAAAACATTGCCCGGGCTTTTCAATACGCGAGGAAAAAGCAGTCGGGGCTCAATCTTCTGATCAGCGGGGCAAGCATCGAAACCGGTATTTCCGCCGCGGAGGCGCTCGCCGCGGAATCGGGCCTGAGCATCAAGGCTTTCAAATTTAGCGAAATGGAAGGCTTTGTCAGGGAAAATGAAATCATTGATCTGGTGACCCAGGAAAAGACCAAGCTGATGGATTACGCCTTTTGCCGGACAACCGAAGAAGCCCACTTGCTGATGATCGTTGATTACAATGGAATCATCAACTGGAGCGACACCGGAAATCAAAATGATATGGACATCGGTCTTGCCGCAAAAAATTCAGTCGCGGCTCTGCTGAACAACCTGCGCGATTATCAGGGTCTTTGCTGCCTGGTCATCCATGAATGTCCGAAAGCCGGAATCCCCTTGGAATTGCAAGCGCATTTCAAGATCGATTATCCGACGGAGGAAATGCAGATGCGGCAATGGGAAAAGCACCTTGCGCCGGGCACCTTCACCGACGACGATCTGGTTGAACTGGTCCAGAAGCATCCCATGCACATCGCGGAAATGGAAATCATCCTCCACCGCGCAACGGTTCAGGCGCTGATTGAAAGCAGAAAGCCCCAGCCCTCAATGGAAACACTCAAGGCAGTAATAAGGCGGTATCGGGGAAGGAACTCTGCGCCGGTGTTGTTTGGGAGAAAAACATGAAGAAAATGTCTGACCAACATTATTGGTATAGAGTGTAATGTGACCGAATTAAAAACAACCAAATTAGTTCATAACGAGGTAGTTACTAATGGAATTGATGCATCGCTATAAAGTATTGAAACAGAAAATCACGGACCGTAAGGGACCATTTGATCAATTTGTTGATTTGCTGGAAAACAAAACCACCTGGTTAACTTCACCCGCAAGCACAAGGTATCATCTGTCCGTGGAATGCGGTTTGCTGAGGCACAGCGTAGGCGTGGCAGAGACACTTTTGCGATTTCGGGAGTTTCTCGCGCCGTCGATCAGCGAAGAGAGCTGCGTCATCGTTGGACTGTTCCACGATGTCGGCAAACTGGGCGTTCCGGACAAACCGTACTATTTACCCAATGACAATGCGTGGCTGGTGAAAAACAGGGGGATATGCTACAAGACGAACCTGGACGTTGTTGCGATGGGCTTGGCCGTTCGCAGTCTCTATCTTATTTCACAATATATTTCTCTTTCTGAAACCGAAGCGCAGGCTATTGCTTATCACGACGGGCAGTACATTGATGACAACAAAGTCGTTGCGCATAAAGAGGAACCGCTGACGCTGCTTCTTCATTGGGCGGATTACTGGACGGCGCACATTTATGAGGAAGGAAGGGAGAAACAACTGCAACAGTAGAATACCCATCGGGGAATAAGAGTAATGATCGGAGGAAATTATGACCATTGTTGACAGGGCCAAACAAGCGTTATGGAAAAAGTCGGGACTTAAACATGACCAAAAAGGTTACCTGGCAAAGCCAGAGATGAATCTTTTACTGGGCGTCACACCGGAGATGATCAAAGAAGACTACGAGAACGGAAGAGGACATGAATGGGAACATAAATTTCGAGCCATTCACTCATCGGCCGCTCTTGCTGCCAATACTTTCGGTCGATGGAAAAATGAACCGGCACGGTTGATGTTTGCCGGCCACACTGGCTTTGACAAACTGAATTTGGAAGCGAAATGCCCTACAGGGCTTGGGGGAACACCGCCACACCTTGATGTTCTGCTCGCATCAACTGATACCGTTATAGCCATTGAATCAAAACTCCTCGAACCACTTAGTCTGACAAAGCCCAAGTTTTCGGCCAGCTACTCAAGAGAAAGGCTACCTCTATGCGAAGACTCCTGGTGGATACTCCTGGAGAACGTGCGTCAAAGACCGGCCTCACACTTGGATGCGGCCCAACTCATCAAGCACTACCTTGGACTACGGCACAGTTACCCAGGCTTGAATAATATACTGCTCGTATATCTATTCTGGAAGCCTCTCAACGCGAATGAGTTTGGGGAATATAAACGTCATGCGGAGGAATTAGAGGAGTTTCAAAGTGCAATACAGCATTCAAACAAGGTACGATTCATGGCGCTGGACTACTTGCAACTTTGGGACGAGTGGGAGAAAGATAGACACATGGCTGAACACGCAAAACTTCTCAAAGACCGTTACTGTGTAGAGATATGAGTAAATACAAGTAACGTGATACTATATCATACTTTTAGGGTTAAATGCGGGTATGACAGAAGAATTGAAACTTCAACCGGCGGCACCTCCGACTGGACGATTGATTGTGAAGCGAAACGGGCACAGTATTACCCGGCAGATTCCCAAACCGATTGTTCTGGCGGACACACGCGAGAAATACCCTTTCGATTTCAGCCGGTTTCCAAACTGGATCGCCGCATCAAAGAAACAGGCGCTGAAAGCCGGCGATTACAGCGTGGAAGGCATGGAAAACTTGCTGATTCTGGAGCGAAAAACACTGACCGATCTGATCACGACCGTGATCCAGGAGCGGGCGCGGTTTTTTACGCAATGTGAGAAAATGTCGAAGTACCGCTGGAAAGCGCTGCTGATCGAAGCGAGCTATGAAGACGTCAAGACTCCGTATGATGAGGATGAATATAACACCCGGGCCCATCCAAATGCCGTCTCAGGCACGCTCGATGCCTTGGAAGCGCGCTACGGGATTCCGGTCGTTTATACTTCCTGTTACAGGCCACTGGCGGAGGAGAAAGCTGCAAGCTGGCTTTCCAAGCATTTCACATACTGGTATCTGGAAGAAAATGGATTCGGCCGAGTCCTGCAGGAAGGGGATCTTTAACATCAGTATTCTTAAAAAACGAAATAGGTTGATTATTGTTTAATATTTAGCTATTAAATTTAAAATTGAAGCTATGTTGAGGTGCATTAGATCGACAAAGCTGTCAGCGTTTGCATCATTAGCACCGATCCATGAAAATATTAGATTAAAGACAGTAATGAAAGACAGAGATTCATCACTAACAAGGGTTAAGCCTGTATTTGATCATCTCTTAAGAACCGATCAAAGTGGTAGCTCTTGGTTGGCTAGGCTCCTATCTCTTCCTGTTGAAGGCAACGTCTTGTCCCTGCCTGTGGGGTGTTCTTTCACTATCAAAGACCACGGTTGGGGTTCGAATGAGAAGAAGATCGATGCTCCAGTTTCGCTTCTCTCGTGGTTAATCAGACATCCAAGAAAACCCATGTCCGGTATACTAAGTTCAGATCCCATAAAGGCTAAGAAACGTCAGCAGTGGCTCGAAGGCTCCCCAGTGCGAAGAATTGAGGCACTGAAATTGCTTCGTTACAACCCGAACAATGAGAACTGGCATGTTTTTGAAGGGCAGACGCAGCCAGATGTTTTCATCGAAACCGATGATCTCGTGGTGGTAATCGAGGGAAAGAGGACAGAGCAGACGCCAACTACGAAAACGAAATGGATGGCCGGGCGACATCAAATGCTTCGGCATCTGGATTGCGCTCAAGAAATACGAGGCAACAAATACCTAGTAGGCTTCTTTATTGTAGAAGGTGAAGGAATGTCTACAGAAGTACCAGCAAAATGGCTAGAGTATGCGAGAGACACTATAAAGCCCGATGCAGTTCTGTCCAGTCTTCCTAATCGTGGGCCAGAGGAACAGAAAGACATCACTTCCGCCTTCATTGGCGTTACGACATGGCAACGGGTGTGCAAAGAGTTTTGCGATTTGGGATTGAATTGGCAATTACTTCCGGATACCATATCGAAGAAGAGCTAACGCATGGATGCAGTCGGCACATCACAGTCGTCGCTGACCCTGTTTTTAGGCATAAGTGAGGATAAATGAATAAACCACTTCCCAAAGAGAATCTAGGGTTGGTGGAAGTAAATATCCAAACTACCACAACAGGTTGTGATAAATCTTGACACACAAGGAGCTCCTCATTATTCTTTAGCCACTCGAAAGCAAGTGCTTATCAATTGAAAATATAATGGATGAGCTGTGAGATAATGAATAAAGCGGATTTGTCACTTATTCTTCCCAGTAAAATAGTAGGCCCTGAAGGAGTTTTGACTGAGCATCAACACTCTTTCGACACTGGTATCTTAGATCCCAACAGCCTTTTCAAAGCAATCATGTATGGCGACGATTGGGAAAAAGTTTTCCCCGGTATCAGGACGACCATGTCCCGATGGGAGTATTGCATACTACATTATTTTTCTGATGAGTTTAATGGGGCTAACTTTACTAATGCACTACATAATCTATCTAGAAACATGCGGGGATTCCCTGAAAGCGCAATGTATAGACACACAAACATGCGATATACGAGAATTGGCATAGGGCCCGGGGCACGTTCTAATCTCAGAAGAAATGCACGTGATTATTATGCTTTTTTTAAAAAATACTATGGCCAATTTACGGAAGAGGAGCTTGATGGAAGTATTATAGGAAGAACCAACTTGGAGAAAATGCATCGGTATGCAAAAGCCTTGGTCCGGCATGGTGAAAGTGGCGGCAGTGTGCTCGAAAAAAGCAATAAGAAGGTCTATCACTCAAAAAGAAAAAGTGCTGCGAATGCGATGTTTCGGGTGTTGAACAGGCTGAATGAGGATAAAAGGTATCAACCACCACGATCTCTATGGCAAAGGCTGACAGAAGAGCAGCGGGCTTTTATTGATGACCTTGAATTGATTCTATGCTTAGCCGGCGTTCAGCGAAACCATCCTGCATTCTGGAGATTGGCTTTGGCGAGTGCTGTAATCAAAGTACTGTACGGTTCAAAGTTTGTGGGAGAAGAAAACCCAGGAAAAATCACAATTGAGTTTGCGCAGCTTGTCCTCACACACCTTAAGAATCTCTCAAAATATAACCGCATGCCTGAGATTAAGGAGGCCATAGAAGAAATAAACCATGCTATGATGACAAGTCATGCGTACTTCAAGGCACCATTGCAACATGTCTACGAAATTGGTGGAAGAAAACTTATCCTCCAAAACTTTAGGTTCCCGACTTGGCTCAACCTCTGTCGGCAGACTCAATGGGCCATGGTAGATGGCCCATGAAAGCAGTAATCGATATATGCTCAGACTTGCACTCTGAATTAAGACGCTTAATAGGCGGCGAGATTTGGGTATGCACGTATTCTCTGCACAACGACGCTTTTGAGGCGCTTTTCAAGCCGTTTAAGGATAAATTTAGAATTCATATATTAGTAGATTGCGGCGGAATACAGCCTGCTTCAATGACCGATTACAAACGCAATCTGTCCCAAATCTATCACTCGACACTTCACGCAAAATTGATTCTCATCAAATCTCATTTCGTTCGAAATCATAATTCGCTCGCCTATTTTCTCACGGGAAACATACGACAGAGCCTTGTCAACGATGAGAACTACTGCATTAAAATAGGCCTCGATCCCCACATTACGACTACACTGCTAAAATGGCTAAAAGGGATACAAAATAACAAAAAAAACAGACCGTTTCTGCTAATCTATGACGTCAATACCGAATGCCAGAAATATGTTGAGTGTACAAGTCTTGGTACAGGCATCATCAAGGCTATACAAGAAAGAAAAACTAAATTAACGAAGCTAATCTTCATGGCACCCTGGGGCTGTCAAACCACCGTGTGTAAATTCTGCGCTGCCTTTCCTACTATAAATAAAATCGACTTATATGCCGGGTGTAATGTAAACGGACGAGATCGACAAAATTGTGTTTGGGTGGCAACGGTGCCAACACAAAAAAAATTCGAAATTAAACGGTTTCAGCAATCACAAAAAACAAAGAAATTTATACATGCTAAAACTGCTTTATTCCGAGGAACAATGAATGGCCAAGAGCACAGCTTTCTATATGCTGGTTCTGGCAACTTTACTATGAGTGGCTTTTGGAAGCCGCAACAACATCTTGCAGCGCCAAATATTGAGTGTGGCGTACTATTTCAGGGTACTGGCAATATAGCGGGGAAGCTATCAGGCTGGTATAACTCGCAAATCATCGGTAATGTCAAATCCCGGTGGAAATATATTGTCCCGCCTAAAACTGAAACAATACCTCTGGAAAACCATATTGATAATATTGAAGAATTCATAGAAGATGATAAACAAAATGGGTTTGACCGTAGAAGGTTAGCAAAGCTTATTACCAGCGCCATACAAAAACGATCTCTAAGAGAAATTCTTATCAAGATATGCAAGTATCCCAATAAGAGTTCTCACGCAAGAGCACTCTTGGCGAGAAAACTTAGCACAGAATGCAAAGAAAAGATCATTGTCCGAGATAATCCCAGTACGCTGGAAAGACATAAAGGCCATACACTTATAGGTATTACCATTGATACCGACGATATCTGTGGGATCTATATAATTACTGAGATACCAGTTACGACACCCATATCGGAAGATGAAGAAGCTAAGCTTATTGAATTGTTAGCTGACTTTAACAAAACAGTCGAAACGAAAGGGGGGAAGAAATCGAAGAAAGATAGGAATGATCCCCCGATTAAAGAAAAAAAGAACATAAACGTCCGGTTCCCCTACAGGGATATTTTTACTTTGAAGGAACGACTGCTGAAAAAGGAATCTGGAGCTGATGAGTTTCGACAGTTTTTATTAAGAAAGGTCGAAATACTCAATATGTTAAAAAGTAGCACCAATAAGGGCATCCCTTTATGGTGGAAGCCTTTATTCGAGAGACTTATCCAAGAAAGTAAGTCTGGGCAGCCAAATGAAAATAACTGAACTTCAACAAGATATTATATTAAATATTGAACGTCAAATAACCAATTGTCTGAAAAGCAATGCCAATAATCACGTCGTTGAAATATGTTTGCCCACGGGTTGGGGGAAAACCCGCGCAGTCTGTCAGGCATTGCTGAGGCGATCAGACAAAATCAAAAGCATGCGCCTTACGTTAATAATTTTTCCACGCAGCGGTGTATTGCTTAAACCATGGCGGAATTGTGTGGCATGGTGCGGTAAAAGACAGGCAACTATACAAAAATGCCGCTCGCGTAGATACAAGTTTACGCCGGTTGAGCCTATGCCTCGGCTGGAACGAAAACGTATTTCTCCCAAAGAACTGAAATTGGACTGTGCTCATGGTTACTCAAGAATAATTCCTATACGCGCTTTATGTGGGAATAGAACTGGATGGAACTTTTTACAAAAAAAGAGGCAAGATGAGCCAAGGGGGCTATTGGGTAGAAAAGGGCCAGTAGTGATTGTCCTTGATGAATTTCATAGAAAGAATCTGTTTTCATTATATCAAAAACATGTCGGTGACGGCAAGAAGTATGAAAATCTGTATGATTACTTCATTGACCATTTAGGATTCAAAAACAGATCAAGAAAATTAGTATTTCTCCTTGTTTCCGCAACGCCTATCAATCCGGTCAATGAGCGCGAAATGCATGTGCCGCCGGAGGATGATACTGATAATGATTTTCGTTACGAAAAAGAGCTGAAAGAGGAAATTGTCCACTGGCGAACCGTTGCTGCATCACTCAATGGTCAAAAAGAAGCCAAGGATATTGACGATCCATTCATCAATATCCTTCGAACAGGGAAGACCTCAAGAAATATAGATTCATTCTGGGAATCAAGCCAGCAAAAACTACAGTCTGAATTTAAAAAAAGAAATGCTGACGCGCGGAGATATCGAATAATATCGAATAGTAAAAAATGGCTTAATGATTATCACTTATTTGCTTGTGTTGCGTATTTTCCACCATCCGAGATGCCACTATATGTGGTAGAAAATCTTTGGCTAGGTGGTGTGCGAAATTTTAATCATGTTTCACAGGGCAACTATGGGATTGCAACACGAAAAACTATAAAAAGATTATGTGACACAAGGGAGACACTGACTACCAAATCGTTGAAGCTGAGAACTCTGATCAAATTTTTGAAATCTCCTCAAAACAGAAACTGCAAATTCGTGATTTTTTGTATTTACCAAGGAACAGCCTCGATGCTCAAAGATGAATTGCAACAGCAACATATTAATGCTTACTGGGCACAGGGTAATAATCCAAATAAGCTTATAGATGAGTTTAACAACGAGTCTAGTACATTGAGAGTCTTGATCGCGACCGATAGCCTCGCGGAAGGGTTTGATCTTCACAAGGCAGAACAACATTTGATACATTATGAAATTGCCTGGAGCCCTTTACGAATGATACAGCGATTTGGCAGGACTTGGCGTATAATGGAGAAGACAGGAAACCTGACTAAGCCGGTTGCTTATCATATTCCACACACGTATTCCTCTGATGAAGAGGTCCTAAACAGACTGAAAAGACGGTGGGAAATACTTGAGAAAAAAACCAACCTGAAATTTCCTTCAATGAAAATAGTTTTAGGACACAGGTTATCGCCATTTCCCGAATACGAATAATTCTATCGATCTGTTTTTGTACTTGAATCCTAGGCGGCCATCTTGAGCGCCGTGGTTAGCGCCTGTCTGCTGATCCGTGTGCTTTCGCCAAACCACAGGCTGCTGAGCGTGTTGTCCTGCGTCCTGCCCCGAAAATAGTTCAGATACTCGGTCACCGCATTGTAAGCGCCCCAGTAGGTCTTCCCTGCCTCTTTGCTCCCCCTGCCGTTTTCAAAAAGGTAGATGATATTGGGAATCAGTTCCTTGCCTCCCTTGTCCTCCGGCAGAGAGAAAACAACCCTTACATAACGCTCCAATCCGGCGGCGTCGATTCCACGTTTTTGCAGGCGGCGGTACTGCGCAACCGTGGCGGAAAATTCACGGCCGGCGACATTCATGATCTCCCGGATCAGTTCCAGGTTGTAATGCAGGCCGCTCGTGTGACGGACGCGCAGCAGCTGGCTGGCTTTGGAATAGTGGGCCAGGGTGAGCGTGTTGTTGCAGACCACGCGGATCGGCGTGAACCCCACGCGGACGGCAATGGAGCCGTCATGTGCATTGGATAGCAGAATGTAGTGCGCTACGGGGTCATCTTCTCCGACATCCATTTTGCCGTCGCGAATCTTCGCCAGCGCCCAGACCTGCTTTCCCCCGTTGAGGCTTCCGGCGGTTTCCAGGGTAGCCGAGTCGAAGTCCAGAAAGGGCTGAAACCACTTCAGGGCCTCTTCGTTTTGCAAAGGAACGTAATCCGGCCCTACCAGACCCAGAAAAGCATTGTCCGAAGTCCGGCAGACCGCGTAATGATCCAGGATTCCGGATTTTGCGCCGCCGTCCGGTTTTTCTGTATAAAGAGGCCTCAACTCCACCCGCCAGTCCAGTCCTGCCGCGACAATCGCTTCCCGGACGCTGAGCTGTTTGTCGGCGGGGATGGGCGTACCCAGACCGTGCCAGGGCGTTTCCCCGACATACATCATGCTTTCGACTAAATGTGCCATAAAATCTCCTCCCTTCCTTGAATGATTTTATGTCCTCAATTATAACCCTTCCTATAGCTATACATATATGCTTATATATGCTCATAGTCAAATGTTATTTTTGCTTGATATTCGTATAATCAGAATGTATAAGGAATCATGGCTAAAAGAGAAAGGTTCACAACGACCCTGGACAGTGAACTACTCCAGGAGATTAAAATCCTCGCGATCCGGAACAGGCATTCAACGAATGACCTTCTGGAAGAGGCGATCAGTGATTTACTGAATAAATACAAAGACAAAACTTCACAGGACAATCAATCAAAGCAGCAATCTTTGGGGCTGGAGTTCAGCCTCCACGAAAAAAGCTCAAAATATGACAAGGGTGGTTCGGAGTAGGTTCAATACATAACCCGAGAGGTAGAAGGTACCATCTTTTTAACGCCAGCCCATTCAAAAGAAGCTTATATGCCGCTAGACTGCTCTTTCAGCCAGCCCTGCACATCCTCCATCAGCGACTGCTTCAGTTCTTCCGGTGCAAGGATGATCATATTGGGAATCCAGGATTTCAGAATATTGCGGATAGCCTCGTAGTATCCCACCCGGAAAGTGACTACAATCGATCCGTCCGGCCTTTCCTCCCGGATCTCCTGCGTCGGGAACATCTTCCGCCGTTTGAAATAATGGCTGACCTTGTTGTCGAACAACACCTTGACTTCAAGATTCTTCTCTCCGGAAAACCAGATATTGGCGCTTTCCTTAAGAACGGAATCCAGATTGTCGGGAATGGCCTTGAAGCCGGAGGTCAATAACCTCAGATTCTTAATCTTATCGAGAGCATAGCGTTTTAGGATGCCCGTGGCCGGCTCGTTCCCGATCAGGTACCAGAAACCGCCGTAATAAACGACCCTATACGGTTCCATCTGCACATCATGGGTCTTTTTGTTGCTGGTATAGCGGAAGCCTACCTGTCTTTTCTCCCGGATCGCTTTGACCATTCGGTTGATGAAGGAAGGTTCCATGGGGATGGCGTCATCAATCTTGACGAACACCGGCATGGAGGTCACGCTGTCATAGAGCCGGTCCAGCACATCATCAGCGGCTTTCTGAAATGGTTTTCCCAGTTGTCCCACGATGTTCTTCAGGGCCACCACCAGGGCCAGCTCCGTATCGTCGAAGACTTCCAGGTTTTTCACCAGATCCCGGCTCAGGCGATAGGTTCCCTTCTTTTCTTCATGAAGAGGGAAGCCGGATTCCTTTAAAAGAAGCAAATCACGCTGGATGGTCCGGGGCGTTGTCCGGAAATACTCGGCAAGCCAGGCGCTGGAAACTGTTTCTTTTTCCATGAAGATCCGGAGAATCCGGCCCAGCCGGATCAGCCTCGTCTGCACCTTCCTGTCACGCTCCATGGTTTCCCCCTTTCTTTGCCTTACTTCCCGGCACTTTGTGGAAATGATCAATAAACTAATAAAAATATAGCGTTACAGCTTAAGACCCCTGGTTTGATCCTCTTTTCCGCAGTCAGAGGGAACAAAATCAACATTGAAGTAAAATAATGCGACGTACGGTTGTCGTTGTGACATTGAACTATCAGAACCAACCCGGTAAAGTCAATGCCGAATGAGGGGAGGTTTTGGTCATGGAAACAACGATCAAAGGGTATTTGGAAGGATTGACACTCGGTGAGATTCAGATCCACAAACATGTCGCCGTCATTCCGGTCATGGGGACAAACGGTTCCGGACCGGACTACCTGACCATGAAGGAGGCGATGGACCGCAAATTGATTCAGATCGGAGAAGTGGGGGAGAGCGGCCATGTTCCGGAGCTGAAAGTCATCAACACCGGCCTGAAGCCTGTTTTGCTCCTGGACGGGGAAGAGCTGGCCGGGGCCAAGCAGAACCGGGTACTCAACACCACCGTCCTGATCAGGGAAAAATCGGAAACCGTCATTCCCGTGAGCTGCACCGAGCACGGCCGCTGGTCCTACCGTTCGCAGTACTTCGAGGAATCCTGTCACATCATGTCGGCCAGACTGCGCGGCGTCAAGAACGCTTCCGTGCATGAGAACCTGAAAGACAGACGCGTTTTCCTGTCCGATCAGTTCGCCGTATGGGACGGGATCAGAGTTCAGGCGGCGGCCAACAAAATAGATACTCCGACCGGAGCCATGAGGGACGTGCTGAAAGCAAAGCAGGAAGACCTGGACGATTTTCTGGAGCATTTTCCGCTGATAAACAGGCAGAACGGCCTGCTGGTCCTGGTGAACGGAGAGGTTGTCGGCATGGACGTGATCTCGAGGAAAGAGGCCTTCGGAGTACTGCATTCAAAACTGGTCAAAAGCTACGTCATGGACGCGCTGACGGAAATTCCGAAAAAAAACAAAGAAGCCGGCATGAAAAAAGCGGCAGATTTCCTGAAAAAGATTCCGGTCTGCGGGGAGAGCGCCTTTGACTCCGTTGGTTACGGGCGGGATTACCGCTACGAGGGGGAAGGTCTTGTCGGCTCCGCTCTGGTTCACGAAGGCACGGTGATTCATATGGCTTTCTTTCAGACCGGCAAAGCAAGAAATGAAGGCCGCATGTCCTCCGTCAACCGCAGACGATCCTACCGGACGAATCAGTAACCGGCAGGGAGGCGAATAAAAACAAAATATATGATAAGCAATGGAATCTGAAGGGATACAGGAAACGCTGACCGTGAAACGTTAACAAAAAAGGGAGGTTGCATGACCACATTTTCCAATTCCCGGCTTGGCACCTACGAGCAGTGCCCGCTCAAATACAAATATCAGTATATCGACAGGATCAAAGTCGAGGAGGCCAAGACCGTCGAAGCCTTCATGGGGAGCTGCGTACATGAGGCGCTGGAAAAGCTCTACAGAGACCTGAAGCTGCAAAGGCACAACACGCTGGAAGAATTGCTGGCATATTACAATGACTTCTGGGCAAAAAACTGGTCGGACGACATCAAAATCGTCCGGAAAGAATACACGGCCGAAAATTACCGCCTGACCGGAGAGACATGCGTCACCGACTATTACAACCGGTACGCCCCCTTTAAAGAACGCGTGCTGGGCATCGAGACCAAAGAATATGTCAATCTCGATCCGGAAGGGCAGTTCAAGTGGAACGTCCGAATGGACAGGCTGGATTATGCAGGCGATGGGAAATACGAGATCCACGATTACAAAACCGCAGGATACCTTCCCAAACAGGAACAGGCGGATGAAGACCGTCAGCTGGCGCTTTACTCCCTCTGGGTGAAAGAAACCTTCAGGGATGCCAAAAATATAGAACTGGTCTGGCACTACCTGGCCTTTGACCGGGAGCTGCGCTCCGAAAGAACCCCGGATCAACTGGAACGTCTGCGCGAGGAAACATTACAGGCAGTAAAGAAGATCGTCAGCGCCGAAGAATTTCCGGCCAAAGAGTCCAATCTCTGCAACTGGTGCGAATATCAATCCATGTGTCCTAAGTGGGCGCACCTGTTCAAAGTGGAAGCCTTGCCGCCAAAGGAGTTCAAAGAAGAAGACGGCGTTCGTCTGGTGGAAGAGCTTTCCGTTCTTTCCGAACAAAAGAAAGAACTGGAAGAAAGGATCGACGCGATCAAACAGGACCTCATCGACTACGCAAAACTGATCGGCGTGGAGGTGGTTTTCGGCTCCGGCAAAAAGGCAACCGTTTCCATCAGCAAAAATATCGATTTCCCGGCAAAGCATTCGGATGAACGGGCGGAGCTGATCAGTCTTCTCAAACAGGAAGGCCTCTGGGGCGACGTGGAGGATCTGGATGTGTTTGCACTGAAAAAGATCATCCACAACCGGGAATGGAGCGAGGATATTCTCAACAAGCTCAAACCCTACGAGGAAGAAAAAACAACCGCCACCGTTCGGCTGGCGAAGATGAAGGAGGAATAAAAAAGCGTTTTTGTGGGAAAATAAATAATGCGAACCCTTGAATAATCAAGAGGATAGGTGTATGAAAACATGCAGCAACTGCGGACAAACCATCCAGGAAAACGACATGAAGAATGCGGCGGAGATGTTAGGCGAGCTTGAGGAATCGTCATCCGACGAGTTTGACGATCAGAATCTCTGCCAGACCTGCAAAGAAGAATTGGGTATGCTCAGCCTGATGGGATTTGGCGCGTGAACACAACTCGAGTTTTAAACCGAATCTTTGTTTTGATGTATTGTGAGATCGCATAGACTTGAAGGTAATCGAATATGGGGTTTAAGGAAAGCGAAACCGTAGAGTTGAAGAAAAGCCTGACAGCCCTCAAAGAGGGTTTAATTTCTATATCTGCAATTCTCAACAAGAATGGCGCAGGTGAGCTTTGGTTTGGTATCGCGCCCAACGGCAAGCCGGAAGGACTTGTCGTCAATGAAAAGACGCTACGCGATCTTTCGCAAGCCATTGCCGCTCATATCGAACCCCGCATCTATCCGCAAATCACCGAAGAAAAGCAGAAGGGCAAAACCTGCATCAAGATCGCTTTCTCCGGAAAAGAAAGACCTTATTTTGCATACGGAAGAGCTTACATGCGCGTGGCTGATGAAGATAGGCATCTGACCGCCAAGGAACTGGAAAACCTTATCCTTGTCCGTAACCGTGAGGCGCTGCGCTGGGACAATCAGCCTTGCGCCGCATCCATTACAGACTTAAGCGAGAAAAAGATCAAAGCCTTTGTGAAGATTGCCGGTCTTCGCTGGGACAATACCGCCAATGTGCTGGAAAAACTGGGGCTCATCAAAGACGGCCAACTGCTCAATGCCGCCATGCTCTTTTTTGCCAGGAAACCGTCTTTGCAATTGCGGTGCGCCGTGTTTGCCGCGACGGACACGGCCACTATTATAGACCGGCATGACTTTACCGGCGATATTCTGGAGCTTATCGAAGAGGCGCAAAAGTATATTCTTAAAAACATTCACATCGGCATGAAACTCGAAGGCCTCTATCGGGTGGATGTGCCGGAGATATCGGTAGCGGCCATGCGCGAAGCGATTATCAACGCCTTCTGTCATCGGAACTATCACGATCCGGATTATGTGCAGATAGCCATTTTCAAAAATCGCGTGGAAATTCGCAATCCCGGCACATTGTATGGCGGTCTGACCATTGATAAGATTCGCAAAGGCAATGTGTCTCAGCGCAGAAATCCACTTATTGCAGAATTGCTTCGCCGGATTCAGATGGTCGAAACCTGGGGGCGGGGTATGCGGCTCATCCTTGCCGAAGAGCCCACCGTCCAATTCAGCGAAGTTGCCCAGCTCTTCATCACCGTGTTTAACAGGCCCTCTTATTCCAGTCCGGATAAAACTATGGATAAGGCTGCGGGAAAGACTATCGATAAGACTATCGATAAGACTATCGATAAAGATTTATCCATTACGGAAAAAGCTATTATTAAACTGATTGCAACGAATCCATCGATCACACAAAAAGAGATGGCAAAACACTTAAAATTGACGGAAATCGGCATACGCTATAATACCGGCAAACTTAAGAGCAAAGGTATATTACAGCGCACAGGCGGCAAAAAGGCGGGGCGGTGGGAGATCGTAAGACAAACCAAATCATAGGCAACAAGGCCAGCGCATAGTCGGTTCACCGATGATCCTTGAGTAATCAAGAGGATAGGTGTATGAAAACATGCAGCAACTGCGGACAACCCATCCAGGAAAACGAAACGAAAGCAGTGAGTCGGTGACAAATCGTCACCGACTGAAATTGGTTGCAACAGATGGCAAAAAAATACCTGACTGATGCCGCCGATCCCGCCCGCGCCGTGGATAGAGCCCGGCAGTTCCGGCAGCAGCGAATAGCGTCAGGCTGTATGGATCGCTTGCGAAATGTAACGGAAAGTATTACTTTACGCATCCAATCCATCCAAAAAAGGCATTATGGTGATTGTAGCGCCCCGTGGATTGCAGCGGGGAACTTCAGCCTGATGGGATTTGGCGCGTGAACTCTGAGGGTCATTATTATGCGCAAAGTTGAAAATCAAAATAAGGAATTCAAGCAGGCCTGGAATGATAATTGTTTGAAAACCATTTGCGCTTTTGCCAACGCCGGCGGCGGAAAACTCTATATCGGCATTGACGATGAAGGAAAGCCGGTGGGCGTAAAAGACGCCTCCAAATATCTCGACGACATTCCCAATAAAACCAAAGACATCCTGGGCATCACGCCGGAGGTCAAACTGAAAAAGAAAAACGGCAGGGAGATTCTCGAAGTAACGGTTGCGGCGTCCTCCGCCCCGATTTCCTATCATGGCCGCTTTTACACACGAAGCGGCAGCTCCTCGATCGAAATCAAGGGGCCCGAACTGGTGGAAATGCTGATGCAGAAATCCGGACGCTCCTGGGACGGATTTATCGAAGAGCGCGCGACCCTCAAAGACATCGACCCCGCCGCCATAAAGAAATTCCGGGAACTGGCCGTCGCCAAAATCCCGCAAATCACGAAGGAAAAAAGCGTCGAAGCCATTCTTCAGAAATTAAACCTTCTGGATAAGGGCAAATTGCGTCGCGCAGCCGTTTTGCTTTTCGGGAAAAACCCGAAGCAGTTTTACATCACCGCCTATATCAAGATCGGCAAATTTGTCAGCGCCACCGATCTGATCAGCACAGATGATATTGAGGGCAATCTTTTTGATCAGGTGGACAAGGCCATTGAAATCCTGCGGATCAAATATCTGCTTTCCAACATCACATATGAAGGCATTTACCGCAAAGACAATATGGAATATCCGGAAGAGGCCCTGCGTGAAGCGATCATCAACGCCGTCATTCACCGCAACTACATGGGCGCGCACACCCAGCTTCGGATTGATCCGGAAAGCCTCAATCTCTGGAATGAAGGCGGCCTGCCGCCCGGCATCGGTGTGGCCGATTTAAAGAAGTGGCATTTGTCCCGGCCGCGCAACGAGCTCCTGGCTGATGTATTTTTCAAGGCGGGCATGATTGAAGCCTGGGGACGCGGCACTATAAAGATCGTGGATGAATGCAAAAAAGCCGGGCTGCCCGAACCGGAATTTCGCGAACAGTTCGGCGGATTGTCCGTCCATTTCCGCAAGGGAAAGTCGGAGAAGAAGGTCGGAGGAGAGTTGGGTGATGGGTTGGGTGAAAGGTTGGGTGAAAGGTTGGGTGAAACGGAAAAAAGAATTCTGACGTTGATTGCGGGTAACAAAGTTATATCCATACCGGCAATGGCGAAAAATCTCAATATCAGCACAACAGCTGTGGAAAAACATCTGAAGAAACTAAAAAGCAAAGGCGCAATCGTGCGGGTGGGTTCCGCGCGTGGCGGCGCATGGCGGATAAATGGTGAAATTGATTTTGATAATGGTGGAAATATGAACAAAACAAGGCATTGAAAGCCTGAAGCTTCAGGACCTGACCCATTCATTGGCTCAAGAAACATTAAACATCTCTGGAGGTGGCAAATGAAGATAGAATTCATTCCGAGGACAATTGGCGGCTCTGTTATCTCAACCCTTCACAATTTATATTACTATACAGGCCGCTGGGACTTATCAGTTACACACTTTACTGGAAAAGACAGAGCATATTGGGAGAAATTGCCAGAAAAACTTCGTAACGCAAAGAACTTACCCGGTAAAATGGAAAAGATCATCAAGGAACTGGAATCGCTTGCGGAGGCTGGCGAGGCAAGGAAAGAAAGGCGCACGAGACTTATAAAATACGCTGGCTTCGAAAAAAAGGAAGTTGTCATAAACGAGCAGTTGTTGGCAATACTCGCGTCCCTTCCACAGAAAATGCTTTCGGACATCTTCCGTAAAATGACCGATCCGTTATTGTTGTCAGAAGAAGCACAGTTAGTGGACATGAGGCTTGGAACCGGAGAGCAGTTAATTGAGCCGGACTTTTTGGTACAAGGCGAACAGCAATTGATGATGGGAGAAATTAAGGTAAATGCAAGGAAAGGTTTTGGCGCCAAGTATGACGCGAAACAACTGGTCAACTATTTGAGCCTGGTACAGAAGCTGAAGGCATCGCGACAAGCAGGTCTCTTTCAAAAATATTCCCACATTATCATCCTTCCCGAAGACGATTTCGAATGGTTTGTCAAAGGTTCCGAATGGATAAAGTCATTTGCATCAGGAACGGATGAGCGCATGGAATTCAATGTCAAAAACACATATGCTTTGGCAAAGGGAAGTAAAAAGCAGCATTACGTGAAAGATGAAAAGCAACTCGGCCAGCTTTTGTCGGAAGTGCCCGTCTATTGCCGTACTTACAAGAAACTTCATTATACCTACGAGGACATCATCCGGGATTATCCACTGAAAGAGCACTGGCAAAGAATCGGAGATGAACTTGGAAAGTTGTGTACAAACTCAACCTATGGAATCTGGCAATGGAAAACGGGAAAAGTTGACAAATCCAAAGAACACGTTGAAATAACATATGGCGACATTAATAAGAGTGCTGAGAAGGATTTTACCACTGTGGCACGAGTCAGCCCACCCTACGAGCAAACATGCACCGTCGAATTTCTGCTTTCATCTGAAAACGATAAAAATAGCGAAATGATGAAGGCTGTTAAAAAAGATATAAACTTCTATATCGTTGAAAAAAATGAATTCGATCCGTGGCGTTACATTAGATCTCATTGCGGGTCAACTGCGAATCTCTATTCTAACGTTCACTGGATCTACAGGGAAGCCAAGAAAGCTCATTGACAATTAGGCTCAATAAAGCCTGTGCTTTATTGAGCCTAAAAGTAATAATGCAGCTTGTAACCCGAGTGTGAAAAAAAGCATTCAATCGAAATCTAATCTCGTTTGGTGTTAGTTCCCCTTAGCTTGCTTAGAAATATCTGTTCTTTATAGATGTTTTGATACCCCGTAGCTTGCTGCGGGGTAGTTCATTGAAAAAGAATGCGACCTACCGTTGTTGTTTTGATATTGATTTTACAGAGGGATGGGTCAAAAGTTTAACAACAAGTGAAAATATTTAGATGCATCCTTGAATAATCAAAAGGATAGGTGTATGAAAACATGCAGCAACTGCGGACAACCCATCCAGGAAAACGACATGAATAATGCGGCGGAGATTTTAGGCGAACTCCAGGAAACGTCATCGGACGAGTTTGACGATCAGAATCTCTGCCAGGCCTGCAAAGAAGAACAGGGCATGCTCAGCCTGATGGGATTTGGCGCGTGAAGTTGTAAGATCTCGTAAAAATTAGCAATTTACCATTATTGTCATGTTGGACTTGTCGAATGCAGAATGCCATCGATGTTTTCAATCTCCATAAAGATATCATTGAAGATTATAAAAGCTTCGTTAATAGTTTTGTTAACATCAAAGATGATTCAATACGAGCTTATGTTGAATCGGAAATGAATAGAGGCAAATTCTGGCCGGAACCGCTCATCCAGTTCAATCCTTCCTTTAAACTTGGTGCATCTATACAATCGCTGTGTGATAAAGGCACGCTCCATCCAGATATAGCAAATATATTTAAAGGGTTTACGTTATTTCAGCATCAGGTCGAAGCAATCGCGAAAGGCGCGGATGGTTTCGATTACGTGGTTACATCGGGAACAGGATCAGGTAAATCACTCATTTTTCTAGCAACCATTTTTGATTATCTTCTCAAGAACAAGACGGGAAAAGGTGTATCCGCAATTATCGTATATCCCATGAATGCATTGATTAATTCTCAAACAGAAGAAATCAAAAAGTTCGCGGAGAATTACAAAAAAGTTACCGGCGAGGCCTTTCCTTTCAAGTTTGCGCAATACACAGGCCAGGAAGGGCAAGACGTTCGAGAACGGATTAAAAAAGACCTACCGGATATCATTCTGACGAATTACATGATGCTGGAACTTATTCTTACCAGATCACAGGAACACATCATCAGAAACTCCATTTATGATAATTTAAAATACCTTGTCTTTGATGAACTTCATACCTACAGAGGGCGGCAAGGTTCGGATGTTGCTTTTCTAATCAGGCGCATTAAAGCACAGTCAAAACATAAGATTACCTGTATTGGCACATCGGCGACAATGGTTTCCGGCGGCGACGCGTCGCAGCAGAAAGAACAGGTCGCGAAAGTTGCGTCAAAGATTTTTGGAGCAACATTTAAAAAAGAACAAATTATCAACGAATCGCTTTCACGATGTTTTGAGTATGGGGGATCGGCACCAACATCAGATCAGTTAAGGCAGGTTCTGCAAAATTTAATAAACATTGAAGCAGATGAAGAAGTTCTAAAAAAATCTCCTCTCGCAATTTGGTTGGAAAACACAATTGCGCTTTCTGAATCGAACGGCACGCTTTTCAGAAACAAACCTATGCAGTTTTCTGCAATCATATCCAAACTAAGTAGTGATGCAAAACTGGATGAATCAATTTGCGAAAAAGGACTACGCGATTTATTGCGCTGGATAACAAACGTCAATAAAAAGCTGGTGGAAGATCAAAAAAATACCTTCCTGCCATACAAAATTCACAACTTCATCTCCCAGACCGGTACGGTTTATGTATCTCTGGATGAAGGTGATAAGCGCATCATAAGCTTGGACCCTGTGAATCATCGGGGACATGGTGATGAAAAGATTCCTTTATACCCTGTTGTGTTCAGTAGAATTTCAGGCCATGAATTTCTCTGTGTCAATAAAAATCTGGATCAAGAGACATTGACGCCAAGAGAGTTTCGGGAATTTGCCGATGAGGAAGAAGAAAACACATTGTCTGGGTATCTGTTTTCCGGTGATGATATATGGGACATAGAAAGAGATACCGAACAACTGCCGGAAGCCTGGGGGAAGCTCGATAAGGCGGGAAAATTCAAGCCGAATAAAGAATACCGAAACAGGCTCCCACAAAAAATCTATTTCAACAGTAAGGGTAAGTTTTCAGACACGCAGGCGCTTGAATATGAAGGCTGGTTTATGCCGGCGAAGCTGCTTTTTGACCCGACAAGCGGAACGATTTACGATACGAAGACCAATGAAGGAACAAAGCTCACCCGTCTGGGCAGCGAAGGTCGGAGCACTTCGACCACCATTCTGTCTTTTTCAGTGTTAAAGCATTTAGCAAAATATGGTTTTGATTATACCGATCAGAAACTGCTGAGCTTTACCGACAATCGTCAGGATGCGGCCCTTCAATCCGGACATTTTAACGATCTTATTAAAGTGCTTCAGCTTCGATCTGCGATCTATTACGCTCTCCTGAATGGTAAAGAATTGAATCATGCCAATCTTGCCCAGGCCATCTTCGATGCCTTGAAGCTGTCGCAGGAGGAATATGCCCAGCATCCGTCAACGTTTCCATCAGGAATCCGGGATAATGAAAAAGCGCTGAAGGATTTGATCACCTATCGCGCCTTATATGACTTACGGCGGGGCTGGCGTGTCATCCTGCCCAACCTTGAGCAATGCGCTCTGCTGGAAATCGACTATAAAAACCTGCAAGAAAACTGTGCATCAGATGAAAGCTGGCAGCCCGTGCCTTTTATCAACAACCTGACATCATCGGAACGCATTGAAATCATTTATAATGTTCTGGATTACTTTAGAAAGGCTTATGCCTTATTCAGCAACGAATACTTAACGCCGACCGCCATTGATGAAATGAGCAAGGAAATAACCGAAAAGCTGAAAGCGCCCTGGACATTCGGCGATAATGAGCGGGTGAATTATCCCTATCACCTGCGTTATGAAGCTCTCAAAGCCGGGCGTAAAATTATCTATACTCAAAGTGTCGGTGCAAGCAGTGTCCTAGGCAAATATTTGCGCACTGAAGCAAAAAACAGAGGCACGGTTCTCAAGGGGGCTGACTACAATAATTTTATCAAGACGTTGCTAGATCTTCTGGTTGGAGCAGGCTGGCTCCACGTCAGCCAAACCAAAAACAAAGACGGCGATGATACAAATATCTACCAGTTGCGCGTTGATACCATCACCTGGCGACTAGGCAACGAAACAAGTATCAGGCAGGACGCCGTTAAGAACAGATCGTATAAGCTGGTCAAACAGTTGCCCAACCTCTTTTTTCAAAACATTTACAAAACGGACTTCCGGGAACTGAAACCCATTTACTCAAGAGAACACACGGGGCAACTAGGGAGTGAGGATCGCATAGAAAGGGAAGGCGAATTTCGTGAGGGAAAATGCAGCGCGCTATTTTGCTCACCGACCATGGAACTGGGAATTGACATCTCAAGTCTGAATGTCGTGCACATGCGTAATGTACCTCCCAATCCGGCCAATTACGCGCAGCGCAGCGGTCGTGCAGGCAGAAGCGGGCAAGCGGCGCTGGTGTTTACCAATTGTTCCGTATATTCACCCCATGACACACACTATTTTAACAATGCGACGGATATGGTGGCGGGTATTGTTGCGCCACCCAGGATTGACCTGGCCAATAGAGAATTGATCACATCTCATTTGAATGCCATTTACCTTGCAAAAGTGGGTTTGACGGAACTCAACGAATCGCTTCTTGATGCCTTAGATGATACACAATCAAAAGATCTTCCGCTCAAGGATATTGTGCAGGAAAAATTGCAAATAAACGACGCGGGAAAAAATGAGATTAAGGATATCTTCAAAAAAGTTATCCAGGATATTGTAGGGAAGCCCGATGCACTTTTGTGGCTCAACAATGAATGGATAGACGCAAACATCAATTCCGCGCCAAACAAATTCGACCGGGTGCTGGACCGATGGCGGATGCTTTATAAGGCGGCCCAAAGACAGCTTGCCGATGCATTACAAATCATTGAGAGCAATCTTTACAAGCAAAACTCTGATGAGATGCGTGAAGCGCTGAGAAATCAAGCACAGGCGCTCAGGCAAAGAGACATCCTCTGCAACCGGATGTCTTCGAAAAACAACAGCATCTCGGAATTTTATCCTTTCCGTTACCTTGCCGCGGAAGGATTTCTGCCCGGCTATAATTTTACAAGACTGCCCATTCGAACATTTATTCCAGCAGGCGATAGCGGAGAATATATCTCACGGCCTCGCTTCATTGCACTTCGGGAATTTGGCCCCGGCAATATTATTTATCACAATGGCGGCAAATACATGATCGAGCAGATGATCGCGCCTGAAATTGATAAGGGAATACAAAAAGCAATCGTATGCAAAAGCTGCGGCTACTTGTATGCGGATGGCAAACATGACAATCCCTGCTCATTTTGCAAAGCGCCTTTATCGGAAGGGAACGATAAAGAAACTTTTGTCCATCTGCTTGAACTATCAGAAACGCGCACCAAACCGATGGAAAGAATCACCTGTGAAGAAGAGGAACGCTTGTCTCGTGGTTATGAGATAGACACGTTTTTCAACGCCGTAAACGGAAGGCAATCTATCGTTACTGCAAAAATCAAAAACGATGCGGATGATTTCCTCAATATTCAATTCATTCCCGCCACCAGCCTTGTTCAAATCAACAAGAAATGGCGTACCACAAGAGAGGCGGGCTTCCCCATAGGTTTGAAGTCCGGCCAGTGGAAACGTGCGCCCAGGGCGGGTGACGCTCCGTCAAAAGAAGAGAGCAAGACCATCATGATCATGACCCATGATACGGCGGATGCCCTGTATATTGAGCCGATCAAGGCCTTGGGTTTAAGTAAATCCGGCGTCATTACCCTTCAGTATGCGCTGAAACGGGCCATCGAAAATGTTTTCCAGGTGGAATCTAATGAAATCGGGGCGGCGCTGATGGGCGGCAATGATACCCCCAATATTTTTCTTTACGAAGCGGCGGAAGGAAGTCTCGGAATTCTTTCACAGTTTATCGAGGACAAGAACGTTTTCAAGAGCGTCATCGAAGAAGCGATAAGAATCTGTAACTACGACGATCCCGGCTATCAGGATGAAGCCTCATACAAAGATCTGCTCGATTACTATAACCAGCGTTACCATGATGTTATCAATCGTTTTGAAATCAAAGAAGCCCTGGAAACTTTAAAAATCTGCAATATTGAGATTCGCACTCATAAAACAGGCAGAAGTTATGATGAGCAGTATCAACGGCTGTTGATGGAGATCGACGCCAGTTCCTCAACAGAAAAAAAGTTTCTCGATTATCTCTATCAAAACGGATTGCGGCTACCCGATGACGCCCAGAAAAGAACAAAAGACATTTATTCACAACCGGATTTCTTTTATGAACCCGATGTTCATGTATTCTGTGACGGCACGCCGCACGATCAGCCGGAGATAAAACAGAAAGATGAACAAATTCGTCAGGCTATACGCAATAAGGGCGAGCAGGTCATTGTTTACTATTATCGTGACAGTCTTGAAGTTCTTGTAAACAAAAGGTGCGATATATTTATTAAGGTGAAATAGTTTAATGGAATTTAAAGCGGGTGCACTGGTCAAAGTCAGAAATAGAGACTGGGTTGTTTTGCCATCCAATGACGACAACCTTGTGCTTTTAAAACCGCTGGGCGGTTCAGAAGATGAAATAACAGGTGTTTACCTTCCACTGCGATTTGAAAATGACCAACTGGCATCCACCTCATTTGTCTGGCCGGACGCCGGTGACCTAGGTGATATTTCATCGGCCCGGCTTCTTTTCAATGCGGTGCGTCTTTCCTTCAGAAATGGCGCAGGCCCTTTCCGCAGTTTGGCCAAGCTTTCATTCCGGCCCCGTTCATACCAGATCGTACCAATGATTATGGCGCTCAGGCAACAAAGCCCCATTCGGCTTCTCATTGCCGATGATGTCGGCGTCGGCAAAACCATTGAAGCCCTGCTTATCATTAAAGAGCTTTTGGAACGCAGAGAAATAAATCGTTTCGCCATTATCGCGCTGCCGCACCTGTGTGAACAGTGGCAGGGGGAATTAAAAGACAAATTCGGCATTGATGCCGTGATTATCCGTTCCAATACACAGGCGCGTCTTGACCGGGAAATTCAGGGCGACCGCAGCGTTTATGACTATTACCCGTATCAAATTATTTCCTTAGACTATATCAAATCGGATCAGCGTCGTCAGGTCTTCATCCAGGAAGCCCCTGAACTGGTAATTGTTGACGAAGTGCACACCTGTGCTAAACCGACCGGTGCAAATGTCGCGCAACAGCAGCGACATCATCTTGTTTATGATTTGGCACAAAAGAAAAATCAGCATTTAATCCTGCTTACGGCAACGCCGCACAGTGGCAAGGCGGAGCAGTTCAGTTCTCTATTGGGGTTGTTGAAAGAGGAATACAGCCTGCTTGATCTGCCGCAGGCGACGCAGAACCAGCGTAAGGAATTGGCGGAACATTATGTTCAGAGGCGTCGGGCCGATGTTTTAAAGTGGATGGATGAAGACACACCCTTTCCTAAACGTGATCCAGGAGAATATCAGTATGATCTATCTCCTGCCTATTCCGCCTTTTATGAAAACGTGCTTAATTTTGCTCTGGGCTTGATCAAAGGCACGGAACAGAAGGCTGGCAGGGCAAGATACCGCTACTGGTCGGTGCTGGCTCTTTTACGCGGCGTGATGTCCAGCCCGGCAACAGGTCTGGAGATGATCACTAACAAAATAACTGGAAAAGAAACCGATCTTCCGGATGAGGCGGACGTCTTACCCGATGCCGAAACAAATCCCATTATGGACGAAGACTACGGCGCGGCAAAAGACTTTACACCCACCACTGTTTTTGAAAAAACGGATTGGTCAACCTCGGAGAACAAGCAACTGGCTAATCTGGCAGCCCAGATTCATAATTTGCACGGTCTGGAATACGACAAAAAAGCTGTGCGCGCCCAAGAAATCGTAAGCTCGTGGATAAAAGAAGGATTCAATGTGGTAATTTATTGCCGGTTTATCGCCACGGCCAATTACCTTGGCGAAGTGCTCAAACCGAGCCTTCAGAAAATCCATTCGGACATCAATATCCAGGTTGTGACCAGTGAAGATCCGGATGAAGTGCGGAAAAGCCGCATTGACGACATGGAATCATCGAAACATCGGGTATTGATTGCCACGGATTGCTTGAGCGAAGGCATCAACCTCCAGGATAAATTTACAGCCGTGCTTCATTACGATTTACCCTGGAATCCCAACCGGCTCGAACAGCGCGAAGGCCGCATTGACCGCTTCGGACAGACTGCGCCGATTGTAAAGGCCTATTTGCTTTATGGAAACAACAACCCCATCGACGGCGTTGTTTTAAAAGTGCTTTTGCGCAAAGTGAGGGAAATCCGTAAGGCAACCGGTATATCCATCCCCTTTCCGGAAGACAGCCAGTCGTTAATAGATTCAGTGCTTCAGGCGGTGCTTTTGAGCGCGCCGGCACAGACCCAGAGCCAGCAGCTTACATTACAATTCAATAATGCGGATGAAGTTCAGGAAAAAGAACTGATTGCCACCAAGGCCATTGAGGCTGCGGCAGCCCGTGAAACGGCGTCCCGCAACATTTTCGCGCAGCACGCCATCAAGGCGCACGAGATCGAACAGGATCTTCAGCAATCTGATGAAGCCATCGGAACCCCTCAGGCAGTTGAATCATTCGTGACAGACGCATTGAATCATCTGCTTGGTGCTCAAATCACAAAAGACAAAAAAGGATATGTCCTTTTCACCGCAAATCTGCCGCCGGTTTTAAAAGACACGCTCCCGCAGACAGCCCAGCTTAAGGTAAGCTTTTATTCGCCAACACCAGAAGGCTACCTTTATATCGGGAGAAATCATCTCTTTGTGGAGCAACTCTGCCAGCATCTGATGGCCCATTCTTTAAAACAGGACAAACACTATGGTCCGGCACGTGCCTCGGTGATCCGCTGCCGGTATGTTGCAATCAAGACCACCTTGCTTCTTTTCCGTGTGCGCAATGTCATTGAGGAAAAGCAGACGGGTAAACAACTGGTTGCCGAAGAAATGCTGACCTGGGGCTATCAGGGCAATGCCGGAGATAATCAAATCCTCTCGGCTGATGAAATAAAGCATCTCATGGAAAATGCTGTGCCCACAGCCAATCTGACCGAACAGGCCAAAGAAGAGTTTCTGACCAATGAACTGGGGAGAATAAAGAACCTCGGCGCCGCATTGGATCAAATTGCCATTAAGCGCTCAGAAATCCTCGTTGAGGCGCACGAAAGGTTTAGGAAAGTCATCGGCGGCAAGCGTTATAAAGTAGTTGAACCTGTTTTACCGATGGATTTAATGGGCATTTATATTTTACTTCCGGATACACAGAAACAATAATTTATGAAATTCAACACCATCCGCATAGAAGGGTCCATCCTTTCATCCGACATCCTCGACAAGATCGAACAGGGGGAACTCGGCGGCCAACGAGCCTCTGATTTCGGTTTTGATCCGTCCGTCAAGGTCAAGGACGAAATTGTCAAGACCTGGGCCGATGCTCAGGATTTATGGCGGATATTTCAGCGTCACCGCGCCGATGTGGCGAAAGGCGCCACCGGCACGAGTGAAACCAGAAAGTTTTGGATGCTGCCACTTTTGGGCCTTCTGGGTTATGAATCGGAGCTCTCCAAAGCCGAAAGCGTTAACGATAAGACTTACGCCATCAGCCACCGGGCTAAAAATCTGGATGGCTATCCCGTCCACATCATGGGTTTTAACGACAGCCTGGATAAAAAGCGCGAGGACTCCGGCCCCCGCATGTCGCCGCACGCCCTTGTGCAGGAATACCTGAATCTCACCGAACATCTTTATGCCATTGTCACCAACGGCACCCAGCTTCGCCTGCTTCGAGACTCAAGCCGACTCATCAAGCTCTCCTTCATTGAGTTTGATCTGGAAGCCATGATGGAAGAAGAGCAGTACGCCGATTTTGCCGTTTTGTACCGGCTGCTCCATGCCTCGCGTATGCAGGTCAGACTGGATGCCGGGGCGGAGAGCCTCATTGAAAAATACCATCAGGACGCGCTCGATTCCGGTTCCCGCATCCGCGACGGCCTTTCCGCCGCCGTCAAATATTCCATTGAAGCACTGGGCAACGGCTTTTTGAAGCATCCCGCCAATGCAACCCTGCAAGAGGCCTGTGCGAATAAAACCATGACCGGCGACATATATTACAAAAGCCTGCTGCGTCTGATTTACCGCCTGCTGTTTTTAATGGTGATCGAAGAGCGGGATTTGATCTATCCCAAAAACGCCGACCGCAAAAAACGCGACATCTATTACAGTTTCTACAGCCTGGCCCGCCTGCGCAAACTTTGCGAAAAGAATTACCTGGAAGAAGATAAATATGACGACCACTGGATCGGGCTGAAAAACACCTTTCGCCTTTTTGAAAGCGAAGAGAGGGGACGCCATCTGGACATCAAGCCGCTGGCCGGGGATTTGTTCGGTTACGATTCCATTGGCATTCTTGCGGATTGCAGTCTGGATAACCAAACCTTGCTTGGCTGTTTAAAGAACCTGAGTGTTTTTGTTCATCCCAAAACCGGCCAGAAAGTACGGGTCAATTACGCCGCACTCAATACGGAAGAATTCGGTTCCGTCTATGAGGGGCTTTTGGAATACGCGCCGCAAATTTTGACGGAAGACGGCCGCTTCCGGTTTGTTTTTGCCCAGGGTTCCGAGCGTTCCGCCACGGGCACGCATTACACACCGGATGAACTCTGCCAGCCGCTCATACGGCATTCCCTTGATTACGTGATTGCCGATAAACTCAAAGAGACGGACAAAGAAAAAGCGCTTCTTTCCATAAGGGTTTGCGATGTGGCGGCAGGCAGCGGCCATATTCTGCTCAATGCCGCAAGGCGCATCGGCTTTGATCTGGCCCGCGTCCGCACAGGAGAAGACCAGCCGTCGCCCGCAGCTTACCGAGGTGGCATCCGTGACGCCATTAAAAACTGCATTTACGGTGTGGATAAAAACCCGTTGGCTGTGGAACTTTGCAAAGTGTCGCTTTGGCTGGAAGCTCATGTTCCCGGCGAACCGCTCAATTTTCTTGATTACCATATCAAATGCGGCGATTCCATTGTCGGCCTGGCCCATCAAAATGAACTTTTAAACGGTATTGCTGAAGAAGCCTTTAAAAAAGTCACGGGCGATGATCCCGACGTGGTCAAGCGTCTGGCCAAACGCAATCGCGAAGAAAGAAATGCCCGTACACAACTGCCGCTGGATTTTAAACAGACGGTTACGACCGGTTTAAAAGACATCGCCGCCTGGCTGAACCAATTAAGCGCCATGCCGGAGGCAACACCTGACGAAGTTCTGGCCAAACAAAAAGAATATGCCAAACTTGCCGCGGGTCCAGTCTGGTGGCGGCTGAAGAATCTAGCGGATATTGCAACGGCGCAGTTTTTTCTGCCCAAGACCGTGGAAAATGAAAACAAAATTATTACGGATGCGCAATATCAGCAATATCTCGCAGGTGGACAGATGATCGGCCAGGGCGTGGCCGCAGCGCTTGCCACAGCTCAGAACAGGCGTTTCTTCCACTGGTTTCTGGAATTTCCGGACGTTTTTATGGACGGCGGATTTGATTGTATTTTGGGGAATCCACCGTTTTTGGGAAACCGGAAACTCAAGGGCACATTTGGCGAAGCTTTTCTGGAATGGGTTAAATATTGTTATGCTCCTGCCGGTGCGATTGAATTGGTGGGATATTTCTTCAGGAGAATATTCACCCTCACAAAAAACGGCGGGTTTCAGGCGCTCATTGCTACAAACACTATAGCCCAAGGTGATGCACGGGAAGGCGGGTTGGACGTTATTCTTGCGCAGGGCGGCAGTATCAATTTTGCCGTTCGCTCCATGAAATGGCCAGGCCTTGCCGCCGTGGAAGTGTCGCTGGTCAATATTTACAAGGGGAAATGGACGCGGCACTTTGTTCTGGATAATAAATCCGTGGGCCAAATCACGGCGTATCTGGATGATTCAGAGGCCGTTGGCAATCCTTACCCGCTTTTGCAAAATGCCGATAAAAGTTTTCAGGGGTCGATTGCGCTGGGCAAGGGCTTTGTCCTGGAACCACAGGAAGCGGCGCGTCTGATCGAGAAAAACCCCAAGAATAAAGAGGTGCTGTTCCCCTACCTCAACGGTGAAGATTTAAACACCAATCCCGACCAGTCCGCCAGCCGCTGGGTAATCAATTTCTTTGACTGGCCGGAAGAAAAATGCCGCAATGAATATCCGGATTGTTATGACATTGTGGAAAGATTGGTTAAGCCGGAAAGACAAAGAACAGATGAGAATGGAAATTACGTTTTAAGAAAACCACTGCCAGAAAAATGGTGGATATATGCTGACAAGCGCCCAAAGCTCTATCGTACAATAAACCTGCTCAAATGCGTGCTGGTTGTCGCTCGGGTTGGTAAGTATCAAGCTTTCGTATTATCACCATGTAATAAAGTATTTCATGAAAAGGTTGTTGTTACAGCCTATGATAGATACAAAGAATTAAGCATTCTAAATTCCGAATTTCACCAGTGTTGGGGGAGAAAATATAGTTCCACGCTTGGTGGTATGTTAACAGTCAACTATTCACCTTCAGAATGTTTTGAAACATTTCCTTTCCCCCAGAATAAATTATCGGAAATAGAATCAGCACTCGAAATGATCGGTGAAAAATACCACAACCATCGCCAGCAGTTGATGATCAACATGCAACTGGGCTTAACCAAAACCTACAACCAGTTCCACAACAAACAGCTTGCCGTGATCCCGGAGGGTCTATCGGAAAGTGAAATCGAAAAAAAATACGGCAAGGAAACACTGAACCTCCGGCGGCATCTATCCCGAATGGCCAATGCCTGTTCCGTAAGCGAAGCCGTGGCAGGCATTTTCGAACTGCGCCGTCTGCATAAGGAAATGGACGAAACGGTTCTGAAAGCCTACGGCTGGACGGACATCAATCTGGCCCACGATTTCCATGAAGTGGAATATCTGCCGGAAAATGACCGCATCCGCTACACGATAGCGCCCGCCGCCCGTCGCGAAGTCTTAAAGCGCCTGCTGGAACTCAACCACAAAATCCACGCCCAGGAAATGGAAGCCGAAAAACAATCCACTCCCACAACCAAACCACGCAAAAGCAAAAAACAGAAAGGAAACGACACACAATCATCGATATTCTGACATATGTGATCGTAAAGAAAGGCTAATATTAAAATGCCCTGGCACACTCGTTATAATAATTTCGTTAACAATGCTTTTGGGTTGAGTCCCGCTATACTTCAACACGCTGAATTATCCTGGAATGGAATCAATTTCGGATCGAGTGAACCCCTGATAGTAAGAGAATATCTTCACGCCCCGACCTATGGATTATCGTATCTTAACCGGCATGTTAGTCCACTCCTCTCGCAAGCCGGATATGAGATGAAATTCGCAGGTATTTTCGTCCATCAGAAGCCAAGAATTACACGCACTCATGCAACTAATAACAGGCAATGTGAACTTGGCGATTTGCTTGTAATATTCACATTCTTGGACGCAGCAAAAAATCCACTTCTCAATCGAGCTTTTTTAGTTCAAGCAAAAAAATTCTTGCCCATGACCAATATTTGTCAATTAGATTTATACGACCACGACACTGAATTTAATATGCCTGCGGTAATTTGCAATCAATCTCGCTGTTCTCGATTACCGCTTCGCAGGCTTCCATCGACTGTGAATAAACGCTGGCGAGCTCTTAAGTATATGTTTTGTCCTGGCATGCCTGTTCAAATGTTATACGTGCCATCTGTGTGTGGGATAAGATCTTCATTTGCTATTCCATTGCTTGGTATTATAACAGGTTTTGATGGCTTAAAATTTTCCCGTCAACCTTATTCCGGAAATGGTTGGAGCGCGATTATATGGGACTTGATAGACGTTGTTGCACCTTCAATAATAAGAGGTACGGCGATTACAAGAGGAACAAATCTTCAACATCTCGTTAGGCTGTTTAATGACTTTAATGATCATGAAAAGTATTTTTATGAAGTTGATGCCGCAAGTGGAATGCCAATTATGTTTATTATTGTGAGAGACAAGGAATTACGTAAATGAAACCGAACGATCAGCAACATGATCTTTTTGAAATGGATGAAGAAAGAAACTTATTAGATCAGCTTCTAACCGATTCAAAACTTTACAGACAAAGCAAGGATTATAAGGAATTATTAGACTTTGTGGTGCGCTTACGTAACTTTGCACCTTTTAATGCAATGCTTTTACAGATACAGAAGCCCGGATTAAGTTATGCGGCTTCAGCCAGTGACTGGTGGGCGCGATTTCAACGCAAGCCAAAACCGAATGCCCGTCCGCTTCTGATTCTTTGGCCGTTCGGCCCGGTGGCGCTAGTTTATGATGTCATGGACACTGAGGGTAAGCAACTTCCTGAAGATGTGGCCGTATTTTATGCTCGTGGCCCTATTAATGATAACCGTATTTTGTCTTTCATTCCAAAGATGATGGCGAAACACATCGAAGTCTGTTGGATGGATGCGGGTGACAAGAAAGCCGGGGCAATTCGTGTGATCAAGCGGGCGGATAAAAATAACAAATATAATTATTACCGTATGGACATCAACCGTAATCATGAAGCTGCTATAAAGTTTGTAACACTCACACATGAATTGGCTCATTTGTTTTTAGGACATCTTGGCCCAGATCGATCACTGCATGTACCCGAGCGATCACTGCCACCACTTCAACAACGTGAACTGGAAGCTGAATCTGTGGCTTACCTGGTTTGCGAACGCAATAGAGTAAAATCCAAATCGGAAACATATCTTAAAAATTATGTCGATAACAATACAACAATAGATAACTTGGATGTTTATAATATCATGCGTGCTGCCGGCCAAATTGAAACCATGCTCGGTCTGACCGAGAATACGAGGTTTGTTTAAGGTGATTATGAGGTCAAAGGGGGTTCATGATGAAAATCTTATTTGATCAATCCGGGAATCCGTTTTCTCATATTGAAATCAAAAACACTATTGATGATTTCAGTGCAAGCTACACGGCCACGATCTATCATATAACCAGAAGATCCCAGCATGCTCTGACACAGCCTATTTTTTTCGAAAATGTGTCTCAACTTATGACTAATTTCAAAATGACCCGTAAAGGACTCTTCCATGGTATCAGATATTTGAATGGCGTCGTTCAAGACCCGAATGGTCAAATTGCCGCCTGCTGGTCACTGATAGGCGCTGATGCTATTAATTTAAAAAATTATCTTTTGCAGCAAAATGTCAGCAATCGTAACAGAATATTAGTTGAATTACTCAGTACCGCAAGAAATAAGGTTGTCTGTGATCTTTGGACAATGTTCAAAAAGCTTTTATCAGTATGTATGAGCGATGGATCATACGGGTTGGTGGCTGCAAGTAAGATTATGTTCTCAATTTTTCCAGAGATTGCTCTTCCCATTGATAATGTTCAATGGAAAAGCCTTTTCAAGACTGTTGACTACAGTGATGTTACGACTTTGATGACCGATGAAATCATCACTTGGGAAAGACAGACAGGGCAGTTACTTGATTCATGCGATTCCACAGGTAACTCTACGCTTACTTCTATTTACAATGTCATGGCCATGAAGGCGCGTCCGTAAATACGGGAGGAATTACCCCATCAAAGGAAGGTGATAAATGGAAGCAACTCTTTTTAAACAAGTTGGATATTCTTTATCAAAGCTGATTGAAGATGTTGATATTGGCGAAATCGGCTTGCCGGATATCCAGCGACCGTTTGTCTGGACACCGGCCAAAGTCAGGGATCTTTTCGATTCCATGTATAAAGGGTTTCCGGTAGGATATTTGCTCTTCTGGATCAATGCTCTCAATGGGAATAACCGCCAAATTGGCACCGATATCAAGCAGAAATCTCCACGATTATTGATTGTCGATGGGCAGCAACGCCTTACGGCTCTTTATGCGGTTCTCAAAGGACGCAACATTATCCGAAGTGACTACAAGGAACATTCCATTCAGATTGCTTTTCGCCCCAGTGATGCCAAGTTTGAAGTAGCTGATGCCGCAATTAAGCGTGATCCGGAATTTATCCAAAACATCTCTGAACTTTGGTCGAGTCAGCAAACGCGTACGCGATTTGTCAAAGACTTTATTGAAAAGCTGCGAATATCTCGGGAAGTCAGTGAGAAGGAAGAAGACCACCTGATTGAATCCATCGATAAACTTTATGACCTCCAGCATTACCCATTTACGGCCCTTGAACTCTCTCCGAATATCGACGAAGAGAGGGTTGCTGAGATTTTTGTCCGCATCAACAGCAAAGGAGTTACACTGAATCAGGCGGACTTTATTCTCACGCTAATGTCGGTTTTCTGGGATGAAGGACGAAGCCAGCTTGAGCAATTCTGTAGGTCAGCGCGACAACCTGCTATTGGCGAGGCTGCGCCGTTTAATCATTTTATCCAACCTGAACCAGATCAACTGCTGCGTGTATGTGTCGGTTTGGGATTTCGCCGCGCTCGTTTGCAATACGTATATTCTATCTTGAGAGGCAAGGATTTGGAAACCGGTGAATTTTCTGAAGAGCGGCGCATTCAACAATTCGAAACACTAAAAGGATCACAAGCCAGGGTTCTTGATTTACAGAATTGGCATGAATTTTTAAAAGTGCTGATTCGCGCTGGATTCCGCAGTGCCTCAATGATCAGTTCAGAGGCTGCGTTACTATACAGCTACGTAATGTTTCTCATCGGTAGATTTGACTTCAAATTGGATTTATATCAACTCCGTAATCTGATTGCCCGCTGGTTTTTTATGACTACTCTGACAGCCCGCTACAGTTCGTCGCAGGAAACGACAATGGAAGCCGATCTGATAAGATTAAGATCGGTGAGTGATGTTGATGGCTTCGTTAAAGTCTTTGACCAGTTGATTTCCGACACGCTTACGGAAGATTTCTGGACAATTACACTTCCCAATGAAATAGCCACATCATCACCCCGGAGTCCGTCACTATTTGCCTATTATGCGGCATTGAATCTGCTGGATGCTAAAGTTCTCTTTTCAAAGATGAAAATATCAGAACTACTCGATCCTGCCATTAAGGCCAAGAAGTCAGGTACAGAGCGACATCATCTTTTTCCAAAGAACTATTTAAAAAAAATGAACATAACAGAAATCCGGGATACGAACCAGATCGCCAACTATGCCCTGGTTGAATGGTCAGATAATATCGAAATCTCGGATAGTGCCCCATCAGAATACTTACCTCAATACCTTGCCCGCTTCAGCGCCGACGATCTGAAAGATATGTATTACTGGCACGCCCTGACCAATGGATGGGAATCTATGTCCTACGAAGATTTTCTTAAGATGCGACGTAAGGCTGTTGCTCAGGTTATCCGCGATGGATTTGAAAAGTTAGCTGAAAGGACTGATTATGAAAAATGATAACTTGGTGGTGTGCTATGAGGGTATTCAACGAATATATCGAAACGCTGTTGTTCGTTTTTTGAGATCATCTTTTAGTCGATCATTTCCTCCAGATGATAGCTTAAACAAATTGCGTGCCCCATTCCAGAAGGAGTGGGATCAAATTAAACAAAATGCTGATGCAGCAAGAAAATCAGGTGAACTGGCTACGCCCATAAATGACGATTTTGATCTTCTTTCTGTGAACCATTTCTTTAATCTTTTTGATGCTTATTATGATGTTCTGTGTTCACCCATATCTAAAGATGCACAAGAAAAGAAACAACAAAAGCAAGCACTGCTAAGCTGGATGAAGACAATAAAGAATTTACGTGATCCACTGTCGCACCCTTCGGAGGAAGATTTCTCGCGTGAGGATTCATTTATGCTGCTTGACAGTGCGAGACGCGTATTATCGCGGTTAAATCTTCAGGAAGATGCGGATAGAATTAAAACGATAACGGATGAACTCATCGGTTACTTATCCAGTGATTTACGAAGAGAGCCTCTTGAAAGCCAGCTTCCGCAAAGAGAAGCTATCGTTATTGATTTTATTGGCAGGAAGAAAGAAAAAAAGGATTTGTGGGAATGGTTTAAAGATCCAGTAAGCCGCAGATGGGCGCTGTCGGGAGAAGGTGGAAAAGGTAAGTCAGCATTAGCTTATAGTTTCGCTCTTGAAGTGAAGTTCGAGGCGCCTCAGCCATTTCAGACGGTCTTTTGGCTTACTGCGAAGAAGGTCAGGTTCTTGGAGGGGACTGTTGTTGCTACAGAGCCAGATTTTTCTGACCTTGATTCCGTGCTATCTCGCATTCTCACCTTTTATGGTTGGGTTGATGAAGTAGCATATCCGACAGAAAGTAAAAGGAAAAGAGTTCTCGAACTTTTAGATGAATTTCCAGCTCTTATTGTTGTAGATGATGTTGATAGCTTAGAGAGTGAAAATGAAGATGCTATCGAATTCTTTAGCCTGCATCTACCAGGAACCAAATCTAAGGTTTTATTTACCTCTAGAAGAATAATTTTTGGTATGGGGGGGACGACTACTCACGTAACAGGCTTCGGTATACAAGACGCCACAGAATTTATTCTATCACGATGTGAATCAATGGAACTCGATAGCCGTGCTTTTGATAAGGGAACCATTCAGCGTATTTTATCCGTGACCGAAGGATCACCTTTATATATAGAAGAATTACTTCGATTTACACCGACGATTAGTTCAGTTAATGAAGCTATAAAACTTTGGGAGTCAAGGAAAGGCAACGCGGCAAGGCAATATGCACTTGGACGGGAATGCGATTTACTGACTGCAAATGCACGAAAAGTACTTCTCGCATCATCAATTTGCCCACACGCAATATCTTTTGCTGAAATTGAATCAATATCGGGGCTTGACACACAAACGGTAACTGCCGCTTTACAAGAGCTACAAAAACTATTCCTTTTTCCAAAACCTAAACTAATCGAAGGTGAACAACGTTTTGAAATTAACCTCAACACAAAAGCGTTAATCTGTGAAGTATATGGGAGCGATGATACATATAGGCGACTACAAGAAGCATGTCGGGTCATTCATAATGGTGTATCAGAAACAGGCCGTGGGGCTATTGGAGCAATTATTCGGCAGGCAATCTTTCTCGAGAAAACTAGTAAGTTTGAAGAGGCTGAACGTTTGCTTCTGAATGCGCTGGATAAGTATTCCAGCAATCCCGATCTCATTGGGGTCCTGGGGAAGATATATAAATCTTGGCAACCCTCACGTATTACAGATGCAAGGGAAAAATTTAATCGAGCATGGCAACTGAAATCCACAAAGATTGAGATGTATGAGCATTGGTGGTTGATGGAGATAAAAGAACGAGAATGGACTAAAGCAGCAAAAGCAGCTGATAATGGTTTGGGGATTTTACGCAATAACAGAAAATTACTTTACCTGTCAGGTTATGCACACAGTAGACTCGCGAAAGAATTAAAGAGAGGACTGCACGCAGAAAAAGCCAACAAGGAAATTGATCTGGCAAAAAATAACTTAGAGAGAGCATTAAAGATTAAGCATGAGAATGATTTCTGGGAAATGGAGTTGAACTCGGATATTTACAGAGCATTGGTCATAATATCTGAGATAGCCTCCGACGAGAAAAATATGCGTCATTATCTTAAATTATGGTTAGAGCGACATCCCGAAGATCCTGATGCTGTCTCAGAACGGGAACGCATTGCCCAGAAGTATGGCGTAATTACTTCAGAATGATAGTGAGGTCTTGAAATAAAGGCATGAAACCGTTAACGATTCAGCCAGCACCAATTAATATTCACACCTTTTCCGGCATTGCGTTTGATTTGCTGAACCCGCAGCCTGAAATGATCCTTTTGGAGGACATCATACATTCTCTTTCCCTCATTAACCGTTTTAATGGCGCTGCCAGATTTCCGTACAGCGTCGCGCAGCATTCGCTCTATGTCGCAGGCTTGCTGCCGGATGAGTTCAAACTCCACGGCCTCTTGCATGACGCTCCGGAGGCATATGTCGGCGATATGGTCAGTCCTCTTAAAAAAATCATGTCCCAATACAAAGAAGTCGAAGCAAATATTTCCAGAGTTGTGGCGAATGTGTTTGGTTTATCCTATCCTGCGCCGGCGGAGGTCAAAAAGGCCGATCTGGCTGTTTTGTCTGCCGAACGGGAGCAGGTTCTGAATCCGTCCTATGGCCCCTGGTATAAAGATTTTCCGCTTCCTGCCGACATTCACATAGAGGAAATGTCCTGGTCTCAGGTCAAGGACCTGTTTTCATCGGAACTCCAATCCTTGATTGGAAAACGTCCGAAACAATAGAATAATAAACACTTTACCCAAAAAGGGAGAGCTCATATGGACAATAACAAACCTACAGAGCAATCCGGGTCAAATCCAGAGAGATGGAAGAATTTCTATCTGGCTTTGTATTTGTTATTCATCTTCATCATTTGCCCCACTGTCTTTTTCTATTGCATGGATAATGGGATGATGGGTGTCGGCATATTCATTTTCCTCGTACCGGCGGGCATTTTCATATGGTGTCATGCAAAAGGGATTTGGAAATTTCCCACCAAAGAGGAAAAAGAAGCCATGAGGGAAGAGAGCATGAGAAAGTGGGGCACCGTTAAGTCAGCCCACATCATAAGATTGGAAAGAGGCCTTTATACGGGACTTGGCAACAGAAGACCCTACCCGCAAGGCAGGCGTACGAAAAAATTCTGAAATCTTAAATGGTTGTCTATCTGGAAGAATGCACACAAGAAATCTGAACATGGTTAAAACAAGCATTTCCCATCCTCTTCGGATTGATGAAGTGAAGGTGCCCAACAGTGCCGGCATCATCGGCATGACGTTGTGTCCCGGCAAGAAAATCAACAGTGCCCAGTCCGGCCCATGGAATCGTGATCTGGATATTGACCTGCAAGCCATTCAGGCATGGGGCGCGCGGGCGCTGGTGAACCTGATGGAAGAGCATGAATATGAACTTCTTCGCGTTCCGGATTATGTGGAGAAAGTTCGTTCCTACCCGATGGAATATTTTCATCTGCCGATTGTCGATGTTCACCCGCCCGATGGAAGGTTTATGGGGCTTTGGAAAAGCGCCGGGCCGAAACTGCGACAAATTCTGCTGGACGGCGGAAAAATTCTGATCCATTGCCGGGGCGGCATTGGCCGGACAGGCACTGTGGCGGCTCAATTGCTGGTGGAACTGGGCATGCCGCATGAAAAGGCAATTCAGGCGGTACGCGATGCCCGTCCTGACACAATCGAAACACGGGATCAGGAAAAATATGTTTACACCTGCCGGCCGGTGAACGGGCGGCTGAATGTTGAGCATTTCGCGGGCTGCCTGCTGGGCGGCGCTGTGGGCGATGCGCTGGGCGCGGCGGTCGAGTTTGATTCCATCGGCGCCATCCGCAGGCAATACGGGGAAAACGGCATTGAGAATTACGCGCCCTGCTACGGTCGGAAAGGCGCGATCACCGATGACACGCAAATGACGCTTTTCACCGCGGAAGGGTTGTTGCGGGCCTGGTGCCGTAAAAAGCAGGGAATCGTTCCGGCGGAATATCCTGAGATGGTTCATCGCTCTTATCTGCGATGGCTTTCAACGCAGGGCGCAAGATCAGCCCACGAGGATTTCGATCTCGCTCAGAATGGATGGCTGTTGACGGTTGCCGATCTGCACCATCGCCGGGCGCCGGGCAACACCTGCCTTTCCGCTCTGCAAAGCGCGAAGATGGGGACACCGGAAAAACCGATCAATAACAGCAAGGGATGCGGCGGTGTGATGCGCGCCGCGCCGGTCGGTCTGTTTGCGGCTAAAGCTATGCAATCCGAGGGGAATCACGGCGAAGTATGGAAAGAAATATTCGATCTGGGTTGCCGGACTGCCGCGATTACGCATGGGCACCCGTCCGGTTACCTGCCTGCGGGATGTCTGGCAACAATCATCTACGGCATTATTTCCGGACTTACGATTGAGGAATCTATTCATGAAACGCTCCCGATCCTTGCGATGGCCGAGGGATACGAGGAGACACTGAATGCGATTAAGCTGGCGTTGAATCTGTGGAAGAAAAAAACGGCAAAGCCCGCTCCGGAAACCATCGAAAAAATGGGCGGTGGTTGGGTTGGCGAAGAGGCGCTGGCGATTTCACTTTACTGTGCCCTGGCTGCGGAAGGCGATTTTGCCAAAGGGGTTCGCCTGGCGGTCAATCATACCGGCGATTCGGACAGCACCGGTTCGATCACCGGCAATATACTGGGGGCCATGCAGGGGAGGGCGGCAATTCCCGCGCCCTGGCTTGAAGAATTGGAACTAAATGCAGTTATTGAAGAAATCGCCGATGATCTGTTTGTTCAGAATGAAGCTCTACGAAAATATAAATAAAATAACATTTAATCTGCAGATACAACTTTAATCAACGGAGAGCATGAGGAGTTACCCTGGCACTTATTCCCGCCCGTTTCTTTCCTCTCTTGCCGTCAACTACACGTAGCTTGCGTGGAGAGGTGCTTGCTGTTGAAGATTTGGCGAATCTTACTTTGCACTCACAACCCCGGCCAAACGAGTCCCTTCTCATCCACAACCAGAAGCGCCTGATCGCGAAGCCCGCTTAAATCCCGCTGTTTGGTCTTTTCGCCCAGCTTGGCATAGAGAACCAGATACCAGGGCGCGCGGCGCAGTTCATCGAACTTCAAGGGCCTGTCACGTTCCATCATCTGCGTAAGGATGACGTATTGACGCAGATTGATCTCTTTTGTGTCCCGCAGATGTCGAATGCGTGTTTCAAATAAAAGCTGTTTTACGATGGCGTTCACCCGGTCGTGAAGGCGATTGAGGCCGATCAGCATGCCTTCGAGATGAAACAGGGCGAAAGGCGTGTTGGGGTATGCCTTTTTCTGATCCGCCTGTTTGCGGCAGAGATTGAAGAGCGTAAAGTAGCGGTCGATCCGCTCCAGGTAGTAACGGGCGATCGCGAAGGGCGCATGCCGGAATCCGGCTCCATGAAGCACCGTCGCTTCAAGCGCGCGGCCGACGCGCCCATTGCCGTCCCAGAACGGATGAATCAATTCAAAGTAGTAATGCGTCAACGGTGCGCGAATCAGCGCCGGGATCTCGGCGTCCGCCATTTCATTGTGCCAGGCGGCCAGGTGATGGAGCAAAAGTTCAATATCGCCTTCATATTGCGGTGGTTTATAGGTGCCGCCATGTGCTGTGTCGCCGACGCGGGTGACGACATTTTTGGGATTGTTCCGTATCAAACCGGGCCGACTGTACGCATGGGAAATGCCATCCGTTATGGCGGCATGAAGGTGTTTCATGAAATCGACCGACAAGCGCCAGCGAAGGTCTTGAGCTGCATTTTGGGCAAGGTCATAAGCCGCCTTGATGTTCACGGCGCGTCGCTGTTCTTCGGCCTGTACCTGAGTTGGGTTGATATCGAGAGCATCTTTCGTTTCTTCTTCGGTAAGCGTGCCTCCCTCGATGGTGTTCGTGCTGAAGATGCTGCTGACCAAAACTTCCTGCTCCAGACGGTTGGCCACTTGGGAAAGCGGAGCACTAAAGAACCGCGACTGCGCGTCGGAAACCCGCTGCAGGAGCATTCCCGCCTCATGGTCATCCACGCCGATTTGAAAGGTAAACGGACCGAACCGGGCGGTTTCCACAAGCTTCCTGAACTCACCAGATGTCATTTTCTCTACCGTAATGTCCATAAAAATGTCCAGCTTTTTTACTTTCTAACGCATTATAAATACACCATTATTGTGATTTATCAAGTAGGATTTGTCTAAAAACATGTCCAATGGTAGCCGTCCTGGGGATGCCGCGTTTTCGCCACGGCGCGCAGGCCGGCAGATATCAATGGCTGATCTGATACCCCTTGTCGCGGAAAAGCCGCAGGCACGCGTCCACCACTTCCGGGTCGTAGAGAATTCCCCGGTTTGCGGTAATCTCCGACAGCGCCGCGTCAATGCCCAGCGCGGGGCGATACGGACGATGGGTGGCCATGGCTTCCACCACGTCGGCAACGGACAGGATTTTGGATTCGATCAGCAGATCCTCGCCTGGCAGTCCGTTCGGATAGCCGGACCCGTTGATCCGTTCATGGTGCTCCACAATCATTCTGGCGATCGGCCAGGGGAATTCGATGTCCTTTAGAATCTCGTAGCCGGACTGGGGGTGATTTTTGATCAGGCTGTATTCCAGAGCGGTCAGTTTCCGCGGGATGGTGAGGATTTCCGACGGAACGGAGATTTTGCCCAGATCGTGAATGGTTCCGGCGATGCGAATGCCGTCGATCTGGTCGCCGGAGAGGCCCATTTCCGTTGCGATGGCCCGCGCCAGGTCCGCCACGCGTCTCTGATGGCCGGCCGTGTATGGGTCTCTTGTTTCGACCAGCGACGCGATGGCCTGAACCGCGCCCCCCAGGGTTTTTCGCAGGCGAGCAATATTCTGTTTGCGCTCGGTGATATCCTCAAGAATCCCTTCAAAGTATAGGATGCGGTCCTTGCCGTTGCGAATGGCCTTCATGGTCGCAGAGGCCCAGAAAGCACCGCCATCCTTTCGGTGAAACTGGATCTCATAGTTTCGGACGACGTTTTGCTCTTCCATGATGGCCTTCATTTTTGCTCGATCTTCCGGATATGCGTAAAGCTGAAGGGCTGCGTCGGTGATATCCGCCATGATTTCCGCCGGGGAATCGTAGCCGAACATCTTCGCCATGGCCTCGTTGGCCAGGATAATTTTTCCTTCCGGCGTGGAACGAAAAATGCCTTCCTGAACATTTTCGAAAATGCTCTGGTAGTCTTTCTCCGCCTTCCTGCGTTCGGTGATATTTTCAAAAACGGCGACAAAATTTTCCTTCTCTACACTGTAAACCGAAATATACAGCCACAAGTCCAGCGGTTTGAGCAAAAGCTCCCGCTTTTCAGGTTGGCCGGTCGTCGCAACGCGACCGTACAATTCGAGGAACTCGGGATTGTCCTGCCGGATGGACGGCATGATTTCCGTGATTCGCTTTCCTTCGACGTTTTTCAGCCCGGTTAGTTTTTCAAACGCGTCGTTGACCGCAAGATAGATGAAATCCACCGGACGGCCGTCCGCGTCAAACTCCATTTTGCAGTAGGCCATGCCGTTGAGCATGTGTTTAAAAAGGGAGTGGTAGCGCTCCTCGCTTCGGCGCAATTCGTCCTGCCGAATCTTCAGGTCCCGGAACAACAAATCATAGGGCTGTTTCAGGCCAATCGAGACGACGGCCTTGTAAATGAAGATGAAAGCGATCACCTTGAAAAAGTGGCCCAGGGCGTTGAAGAAGCCATAGGCATCCGTATAAAGCGTGAAGGACATTTCCGAGGCAACCGTAGAGAGAATCGAGGCGATGATGAGCTGCCGCACCCGGGGATGGAGTTTGTCTTTCTTTTTCATCAGCGGGACGATGGAAATGAGCAGAATAAGGGAAATACCGTATTCGCTGGCAATCTTGAACGGGGTAAGACCTGTTCCTTCCACAAAACAGGAGGGAAAGGTTTGCCAGTAAAAGATGGAAAGGAAGAGAAGGATCAGAACAACCGTCCCTCCGGCCAGAACCACCAGGGGCCGGTTCAGTTTTCGATCCAGAAAAAATGTCGCGGCAAAAAAAGCCAGCGCCTGAAGCCAGCGCGCGGCGATCCAGAGCTGCGTCGGCAGATCGCTATTGTAGCCGGGATAAACGCCCATTCCCTTGTAGGCCAGGGTATGGATGAGATCGATGAAGCCGACGAACAGAAAGGAAATGCCGATAAAAAGAATGTAGCCGTTGTCGAAGTATCGGCGGGCGTTCCACGCCAGGGCGAAGATGGCGGCGGCGATGATGATGCTGAAGACTTCGACCAAACTGTGAAAAAGGACATAGCTGTGGCTTTTAACCAGATACAGCGCGAAAAAAGATGCGAGAATGCCGGTGTATATGAAAAAACGTTCTTGCCAGGAACGGTCAGTCGGTATCTGGTTGCTTTCTTTGTCTTCCACGCATACCGCCGCGAGAGTTGAATTTGCGCAATGCCATGTGGATATAAAGGAGTTTCTGGTGCATGTCAATGAAAAGCTCGCAAGAAAAATAATGAGTGGAATACCCTACATTCGGCTCGTGCTCCGGAAGAGCCGAATCTGGAGCCTGGTGCCTAGGCGGAAGGATGTTCGAGAACGATCTTGATCGCCCCCCTGTCCCCTTTGGAAAGAAATGTTTTCACCGCGTCGCGCCAGCGGTCCATGGGAAAGCGGTGAGTGATGAGTCGGCTTACGGGCAGACGCTTGTCCGCAATCAGTTGGGCGGCGATATCGAAAGAGGAGGGAAGAGACCCTTCCTGAAGAATATGGCAGTTGATGCCCGTGACATGCAGTTCCTGGTGCCACATCGGCGAATAGTCGATTTTTCCCGGTTTGAAGTTGACGCCCACAATCACGATGGTGCCCCGGCTTTTCGCCCAACGGAGCGCGTTGTTCAGACTGCCGTCATTGCCGATGGAATCGTAGATGACGTCATACCCTCCCAGGAGGATTTGGTTGCCGAAATACCCCTCGAAATATTTCGCTCCGGTTTGTTTGGCGATGCGGCGGTAGGGGTCCTCCCGCCCCGTGATGACTTCATCCGCGCCCAGCGCGCGGGCCATTTCGGCCTGGAAAGAATAGCGTGCCAGAGCGGTCACTTCCGCGTCTTTGGCCAGGGCCTTCACCGTAGCGATGGTCAGGAGCCCGATGGTGCCGCATCCGACGACCAGCACGCGGTTTCCCGCCGTCGGTGAATGCTTCAGGACCGCGTGCACGGCGCAGGCCATGGGTTCCAGCAGAAGGGCCTCGTCATTGGTCAGGTTGTCCGGAACCTTGAAGGGCTGCGTCCGGTGCATCACCATTCGGGGGGAAAACCCGCCTCCCACATCCGTCAGGGGCAGTTCCCTTGCCCCCAGGTTCTGGCAGAGCATGTATTCTCCCTGGGCGCACTGCGGGCACAGCGGGTCCATTTCCATCTGGAAGCAGGAGGGCCAGTCGATTTGAAGGCAAACCCGGTCGCCTTTTTTCAATCCTTCAACTTCATTCCCCGTTTCCATCACTTCCCCGAGCAGTTCGTGCCCCAGGTACTTTCGGGCAATGCCCGGGGTCGCCGCGGGAAAGCACTTGGGGTCCATTTCCATGAACATGAAGTGGATGTCCGTGCCGCACAGTCCGCAGGCCAGGTTCTTCACCTTGAGCCAGCGGGGGTTGGGAATTTCCGGTTCCGGCACCTCGGCGTAGTGCGTCGGTGAAAAGGGCAGAAGAGCGGCATTCCGGTACAGCAGAGATGCGGCCTGAACCATGACGATCCGCGGAAGATTATTGTCGAAGTATAGCGCCTTCATGTTTTCCTCCCTTTCGGTGCCTGATGGTGGGTGAAGGCAATGTACAAAAACGGGTTTGGGCTGTCAAGAAATTCATGCCGGTGTCAGGCCCGTTTGGAGCTGTCTCGTTCAAATGCAAATACAATTCTTCGTTTTTCGGTAAATTCTCCGGCGGAAAGTTGTTTAAAACCCTTGAAAAATCCTTACGGACGTGATTAACGAACTCAAAATTACTAAAAACTCTTTTTTCCATCTTTTTCAAAGGGTCTGATGAAGCGAGCAGCGAAAACGTTATTTCTGTTGATAACGATGATTTCCTTTTTTTCGGGCTGTGAAATGAGGAATCAGCCGGACTGGGTCGTTTATCACTCGGATGAAGACGGGATTTATTTGTATGATCAGGCAAATATCGAGAAGGATGAAAAGCGGAATCTCGTGAAGGTGTGGGACGGAGCGCTGCTGAGCGATGTGTATCGAAAAAACATGGTTCACCCCAGAACCAAAGACGGGTCTTTGCCCGAAGAAATGGCAGCCCTGTCCGTGGTCAGGAACCTCGAGACGATGGACTGCGCCAATAAAAAATACAAGCTTTCCATTGTCGTATTATACGATTCCAGCGGTAAAATACTGCTTTCCGGCTACGATGAGGATCATCCGGAATGGAAGCACATTCTGTCGTTGATGTTCCGTCATCAGGACGGCTCCGTGCTGCGCGCGCGGTATAAAACCGATCCCTCCGGATGGAGAAATATCGTTCCTGGTTCCCACGGCGACTTCCTGCGCAAAGCCGTCTGTAAATCGTAGCGCTTACACCCGTCTTATCGCCTGCGTTTCTGGGCCGCCCGGCAGCATCCCTGTTCATGCACGCCCGGTATGAAATCGGGAAAAGGTTATTATTTTCTTGACATAGCGGGACATGCCCCCTATACTTTCGGCGAAAACGAAAAAAGAAGATATCATCACTTAAGCTATAATTTTCACTGCGGTTGTTCACGTTCTTCTGAAAAAGGATCGGGCATGAAGAAAATTACCAGGTCGATGATTTCCGATTTCATTCTGGGCGTCGTTTTAATGCTGTTGACGCTTTTCGCCTTTTTTCTTTCTCTGGGTCCCCTGGAAACGCTGGAAAACGGTCTTTATGATTTGCGGGCCAATCTGCGGGTCACTTCATCAAAGGTCCCGGTCGCCGTCATTGCCATTGATGAGCAGAGCATCGCCAACCTGGGCCGGTGGCCCTGGCCCCGCGCTCATATCGCCTCGATGGTCGAGCTTTTGCAATCCTACCAGGTCAAAGTCATCGGTCTGGACATCATTTACTCGGAAAAAGACGTCAATCAGGGACTCGTTGAGGTGCGCAACCTGATCCGGTCTATAGAAGGAGAGCCAGAGCCGGCAGAGCCGGACGCCGCCGCTGAAACGAATCCGGCTTCTCCAAAGAAAAGCGTTGCTCAAAGCAAACCTTCCTCCCCCAAGCAAGGGCTGGAAGATGTTTTGACGGCACTGAAGGAATCCGAAAAAAGGCTCGACAACGACACGATTCTGGCCAACGCGATTGCCGCCGGTAAAAATGTCGTCCTGCCGTTGTTTTTTGTGCCCGGTCCGCCGACGGGACGAACCGCCGCGAATCTGCCGTCTGACCTTCTGAAAAACGCTCTTTCCTCCGCCGGCGAGGACGACAGCATCACCGCCCGAGCCATCGTTCCGCCCATTCCCGAATTCTCCGCGGGCGCGCTCGGGCTGGGGCACATCAATATTTTTCCGGACCAGGACGGCACGGTGCGCAGCGAAGCGCTGTTTGTCAATTTTGAAGAGAAGCTTTTTCCATCGTTCGCCCTGCAGCTGACGTTGAAGTACCTCAATTACGATTTGAAGCAGGTGCACCCCGGTAAAAATATCACCTTCGGCCGCAAAAGCATTCCCGTGTATGAAAACAACAGAATGCTGATCAGCTTCAACGAGGGGATTCCCTATTATTCGTACTTTGACGTGGTCAACAAGAAGATCGCTCCGGAGGTGTTCAAGGACAAGATCGTGATTATTGCGCTCTCCGCGGCGGGGTTGGGCACCATGCAGGTCACGCCGGTCGCCGTCAACGTGCCGCCCGGGACCATCATCGCCAATGTGATCGACAACATCATCAACGACGATCACATTACCCGTCCGGATTGGGCGCTCACGCTGGAACTCATCATGATCCTGATCTTCGGCCTTTACGTCGCGCTGGTCATTCCTCACATCAAGGCCGGCATCAGCGCGGTGGTCTCCCTGGTTCTGCTTCTGGCCTGGATGATCACGACGATTTATCTTTTTGCCGCCTACGGGTACTGGGTCAAGGCGCTTTATCCGGCGCTCCTGCTGCTCGTCGGCTACCTCGTGATCGTCTCCAAACGGTATCTGCTGACGGAAAAAGCGAAGGACCGCATGGAAGCGGACAGCGTTGAAACCAACAAAATGCTTGGTCTGTCCTTTCAGGGCCAGGGCCTGCTGGACATGGCGTTTGACAAATTCCGCAAGTGTCCCGTGGAGGACGAGTCCGTCAAAGAGCTGCTCTACAATCTCGGCCTGGACTTTGAGCGGAAGCGAATGTTCAACAAGGCGGCGGCGGTTTACCAGCATATTGCCCAGGCCGGAGATTTCAAGGACATCAACGACCGCATCAAGAAGCTGACGACCGCCGGGGAAACAATGATTTTCGGGCTTTCCGGGGCCAAAAAAGAAGCCACGGTCATTATGGAGAACACCGAAATCAAGCCGACGCTCGGGCGCTACGAAATTGTCAAGGAGCTGG
>Ga0208458_1000402_pt1 | contig 48119 bp, 48 predicted proteins | sample AD_UKC085_MetaG_FD_184432 | JGI IMG/M metagenome (GOLD analysis project Ga0208458, IMG submission 184432) | Active sludge microbial communities of municipal wastewater-treating anaerobic digesters from USA - AD_UKC085_MetaG (SPAdes) (version 2) | ecosystem: Engineered > Bioreactor > Anaerobic >... | reverse complement strand
GTTGTTTTAGGCAGCTCTTCAGCCTTTGCCCAAAGTGATATTCCCCTGGTACCTCTCGTGAAGCCGATCAACCCGAAACTCATCAAGATCAGCGGGACTTGGAATTATAACGCAACAATGCCCACGGTTCAGGGAATGTGCCCTGCCGGCGGCCCGGCATCGGGCACATTGAGCATCAGCAAGGGCGGTGGAGCTCGTCCTTACATTCTTGTTTTTCAATCCGGCAGAGTGTGCAACCCTGCTTCTCTATGTACCTTCAACGGTACGTTGTCGGGAAATGAACTTGTTTTCGTCAACGAGGCGAAGGTAGATGATGAGGGCGGGGAAGTGACGAACGCCTTTCGATTGACCGTTTTAACCAATGAACTGGCAACCGGGGAAGCCAGTTCGCGGTACCTCCATCCCGGAGGCATGGAGTGTCAATGGAGTTATGGAATTACTTTGAGGAGAAAATCGGGAAAATAAAAATAATAACCCTTACAGGAAAATCATCATTCAGGATGCCGGTAAAACCGGCATCCTTGTCTTAAGACTGGCAGTTTCAAATAGTTTAATACTTAAAATCACAGCGGTTTCTCACTTAATCGGCAGATTCACGGCATTTTCATTGCATTATTTAAAAGGTTTATTTATATTGCGTTACAGGAAAAATAATGGGTATTATTATTCCGAAGCAGTTTTGACGGCGAAGGATCTGTTTTGAAGTTTTATAAGCCTAATCCCGTTCATCGGTTAAATGATGAACAATGAACAACCCAAACGGTTTTTGAATGCGGCAAGTCTCAAAATAACCTGAACGGGAATCACAATTCGTCAAAGAAGTAACTGTGGAACATTCTGCGGAGCAAAACGTGTGGAGCCTATATTTCAAATTCCAATCCTGATAAAATCCCAACAAACAATTTGAGCGAGACCATGGAAACAAAAAAACGCGAATCCGACAAATCACCCGAACGTACCAGTCCCATCAAATCCTCTCAAAAGCCCAGTGTCCAAATCAATAAAGCATTAAACACACTGAGCGATGCGGCAAAAAAACTCGAATCCAGAATGAAACAGGCCGAGTTTTCGTCTGAAAAAGATGGGAAGCCTGTCATTGCGAAAAGAAGCATTACGCTAGAAGATTTGAGCGAAGCCATGGAAAGGCAAAAACAGGAACCAGACAAGACACCTGCACAAATCCTTCGTGAGATGGGACTCGTACAGGCCAATTCCTATATGAATATCAGCAAAGCATTGAACGGTCTGCATGCTGTCACCAGGAAGCTCGAATCCAAAATTCAGGAGGCGGAATCCTCGTCCCATAAAATCGGCCAGATTCTGGTGTCGAAAGGAATCATATCGGAATCTGATTTAAAAACAGCTATGTACATGAAAAAACGTGAGCCCGGTAAATATCTTGGGCAAATACTCTGTGAAATGGGACTTTCTCAATCCAAAATCATGAAAGGTCTTTACTACAGCAACAAAAGAAAAAAGCTGGGAGAAATTTTCATCGACCTGAATATCATTACCCGGGAACAGTTAAATGACATTCTCGAACAGCAAAAACAACAAAAATACTTTGGTACTCACAAAAATCTGGGCACCCTGCTGGCCAAAAGCAAGTTGATTAGCGAAAAAGATTATGTTCATGCTCTGTCTGCTCACTTCAGCATGCCTGTCGTTTCGCTAAGAGGATACACTGTATCCCGCATCCTGCAAAAAGCCATAGGGGAACAATATGCATTGAAGAATCGGATTGTTGTTTTAAATAACAGCGCCAAAAAATTGACCGTAGCTGTTGCAGACCCTCATTTATCCGTTTTTGAATATCTGGAAAAAGCCATCCCCAAAGAAAAACATATCGTCTTTTGCATTGCCAAATCTTCAGAAATAGAAAAGTGTCTTGACAACGTCTATGATTATTACAGATACGCGCGTTATTGAAATTGCAGCCTTGAAACCTCGTCTGTCAATCTTTTCTTCTTTGTTACAGCGGCTGCTGTGAAATAAAGATGCGTGTGTACATTCTATGAGCATGGCACAATTGTTTTGACAATCAAAACGGTTCCCTTTATGCTCAATCATAAGACAGCGGGGGGATTGCCATCATGACGCGGTCAAAAGGATTTCTGTTAAAAATATTTTTCTTCTTGCCGGCCTTCATTATCCTCGTAACATTTACAGGAGCACCAGTTCATTCCGAAACAATTCGTACGGTAAAAGGAACCGTCACCCGGGTATATGACGGTGACACAATTCAATTAACAACACCGAACCAAACCATTCTTAAGGTCAGACTGTATGGTATCGATGCACCCGAAACGTCGAAGACCGATTACCGGACAGGTCAATGGAATATCCCCGGTCAATCCCACGCAAAAGAATCGGCCAGAGCTCTTAAAAATAAAATTTTAGGCAATGAGATAAAACTGGACATTATTGAAGTTGACCAATACAGGCGCATGGTTGGAATTGTCCGTCTGGAAAACAGGAACATCAACCTGGAAATGATCAGGGAAGGGTACGCGGACTGTTATTTCGAATACCTTCGACACCCTTACCGCAAACCGTTTCTTGATGCCCGCAGCGAAGCTAAATCAGCAAAAAGAGGAATCTGGTCGCTGTCGGAATATGAACGGCCAAGAGAATTCCGCAGGCGTTTCAGAGCGCAGGGCGTGGATTAATTTGACCGCGACATTAATGATGTGATAGAAAAAGCATGTTAAAGAAATGATATTGTCCCGGTACAGGCAAGGCTTAAATTCACATTAACCTTTTTAAAAATTGAAAGGAGATTGGTCATGGGAATCTTATCATGGATCGCAATGGGACTTATTGTGGGCATTCTTGCAAAATTAATTATGCCGGGCAAGGATCCCGGAGGTATTATCATTACCATCCTGATCGGCATTGCCGGTGCTTTTCTGGGCGGGTATATCGGGTCTTTTCTGGGAGTTGGAACCGTGACCGGATTCAATATAATAAGCCTGCTTCTGGCCATCGGAGGCGCTCTTCTTTTGTTGATTCTGTATCGCCTGATCAAAAGATAGCGCTTCCCTGTTTTCAGAAAACAGGATGGCGAAGTCGCTGTGCGGCTCAAAAAAGAAAATGAGGCCTGATAAAAAACCATTCATGCCTTTAAAACAGGGTTTCAACTTCATGAATGTCAAATGGTAAAATAAACAATCTCTTGGAGGATGCCACGGAGGTTTATCATGACTATGAATGAAATCAAAGACTTTCTTCTTTTTTGTACTATCGTCAATTATGTCATGCTTCTGATATGGGCAGGGGCATTCATCCTGGCCCATGATTGGATGTACAAGCTGCACAGCCGCTGGTTCAAAATCCCGGTTGAAACATTCGATGCCATTCATTACGCAGGCCTGGCCGTATACAAAATTGCCGTCATCCTGTTTAACCTTGTGCCGTTGATTGCATTGTGGATTGTTTTCTAGAGGATGATCACATTGTTTTCAGACTGGTTATGTCCATAAGTCCGTTCATCCCCCCTTCAGGGAATCTCCACTTCCTGTACCGGTTGCGAAGGTATCTGTAGTTGAGGAACAAGGGCGGGTTCCTGATTGGGAACTCCGTGCTTTGTACAGGGTTTTGTCGGCTCCGTACCCGCAATATAGAATTCTTCGCGGCAAACAGGACATTCAGGCGTTGCCAATTCATTTGTTTCCGGATCAATCATAACGCGGACAACCGTATCGGGTTTTGAAAAATCAGAAACAGGTTTCCCGGCCAGAGCGTTACGCATAAAGCGTCCCCAGACGGGCGCGCAGACTGCTCCACCCGTAAAACCCGTCCCTCCCGGTTTTGGCCTGTCGTAGCCCACCCAGACTCCCGCGATGATCTGCGGGGTATAGCCGATGAACCACGCGTCCCTGTAATCGTCGGTCGTGCCCGTTTTCCCTGCAGCCGGCCGCTTCATTACAAAACTCTTCAGGGTTTTTGCGGTGCCATAGGTCAGAACGTCTTTAAGCATCTGCGTTGTTATAAAAGCGGATGCGGGGGAAATGACAGAGGATATGGACAGGGGTGTTTCCGTCCAGGTCCTGCGATTGCGATCAAAAACGCGGATGATGGTTCGGGAGCGGGGCCGCAGACCGCCATTCGCGAATGGCATATAAGCACCGACAAGGTCATGCAGGGTAACTTCACCGGAACCGAGAGCCAGAGTTAGGTCATTGCCTGTGTTTAAAGTCAACCCGAGTCGGGAAGCAAAATCAACAAAATAAGGAACTCCCATAGCATCAAGGAGCTTTACGGAAATGACATTGTTTGAATATGCCAGGGCCTGCCTTAGGGTTAAATCTCCGTAATATTTCCGCTGGAAGTTTTTAGGGGTCCATTTCCTGCCGTTCCCTCGCCCATAAGACACCGGAGCATCGTTGAAAATGGTTCCCGCCGTGTATCCTTTTTCAAGGGCCGCTGCATAGATCAGGGGTTTAATGGCGGAACCGGGCTGACGCCTGGCCGAAAAAGCCCGATCGTAAGGATTCTCAATAAAATCAATACCACCCACTGCCGCCAGGACATCTCCTGTTTTCGGATCAAGAGCCACCAGCGCGCCCTGCAGTTGCGGATTGATGCGCTGGACACCTTCCCGCAATGCTTTCTCCGCCAGCCGTTGCATACGTAAATCCATGGCCGTGATGACATCAAGACCTCCCTGCTCAATGATATCCGGCCCATATTGCTCCATCAGCTTTTTGCGGACATGGGCCACATAATACGGGGCTTCTCCCTGTTTTGTGAAGGAAACACGACGAGAGCGGAGTTCTTTCGCCTTCCGCGAGGTGATCATTTTCAGGCTTACCATCTGACTTAAAATAAGTCTCTTCCTCTTGTCGATCATCGCCGGATCGCCCAGGGGATTATAGTGCGTCGGAGCCTTGGGCGTCGCAGCCAGGATGACACACTCCATCTCGCTCAACTCCTGCGGCGTTTTGTCAAAATAAAGCCGGGCGGCCTGCGCAATGCCCCATGCCCCGTTTCCGAAATAGACCTCGTTGAAGTACATCTCGAGGATCTGCTTCTTGGAGTATTTGTTTTCATATTCCATGGCCAGGATTCCTTCCCGGACCTTTCGCTCAATCGTTTTCTCCCCCTTAAAATACTTGTTCTTGATCAACTGCTGGGTAATCGTCGAACCGCCTTCCGCCATTCGTCCTTTCATCACATCCTTAACAAGGGCACGGGCGATTCCCCGCATATCAATCCCGCTATGCTCATAAAAGCGGGCATCCTCAACGGCAATGAGCGCTTTTTGCAGAAAGACGGGAATCTGATCAATTTCAACCCAGTAGCGCTTCTCCGCAAGAACGCGGCCTACAAATCTCCCCTGACTGTCAAATACCCTGATGGATTTGTAACCCTTTGGCAAATAAGGATATACGGCAATATTTTCTCCGGCAAAAGCCGTTGAAGCAAGCACCAGAACCAGTAAGAGTCCGCAGATGCAGAGCAGCCGATGGTGCTTACAGTGAAAAAGTGTACACAAAACCAAAATATTTTTTACTCCTTTTGATCTTTCAACGGCCTGTTGCCCACACGATATCCTTTTGAGAAACAGTTTGTCCCTCCACTCCGGAGATGGGCAACATGTTTTAATGGTCAGGTTTCTTTGACGCGAACTATAGGAAAGGTGACCATTTGTCAATTCATATTGACGGTCAGTTAAGGTATGCAAATCAACCAAATTTGAGCTGATGTCTGTCTGAAATCATTCTTTCAAGGGCTTCCCCGCAGTACAAGATGCAATCTCATAACTTTGCCGGTTCCCGCAGGGGCTCTTCATATCCAATTTGGGATAAGGGAAACCGGTTTTCGGGTCTATGTATGAAACGATGGTGTCCCAATTGAGAAGACCTTTGCGATCAAAATTTAAACGAAGCAGCCATCCGGTACGTCCGGCGTCATCATCATACTCATCGAACACAAAATTACCCAGACTGTATACAATCAAACCTCCATTGTAATACTCAACGGTTTGAAGGACATGTGGATGGCTGCCGATGACAACCGTGGCACCGGCATCAATCATTTTACGGGCCATCATTTTCTGCCTTTCACAGGGAAGCGGTTCGTCCTCCCAACCCCAATGCATGTAAGTGATCACGATATCCGGATTATCTTGTTTGATCGTCCTTTTAATGTCGGCTACCACCTGCTCATCTTCAGAACTCCAGGCAACCCCCGGCATGTTTGCGCCTGCTTCGAATTGTCTTGGAAAAAACTCGTTGTATCCCAAAAGAGCAATACGAAATCCTTTTCGCTCAATGATAAGCGGAGTGTGCGCTTCATTTAAATTATAGCCGGCACCAAAGTAACTAAGTCCGCCTTTTTTTAGATTGTGAAAGGTCTCTTTCAATGCTCCCTGTCCATAATCTCCTGAATGATTATTGGCCAGTGACATGGCGTGGAAATAACGTTTTAAAACGGGAACGACTGCAGGAGCCGCCCGGAAAACATAAGGTTTGTTTAAAGGCTTGCCCCCTGACGCAACCGATGTTTCCAGGTTTCCCATATTGATATCACCGGATTTAAAAAAATCCGCAAATGCGGTAAAAGGGTCGCGGCCTTTGATGATAAGATCACCTGGCAGCCCGGCAACCATTATATCTCCCACAAAACTGATGCGAACGATCTGCTCCTGAGCAGCACCTGCACGGGGAAATAGCAAAAAAAGGATCAAAAAAAATGTAATACTTAAAATCTTCATGTTTCCCTTTTCAAAATATTTATTTCCACCGGCAGCAATATTGAAAGGCTCTTCCCAGAGCGGGTTCGTAAACATTTTGCAAGCCTGTAAATCCAAACGGCTGGCTATCATCCCCGACCGGGAACGGGGGCAAATACTTCACCTGATGGATTGGCGCCTGTCCCGTCTTTGAAAGATAATAAACATAAATATTAATCGCCGCATCATCAGCCGGAGGCACGATATAGACCACCTTGAAAAGAAAATCCGTTTTGATTATTTCTTCAGTTTTAGAATCTTTAAATGCAATTTGCGTTGCTTCAACCTTGTAAGGATCCGTGACCGGCTTTACGATCATAGACTGCGTAGAGCCGCCGTAATGATATGTACACTCAAGATTTTTATATGAAAGAGAGGCACAAGATACAAAAAAAAGAGAAACAATCAAAAGATAATAACGATGATTTTTCAAGTTATTCATGTCTTGACAAACACCTCTCCTTATAAACCATCAACTCTTTGTAAATGGTTGCCTTCTGCGATTCTGACTGCAGTCTTAACCGGGCGGTTGATCAGTTTTCGGCGACGCGCCTGGCGATATGCTCAAGGGCCTCTTCCACCTGGTCGATGAGGATCAGGCAGAGATCACCGGTTTCGAGGCGGTGCAGGGCCTCGTCAATAGCCAGGAACTCACCGTGGATTTCTTCGACATGGCGGGTGCGTTCAGTTCCTCCGAGGCCTTCACGAAGAATAGCCAGAACTTCACCATCCTTTCGGCCACGCTGGCAGGCATCCTGGTAAAGGATAACCTCGTCGAAGGCATGACCCAGGATTTCTGTCTGGCGGCGAATGTCTTCGTTACGGCGATCACCGGCACCACTGATAACCACCGACCGCTTTTTGGCCGGCATAGTCTCTATGGCATCGACCAGGGCTTGAATGGCGTCGGGATTGTGTCCATAGTCGGCAATGAGAGTGGCGCCATGGTAATCGAAGACATTGAACCGCCCAGGTGCCATCTGGGCATCGTTCACGAAGGCGGCAAGGCCGGCGGCGATGGTATCCTGGGAAACACCCAGTGCCCAGCAGGCCGCCGTTGCAGCCATGGCATTCTCAATCTGGAAACCGATGTTGCCACCGCTTGTGATGGGAATGGATGCCAGGGGAATACGATGCTCTGTTTTGCCTTCGGCCTGGACAATGAAGTTTCCCTCGGCATAGACTACCCTTTTCCCCTGCGCGCGATGGGTGGCAATCAGCGGGTTGAAGCTGTCGCGGGCAAAGTAGATGACCTTGCCCGGACAGTTGGCCGCCATTGACGCGACATGGGGATCTGCGGCATTGAGCACGGCATAACCGCTTTTGGTCACGTTCTCGACAATAACGCGCTTGACGACTGCAAGATCCTCAACGGTCGTGATGTAGTTGAGACCCAGGTGGTCACCGGTACCAATATTGGTAATCACAGCCACATTACAGCGGTCGAAGCCGAGACCCTCACGCAGCACACCGCCACGTGCAGTCTCGAACACGGCAATGTCCACATCCGGGTGAAGCAGGACATTACGTGCGCTTTTGGGACCGCTGCAGTCGCCCTTGTCGATACGTTGGCCTTTAACGTAGACGCCATCTGTGCTGGTCAGACCTACACATCTTCCGTCTTTGGCCAGGATATTACTGATGAGGCGAGCTGTGGTGGTTTTGCCGTTGGTTCCGGCAACGGCCACCACGGGGATACGTGCATCCTCACCTGGCTTGAACATCATGGAAACAATGGCTTCCCCTACAGAACGACCCTTGCCATAGGAGGGAGAAAGGTGCATACGAAGGCCGGGAGCCGCATTCACTTCGACAATACCGCCCCCCTGCCCTTCCAGTGGCTTCAGTACCGTCTCACAGACTACATCGATGCCGCAGATATCGAGGCCAACCGTCTGGGCGGCAGCTACAACACAGGCGGCAAGTTCCGGATGTACATCGTCAGTGACGTCTGTGGCTGTACCGCCGGTAGACAGGTTTGCATTGCTGCGCAGGATGACGCGGTTGCCTTTGGGTGGCACGGAGTCGGCATTAAAACCCTGTACGGCCAGGCGGGCCAGAGCGATGTCATCGAAACGGATCCTGGTAAGGGACGTCGCATGGCCTTCGCCACGACGCGGGTCGGCGTTCACCTCATCAACCAGTTCGCATACAGTGTGCACACCATCACCGATCACCTGCGGCGGGTCACGGCGCGCTGCAGCAATCAATCTGCTGCCGATAACCAGGAAGCGGTAGTCATGACCCGGCAGGTAACGCTCCACCAGGACTTCGTCACAGAATTCAATGGCTGTATTATAGGCCGCTGTAATCTCTTCGCGTGTATGGATGTTGACGGAGATGCCTTTCCCCTGGTTGCCGTACCGCGGTTTCACCACTGCCGGGCCACCGATTTCCTGGACTGCGTTCCAGGCATCGTCGGCGCCTACGACCGGACGGCCTAAAGGCACCGGCAAACCGGTGGCGTGCAGCAAATGCTTGGTCAGCTCTTTATCCTGGGCAATGGATTCAGCAACAGCATTGGAGTGATCAGTCTCAGCGGCTTGTATACGGCGCTGCTTGCTGCCCCAGCCCAACTGCACGAGGCTGCCCTGGGTCAACCGGCGATAAGGAATGCCGCGGGAAACAGCAGCTTCGACAATCGAAGCGGTAGAGGGTCCTAGGCGGACACGCTCATCCAGTTTCTTGAGGCGTTCAAGGGCACCGGCACGGTCGAATGGCTTATTTTCAAGGGCTGCCTTGATGAGTTGTTCGGCCAATGTGAAGGCAAGCCGTCCGACATCTTCTTCGCTGTATTCTACCACCACCTGGTAAGTGCCTGTATTGATGGTTTCCGAGGTGCGGCTGAAGGTCACGGGACATCCGGCATGGGCCTGCAGGCCAAGAACGGCAAATTCCAGAACCCGGGCAAGGGGTACGGCTTTGTAGTGGCCACTGGCATTGAGAAAACCGATTTCCGGAAATCGTTCGCGCAGGCGTTCTTCGAAACCGGGAAGGGTGTCCAGCGAACGCTCATTTTCACTGCAGGTGACGATGGCCTCGATCGCTGTATTGCGAGTCCACAGATTGGGGCCACGCAGGGCCCGGATGCGTGAAACTTCCATGAAGTCCTCTTTCTATTTCAAATGGGCACGGTTACCCTGTCTGTTTTTCTTATGGCGCCTGCGGCCGTTGCCAGTGCGGCCTCTGGGGTGCAGTGCTTCCTGCTCGAAAGCCTTGATGCCGGCAATCAGCAATCCCAGCGGCATTTTCAAAGCCCAGCCCGCAGCCAGCGCAGCCAAAACGTTATCAATGCGAAACGGTTCATTGCCTAACTGTACGCTGGGAATTTCTGTCAGGCGGGCCAAACGGGTCTCAACATTGCCGGCAACCAGGATAATCTCGCCTTGTTTCACTACGGCGGCTCGTCCCCCCCTGGCGCAATGCTCAATGATGACGGGACTTTCAGCGTCCCGGGCAAAAAAGATCACCTCTCCGTCGGAGAGGTTTGCCATTTCCACCAATTTCGGGTCGGCTGCATTGAGAACGGATGTGCCGGTCTTTAGGACAACATCCACCTGTGTGCGCAGTACCTTGTATAGATCATCGGTATCCTCGATAGAGAAATCGGGATACTTTTCTTCAGGATCCAGATTGGTCACCACACCTACCTGACAACGATCGTAAGCCAGACCCTCGCCCAGAATGGCGCGGATACCGTTCTCCAGAATGGCCGTCTCCACGGAGCGGTTGAGCAACAACCGGCGGGCCGCGGTCCAATTGGCGGCGTCAGTCTTCTGCACATGGCGGCGATTCAGAAAAAGACCATCGGTGCTGGCAAGGCCGACAAACTTTCCGGACAGACGAACCAGATGGCCAAGACAACGGGCAACGGAGGTCTTTCCCCTGGAACCCGAAATGCCGACGATGGGTATACGCCCTGTTTCGCTTTCTGGAAAAAGGTAATCGACAATGGCCCTGCCCACCGGACGCGGCTGACCAACCGCGGGCTTAAGGTGCATCAGCAGACCGGGACCGGCGTTGACCTCGACGATTGCTCCATGCTGCTCGAACAGGGGGCTGGAAATATTTTCCACCACCAGATCGATGCCGGCGATATCAAGGCCGATGATGCGCGCAGCCAGAGCAGCCAGGGCAGCATTGTCCGGGTGAACATCGTCGGTGACGTCGAAGGCGTGGCTGTCCGTACGCTGGATCAGTATTTTTTTGCCTGCAGGCGGAATGGATTCCGCGGTGAAGCCCTGACGGGCCAGTTCCATGGTAACGATGGAATCGATCAGAATTTCAGAAAGCGGATGCAGTTCGGTCGGGCCCCGGCGCGGGTCGGAATTGATCTGACTCCCGATCAGTTCCTTTACGGTGGATTTGCCATCTCCCTCCACATACACTACGTCGCCGCGGGTGGCGGCGGCCAGTTTACCGCCGACAATGAGCAAACGGTGTTCGGTGCCCGGGATGGAGCGCTCGACAAGAACACCGCTGCCTTCATTCACGGCAACGGAATAGGCCATTTCGACTTCTTCTTTGGTCTTTACGTCAATGAAGACACCACGACCATGATTGCCGTCGATGGGCTTGACACAAACCGGTAGACCGATGTCCAGGGCAGCTTCCCACGCATCCTCCGGGCTGTCCACCTCACGGCCTTCAGGCACAGGAACGCCACAGGAGGAAAGCAACGTCTTGGTCAGGTCTTTGTCGCGGGAAATGGTTTCGGCGATTGCACTGGTCCGGTCGGTTTCCGCCGTCCAGATTCTGCGCATGGAGGCACCATAGCCGATCTGTACCAGATTGCCGCCGGGCAGAAGACGGATTGTGGGAATGCCGCGTTCGGTTGCGGCCTCGACAATGCACGCTGTGCTGGGACCAAGGCATAGAGAATCAGCCATGTCGGTGAGGTGTTCGATGGTGGCAGCCACATCAAATGGACGATCCTCCATGGCGGCCAAAATCAGGTCACGGGCGGCATGAAGGGCGGCTCGGGTGACATCCTCCTGCCAGGCACGTATGACCACCTTGTAGATTCCACGGCGGTTGGTCCCGCGGGCCTTGCCAAAGCCGCCGGGGAGACCGGCCAGGTTTTGCAGTTCCAGGGTAACATGCTCCAGGATATGACCGGGCCATGTGCCTTCTTTTACCCGGCGCAGGAAGCCGCCTTGTTCCCCATAGCTGCAGCGGTGGTCTTCCAGGGAGGGGAGCCACGCCGACAGACGCTCATAGAATCCAGGTATGGTGCTGGAGTTGGCATCTTCCAGGCCATGGATATTGATCCAGGCCTCCAGCACAGGACGGTAAGTCCACATGTTGGGGCCGCGTAATGAAACAATCTTCAGGAATTCGATATCTCTTTTGCTCATCATGGTGCCTTTCCCGGTATCCTGGCAGGATACAGTGAACTGCCCGGCATCGCCTTCAGATCGGAATGGTTGTCAAAATTACCGGTCTTTTTAGTTATTTTCATCCAGCGAATCATAGAAATCCATCCAGAAATTTGCGGCTGTCCCGGTCAAGTTTGGTCAGATCACGCACCAGGAAATGGATACCGTTGCTATCGGAGATCAAAAGCATGGTTCGGGAGATGCGGTGGATATCATCCTCGCTCTCGAGCACAAGGGTGAAGGGACCGCGGTCGGTATCGACCTTCCATGTACTGGGTATCGTGAACCCGGAAATGGCTTTGAGTGCGCTTATCTCCGGTACAAACTCGCGGTTGGCCAGTTCTTCTTCCACCAGGTTACGCTGGACGTCTTCAAGATCGGCAAGGCAATCAATCCAGGCCAGTTCGTGACCATCCGCGCCGACCAGAGAAATGCCTTTGTCCGGAGCAGCGATGGGGAAAGAGCGTATGGGAACAACTTCTTCCCGGGTGCCCTGAACCGTGATGAGGATCAGTCTGCCAAAGGAGTTGCGGTCTAGCTGAATATTGGTGGTGTTCATGCGGCATGCTCCCTGAACTGACTAACGGCACGGGGGATTTCCGGTTCAGTATCAACATTGCGGGCCTGGGCCTGGTAGAGACGGTAATAGTGGCCTTCCTTTGCCATCAGTTCATCATGGCTGCCCACCTCCACAATCTGACCACGGTCCATGGCTACGAGCCGGTCGGCCTTTCGGAGGGTGGAAAGACGGTGGGCGATGGCGATGGTGGTGCGGCCAAGCACAAGGTTATCCAGGGCTTTCTGGATTTCCTTTTCTGTTTCTGTATCAACGGAGGAGGTAGCCTCGTCAAGGATCAGGATCTTCGGATTAATGAGCAGGGCCCGCGCGATAGAGATACGCTGGCGCTCGCCTCCGGAAAGGCCCTGACCTCGTTCACCCAGCAAAGAATCGTAGCCGTGGGGCAGGCTCAGGATAAACTCGTGGGCATGGGCCGCGCGGGCGGCAGCGATAATTTCTTCACGGGTAGCATCCGGTTTGCCATAAGCGATGTTGTCGGCAATGGTGCCGAAGAAGAGGAACGGATCCTGTAGCACCAGTCCGATGTTTCTGCGGAACTCGGCCACCGGAACGGAACGCACGTCCACGCTGTCGATGAACACGGCACCTTCGGTTACGTCATAGAAACGACAGATAAGATTCACAAGGGTGCTCTTGCCGGAGCCGGAATGACCGACAAGCCCGATCATTTCGCCGGGTTTGATCTTGAGGCTGACATCATGAATGACCGCACGGGTGCCATAGCGGAAGCCGACGTTCTTTAGCTCTATCTCGCCTTGCACCTGAGTCAGATGCACCGGGTTGACGGGTTCCGGCACACTGGACACGTGGTCAAGAATATCAAAGATGCGTTTGGTCCCCGCGGCAGCTTTCTGTGTCACGGAAACAATTCGGCTCATGGAGTCCAGCCGGGTATAGAAGCGTCCGATGTATGCGAGGAAGGCCGTAAGCACGCCGACGGTGATCTCTCCTTTGCTGATCTGCCAGATGCCAAAACCCCACACGACCAGCAGACCGACTTCGGTAAGCAGTGTCACCGTGGGACTGAAGAGAGACCATATCCTGTTGATGCGGTCGTTTAAAACCAGGTTGTGGTGATTGGCTTCACGGAAACGGGCGGCCTCGCGCTTTTCCTGTGCAAAGGCTTTGACCACACGGATACCCGGAATGACGTCGGCCAGCACGTTGGCAACCTCGGCCCAAATGCGGTCCACCTTCTCAAACCCGGTTCGCAGTCGGTCGCGAACATTGTGAATCATCCAGGCGATGATGGGCAGGGGAAGCAGGGTGACCACAGCCAGCCAGGGATGGATGGAAAAAAGGATAATCGCCGTGAGGACGATCATCAGAACGTCCGTGGCAAAATCCAGCAGGTGAAGGGAGAGAAAGAGGTTGATGCGGTCGGTTTCCGAACCGATGCGGGCCATCAAATCACCGGTGCGCTTGTTGCCGAAGTATTCCAGCGACAGATGCAACAGGTGCTCGAAGGTAGCAGTGCGCAGGTCACGGCCGATTCTCTCGGACACCACGGCCAGGATATAGGTGCGCGCCCAGCCAAGACCCCAGGCAAGCAGGGCGGCGCCCAGCAGGCCGCCAAGGTAAAGCTGCACCAGTTGAACATTGATGGGCTTGCCGTTCTGGAACGGGATCAGCACGTTGTCCATCAGCGGCATGGTCAGGTAAGGGGGTACCAGGGTAGCACCGGTGGAGGCCAGCGTCAGCACAAAACCCGCCAACAGACGACCTTTGTAAGGCCTGGCAAATCGCCATAAGCGAAAAAGCGTCCATGTGGAAGGTGGTGTCTGCGTTTCCCGGGCACAAATCGGACACTCCTCGACATCGGGGGGAAGGGGTACCTTGCACCTGGGGCAGAGAATTTCTGCAGGTTTGGCCACCGGTTTACCGGTGATGACACTTTCGAGTTGTTCCTCAAAAGCCCTCATGACATTGAGAGCGGCCATATTGCGACCCATGGTGTAGTGCCATATGGCCAACCGGCCGCTATCGTCCACCAGCTCCAGCGTGCCAATACCGGCATGGTCGCGATGGCCCAGGGAAAGTCCCTCACGAAAATCCCAGCTTTCCCATGCGCCTTTGCCCGGTCTGCATGCCAGCAGACGACGATTGGTGATAATTACCAGGCTCTCGGCGAAGTGAAGGCGGGTATCGAGATTAATCTCCACCCAGGACTCAATGGTCTCGCCGGCAACGAGGCAGTTTTGCACCTCGCCACGCCAGGAATCAGGCAGTGATTTTTGTGTGTTCGCAGGGGGGCCGGCGATGGATGTCATAGGTCGCATTTTTAAAATGACAACAATTTCATTTACATTTAAGCGGGCTCGAATATAGGAGAGGGTGTCTTGTTTGTCAAGCGGATAATATCTTCCATAAAAACCATTATAAGATAAAAAAACAGGAACTTTTCTCTCCTTTGTTTTGTCTAAAAAACAAAAGACAAAACATTTTGACATCAAAGGAGGAAAATACATGAAAGCATTATTAACCATTTGTGCGGTTTTATTCTTATGGGCCAGCTTTGCCGCCGCCGAAACCATCGGGAACACAGTAGAAGTCAGCATTGTGTCCGATAATGGCCGTCTGCTGCCATTCTACCCGGTAAAAGATCACCCGAAGCTGAAAAAAGTTTATGCGGAAGCTGTAAAAGGGGATCATTATCGGATTGTTGTCCGCAATAAACTAAACCGGAGGATCGGTGTTGTGATCGCAGTGGACGGCCGCAATATCATTTCCGGTCAGAAGTCATGGCTCAAAAATCATGAAAGAATGTATATTCTTGAACCATACGCAACCTGTGAATATGCCGGCTGGCGGTCAGCTCAGGATACCATCAACCGCTTCTACTTTACCGATGTTCCCGATTCGTATGCCGCGGCATTTGGCGACGAGTCTGCCATGGGAGTGATCGCTGTGGTGGCATATCCGGAAAAACGCCAGTTCTGGCTGCACAGGGACGGCATCTTTCCTGCGCCCTGGAAGAAGGACCGTTCAGAATCCGAAGGAAAATTCGAATCCAGAAACAAAGCGGCAGCACCGTCAACTCAGTCCGAAACCATGGATAGCGCCGGAACCGGCTATGGACGGGAAGAATATTCACCTTCCTATCAGGTTTCATTCAATCCGGAAAGAAGGGCCGCGGAATCCATCCTGATTAAATATGAATGGAGACAAACGCTGTGCAAAAAGAATATCATTGACTGCCGTGGCTATTCTGATCGGTATTCATCAAACCGGATCTGGGACAATAACGGCTACGCCCCTCCGCCTCCATGGAGACGTTAATGAACAAGATACAGGTTTAAATCAGGCAGGGCCTCATCCCCTGCCTGATTTTGTCTGCTGCATCTTATGGCAGGTTTTGTATCACCTATAAACTGGACTCTACATTGCCTTCGCGGAAGGAATCTTTGGAACAATCTTCTTCAATTCCCTGAATATGGATTCCTCCTCGTCCGCGCATTCTCTGAGAACAGCGGCATAGGAGGCAAACCCTTCTCCCTCTCTGGATCTTCCCTTGCAGTGCCGGGCGGCCTGAACGCCAAAACTCCGCCATTTGTCACCGGTCGCGGTCATTTGTCCGGAAAGACGCAGGAGTCTTTCATCGCTAAGGATCCCTGCGGATTCCTCCAGGAAAGCCGCAAACATGTACCTGAAACCCGCGCCCCCCGTTCCGATCTCCTCCTGCATCATGATAACATTGCCCAGATTGCGTCGACTGCCGCGCTCCCCGAGAGTGGATGGCCACTTTTCGATCCTATTGGCGATATAGCGGATGCCCTTTACTCCGACAAACGGGAAAAGGGGCTGGAGCATTGTGTTGCATACGTCACGGATTCCTGAGGAGCAGGCATATCTAAGCCTCAGACGATCGGGGACCTTCTGGATGGAAACCATTCTGCCCCTCGGGGCCATTGTTCCTTTGGAAAACCTGGCTTTCCGAAGATCCTTTGCAGGACAAACCGCAATTTCATTTGTAAGAAAATCAGAAACAAGATAATCGTTTCCCTTCTTTCCCGTCACCACGAGGTTGTGAAGATTCAAATGAATTCTGAAAACTTCCTGGATAAAGGGAAGCCAGTACACTCCAACCTGGAGGCCAACGGGAAGACCTTTATCCAGTTCAGCATCCAGCGCCTGCATGGCTTTGTCCTGATCCGAAAAGTAGCGGATTTGGGCCTGAACTCCCAACCGCTCCAGAGATTTCTTCATGATGCTACCTGCGGGAGAACGAAAAGACGTCAGAGGAAGCCCCATAAACTTGAGCACCGGAACATGCACAAAATTCAATCCCGCTCCGGTTCCGAAGACCAGGGGCTCCGTAACGTCCATACCGTTTGAGCTGTGGTGATTGATTAAGCCGGCAGTCACACAGGTTTCGCAATGCGCCCCGACACGGTGCTTGTATCCGGTTTCAATATCCATTTTCGTTATCCTTTTTCCCAAGTAAAAAATATTTCCTGTCCAGCCGTGGATGGATGAACTCCTCCAGTGTTACCCCGAAGAAATCAGCGTATCTCTGAAGGACATCCGGTTTGAGTTTCCCGAACACCGACGGCTTGAGATGCCTTTTGATCCGCCAACCGGCAATCCTGACGTATTGCGACAGGAGTCCGCAATCCATGATATGAAGGGCCATAAAAAAGGCTAGCGGGCTTTCTTTGCCCGACCTGACCCTTTCAGCGGCAGCTTCCACCTCATCGTTAATGTGGTGCTGCATCATTTTCACAGACAGTGTTCCCAGGCTGTTGCCTACCGACTCTACCGTCTTATACTTTCCTTCATCATCCACAGCATAGGTAAGGCGCGGACCGGGTAAATGGGTTTCGGGATCCTGTTCAACGTCTTTGAGTTTCACATATTCCTCCTTATTGAGGCATCATCTCGAGCTTTCTGAACGGTTTTTTATTCACCCTTTTCGGGACAGACCCAAACGGCTAAAAGGGATTTTTAAATTTGTCGCACTATAAGAAACATGCTTCCGGATGTCAAGGCGATCCTACGCCCAATACACTGAAAACATAACTGAATTTATCGTAAAAGTACAACTTAGGCCCATAAAAAACCTGATTGCCTGATGGGGCTTGTGCTCATGGCTGATATAGACTAGTATAGCCTCTAAACGTGTAAAAAAAGGGGGCAGACGATGGAATACCGGATACGCGTGGGGACAAGTGTGGACATTGATGTTCTGGCCGAGATCATTCATGATTCTTTTCTGGATGTTGCTGAACGATTCGGGCTTACCCCGCAGAACAGCCCGACCCATCCTTCCAACTGCCGCTCTGAATGGATCATCCGTGAAATGAACCGGGGCGTCGCTTACTATATTCTGGAAGTTGGGGAACAAGCCGCAGGATGCATCGCTTTGGAAAAAATAAACGATGAGGTCTGCTATCTGGAGCGCCTTGCGGTTTTACCGGAGCAGCGCCGGCAGGGATTCGGCGAAGCACTGGTGAAGCACGCTTTGTCCGAGGCCAGAAACCTCGGCGTTTTCCGTGTGCAAATCGGCATTATTGCTGATCACCAGGAGTTGCTTGACTGGTATGAAAAACTTGGATTTGAAAAATTGGAGAAAAAAGATTTTCCGCAGCTTGTATTCCCGGTAGCCTTTATGTCTTACTATTTCCTGTAATACCAAGTCGCATTCTTTGGCTAACTTTGTTGGCTTCGTCGTCAGCTTCCTCAGCGTATCAATAATACGCCTGCGGGGCCTCCTCCTTGCCGCCGCGTTATCCTTTGAATGCAACTTGGCATAAGATTGCATCATCCTGTACAAAAGCCGTCCCCTTGCTTCTCACGGGGCCAACCGGAAAACCTGTTCATACAATCATGTTTTTTCCGGTCTAGGCATTTTGCTTTTTTCACCGCCGCCTTTTTCATGTTGACACTCCCCCTGTTAACCCTATATAGGGTGTTTCGCAATAAGAAAACTTCTGCCGGAAATGAGCACGACGAAAAAATGGACCTGATCTTCTATTTTATAGATTTCTTCATCCACCTGGATAAATATCTGCCGGATCTGATCAAAAATTTCGGTATCTGGATTTATGTGATTGTTTTTTTAGTCATCTTTTGCGAAACCGGCCTTGTTGTCACACCGGTCCTTCCGGGCGATTCACTGCTTTTCGCTCTGGGAACGCTGGCCGCACTGGGGGCGCTTCAGATTGAAGCGCTGTTGATTTTGCTGAGTATCGCCGCCATTGCCGGGGATAGTGTCAACTACGCTATAGGTCACTATATCGGTCCCAAAGTTTTTCATTATGAAGAAAGCCGTTTCTTTAAAAAGAAATATCTGATCAAAACGCATGAATTTTATGAAAGGCACGGCGGGAAAACCATTATTATCGCCCGATTCATGCCCTTTATCCGCACCTTTGCCCCTTTCGTGGCAGGGGTCGGTGCCATGAGTTACCCCAAATTCATTTTATATAATATTGTTGGGGGACTCCTTTGGGTTTTCACTTTCCTGCTGGGCGGGTATTTCTTCGGAAATATTCCGGCGGTCAAAAGGAATTTTACCATCGTTATTGTTGCGATCATCATCATTTCGGTGATGCCGGGTGTTATCGCGTATATCCGCCAGAAAATGATCACGCGTCAAAACATCGCATAGACAATGAAGGTCTCTCTATGAGAACGAAACTTACATTATTTTTCATATTGGCGTTATTGCTTCTCCTTTCACTGCCCGTCGAGGCAAAGCACATTTTTATGGCCGGCCGCGACATTACAGTGGAAAAGGGCGAAGACGTTGAAAACGTCGTCGTTGTCGGCGGACAGGCAACCATAAACGGGCTGGTTGAACAAAATATTATAGTCGTCGGCGGTTCCGCCGTATTGACCAATAATGCCGTCATCCGGGGGAATGTGATCGTAGTCGGCGGCATTGTGGCAAAAGGCAGCGGTTCTCTTGTTTTTGGAGACATTACGGAAGTAAACTCAGCCACTCTTGCGGATTCGATTAACTCAGCCATGAGGGGGGAACTGGAAGGCTGGTCTTTAATTCTCAATGTAATTTCCCTGTGCTTTTTCGCCATTATCCTGATTATCGCACTGATCATGGCACTGCTGACACCCCGGGCGCTGGACGCTGTTGTCGGCGCCATCCGGACCAACAAAATAAAATCATTTTTCTGGGGATTTCTGGCGACGTTGATGATCGTGCCCTTCTTTATGCTGCTGGCGATCTCTGTCATCGGCATTTTATTGATCCCGCTGGCATTTACAGCCCTGCTCCTGGCGGCGATCATCGGTTTCACTGCGTCCGGTTCTCTCCTTGGCAACCTTATCATCACAAAAATATTCCGCGGATATCAGCGATCAATCGTGAAAGAAACGCTGGTGGGGTTGTGTTTGCTGTGGCTTCTCGGATGGATCCCTTTTTACATCGGGATGCTGATCAAGGCTCTAGCGATTACTTTTGGGCTCGGAGGTGTTGTGCTGGCCCTCACAGGAAGAAAAACCAGCCAGCAAAAAATCCAAAGCCAGACGGTTGAATAATTCCGGATCCTGAATATGCAGGGCATGCCCGCAGCCTTCAAAAGCGACAACCCTGGCATCGGGTATCTGCTTTTGCATGTAGTCATAATTTTCTGCGGGATAATAATTGCTTTCGGTTCCGTAAACCAGAAGACAGGGAACCGGAATGTTTTTCAAGACCGGTCGGTAATCCTGCACTGCCATTGCAATCCAGAAAGCGGCAATGACCGAAGCGTTGTTCTTTTTTGCTTCCTCGTAAAGCCAGCCCAGGTCTTCTTTCCCCTTAAAATCGGCCTTCGCATTGAATTCCATTTTTTCGTTATAGAGCGATTTGTTTAAAATCCGCTGAACGACGACCTTGCTGTAGGCCTGCCAATCATCCAGCATCACGGAAAGCAGATAAAGGTTATCTTCGTGGCCGAAATCGCCCTGTTTCCTGCTGAAAACGCCCGGTAAGCCCAGGCGCCAGTCTTCCGATTTCATCAGTCTGGGCGCCATCTCAATGATCAGAATTTTTTCTATTTTGTCGCAGGAATAGTTCCTAATGTATTCAAAGATTACGTGCACGCCCATGGACCATCCGACTAATGATATTTCTGATAACTTCAGATGGTCGATGAACTGTTTTAAATCTTCAGCCAGCCTGCGCATGGTCAGATGGTCCGTTGACGCTTCAGAAAGCCCGTGTCCGCGCAAATCGGGTGCAATCACCTGAAAGTGTCCTGAAAGTGCAGGAATCTGTTTTTGAAAAAAAAGGGAACTTGCCGTCAGTCCGTGAATGAGCAAAACCGGTTTTCCGGAACCGCTTGCCTGATAATGCAGTCGGACGCCATCATTGGTTGTAAAAAAAGGCATCGCTTCCTTCTCCCTGATTACGCATGATCCGTTTATGAACGGGAATTATCTCTACCCAAACCTATACTTGCCTTGACAGACATTGTCAAATCAAGTCTTGCATCAACCGTGTTTACACAATGTTGCAATAGCGTTATGCCTTGCAAAGTATTTTTTCCCATTTGAAAGGTCCAACGAAAAATCAAACCGGAGCCGCAAAGTGGCGATCTGCGTGAGTGATTCTGTTACCCAATTTATTTGCTTTTTAAGTAGCTCTTGAGATCACGATAATAATTTTCGTGAGAGCCGATCATGACAAGTTCCAAATCGTTGTCGGTTTTCCGATAAGCCAAAAAATATAAGTTCGTCTTGAGTTTGAATTTATGGACAAATACGCCTTTTAAATCTCCTTTTTTCTCTTCTCCAAGGCTTGGATTCTCGGCAATGTTCTTTACCTCAAGATCTAAAGCTTCTTTTTCGGCTTTAGTCATCTTCTTAACTTTCCTCTCAAATAATCTTGATTGGTAGATTTTCATTTTAACCTATCCAAACTTGTATTCTGTTTTTTCACCCTGATCCAATTCATCTAGTCCGAAAAGGATTTCTTTAATAAGAGAGTACGGCAAGTCTGGATTTTCTTCAGCACACTTGCCCAAACGCGCCCAGTGCTCGATTTGACCCGCAAGTGACCGGTGATCGATACGACTGAACCTCTTTGCCTCATCAACTAGCTTTTCTGATATTCTTACCGCTGTAGGCATATTTATCCTCCAAAATGCATTGCTTGATGATGCACAGTATATCATAATACAACATATTGCAATATAATATTTCATGTGTAACAATTATTTAAAGGGAAAGTTAGAATAATCCGTTGCATTGTCTTATGGTTTATTATCCTGATTTTTAAGAGATTTGTCACAAATTGGTCACAAGGTATAACCATGGGGAGGGGGACAACGGCCGGACGGAGTCGTCACGGGCAGTATGATAGAATCCCGCTCAACAGACAAAAAGTAAAAATGTCTTACATATAGACGCGGAGGAAATATGAGAAATCAACCTGAATTAGTACTAATGGAGTATTTACAATTTTTTCAGTCTTCCGTAACGTATAATCGCAATTACAGAAATTTATGAAATACAACAAATTAAAGAAAGGGGGGATAAGGGGAATATTGAATTAGCGGATCGGTTGAAAGACATCTAAAAGATATTTTTGGGAAGATCCGAAACCATAAACCTACTTAACATTAGATTGGTTATTAAGGGCAACATATGAAAAAGATATTTACAGCGATCGTTCTTTTTACATTAGTAGTGCTTCCAATGTCCGTTTTGGCCATGACGGACATTACCGACGACGAACTTTCCACCGTAACAGGCCAGGCAGGTGTCAGCATAAATGTTGATGTCACCGCCAACCTTACGATTGGAACGGTTGCTTGGGGAGATTCCGACGGTTTCACCGGTTACACCAATGCCGGCTTCGTCGGTATTGGAGGCTTGAACCTGTCCGTCCATGCATCCGGTCGTCATGACGGCGCATTTGCAACCACAGGAGCAACCGCAGTTGGTTACATGGGCAACGATCCCATCACGATTGATGTTGGTACCAATGCTGGTGGCCAGTCCTTAGTCAGAATCGGTCTGCCGACCTTCCACATCTCGGTCGACACCCTGCAGACAGACATCTTCGTGTCTGGTGTCACCGCTGGTGCTCCTACTTCTACAACTGCACAGCAGCTGGGTAACATCTTCATGAGCGGCATCGAAATCAGACTGGGTCAGTCTGCTACGCCGGCTGACGCAGCCTCCTACAACGCAGGTTATGTGACCATCGGCGCCGCAGGCGCAGGCAACACCGGTGTCAACATTGGATTCAATGTTGCCATCGATGGAGTGTTCATCGAAACACTTTCTTATGGTAACACCTCCAGCATCCTGGCTGGTTCTTTTGGTGCAGCAGCATTACAAGGTTATGTTGGTGTTAAGGATTTTAGGCTTGATGATGTGAACATTTACGGCGGCGTGGCCATTGGTGTTGGCACACTGGACACTGCAGCTCTGAACCCGGCCGCAAACCAGGGCACCATCACCCAGGTCAACATTATTTTTGCTAATGGCACCACCATTGCGATTCCGGGCGCTATCACGGGTACCGTTGTCTTAGCACGGAACCGGGCACTGACCGTGAACGCTGGCGAACTGGGTAACTTCTACATCGGCGGCGTTACCGCTTCGATCGTAGACAACGTCGGTTCCTTGTCAACACAGTCCTTGGTTCAGATTTGGGCACACTAAGATTGAAGGTCTTATCTGAAGTGGAGGAAAACATTGCATAGGGATTCGCCGGGTGGTGTTTGGCACTGCCCGGCGATTTCTTTTTTTCAAGAATACAGCAAAAAATCCAACCTAAAAACGACTAGCGGTGTCATGTGACGGGGCTTCTCGATATAAAGATTCTGGATTGATGGTTACCACCTTTTAGCTCAAACCCACCAGTTAATGACCAATTATATTGAACAGACGATATCAGAACCAGCCATCATGCTATTTCTTGGTTTTGGGATAATGGGATTGGCAGGAACTAGAAGAAAAATGAAATCACTAAAGACAGGAACAAATAATCCCAGAAAGGCAGGGTCATTTGGCTCTGCCTTTCTGTTTTTAGAATTAACAATTAGTTGTTTGAAAGGGTGAATGGACGAATAGAATTGGAAATACAACAGTACATGAAGCAGTCTTGATGGTTGATTTTCTTCATGGTTGCTGTCAAGAAAACTCCGTCTAACTAAGGGATCGCATCCTACACCCATTCCTCCGAAAGCACGTCACCCTGGATGCTGATGACGACAGCTTTCAGCGGCACTTTTCTTGCTGACTTCTGCAGGGCGGTCTGAGCAATCTGCATTAATCCACGACAGCAGGGCACCTGCATCATCACCACAGTCAGCGTGTTGATCCTGGCCTCATCCACCATCCGCCGGATTTTTTCAATATACTCATCCAATCCATCATCGAGTTTGGGACATGCAATGGCCAGGCTTTTGCCTTTTAGAAACCGCTGGTGAAAATCCCCCAGGGTAAACGCGACGCAATCTGCAGCCAGCACAACATCTTTGCCCTGGAAAAAGTCTGCGGCAGGATTGATCAGGTGCAGTTGGACCGGCCAGTGAGTCAGTTCGGACGGCTGTCCGGCCGTTTGCACCTTGCCGGGGACAGCCTGATCTTTTCGTTCAAAGACGGCGTGAGTGGAACCTGGACAAGTAGCAGATCCGCTCATGACATGAAGATGTGCTGGCGCGGCCTCGCCTTTTTTCCGGGTAATCGCTTCCTGGACTTTCTTTTCGTCAAAAGGATCCGCCTCGCGTTCTTCAATGGAAAGAGCACCTTCCGGGCATTCACCGATACAGGCCCCCAGGCCGTCGCAGTATATATCTTTGACCAGTTTTGCCTTGCCGTCGACGATCTTGAGGGCTTCCTCGGCGCAGCCCGGCACGCACAATCCGCAGCCGGTGCATTTTTCTTCGTCAATTTTTATGATTTTGCGTTTCATGAATCTTTCCCCCGTATCACTATTTAGGTCATCTTTTTCATAGCATCGACCAGTTCCTTCACGGACGCCGCCGACCTGTCCAGTGCTTTCTGCTCCTCCGCCGTTAACTTCAGAGAAATAATCTGCTCGATGCCGTTTTTCCCCAGTTTGACCGGAACGCCGACAAACAAACCGGAAATGCCGTATTCACCTTCCAGGAAAGCGGCGCAGGGCAGGATTTTCTTTTTGTCCTTCAGGATGGATTCCGCCATCTCAACCGCCGCTGAGGCCGGAGCATAGTAGGCGCTGCCTGTTTTCAGAAGTCCGACGATTTCCGCACCACCATTGCGTGTGCGCACGGCCAGCGCATCAATGCGTTCGGGAGACATCAGTTCTGTAACCGGCACGCCTGCCACGGTGGAAAATCGCGGCAGCGGCACCATCGTATCACCATGTCCACCCAGCACGAGCGCCTGAATATTTTCGACGGAGACATCCAGCTCCATTGATATAAAAGCGCGAAACCGTGCGGAATCGAGCACGCCGGCCATGCCGATGATTCTGTTTTTAGGGAATCCGCTTTCCTCCATCGCCACATGACACATGGCGTCCAGTGGATTGCTGACAATGATCAGGATAGCATTGGGCGAATATCTGCAAACCTGCTGCAACACACTTTTCATAATGCCGCGGTTGATCGCCAGCAGGTCATCGCGGCTCATGCCCGGTTTGCGGGGAATTCCCGCCGTGATGATGATGATGTCGGAGTTGGCCGATGCTGCATAATCATTTGCGCCGAGAAAATGCGCATCATGTTTTTCAATGGGCGCCGCTTCGGCTAAATCGAGGGACTTGCCCTGCGGCACGCCTTCAATGATGTCGATCAGCACAACATCCGCCAGTTCTTTCTCCGCCAGCCTCTGCGCTGCCGTCGCGCCCACATTACCCGCTCCCACAACCGTAACTTTTTGGTTCATATCAGGATTCCCTTTTATCGAAAATTTATTTTAGAGATTTTTATAACAAAAGACAGAATAAATCAATCTTATGAAGGATTCACTTGATTACCATCGGAATTCCGGCAACCATCAGGATGACACGCTTTGCGGCCTGTGCCAGATTTTGATTGGCCCGTCCCAGCAGATCGCGATAAATGCGTCCCTGCGGATAAGGCGGCACAAGACCCAGACCCACTTCATTGGAAACAACCAGCCACTGCCCGCCCAGCCCGGACTGCGCGTCGAGGAGTTCAACCACCTCCCTACTGACATTGTTCGTGACGGTTTCCACAGGTGTGTCTTCCGGAAAAGACAGAAGAATATTGCTGACCAGCAGAGTGATGCAATCAATGATCACCACCTCAGCCCGCAGCTCGTCAAGATGGCGGCCGATGTTGAATGGACATTCAAGGGTCTGCCATCCTGCCGGCCTCGATGCCTGGTGGTTGCGGATGCGCTCGGCCATTTCATCATCACCGGCAGAGGCCGTTGCAATAAAAAGTACGGATTTTCCTGAATCGCGTGCGATTCTTTCCACGAAAGAACTTTTACCGCTGCGCGCACCACCTAGAATCATCGTCAGACCGTTTACGGGGATTTCAGGAATCATGCTGTACTCCTTTCAGCGCTTCTTGAATAGCTGCAGAGGAGGTAAGAAAGTCCTCCTCTGAAAATACTTCAATGGTCAAAACACCCCGGTGGCCGGTGCGGATAAGTTGACTGAGAACGGCTTGCAGTTTTTCCCGCGGGACATTTGTGAGCGACCTGTGATCGCGCCCGTCGATCCCGTGAATGTGAATGACGCGCGTTCGCGGCAGTGCATCGTTCAGGTAACCAATCGCATCATAGCCGTCAAGCCACAGGTGTCCGACATCCACCGTACGGCTCACTGCAATCTGTTTCAGCACAGGTTCGTAGAAATCAAGCGGGTAACCTTCCAGGTTTTCGACAGCCAGTTTTTCCACTCCTCCTGCGTATTCTCCGACGATTTTCAGCGATCGAACGGCCTGCTCCAGCCAGTGTCTTAGCTCTCCTGACGACGCCCCATGACGAACGGATTTTCCGTCCAGGTGCAAAACATAGGCCCACGGGTCAAGCCTGCGAGTGCAATCGATGACCCGACGGGCCTTGTCAATAGAGTCGCCCTCTGCCAGGCGCAAATCCAGAGGCAGGTGAACGGTATAGGTCAGGTCAGTTTGAGAAGCAATCATGAGCAGTTGCTCAATCTCATCCGGTGACGGCAGATTGTTCATGCCATCGTCCACATCGAACAATACCAGTTCCACATCCCGCACTTTCCCTGCCAGATATCGGACATTGGACAGAATGTCCGCAGGAATGATGTAGGAGGTTGTGCCCAACCTGAAAGGAAAACCATTCATTTCGATCATAGGGTTAAGCTCAGCAAAACAGCTGCTTCGGTCACCTCAACCAGCATACCGAAAACATCACCAGTCACGCCGTTTATACGTCTGTACGACAACACCAGTACGGCGGTCGCCGCAACCCCGGCGGCAACCAGCGCAATAACCCCCGGGAATCCGAGCACACAGGCAAGACCAAGTGGAAAAACCGCAGAAAGAAAAATGACCCTGCGCCTGATCCCAGAAGCAAAATCAGCTGCCATTCCGCCGGGATTGGCAATCGGCAGCAGTGAAGCGGGCAGGATCATCCAGCGGCTGATCGTCGCAGCGAAAATGATTCCCAGACCATTGGAAGATGTCAGCATACTCAATGCCACGATTTTGGAAAACAAAACAAGGATCAGACCGATACCGCCGAATGTCCCCAGATGCGGGTCTTTCATGATCTCCAAACGCCGCTCGCGAGTATTTGATGACAGTAAACCGTCACAGCAGTCCGCCAATCCGTCGAGATGCAGTCCACCCGTCAGGCCAACCCACACCACAAGGGTCATAACGCCAACGGCCAGCGGAGGAAAATACTGTTTCAGCACGTACCAGGCCAACCAGGTCAATCCACCGATCACAACGCCAATGAGCGGATACCAGATTGCAGCACGTCCGCTGTCCCCGGGCTGCCAGCTTCCCCGTATACCGAACGGCAGCGTCGTCAATAATCCAAAAGCGATACGCAGATTCCGCATAATAATATTTTCCCTTTTTCTTTGTCCCTTGAACCTTGAACCTTGATCCTTGATCCTTTATTTCTGATCGTTTATCCCTGCCTCGGCAAATGTCGCCATTTCCCTGATGATGCGGGATGCGGCTTCAACCAGATGGAAAGCCAGAACCGCCCCGGTTCCTTCCCCCAGGCGCAGATTCAAATTAAGGAGCGGAGCCAGACCGAGATGTTTGTGCATAACCCGGTGGCCTATTTCCACAGATTCATGAGAGCCGAATAAATAATGCCGCACATCCGGCACCAGACCGGTCGCGATCATGGCGGCCGCAGTCGAGATAAAGCCGTCCACAACGACCGGGATACGGCGGGAGGCCGAGGCAATCATTACACCGGCAAGGCCCGCGATTTCGAGGCCTCCGACTTTGCACAGAACATCCATCGCATCTTTCGGATCGGGCCTGTTCAGGGCAATCGCCTGTTCGATCACCTTCACCTTGTGAGACAGCCCCGCATCGGTAAGCCCGGTGCCGCGCCCGGTCACAGCGGCAACCGGCAGGCCGGTCAAAACGGATGCAATGGCCGATGACGGCGTGGTATTGCCGATTCCCATGTCCCCGGTCGCAAGCAAGTCAAGACCGTTTTCGGCCTCTTTGTCAAGCACTTCCATGCCGACACCGATCGCTCTTTCGGCCTCTTTCCGGGTCATAGCAGGCCCCCTGACCATGTTGCGCGTGCCACGGGCGACCTTGCGTTGCAGCAGTCCCGGTAGGGAAGGATCGAAGTCGGACGCAACACCAATATCAACAATCGTCAATGAAGCCCCGGCCTGACGCGCCAGGACGTTAACGGCGGCTCCACCCTGCAGGAAATTCATCACCATTTGTTTTGTGACTTCGGAAGGAAAGGCGCTTATACCTTCCGCAGCAATTCCGTGATCGGCAGCCATCACAATGACCGCTTTGCGGGAAACGGAGGGACAGGGATCGGCTTTCATTCCGGCCAGCCGGATGGAAATTTCTTCAAGCCTACCGAGGCTCCCGGGCGGTTTAGTCAACTGGTTTTGCCGTATTCGGGCCCGGTGTGCCGCATCCAGATCAACAGGGGGGATGTTCGGATAATTCATGATGTTTTCCTTTGTATCATCTCGACGGGCTGTTGCCCAAATATCCTTTTCGCTTGCCTAAAACCGTTTTGAATAAATCTAAGGCTTGCGAAAGGTAATGACAAAACTCGCCTGCGGCTCAAACAGTTGTCATTACTGATCTTTCGCTACGCCTTGATTCATGAGACAAAGCGCTTTCAATGGCCGCTCAAAGGGATATCGTTTGGGCAACAGGTCGCCGAGATATTGATATCCGGATGAAAAAAGATTGCCATAATCTCAACGGCGTCAAAAAGGCGTGGGGATGCCCTGTTAATCAAATCCGCATCGATTGGGTAAATTCTACGGTTTTTCACCGCCGGCACTTCCGGAAAATTCTTCCAGAATCTTTTCACCGCTTCAAGTTTGTTATCATTGATCATTGGCGCAAAAACAATGATGTCAGGCGATGCGCCGATAATCCCTTCCGCGCTGTATCGGGGGTAGTTGGCCAGGTCAGCACCCGCAACATTCACACCCCCGGCACGCTTAATGACTTCATTGATCAATGTGCCTCTGCCGGCTGTAACCATGGGCTCCAGACCAATCTGAAAAAAAACACGAGGTTTATCTCTATGCCGGGTCTGGGCTGTAACACAATCCAGCCTCTTTTGAAGTGTTCCCACAAGCCTCCTGGCATTTTTTTCCTGGCGGGTGATTTCACCAATCCGCAGAATGCTTCTCAAAACCCCGCGCGTGTCGGAAGGATTGGTTACGTAAACGGGCAGCCCGAGCCTCTCCAACTGCACAACGGTCTCCCTGCGGTTACCGTCAGCAGTGGCCAGAATTAAATCCGGCTTCAAAGAGACAATCTTTTCTATGGACGGATTTGTAAATCCGCCGATCCGAGGTTTTAAGCGAGCCGCAGCCGGCCAGTCACAAAAAGTGGTTACCCCGACGATCCTGTTTTCAAGACCAAGCGCGTAAAGGGTTTCCGTAATTCCGGGCGCAAGGGAAACGATTCGCCGCGGAACAGAATGGATCCGGACAAGACGGTTTGTCTCATCTTTGAATTCATCGGCGCAAGATATCTCTGCGCAAGTAACCATCAGCAAAACAGTTAAAAAAAATATTATTACCTTGGCAACAATGGTTGTCATTCCCGCGTAGGCGGGAATCCAGGAATATACTGGATGCCGGATCAAGTCCGGCATGACATCCTTTGACATATTTATTTGCCGGAGTAAAAATGTCCTCCGAGAGTTTGTTAATTGTTTACCCATAATTTTTTACTCATTTCAACATCAGCCGTAAAACAGCTTTTCGAAACGGTCGTTTAAAATTCATAAGTCACGCTTCCGAAAACAGACCTTCCCCTTCCCGGATAACCGCACATCGTATTTTTGAAAGTGGTCTGATCGGTAAAAGACTGCAGACGGGTATCGTATTGCATGTCAAACAGGTTATAGCCTGCAATGGACAAAACCCAATGTTTGAAAAGGCGCTGTTCAATCTTTAAATCCGCTGTCCAATAGTCCCCGATGGTATAGTTTATGGTTTGCGTATCCGGATAAGTGGTGGTCTCTGTATTATAAACGATCTGGTGGCCTACATACCGCAAAGTGGCCGTCGCAGTCGTTCCGAAATGACTCTGGTAGGTCAGGTTTCCCTTGAACTGATTCTGCGGCGTCATGGTCGCACGCCGTTTGACCATGAAATACTGAAAATCCGGGGGAATGTCCGGCGGCCATCCGTAATCCTGCCGGATGTAGTCACGGTTTTCCTCTTCAGCGTTCGTGTATGTATAACTCAGCCCCAGTGAAAGTCCATAGAAGGGCCCCACCTTGAGCCCTGCCTCGATGCCATCGGCCCTGTAGCCGGCCAGGTTGATGGGGCTCCATACCCCCTGCGAATCCGGCTCCCACTGGATTTTATCATCCACATTCCAGTGAAAATAAGATACCGTCATGAATAGTTTATCCTTAAACAATGACTGCTCGACAGTAACATCGGTATGCCAGCCGTTCTCGGGCTTGAGGTTGGGGTTTCCCCTGGTGTATGGATCAGCCGGCCAATACAGATCATTGAGCGTGGGCGCCAGGAAGTGTTTCCCGTGGCTGATCTTCAAAGCTGTTGTTTCAAAGGGATTGATGACCACACTTACGCGGGGCAGGTTCTCCGAACCAAAGGCAGAGTGTATTTCATGACGGAAACCCGCAAAGACTTTCCCGTATTTAAAAGGTCTGTACTGAGCTTCCATAAAATATCCCTGAGAGAACACATGGGCATCAATCGTTGAATCGGAGCCATCGCTTAAGCCAGACGCCGTCAGACCGTAATTCTGATTCTTCCAGTTGAAATCCTTGTACTCGAAACCCAGCAACAATTGGGCCCCCTCAAAAGGGTAAATGTCCAGATGCCCGTCCGTTCCCAGCACCCGGTTCTTTACCCAGTTTTCCGCTCCCGTACCGTCAAATGCATAGCGGGCATAATTGTAATTCTCCAGGGCCGTGTAATAACCTTTCCAATCGTAGCCAAACCATTTGATGGGTTTGCCCTTGACGTTCAGGACGATGTGCCCGTCTTTATCCGTGCTGTGGTCCAGCAAAGCTGACGACTCGCTGTTGTAAAACTTTTCAACACCAACATAATAATCCTGTGCACCCACAGGCGGTTTGACACCCGGCACACCGTAGGATCGGTCTATATAATCTCCGTAAAGGCTGACATGGATTTTTTCCTTTTTGTCAAACAACAGTTTCAGGGACACGTCGTTTTGGTGAAGCCAGCTGTTGTCCCGGAAACCGTCTGTCTCGGTTCTGCCGGCAGTCAGGAAATATCCGAAATCACCGATGACAAACATCCCGTTTTCCGCCGCCAGACGATAGGTGTTCTGGGTGCCGTAACCGGCGCTGACCTTCAGATCCATTTTGTCCCTGGTCGGCTCCCTGGTAATGATGCTGACGGTTCCGGCCATAGCCCCCGATCCATAGAGAAGCGAACCGGAACCTTTTACGGTCTCGATCCGTTCGATGTTATCGACAGGTATCTTTCCTACATCTGCAACGCCCAATGAAGGTGCATTGTAATTGACGCCATTGACCAGTACCTGGGTCGCGTTGCCCCGCATGCCGCGAATATGAATTTCCTGTGTCGATCCGGCGTAGTTGCCATAGGTCTGCCAATCGATCCCCTGTTCACCTGCCAGGAGCTCCCCGACCGTTTTCGATCCGGAGACCTGAATATCTCTTCTGTCCTTGATCACAACGGCATTGGGAATGTCTTTTCGTATCGAAGGAAGCTTCGTGGCAGAGACAACCACCTCTTCCATACGGACAGGCTGATTGGATGAGTCACCTTTCTGTGCTTCTTCCTTTGGCATGACATCTTGGTTTGAGTCACCATTCTGCAGTTTTTCGGCAGCTGACGCGTCTTTTGGAGAATCACTCTGAGCTGCCGCAAGAGCAAAATGGACGGAACCAATGATGAAAAGGATTAAAAAAAGAATTACAGCTGATTTTGAAAAATGCTTCATGGACTTTCTCCTTTCCCCCTCGGGAACAAAGTTTATGGTGACTGTCCATAAAGTCTCCTGGCTTGCGGCGACCTACTTTCCACGCCTTCCCGACGCCATGCGTCAGTGGCATTTTGTGGATTTCGTTCCGCGTACAGTTGCGGGGCAGCGCCGGATTTAAACCGGCTTCCTTTTTTTGAACAGCCTGTTCAGGTTAGCAATGTCACACGGGTCGAACCGTCATGCGGATTGAGGTCAATCCCGACGTCGACATCGTAAACCTCTTTCATATTTCGCGCGGTTAAAACATCCGCGGGAGTTCCTATAGCATATTTTTCCCCTTTGTAAAGCAAAAGAAGCTTATCGGCGTTTTGCGATGCGAGATTGACATCGTGTGTGACAAAAATCACTGTCAGATGACTGTCCCGGTTCAATTGCCTCAAAAGGGAAAGAAACTGCGCCTGATGTTTCAAATCGAGAAAAACCGTACTTTCATCCAGAAGCAGAATCTTCGGCTCCTGCGCCAGAGCGCGGGCGATCAGCACACGCTGCCGTTCACCCGCGGAAAGTTCATTGAAGCGGCGCCGGGCAAAGGAGAGACAATCGGTTTGGGCCATGGCCTCACGGGCGATTCTGTAGTCCGCCCTGGTTTCAAACGCAAGCGAACCCCGGTAGGGGAAACGGCCCATCATGACAATTTCTTCTGCAAAAAACGGGAAAATGGCGGGTGATTCCTGGGGAACAATGGCCACGGTTCGGGCAATCTCGCGGCGCGTCCATTGCCTGGTGTCTTTACCTTCGATGAGCACCCTGCCGGAAAACGGAAACAGCGTGGCGTTGATTAATTTAAGCAGCGTGGTTTTCCCCGACCCGTTGGGTCCGATAACCGCCACGATTTCAGCCCGGTCCAGGCCAAACGAAATATCTTCCAGCACCGGTTTGTCCGTGTAGCGGAAGGATAGGTTCTGCGTGCAGAGAATTGACATTATCCGCGCCCCTTTCTTCTCATGAGAAAAATAAAGTAGGGAGCGCCGCAGAGGGCGGTGATCACCCCGACGGGCAATTCCGCGGGCGAAAGAACGGTTCTGGCCAGCGTATCGGCCACCACCAGAAAGGAAGCGCCGAAGAGCGCCGCAGAGGGGAGCAGCAGCCGGTGATCGGAGCCGAACACCAGACGCATCATATGCGGCACCATGATGCCGATAAAACCGATAATACCGGCAAATGAAACTGCCACTGCTGTGATTAATGAAGTGACTAATAACAAAAGATATTTTGTTGCAAGGACATTCACCCCAAGCTGCAGGGCAGTCTCTTCTCCCTGGACAATCAAATTCAATTTGCGGGCCTGAGCGTAAAGCAGGACGAAACATGCCGCGCAGCATAAGGCAGCCCCGAAAATCTCCTTCAGTGACGCGCGGGAAAGATCACCCATGAGCCAGAAGCTGATGCTGTGCAACTCCATGCTGTTGACGATGGAAAGGGCAAAGAGAATCGCTGCGGAGAAAAAGGCGTTTACCACCACACCGGCCAGCAAAAGTGAATTGTCCAGGAGCACACCCCTGGAACCGCCGGCCACAACAAAAACCAGAAAAACGGTCGCCAGCGCTCCGCAGAAAGCCAGAAAAGGCACACCCAGATAAAAGGAAGATGCACCGACGACGATGCCGACGATCGCGCCAAGCGCCGAACCGCCGGAAATACCCAGAACGTATGGATCAGCCAGCGGATTGCGCAGGAGCGCCTGAAAAACAACCCCGCCCAGAGACAACGACGCACCCACGATTCCGGCAAATAAAATACGCGGCAGCCGCACGGAAAATAAAATCAATTCTTCTTCGGATGTTCCTGACACATTGCCGAAAATCGTCCCGAAAACCGCCCTGGCTACATCGGCAGGTGCGATGTGGATTGCGCCCAGGCAAAGCGCAGCAAAGCATAGCATTAAAAAAAGAAGAAAAAGAAGTGCGCTGATTTTCAACACGCGCAATAAGGTTACACGACGATAAATGATGTTTTCCCCTCCTTATTTGCCAGGAATGATTAAGCAGTCGATACGCTTTGTGGCATTTTTTATCAAGAGAATTTTCTGACAACGGAACGCTTGTCCGCAACAGTCTGGATTTCTGAACGGGCAGACAGGTGCTCGTTTATTCCCGTCTTTTCCCGACCGGGGCCAGATAAATGGTAAATTCTTCATCACCGTCCACGCCCAGAAGTTCATCACACGCCTCCTGATCGTAAGCGGCAACGGCACATACACCCGCACCGATGGCCTGTCCGGCCAGATAAAGATTCTGACAGACGTGACCGGCGTCGATGGCAATGACTTTGTGCGCCGCCAAATCGTAGCGCCACTCCATCCTTGCCGGAATCGCCGTCCAGAAAAATGTCACAGCAGCGGCTGCGATAAAGCCCTGTCCGAAACAGGCCATGGCCGCTTTACGACCGATCTCAGGGTCGAGTCGAAGCCTCGCGAGCTGACCGTCAAAGGGCAGATAACGGTAAAGGCCGGATTCCAGTGTGTTCACACGATTAACAACCAGATAGGTTTCCAGGGCGTGACGCGCGCCTGCAGACGGAACCGTCCGAAGCGCCGATTCGGCGGACAGGATTTCCCGAATGCCCTGGGTACCCCAAAGCAGCGCGGAAACCTCCTCCAGAGTCAACGGAGTGGGCGTATACTGACGAACACTCTCACGCAAAGCTATTGCTGCGCTCACCGGCATTTTCGCCAGGCTGGTCAGAGCCCTGGCACCGTCGGGCAAGTCAATTCGGTCTATTCCAGGCGGACATTTTTTTTGCGGCGGCGGCGCGGGAAGCCCCCTGCTCTGGGCAGTCTCAGAAAAGTCAATCCGCTGACGGATGGTATCTTTTAAAAAGAACCTGTTCATCCTGTATTTATTCGAGGACATGCGGCCCCCTTCCCCTCCGGTTGCCCGCGTCATGAACCTTTTTTATCGATTCTGACAAAGTCGGTCATTTCCCTCCACAGGTTTTCACCTGCGAAAAACGGCCAGTCATTATGGCCCGCCCCCTTAATCACCCACATGCGCTTTTTCCCTTCCGGCAGCTTCTCGTATAAATGATGAGCATGTTTAATGGGAAGGATTTCATCATACTCGGCGCCGACCACAGATATCTTGTTCTGAAAAGATTGAAGATTGGAAATGCTGTCATATTTATCCGTTAAAACCAGCTTCACCGGCAGAAATGGGAACAGGGATTTGGCAACGGACGCCAGCGTGTCCCAGGGTGTGATGAGAATGATGCCGGCAACGGGAACTTTTGTATGCCGGGCAACCGCGGCCGCGACCCCGCAGCCCAGCGATTCTCCCAACAGATAAAGCGGGTCCCCGTACTGCTCATAGGCGATGCGAACAGTTTCCAGACCATCGGCAACAAAGGACTTTTCTCCCACCTCCCCCGGTCGTCCTCCGTATTTTGGATATTCAGCCAGGATGACCCGGAAACCAAGTTCCGACAGAGGCTCGATGTAGAATCCCCTGTCAAAGGCCGTACCGCCGTTGCCGTGAAAGAGAACAATCGTGCCTCCGGGAGCCTGCTGATTGCCGGCGGAAACCAATCCCCGGTAATCCGAACCCTCTGTCTGCCACAGCTCCATATTTTCAGCAGCCAGCATTTGGGGAGAAGGCCGATCATCATTGGGAAAATAAAGAAATCTGTTCTGCATGTCACAACCTCCGGAAAATATTGCCAGTATAAGAAAAAACCATATTTTTCTCATAAAAGCATGTGGAATCCTTCCATGAATTCAATCACTTTTGTAGAAGGGTAGCATATCCTATTATTTTGTAAAGCATAATAGTACAATAAATATAAGCAAATAGATAACTGACAAGCCCGGCTTTTCCGGACTGATCTCATCATTTTTATAGCATAAAATTGATGTTTCGGTTAAGTACCTTCCCATGAATACGAACTGGCTGCTGGTAAATACGCCCGAAGCCGCAAAACGCGCCGCTGAACATTTGCGTCAGGCTTCCATTCTAGGCATTGATACAGAATACGATTCCTTCAGATATTTCAGGGAAAAACTCTGCTTAATTCAAATCTACGCAAAGCCCACCACCTATGTCATTGATGCAATGGCCCAACTGGATTTGTCCTTTTTAGCGAGACCTTTAAAAAGTAAATCCGTTGTAAAAATCCTTCACGCCGCAGACAATGACATCCGCCTGCTGAAAAGAGACTATGGATTTGAATTTAAAAATATTTTTGATACCCACCGGGCCGCCATGCTGCTGGGATTCCATCAACTCTCTCTGGAAAAGATGATCAAGGAATTCCTCGACGTGGAACTTAAGAAAAGCAAGAAGATGCAGCGTTCACGATGGGACCAGCGACCGTTGACCGACGAACAGCTTGCGTATGCCGTACAGGACGTGACCCTCTTGCCTGCGCTATATGAAAAGCAGCGTATCAGCCTGCGCGAAAAAGGTCTGGAAAAAGCGGCGGACGAGGCCTTTGCGAAAATCGCCGCCGCCAGCTGGCAGGAAAGAAGTTTTGACCGCCGCGGGTATTCAAAAATAAAAGGGTATTACTCGCTTGCCCGTGAGCAGAAGGAAATGATCAAAAAACTGTATGCGTGGCGTTTTGAGCAGGCCAAAGAAGCCAACTGCGCGGTATTTATGTTTCTACCCGATGAGAAACTCGCAGAAATGGTTTTAAACAAGGACCATCTCCAGGAAATCCTGTCCCCCGAAAAATACCGTCGCTACGGTGGTGATCTCGAACGAATCCTGGAGGGAAGCGCCCTTTGAATGTCATTTTGTGGTCAAATGAACTTAAAAAGAAAAAAGGGTTAACCCTTTAACGAGCTAACCCTTTAATCTAATTAATGGTGCCGAAGACTGGATTTGAACCAGCACGGATTTTGTCCACTACCCCCTCAAGATAGCGTGTCTACCAATTCCACCACTTCGGCAGTAAATTGAAACCCTATACATTCACCGTATTTGTGCTGATCGTCAAATCGGTTTTGCAAATTGTCCGGATAAGAAAGAACAAATCTTATTTCGCCGCAGGTGCGGGTACAGGTGCCGCGGCAGGTGCTTGCGTCGCCGCCCCGGGAGCAGGCACAGTTGCTGCCGGCGCCGCGGGCGATGTCGTGGGTTTTGGCGCAACCGGAGCCGCCTGTCTTGCCGCGGGAACTGAGGCTTTATCCATCAAACCCGACGGTTTTCTTGACGCCGTGTAGGTCAGTGTGATGGAGGTGAGCATGAAAATGATCGCCACCGCCGCCGTCAATTTTCCCAGAAAAGTGCCGGCACCGCTTGAACCGAAAACAGTCTGGCTTGAACCTCCGAAGGCAGCGCCCATGTTCGCGCCTTTTCCTGCCTGAAGCAGGACAATCAAAATCAGGGTGATACAAACAACAATGTGCAATATAGTTAAAAATACCGTCATCTTTTAATCCTTTAAATCACATAATTTCAGAAATTCATTATTATCTTTTTGGTACATATCACCGGCAGTCATTTTATTCAACGCTTCTTTTACCTTCACGCCGGATACAAATTCATGAATAATGCCAAATACATCTTCATGAATCCATCCAACCGTTTTCCTGCCGGTCATCCAAAAAACCGCGGCATCATAGCCAAAGGATGAATAATCGTCAACTATTTTCTTTCCTTTCATGTTTTTAGGATTACCGGCTCACCGTCACCCCCGTACGATCACAGTACTTGCTGATCGGGCAGGTGTTGCAGAAAGGTGAAACAGGTTTGCAGGTTTTACGGCCAAAGAAAACCAGCAGGGTATTATAAATGATCCAGTACCTGCGGGGAAGTTTATCACGCAGGGCCATTTCCGTTTCATCCGGGCTTTTCGTTGTAACATAACCCAGACGGTTGGATATGCGGTGCACATGCGTGTCCACACAGATACCGTCTTTACCATAAGCCAGTGTAATGACCAGATTGGCTGTCTTGCGGCCGATGCCTTTGATGCTTAGTAATTCATCCAGATCATCCGGCACTCGGGAGTTAAACCGGTCAATCAGTTCCCGGCAGACATGGTGAATGGTTTTTGCCTTGTTTCTGTAAAAACCAACCGGATAGATAGCCCTGGCGATTTTGTCCCGGGGGACCCTGAGCATTTCCTCAGGTGTGGATGCCAGCGCAAGAAGCCTGTCTGTCGCTTCGGCTGTCACTTCATCTTTTGTTCTTAAGCTCAGCAGTGTGGAAATCAAAATAACAAAGGGATCGCGTTCACTTTCCGCCAGGTGCGACACAATGGGCATTTCTCCCACATGAAGCTCTTTCTTCAGGATTTTTATAATCGGATGTATATGCGATTTATCCATTATGTTACTCGATTTTATGCATGTCTTTGCTTTTTAATGCTGATTTCTAATATGCACCCGAATGAAAAGCAAGCATTTATCCGAAAACCCGTTTTTGCCACTGTACAACATGGATCTTCAAAATCGCTGACAAATGAATATGTTAAACAGGATTGTTTTTACTTGACAGCGCCACCTTATTTTTATAATTTCACACAGCAACTTTGCGCGCATTTGATGGAATTTGGCACTTCAGGGAAGCGTTTCCTTTACAAATCCCCGATATTCAAGCAAATCAATCCATCCGGCAAGTCGCCTTGTGTAATTCAATTATACAGGGGAATTGTGTTAACTACATGCAGAAAACAAAGAAATACCAGATCAATCCCCAAGATGAAAATGGATCCCGGAAAAAAAGGCAGGGTCAGGTCATTGTGATTGAAGACCGCTGCAAGGGCTGCGGTTTTTGCATTGCCAACTGCCCCCGCCAGGTTCTGCGGGTCTCTTCCGTTTTTAACAAAAAAGGCTATCACCCCCCCGAAGTCAATGATGCCTCAAGGTGCGTGAATTGTCATTTCTGTGAAATTCTCTGCCCTGAGTTTGCCATTTATACGATTGAATACGATGACTATAATGAATAAAGTCTGAAGGAGACAGGTTTTGGTTGCAAAAGAAGTCCTGACGGGAACACACTTCATGAATGGCGATGAGGCCTGCTGCGAAGGAGCCCTTTCGGCCGGATGTCGCTTTTTTGCCGGATACCCGATAACGCCGGCAACGGAAATTGCCGAATCCATGTCACGGCGTCTGCCTCAACTGGGAGGAATTTTCATTCAGATGGAAGATGAAATCGCTTCCATGGCGGCAATTCTAGGCGCCAGCTGGGGCGGTGTGAAATCCATGACCAGCACTTCGGGACCGGGCTTCTCTCTCATGATGGAAAACATCGGGCTGGGAATCTGCACGGAAACCCCCTGTGTGGTCTGCAATGTCCAGCGGGCCGGCCCCAGCACCGGACTGCCCACATCTGTTGGGCAGGGAGATGTGATGCAGGCGCGCTGGGGATCGCATGGTCATTATGAAATTATCGTCCTTGCTCCGGCAAGCCCGCAGCAAATGTTCGACATGACCATCCGCGCATTCAATCTCAGCGAATATTACCGTCTTCCCGTGCTGATTCTTGCGGATGAAGTTGTCGGGCACATGAATGAGCGTGTGATTATTCCGCGCGAAGATGAAATTGAAATCATCAACCGGCGGAAGCCTTCCGTCGCCCGTGAAGATTATCTCCCCTATGAAGCCGATACGGACGGCATCGCGCCGATGGCCAACTGCGGCGACGGTTACCGGATTCATGTAACCGGTCTGACTCATGATGACCGGGGCTATCCGGCAATGAACGCGGCAGCACAGGAACAAATGATTGCCCGGCTTGTCGATAAGATCCGCAACAATCGCGAAAAAATTATCAGCACAAAAAATTTGTATCTGGATGACGCTGAGATTGTCGTGGTGTCGTATGGCATCAGCGCCCGTTCTGCCATGCAGGCCGTCCGAAACGCGAGGGATGAAGGCATCAAGGCGGGGCTGATCGTTCTGGAAACCATCTGGCCGTTTCCTGAAGAACTCATCCGCAGTGTCGCACCCGGAGCAAAGGCCATGATCATGGCGGAAATCAACGGCGGTCAATTGGTCCTGGAACTTGAACGCTGCGCCTGCGGTGCCTGTCCGGTAAGCCTGGTCTCCAATTTCGGCGGTGCAATCATTCACCCCAATTTGATTCTCAATGCCATCTCGAAGGCGGCAAAAGGTTCAATATGACAACATCAAAAGCTGTGAAAAATGTTCCACCTCACCCGATGGATTCCCTTCTTAGGACAGAAAGAATCCCGCATATCTGGTGTCCGGGCTGCGGTATAGGTACCGTGTTCAGCGCCGTGATATCAGCAATTAAGAACACCGGCTGGGATCCCAATTCCATTGCCATGGTCTCCGGCATCGGCTGTACTGGACGCATGGCAGGTTATATCCGGCTGGATTCTTTTCACACCACACATGGACGGGCCATTCCCTTTGCCACCGGTCTGAAGCTGGCCCGACCGCAAACAAAAGTCGTGGTTGTTTCCGGAGACGGCGATCTCTTCGCCATCGGCGGCAATCATTTTATCCATGCGGCCCGCCGGAACATGGATATGACCGTGATCTGCGTCAACAACCTGAATTACGGAATGACAGGCGGTCAGCAGGCCCCGAGTACACCACTGGGCGCGAAAACGACGACCTCCGTAAACGGCGCACCGGAAGAGCCTTTCAATTTCAGTTACCTGGCATCCGCCTGCGGCGCTACCTATGTGGCTAGATGGACAGCCATGCAGGTGAGATCGCTGCGCAGTTCCATCAGCGAAGCACTGGAAAAGCGGGGCTTCAGCTTTGTCGAAGTCATCACGCCCTGCCCGTCCTCCTTCGGGCGGCGCAACCGCATGGGAAGCGCGCTGGAAATGCTCAAGTTCTACCAGGGCCGTTCTGTCATCCGGGGCGACATTGACCCCAAAGACGCTTCGATGGATATTGACAAGGAGATTGTCGTGGGGAAATTTGTTGACATTGAACGCCCCACATTTCTTGACCATTATGAAAAATTCAATCATCCGCAGATGCCTCAGTGGCGTTCTCTGCACGCTGATTCTCAGAAAGCGCGGTGATCGCCATGACAGATAAACGGGAAAGACATATTTTAATTACCGGTTTCGGCGGCCAGGGGATTGTGATGGCAGGCGATATCCTGGGCAAAGCGGCAACGCTCTATGATCACAAGCATGCCACCATGACGCAGAATTACGGTCCGGAATCGCGGGGAGGCGCCTGTTCCAGCCAGGTGATCATCAGCAGCGAAGAAATTCTTTTCCCCTGCGTGGAAGAACCGGAAATCCTGATCTGCATGAGCCAGGAAGCCTACATGAAAAATGTCAAATCCCTGCGTCCCGAAGGCACCTTGATCTGGGATACAGACCTGGTTCACACCCGCAAAGCAGATATGCATCACAAAACCTTCCATATCCCGGCTACGCGATTCGCCGAGCAACTCGGCACCAAGATGATGGCAAACATTGTCATGCTGGGATTCCTTTCTGCGGTGGAACATCTCGTGCATGCCGAGGCACTTAAAAAAGCCGTGCTCGATTCTGTCCCCGTTGCAACAAAAGAGAATAACATCCATGCCTTCAATACCGGCAGGGAGTACGGCACTTCCATCATCAAGGGACTGGTAAAGCCCGAACCGGGGAAGCATCAGGATTAAAAAAAGGCTGTTAGGCTGTTAGGCTGTTAGGCTGTTAGGCTGTAGACTGTTAGACTGTAGGAAAAGATAAGACAGAAGGCCCAACCGAGACGTTGTCTTGGTTGGGCCTTTTCCATTTATCCTAATAGCCTAAAAGCCTATAGTCTATTAGGCTTTCTTTTAGTTGTACCCTTCCTCGTACGCCAGCATGTCGAGGTGGAGGGTGGCGATATCTTCAATATCAAGATTCACGTCCTCGGATGACTTGGGAAGTTCAATAATCTTGATGTAGCGGCGGCACTTGTTGCAGACATCAACACGATGGCTTTCTTCTCCTTCCACTGCAAAATAAGCCAGGGAATGCTGTTCTTCATTGCCGCAGAAGGGGCATTTGATTCGGCGGAAGTGCCATTTATAACCGCACTGATGACAGAATAGATAACGTCTGCCGTCTTCACTTTCACGGATTTCCCCGATTTTCGGCTCCTTGCCGCAAATCGGACAGTAGCCCTCCAGCCAGCCGCATTTCTCAACCGCTGCACCATATTTTTCCGCAATCACTTCCAGTTCGGGGCGAAGGCTTTCTTCGAAAAACAGATCGATCAAATCAAACTGATCATCGTTTTCATCCGCCGCTGCGAGGTCCCGGGTGGATGTTTCTTCCTCTGAAGGACTGAACGACTCACGGATAATATTTTCCCAGTTAAAATTTTTATTTTTGATTACATCCAGAAACTTTTGCGCTTCTGACGGGATTCTTTTCTCCGCAATGGAAATGAGCGAGTAAAAATATTCCTTCGGACGGGTCAGATCGTACTTTTGCCCCGCAAGATCAATCAGGGGCAGTCCACCCTTCATTTTCCCGTCGATCAACTTTTCTTCGACTGAAAAGATCGGGTTTGTCATGTTCTTGCGATAATTTTCGCGAAGAATAAGAATATCCGCCAGGATGTCCAGAAGATCGGTGTAATGAGGATTGGTTGCCTTGTAATCCTCGATAGTTTTTAAAGTATTTCGCAATTTTGCAGCCATGAAACGTTGTCCTCCGTATTCTTCGTTTGCCAGCCTTATCATTCCCGGACGGCATTGTAAGTTAAGATAATAACGGCAGCATCAGGAAGCAAGCTGATTTGTACCTTATCTGCTTTCCTCTGCATCTTCAAGAAATATTTATTATACGTTATGTTACTGAAATATCAGAAGAAAACAAAGGTAATCAGAACAAACAAGGTAATCAGTATCGGGATGGAATATTTAAACATATAGCCAAAGAAGCTTGGCATTTTAACCCCCGCCTCTTCCGCGATCGATTTCACCATGAAATTCGGTGCGTTGCCGATGTAGGTATTGGCGCCCATAAAAACCGCTCCCGCCGAAATCGCGGCCAGATAAGGTATTTTCTCTACAATGAGCGCGGAAACTGCCTGTGCTTCAGGAATTCCGGGATAAAATTTACCCAGCACACTGTTGAAAAAGGTCAGATAAGTCGGGGCGTTGTCCAGGAAGCTGGACAACGAACCCACCGCCCAGAAATACTGGGCCGGCGTGCTGATGGATTTGATCAGCCAGGCCAGTGCTCCTTGTTCTCCCGCTTTCAGTATCGCCAGGGCCGGAATGATCGTGATAAAAATGCCGGCAAAGAGATAAGCCACTTCCATGATTGGCGCCCAGCTGAATTCGTTGCCTTTACGAAGATCCGTTTTTGTAAAAACCAGGGACAAGACACCCATCAGGATCAGTACAACGTCTTTAATCAAATTCTCCGCAGCCTGGTGGATTCCGAAGAGATTGACATCACCCAGTTTAACTGTTCCGCTGAACAAAACAGCAGCAATGATGCCTGCAAGAAAAATAAAGTTGTAAGATCCCTCAATGCTTAAGGGTTCCGGTTCGGTATCAGGAGCGTCGGGTTTGCTTTCTTTTTTATAGAAGTACGAATCCATGATGAAATAAGAAACCAGAAGAACGACACTGGCAAACGCCATCTCCGGCAGAATATGCATCGTCCAGAAAAAAGGAACACCGTGCAAAAATCCCAAAAACAGAGGCGGATCGCCCAGCGGGGTCAACGCACCGCCGATATTGCTGACCAAAAAAATAAAAAAAACAATGGTGTGGACCTTGTGCACCCGCCATGCGTTTGATCGCAAGATCGGCCGGATCATCAGCATGGAAGCGCCGGTTGTGCCAATGACAGATGCCAGAAGCGTTCCGATCAGCAGAATGACCGTGTTGACTGCAGGCGTGCCCTTTAAAGACCCCTTCACGTAAATTCCACCCGAAACCGTGAATAAGGCCCAGAGCAGCAGGATAAAAGGGATGTAATCAATAATAATAATGTGGGCAATCTCATGTACCGCGATTTCCCGGAAAAAATACAAAAACGGCACGGCAAAAGATACCGCCCAGAAAGCGGAAACTTTCGGAAAATGATAATGCCAGAAATGAGGAACGAACAGGGGCATCAGCGCAATGGAAAGAAGAATACCCGCAAAGGGCAAGATTGACCAAATAGGCAACATCGTACCAATATTTCCCGCAGCCTCCGCGGCCAGGCAGGAAAAAGGAAACAGAAGAAGCAGCAAGGAAAGCCCTGTCAGAAGTAAGCCAGCCTTTTTCATACAATTCTGTTTAACTCCTGCTCCCGTCCTTCACTCTGCAAGTGAACGGTTCTTGTCGGATAGGCAAATTCAATCCCTTCTTTCCGGAAGCGGCGGAAAATCTCCAGATTAACCGTCTGCTGAACATCCATGTAAATTTTATAGTCCGGTCCCTTTACGTGATACACAACTTCATATTTCAACGCGGAGTCGCCATATTCCTTGAAATGGACCCGTTCAAAACGAACACCTTCCCGGCCTTCAATAACCTCTTTCACGATATCGTTGATGAGTGTAAGTTTTTCTTCCGGGGTCTGATAAACAACGCCGAAGCCAAACACAATCCGCCTCTCCTGCATTCTCTTATAATTATGAATCCGGCTTTTCAAGAGATCATTGTTTGAGAAAATAAGCTCCTCACCATTCAGGCTGCGGATCCGGGTGGTCTTCAGACCGATATGCTCGACCGTTCCTGAGAGCGCATCCACAACAATAAAATCTCCGATCACAAAAGGCTTGTCCAGCACAATGGATAAAGAAGCCAGAAGGTCCCCCAGAATATTCTGAACAGCCAGAGCCACGGCAATTCCGCCAATGCCCAGACCCGCAACCAGGCCGGTGATATTGACGCCCAGATTATCCAGAATCAGCAGGAAAACAATGACCCACAAAATCAATTTCGCCACAAATCCGAGAAAGGTGATCGTTGTGGCGCTTGAGGTATCCTGATCCATTTTTTTCTGAGCAGCCCTGCCCAACACAAAGGAAATTCCGGCACCGGCCCACAGACCACCCTGTAAAATCAGAATCAGCACCATCGCTTTCTGCAATAACGCGGATACGGGAGGTTTGAGGATAATCGCAGAAGAGGCAATATAGGCGGAACCCGCAAGCAGAATCAGAAATTTTGTCTGCCCCAGCATATGGACAACCAGATCGTCAACCTGGTTGTCCGTCGTGGCCGCCAGTTTGCCGAGTTTATAGATGGAAAATTTTTGAATAACTTTCAAAGCCGTCAATACAGCAACCAGGATACCGGCGGCAATCAACCAGTTCTGAAGGGTATTGCCTAAATAAACTTCTTCCAAAAAACCCATAATATCTTCCTTAACGCCCTATCAAACAATAAACTGATGATTTGTGAAAGTTTCCGGGCCGCCTTTCGGCGATGATGATCTACTTTTCCGGAATGACTAAGACGGGCAGCTGCGCCGTATCAATGATGTTTACATCATCGCTGTCAAAAAGCGTTGAATAAAGCTTGCCGCGGTGCTTATGTCCAACCATGATCAGGTCGATCTGATGCTCCTGCGCATACCGGACGATTTCTTCCGCCGTGTTTCCCTTGGATACGGCATAGACAACATCCAGATTTTCCAGCAGGGACTCGGACACGGTCTCCCTGACCCTCAGGGCCACGGCGTCTTCCCTGTCTGTCGGGTGGCGATAACCGGCCTGCGGATCATTGACATAGACAATGTGAATCCGGCTGTTAAAAAGCCTGGCAAATTCCAGGGCATAAATGATGGATGTAATGTTTTCATCGTTGAGATTGATCGCGTATAAAATATTTTTGTACGTGTTCATATAGAAACCCTTCCGGTTGATGGATTGGAATTATATATTATCATCCATTGATGTCAACCTTTTCCGGCAAATATCCATTTTCTACGTTTCAGCACAAAATCTGAAATCAGAGCCCACAATTCCGAGAAACCATCCTGTGTAAAAATCATTTCTAATAAATTTATATTGACAAAAATCTCAACAACATTTAGATAAACGCATCTTCAAATATTTACTTAAAAAATTAAATAATATTTTTTACTGACCACCGCGCTGTGTGTGGAGTTTTGTTCCGTTGGCAGCAGGGATAACCGCAATTCATATTCAGTAAAGGATCTGCAGCGCATAAACAAATGGCAAAACCCCTCTTGCATGATCACGCACCTTGCAGGGATTGTTCCCTGAACAATCCGCAATCTATTTTGGCGCGTTCGTGGAACGCGCCCTACAAATCTGCTTGGTCCCTGCGACGCCTTGTCTTTGAGTCTTTTGGGACAGCCTGCAAAACAGGTGAAGCGATATAGAATAAGTAAGGAGGACATGATGCGTAAATTGTCACCACTGTTGATCGCGGTGATGATCAGCCTGATCCTTTGCGGATTTTCAGATGCTGCGGAAAGAAGATCCCTTCTTAAGCCAACAGGAACAACGAAAGGAGCAAAACAGGGAATGAAGACCTACTACACGGGCAGATTTGCCATCGACCTGCCGGCAGCGTTTCAACTGGAGATCCAGAGCCAAAAGATTCGATATGCAGAAGTGTTCGATTTCAAGTGGAAGGAAAGAGACCGCGCCAAAGAAAGAGAATCTCTCTGGGAACAAAAGCTGGCTAAAATAAAAAAACTGCAACTGCCTAAAGGCAGAAAGCAAATCATCATTGAAGAAAAACACCTGAAAGGCATCGGCAATTGGGCAAAGGCAGTTGAATATTATGGGGATCAATATGCACCAAATTGTGTGTATTGGAAAATATTAGTTGATTACGGAAATGTGGGGATATTCCTCACTCTTGATGGTGAAGATAATAATCTAAGTATACGTAATTTCACCAATATTCTCACCCATTACCAATACGGTTTAGACAATTTGACAAAGGATTCCTTTTGTCTGAACCACGGAAGAATTGAACTTCCCTATCTGGAGCATGAAAGAACCTACGCCCGTTTTGCCGGGCCGATGGGAATGAAGCTGGAGATTGATATGAATGAAACTCACCAGGTTGAAGAAGTCGGGTTGCTGGATATTTTTACAGCCTCTCTGGCCATGAATTTTGCTCCCGGTGTTGATGTGGACAAGATCCGGGCACGTAAACGAACGATTGGCGATCTTCAGGGTGAAGAACTTTTGACAAGAATGACCGCAAACAGGGGTCCGAAACTATACTTTGGCTGGAAATATCTGGGCAAGGAGGATTCCGGGGAAAATCCTGAAATAGATATTACAGTTGAAGATTGCCCGGACAGTAATCTGGATGAAAAGATGCAGATCTGGGACAGAGCACTGGATTCATTCCGTCCGGCCTTCAGGCGTTAACGGAATCAGGATAAAAGAGGAATCGTCATGTCAGGTTTAACGAAAATTTTCAAAGTCAGATCCAGGGACCTGAAAAATCCGGTGGAAGGCCTGGAGACGGAGAAGCGGAACCGGATTGTCATCGAGCGCGACATTCTGCCCATCATCTTTGTGCCCGGCATCATGGGCAGCCGGTTGAAAAATCGTGCGGGAAAATCTGTTTGGGACCCGGATAAAAAAGAATTCATGTTGTGGAAATATGGTATGTTTTGGATATCTGCAAAAAAAAGGAAAAGTTTTGTGATCGGTGAAAAATTCAATCCGGATTATCTGGAAGTCTTTAACGATGACCCGGAACACAACAAGGTTCTTGCTGATCAGCATGACAAGACCCGTGATAAACGGGGCTGGGGTGGCGTTTACTGGAACAGCTGCGGCGAATTTCTCAAGAAATTACAGACACGTGAATGGGACCAGACCGTGAATCTCTTCTTCGAGTTTCCCGTCCATGTCTTCGGCTATAACTGGACCGCCTCCAATGGCCTGGCCGGACAAAAGCTTGCCGCGGAAATTGACCGGGTGATCCAACTCTATCGGGATATGGGCCGGTATTGTGACTATGTGATCCTGGTGA
>Ga0208458_1000401_pt1 | contig 48179 bp, 35 predicted proteins | sample AD_UKC085_MetaG_FD_184432 | JGI IMG/M metagenome (GOLD analysis project Ga0208458, IMG submission 184432) | Active sludge microbial communities of municipal wastewater-treating anaerobic digesters from USA - AD_UKC085_MetaG (SPAdes) (version 2) | ecosystem: Engineered > Bioreactor > Anaerobic >... | reverse complement strand
TTGCCCTCCCTTCTGGTGTAAGAATATATTTAAAAGTCAGGTTCTCATCATACCTCTCCACGTTGCTCGTGTAGGATGTCCCTTCGCCGTACCTGGAAGTCGTCAGACGGTTCAACTGGTCATATATAAAACCATATCCTTTTGCAAGCATAGCTTTTGGCGCCTGGTTTGTATTACCTCAAGTCCAAAGATAAACATGATTTGTAATATTGAATCTAAATTCATATAGCGGAATGTGACCTGATTACATAAGTCACTCTGAGTATTGTACTCTGTGTCTCGCGGTCTTGCAGTCTCGCGGTCTCTTCGTCACTTGGTTTCCGTGCGCCTCGCGCCACACGTCGTTCTTTTGTCTTAAGCATGGCAGGTGTGCCGCGTGTCACATGCCGTTCTTTCGCCCTGTCAGGGCTTTACATCATATAGGGCAGTTTACCTCCGGTTGCACCGGAGGTTATTAAAATTGAACCGCTTCACGGTTTCTTCCTTTAACCGCTATCGCGGTTCACCATACCAGTAACATATCTGCTATAAATATATGTCGTGGATTCTCGTTAAGAGCACTTTCCTGATTTCTTCCCCGGCATCGACAATCAGTATTAACTACCTTTCAGAGTAATACATAATCTATCGCCTATAATACATTATACATTATACATTGTCTTGCAGTCTTGCAGTCTTGCGGTCTCTTCCTCTCTTAGTCTCTGCGCCCTGTGCCCTGTGCCCTGTGCGATGTGTCTTGCGGCCTCTTTCTATATATTTAGCTGTCAGAAATATATCCCGAAACATGTTATAACATTGTTATAACGTAACGGCACGCGGAGCGTGGCACGCGATATTTGATAAACAAATTGAGCAGTAACTTCCATTTGAAGAAGCTTTTCCCCTTTGGGGGAAACGGGAAAGGGGGTGAGTGAATGCAGGGAGCTCCCGATAGCTATCGGGACGGGACGGGATGGAAAGGGGGTGAGTGGATGCAGGGACGGGAGGGAAAAGGGGTGAATAAAAGTAAGAGACTCAGGGTTAAGCGTTTAGTGTCCTTTAAGGTCAAAGCCTCATTGTAAGAGACTTGCAAGACCTGCACGACTTGCAAGACTTGCAAGACCTGTGCCCTCCGCCGCAAGCCGCAAGCCGCATGCCGCACACCGTTCTATCGCCCTGTCAGGGCTTTACATCACAGGGGGCATCCAGCCTCCGGTTGCACCAGAGGTTATTAAAATTGAACCGCTTCACGGTTTCTTCCTTTAACCGCTATCGCGGTTCACCATACCAGTAACATATCTGCTATAAATCTATATATCGTGAATTCTCCTTAAAGCACTTTCCTGGTTTCTTCCCTGACATAGACAATCAGTATTAATTCCCTTTCAGAGTAATACATAATCTATCGCCTATAATACATTATACATTGTCTTGCGGTCTCTTCCTCTCTTAGTCTCTGCGCCCTGTGCGATGTGTCTTGCGGTCTCTTCCCATGTAGCTGACTGTCAGAAATAAAGCCCGAAACATGTTATAACATTGTTATAACGGAACGGTACGCAATACGCGGTGCGCGGGGTTCTCCTAATGAACATGCGCCACCACCCGTATTACCCCTGGGGGAATTACTGACGGCCACCCTTCCAGGGTGGACCCCAATGCTACTGCCCTTTACCCCGGGCGAAACCGGGGTACAACCCCGGAGGGGTTGACTTCCAATTTGCAGGTGAAAGTAGAAAAAAACGGCACGCGGCGTGCGGCTGGCGGTTCGGGCTTTGTGTATTTAAAGTTCAAAGCTTCGGGTTAATTATGAATTATGAGTTATGAATTGCTAATTGTTAATTGCCATTTAAAGCGTTTAGAGTTAAGCGTTTAGCGTCCTTTAAAGTCAATGCCTCATTGTATGAGACCGCAAGAGTGCAAGACCGCAAGACTGCAAGACCGCGACCGAAGGGAGCAAGAATTTCCCTGTGCCCTGAGCCTTGTAAACATGCAAATTAATAAGATAAAAATTCGGATTGTTAATTTACTTTTTCATAAATTTACAGGAGATACTTTACAACTTTTATAAAACAAATAGTCATGAAGAGGATTATTATTTTCAGAGTAATATTAATAATCGCGATATACTCTTTGTTACAGGCAGGATGTAAAAAGCCCGGCGGTTCCGGACTGCCGGTAGACGCTGACGGCAATGAATATGATACAGTGGTTATAGGTAGTCAGGTATGGCTCGCGGAAAACCTGAAAACCACTAAATATAACAATGGAGTTCCTGTTCCGTTAATTACCGACAATGACACATGGGCTTCCAGGTCTACTGCAGCATTTTGTTGGTATGATAATGATCCTTCACTGAAGGATACTTATGGTGCGCTTTATAACTGGTGGGCTGCAAATGAAAAGATCACATCCATCTGTCCGGCAGGCTACCATGTACCCAGCGATGAAGAATGGCTCACTCTGATAAACTATTTAGGTGGTGAGGACATTGCCGGTGATAAATTAAAAGCAGCTGGTGAACAGTTTTGGTCTTCAGGGAACTATTCCACGAATGAAACCGGTTTTACCGCGATGCCGGGCGGTTGGCGCAGTCATATGGATGGAACGTTTAGTTCAAAAGGATGGAAGGGATACTGGTGGACTTCATCTCCGAGAATTAATGAGGACAACGGGTATCGGGTGGATATGTTAGCTTCATGGCCTGGAGCATATTTTGGAGAATTAAGTAAGAAATCAGGCTATTCAGTAAGATGTGTCAAAGATAACTGATCAAAGACATTGTCTTGCGGTCTTGCAGTCTTGCAGTCTCTTCCAATGCGGCATATCGCCTATAATACATCGTCTATAATACATAATACATTATAAGTCGTGCAGGTCGTGCAAGTCGTGCAGGTCGTGCAGGTCGTGTAAATTGTTCGTGTAGTGTTGGGTATGTGACTCGTGCCGGATATGTGGTTTGTACCATAACGGATAATTGTTAATTGTTCATTGCTAATTGCTAATTGTTTATACATCGCCTATAATACATAATACATTATAAGTCGTGCAGGTCGTGTAAATTGTTCGTGTAGTGTTGGGTATGTGACTCGTGCCGGATATGTGGTTTGTACCATAACGGATAATTGTTAATTGTTCATTGCTAATTGCTAATTGCCATTAAAAGCGTTCAGGGTTAGGCGTCTAGCGACCATCGGAGCAGTTAAACTCTCCGTCTCCTTGTCCCTTAGTCTTTTTCTCTGTCCCCTGCGCCCTGTCCCCTGCGCCCTGTCCCCTGCGCCCTGTGCCCTGCGCTTTTCTTCCTAACTCTCACCCTGCTCTACTCTCTGTGTCTCTAAAGTCGTTATTCGGGTTTTCAGGATAATTATGGAAGTTAAAAAAATTTCAGTTTCACTGTCACGTTTCGGCAGTCAGATTCGTATTATGTTATAAAGACGTTACAAGGAAAGAGGACTTTTAAGCTGGAAAGCATGGAAAAAAGCATGAAAAAACCTGGAAATGTCATTTTTTTTCGTAAATTGCCAGTTGATATTTAGTATGCTATATTTCTGATTGTTGCTTATTTTTTTAAGGAGTTCGAATCAATGAAACCGGTGAAAAAAATAACACGGTCATGAAAAGAATGATTTACCCGGCATTATTTATGTCTGCACCTCACTTTTGCTTTTCACGGGAAAAAGCAAGAGAACCGGTTATACTTAAAGACAAAACCGGCATAACACGGTCAGAAGAATTTCCTGATAGTATAAAAATTTCTAAAATTCCTTCGTCATCCGATGCTTTTTTTAAAAACTATTTAAAAACTTAGTTGTTATGAACACAACCGCTTACAGTCTTCTGCGCAGTTCAGGCGGCTTTAAAAGGCATCTTTATCTTGTTAAAGCGGGCATCCTGTTCAGACCGTGGGAAAATGCCACTGCCCACGGTCGAAAAAAATGGCGGCAAAGATTTATTATTAACTTAAAAAATCATTGAGATAAAACTCACATGTATTAAATGGGAACAGTACACGACGAACGGCTAACGGTGTTCAAGCTATGATCTTTCTTGCTTTGGATACCTTCATAAAACGTACTTCTGAATACTTCTTTTAAAACAAGAAAGGAATAATTAAACTATAATTATATATACTATGAGAAAAATTAAATTCATTATAGCTTTTTGGGTAATCATTGGCACAATGATTTATAGCTGCCAGAAAGATAACGACTCATTTAGCAATGGGTTTGACGATGCTCAAACATTAATTCAGCTTTCCCAGATTGATTTTGAGGTATTTACGATGGAAGACAATGTTGTTAAAAATAGTTTCAATACAGGTACTGATGTGATTTTTGTACTGAAAATAATTAATCGTTCAAAGAAAGGTTTTGAATGGTATTATGGCGATGGCTGTGGGGCACAACAACAAGAAGATTTTTTTCTTGTCAAAAATAAAAACAATACCGAAGGTTCTGTTATCCCATTAGGTAAACCTTATATTCCTGCTATGTGTCTGGCCATAAATCTTCCACCTGAAATAATAGAGCCGGGAGAAGAAATATTAATGCTATATAGATGGAGTGATAATCCTGATAATGTTGAGTTATCATCGGGTGAATATTTCACGGAATTTACTTTAACCATCAATAGAAAAGACTATCAGAAATCATGGAATCTAAGAGCTGAATTTATAATACATTAAGCTATAAAAAAAACAATCTTTATTACGTTGCTTCTAATAGTTTCGACTCTTTCGCACGCCCAGGTACGCTCAATTATATCCGGCAGCCGATTAGTAAGTGAATACGGAATTTTCAATGCCCCAATTCCAGATAAAACAATTGATATTTGGATTGATAGAACTAAATTGCTAAGAGATGCTGAAGTAGAAGAAAATTCTGGAATGATACTTCCATATAGATTTGGGAAAACGATAGACGTTAATCACACCTTAGTTAATTCAAGAACTTGGTTCAAAATAGATAGCGGCCGAGTGTGGAAACTTAAAATAAGAACTGACGGAGCCTATTCTATAAGTCTTATTTTTAGTAAACTAATTCTTTCGGGCCAATCTGAATTATATATTTATAACGACTAAGGGAGTATGCTTTATGGCCCTGTCACTTCCGGCTCAACTACCAGGTCTGGAAAATTTAATTCAGATATAATAAAAGGAGAAACAGCAATAATAGAGTTGTATGAGCCCTTGGAGGAAACAGGGAAAAATGTACTTCATTTATCTAAAATTGTTCATGGATTTCGTAACATATTTCAGCCTAATTCTTTTGGTGGTTCTTTTTCATGTCAGGATGATGTAAGTTGTAATCCTTCATGGAATACACCATCTAATGGCGTTGCTATGATAATACTTGCAAACATGGAAAGACTTTGTTCTGGTTCGTTGTTGAACAATACATCCCAGGACTTTACGCCTAACATTCTTACCGCCTTTCATTGTATTGATATTGGAGATGATATAGAAGATAGTAATCCATGTACTGATTTTGAATTTGGCAATGGTATTTTGTCGCAACAGGAAATTGAGAATGCTGAAGATTGGATTTTTAGATTTCAGTATAAAAGATCTAATTGTAATCAGGGTTCGGAGCCTTTAATTTTTTTCACATTTCAAGAAGCTATATTTCGTGCAGGTTGGTTTAACACAGATTTCGCGTTAGTTGAAATGTTACAAAACCCTGTTCGAAATGTTTATAATTCTGGGATTCAATTTCTTGGTTGGTCGCGTGTTAACAATGCTCCTACCTCGGGAGTATTTCTTGGACATCCTTGTGGTGATGTAATGAAAATATCAACTTATAATTCTAGTGCTGTAAGTAATCCTACTCAAATTGCATGGCAATTGTGTAATATTTATCCATACCGCTATAATTATTCACCTGTTAATACTCATTGGAATGCCACTATAAACGATGGTGCATTGGAATACGGATCATCGGATGGTCCATTTTTTAATCAAAATTTAAGGTGGTAGGTCAATTACACGGGGGGAAGTGTTAGATGCTCACCCACAACTACACATTCGGGAAGGTTTGACGTATCTTGGGGAAAAGATAATAATGGAGTTTATTTGCCAGGCAGAAATGCCGAAAATAGTTTGGCGCCGTGGCTTGATCCCAATGATACAAGAGCGATGACCACAAATACTATTCCTATTCCTTCAGTCTCCGGCCCTACATTAGTCTGCTCTTCCGGCGGCTCATTTACTGTTAACAATCTTCCAACAGGAGCGACTATTACATGGAGCCAGGGCCCGAATCTCGCTCGTACCTTCGCCCAGGGAGCCAATCCCTGTATTTTTTCTTCCACCGGCTCAGGCAGCAGCTGGATAAGAGCCACGCTGGTCAAGGGCAGCAACACTATTACACTGGCAGATAAACTTGTATGGTCGGGTACCCCTGTGATCAGCTATATTTCCGGACCAACATATACACCGAATAACCAGTGGGCCACTTATTACGCTATTCCGAACAACCCCGCGATGGGAGCCACTGATTATAACTGGATCCTAAACCCACTGAACGGCAATTCGGTGTATGATTACGGTTGGACAGCCGATATTGCCTTTTACAATTCAGGCTTTTACCAGGTTGTGTCCAGGGGACAGAATACATGCGGATGGGGAGATTATACCGTGACAGGTATTGAAGTTTATGATTCCAAGGGTATGTCGATTTACCCGAACCCTGCCTCCGGTGAAGTCACCATTGAAATCCAAAGCTCGGGTGATAAAGAGTTGACCGCAACAGTATGGGAACTGGAAATATATACCCCGGGCATGATACTGAAAGAGAAAAAGACCAGTCTGAAAGACAATAAAACAATCATAAATACCTCCGGCTGGCAGGAAGGGATTTACATGCTGAGAGTAAAACACGGCGAGAGCTTGCTTACCGGGAAACTGATCATAAAGCGCTAACCAGGATAAACCGCGGTAGCGGTCTTGGTCTCGCGGTCTTGCGGTCTTGCGGTCTTGCAGTCGTGCAGTCTCTTCCTCTCTTAGTCTCTGCGCCCTGTGCCCTGTGCGATGTGTCTTGCGGTCTCTTCCCATGTAGCTGACTGTCCGAAATAAAGCCCGAAACATGTTATAACATTGTTATAACGTAACGGCGTGCGGCGTGCGGCGTAACGGCGTGCGGCGTGCGGCGTGCGGGGTTCTTGACCTTGTGTTACCTGAATTACCCCTCGGGAGGAATGCTGACGGCCACCCTTCCAGGGTGGACCCAATGCTACTGCCCTTTACCCCGGGCGAAACCGGGGCTATTGGAAGACCAGCCCTCCAGGCTGGTTAAACTCATTGACATTATCGTCACCTGGCAGTACCGGGGTTACCGGAAAATCAGGAGTGTGTTATTGGGTGATTCCTGACACCGGAGGTTATTATAATTGAACAAAATAATTTATTGATTACTACAACGTTTAAACAAAAGCTAAAATCATAAAAAAACAATTAACAATCACAAAAAACGAAAAACAATGAAAACAAAATTAAAAAAAACGAGATGGTTTACCGTTCTTATTACGGTAATAATGGTACTAGCTGTAGCATGTGAAGGTCCGGAAGGACCTGAAGGACCCGCAGGACCTACTGGACCGAAAGGTGATAAAGGCGATATTGGAGCTATGGGAAATGCCAATGTAAAATATACAGAGTGGATTGATTTTAACACTCAAATAAATTGGCAACAATATAGACCTGATTTTGCTCTTTTTAAGCATAACAACGACAAATTTAATTTTACAACTCAAACAATTAAAGATATAGCGGCCGGAAAATACGTTTCGCTATGTTATATCAAAACTACAACTCGTAATTATATTTGGACCTTACCCGCATTTTTAGCGTCAAATGACTTTACTGAGTTCGGATACGGAAGTAAGATGGTGAATTACGCTATTGGAGCACCATCAAATGGAAGCTATTTCCAATGTGAAATAAACATTACCTCTACCGATGGTACAGAAGTAACAGGAGCCCAAGGGAATTGGTCTTATCGGCTTATATTTATCAGTGTAGACGGAGGTCAAATGAAAAGTCAGGGTAATATAAAATCCTTGCAGCAAGAATTGGAACAATTAAGCTACGAAGAAGTGTGCAAACGCTACAATGTCAATGCAAACAAAAAGTGAAAAGTTCAAAGTGAAAGTTCGAGGTTCGGGGTTCAAAGTTCAAGGCTCAAGGCTTCAGTAGCGTAAAGCGCTTATAATTAAGTGTTCAGCGCCTTACTCAATGTCTTCGCAAAAGTTTCATTATAAGAAACCTGCAAGATCCCGCAGAGCCAGACTTCGTCGTTTCACTCCTCAGTCTGCAAGACAGCGCAGCGTATAGACAGCGACCGAAGGGAGCAAGCAAGACTTTCCCTGCGCCCTTTACATCATCTTGATATAATTTCTCCCTTGAGTTTTATATCTGCCGATGATGACCCTATCATGATGCCGATCTTTCCCGGCTCAAGCGCCCATTCCCCCTTATCCGTATTCCAGTATGCAAGATCCGATCCTTTCAAAGGAATCGTGACAGTCTTCGATTCTCCCTTCTTCAGGTTTACCCTGACAAATCCCTTCAGCGCTTTTAACGGACGCTCAATAGCGGAACCCGGAAAACTTACATATAGCTGCGCCACTTCATCACTGTCAAAACTGCCTGTGTTCTGCAAACTAAAACTGACATTGACCTGTCCGCCCATACTTATTGTCCGGCTGTCGGTTTTCAGTCCCGAATACCGGAAGGTCGTATAGTTTAGCCCATGGCCAAAGGGGAAAAGCGGCTCATGCTTGTCATACATGTATGTCCGGCCGTTCCTTATATTGTAATCGAGTATTGGAGGCAGATGGTCAATCGATACGCTCCAGGTCTGAACCAGTCGTCCGGAAGGACTTTCCTTTCCGAACAGGATATCCGCCACGCCATTCCCAAGTTCCTGGCTCGATTGCGAAACATGGAGAATGGCAGGAATGTTTTCTTTCGACCAGCCTATCGAATATGGGAAACTTGAAACGACTACAAGCACGGTTCCCGGATTCGCCTTGTAAACCAGCTTCACCAGGTCTTCCTGTTCAAGTGCAATAGCTTGTCTGTCAACATCTTCACGTCCATCACTCGGAACATGGTTTTGTCCCCAGTCAAGCCCGTAGCTTAGGGGATGATTTCCCACGCATACTATTGCAACATCGCTTTCCCTGGCTGCAATCACAGCGGAGTCGGCCTTGTTGCTCATCGCGAACCTTATCTTAACATCATCACCAACATAATTACGGATGCCTTCCAAAATGCTGACACTGTATGGCGGGGTTCCGGAATACCAGTCCGATATCACCTTGTTGGCGGACGGACCGATCACGGCAATCGATTTCACCGATCCTTTATTAAGAGGAAGAATCGGGCCTTCGTTCTTCATAAGCACAACAGATTTCCTTGTTACTTCAAGTGCAAGTTCCCTTGCTTCGGGTTTGGTCCAGGGAGCAATTGTGTCGGTCACTCCTATTCCGGCATAAGGATCATTCCCGGGGGGATCGAGAAGCCCCAGTTTCAAGAGCATCCTGAGATTCCCGTATATCGCCTCATCAATTTCCTTTTCGCTTACAAGGTTTTTTGAAAGAGCGCCCTTTATAGCCGCCATATAATTATCGAGAAAAACCGTTATCCCTGCTTTGATGCATTCGGCAGCAGCTGTGTCGGGAGAAGAATAATATGCATGCGTTGACATCAGCTGTCCGAAGGCGCCGCCGTCGGTACAGACTATTCCCCTGAGCCCCCAGTCGTTCATGGTTACATCCCTGATTACCGGATGAACGGTACAGGGAATCCCGTTATACTTGTTATAGGCTGCCATGTAACACTGAGATCCTCCTTCGGTGACTCCTTTCCAGAAGGCGTATGAATAGTATTCCCTGAACAGCCTGTCGTCAAAATCGGAACTGTTGTATGACCTGTTGTTCTCATTGCTGTTTGCCAGGAAATGCTTCATAAGGGAAGCGGTTTTCCAGTAATCCGGGTTGTCTCCCTGAAGTCCCCTGACAAATGCCGTAACCAGAGTCCCGTTCAGAAAGGGATCCTCGCCGAAGCACTCCTCGGTTCTTCCCCAGCGGATATCCCTTCCCATATCGGCGTTCGGTGCAAAAACAACCAGGCCGGATGTTCCGAAGCGTTTATTCTGAGCAAGATAACGGGCTTCAGTTGCCTGCCAGTCAGCCACTTTTTTCATCATCACCGGATCCCACATCTGCGCGAGTCCGATTGCCTGAGGAAATGTTGTTGTCGGTGATGCCCTGGGACCTTTCACCGCCCAGTTGGCAGGCCCGCTGTATGCAAGCCCGTGAAGGCCTTCTATGGTCCTTGTACCCTGCACTCCCAAACGCGGTACAGATATCCGCGTTGAAAGGCACTGAAGCTTTTCATCGAGAGTCATCAGCGAGATAAGGTTCCTGATTCTTTCATCTTCCGGACGGCTCCTGTCCTGAAACGGGTATGTCTGGGATATTGAAGCTGCAGAAAAAGAAACAAAAATCAAAAAGATTGCGAACTTTCTCATTTTAAATGGATTATTATGTTAGTCTATAAATATCACCTTCGGCAGGAAGGCCGAACATGTAGCCGGGTATCAGGGGATATATCGCGATTTTTCACGTTCATCGATTATCCTGTCAAATTTCTGCGCGAGCATGGGATCGAAGCGTGCAAGTTCCTTCCATTCCTTAGTTCCGTAAACACCGGCTTTTGTCCAGTCAAAGGGCTCGAAACCTATCCCGCGGATGACTGAAGTTCTCCTGAAATTGAAATCGAATTTTCCGGGATCAACAAACATCGGATCGGCAACCCGGGAATGAATGTCCTTTCCTGATTTTTTCCAGGCCCTGAAATCCTGATCAGCGAACATTATGTCCTTTGTCCGGGTGTCCCAGTATATGTTGTTATCTGTAAATAAATTGAACTTATGCCAGTTACTGCTCAGCAATGTTCCCCTGTCGGTGTAGATGATATTCCCGGTGAATGACAGCGACCTGTGCTCCTCAATCCTGGTTGCCTGAAGCTGCGAACGGATGTTAAATGCAAAAATATTGTTCCTTATAATGTTCTCCTTTCCGTAGTGCTGATGAAAACCGGAATTCTTGCACAGGTAAACCAGGTTGTTTTCCATTGTTATGCCGTAAGAGCCCTCGTCGGTGTAAAGCCCCCAGCCTCCGTAATCGAATGAATAAACATGATGGATATGATTGTTTGAGACAATCGTTCCTTCCGAAGCGCCCAGGGTGTAAACCCCTCCCATGTCGCAGAGTTCACCCCAGCCCAGGTGATGAATATGATTGTAAGTGATCTCGTTACGCTTGGATGGGCTGTGAGCGTAACCCCACACCCAGCCGACCGATATACCCGAATAGCGGAGGTCGGCTATTTCATTGTGAGTTATTTTATTATCACTCGCGTTGAAAATGATCACCCCGACGGCACAGGGAAATACATGGCCGCCATCCCTGATTATGTTATTATCGACTATAATATGATTTGTTATCTCGCTTTCATCAGGCCTTATCACAGTTTCGCCGATCTTTATCCCTCCCGCGCCCAGATCGTGCATGTAGCAGCCGGTAACGGAACAGTTGCTGCATGCCCTCCTGAACCAGAAAGCGTATGTTCCGGTATGGGCTATCTCACAATTGTTGAAGGCAATATTGGCGGCATAATCGGCCGTGATGACCGCATCGACAGGGGCGGCTGCCTGGGCGGGCTCGTTCCCGTCGGAGGGTGTCAGATAGCCTGCCGTTTCAAAAACGAGGTTCTCAAATCTGATGTTTTTCACCAAAGCATCTTCTCCCGCTCCACCCCTTATGACAACAAACTCCCTGAGGAGGGGTATATGAAAAGTGATATTCACCAATGTCTCGCCTTCGCGGGGGATGTAATAAAGATATCCCGAACGTTCCAGGAACCATTCGCCGGGAGCATCCAGAGCCCCGAGGAAGTTCTCGATCAGGTATCTCGATTTGGAATTCACCGGATTCCAGGGCTTCATCCCCTCGCCTACCGTGTACACCGACGAGGAATCTTTGGAAAATCCCGTTATGCGCTTTCTTGTATTATCCCAGTTGTGGTAGAAGATGATGAGCGCATCCCTGAAATCTTCTCCGCTGAAGTTCTCTATGAGTTTTGCATCAGCCGGATCGATACCGATTTTCTGAACGGCAAACTCAGGGGCTCTTCCCGTTCCTTTTTCCAGGACTGTCTCATCCACTTTTCTAACCTTTGAGAAGCCCTCATTAGGTGTTCTTGCCCTTACAGCCCTTTCCCCGTTCACATAGAGCTGTTCAAAATATAAATTGTTGTAAGCCACCTGAGGAATAAAGGCTCTCCAGAGCTTAGGGTTCACAATCTCCCATCCTTCTACCCGGACTCCTCCATTGAGGATGGCCTTGTCCCCCTTCTCCGCCCGGATAACAAGAGGAGAACTTTCGGTTCCGGAGTCTTCAGCCGTAAGCACAAGGGGCTGCTTCATAAAATACTCTCCTCCCGAAACGAGTATTTCTATAGCACGGGCTGATTCCCCGGCTTTCCTCATCTCCCTGGCTTTCAGAGTTGCTGCATTAAGTGTTGCAAAGGGTTTGTCGGCAGAACCGGGATTGGCATCATTTCCGTTAGGCGACACATAAATCTTCTGTGCCGGCAATAGCATATTCCCTGATATAAAAATTGCAAATATCAGGCTGACAATCTTTTTCAGTTTCATGTTTTCCGGTTTAATACTACGTTGGTCTATCAAAAAAATTCGATCCCTGTAATCCTACATCTTCTTCAGAAATGGTCCCGATCTGTTCCAGAATACTCTTACATTCGATATGAACCATGTTTTTCCATTATCGTTATTTCCCTGGTAAAAGAGCCATGTCTTGTTTTTCCCGTCTTTGAAAATATGCGGATGTCCCGATTCACTCGAGTTCCATTCCCCCGGTTTTCCGTTTGGAAGAAACGGACTTTCGGACAAACGTTCCCAGGTTGTACCATCGCTGCTCACCGCGATGCCTACCTGCTGAGGAGCATTGTTATATGCACCTGCATAGAACATATACAGTTTCCCTTTGTATTCAATGACCGATGCACCCTCTATGCAATCCTTTTCCCAGGGGAGTTCCGGCCTGAGCATCGGGCCATTCGTGGAAAGGTTTTTCCAGCTGCTTCTGCTGAAATCAGTATCAACATCAGCTGTTGCCACTCCCAGCATCTGTATCTTATAGTCGGGATCCCTGGTGGCATAATAAAGGTAATACCTGCCTTTATACATAATGACTTCGGCATCAATTGCCCGTCCGCAGTTCCAGTCTCCATCCGGTCTGAAGACGGGATTGGTGCTGTCGCGGGTAAAGTTAATCCCGTCTGACGACCAGGCATGACATATTGCATCATTCCTGCCGTTTCCATAGGTCTGGTAAAAAAGATGCACCCTGCCATTTATAACCCTTGCACAAGGGGCACATAATCCTTTGGATTCATAGTCTGCCGCCGGTATTATTTCTCCTGTTTTTTGCCAGTTGACAAGATCCCGGCTTTCGGCAATACCGATCCCCCAGCCTGACACGGGATGGTCTTTATCCCTGTATGGCTGAATCGAATAATACATCAGATATCTCCCTCCGAAACTTATGACATGAGGATCTTTTGAAAACGGGACTCCCGTTCTTGAAGTGTCGCCGAAGTACATGAAAGATCGTTCAGCGTCAGAGCTGCTTTGAGAAAAAGCAGTGACACATACTGCCGAAAGAAGAAGCAATACGATATGTATTCTAAACAAATTAATCATCTCCTAAACTCTATTTTAAATGCAACAACCTGCCAGTCAGGAATTTTAAGGGCTTGCCTATAACAAGTGCATCATCTTCCAGCTTCCATTTAAATTTTTCATCACTGCCCAGCATGCTGACTGATCAGGATTTTTTGGTTGGTTGCCGTATATTATGAACCCTGAATGATCAGATAACAAACTGATCAAGATATCTTTTGCAGAGTACAAGGGATTTTTCCCTGTCTTCAAGAGTTTCCTCAAAAGCCCTGTCTTCAACCTCCACGCAGACCGGGCCTTTGTACCTTATATCATTCAGCGCGGAAAAGAAGCTGCTCCAGTTTATGTCACCAAGTCCGGGAAGCTTTGGTGAATGAAACTGAAGCGGATATCCCATTATCCCGAAATCATCCAGTTTATCCCTGTGTATCTTCGCATCCTTGAGATGGATATGGAACATTTTATCCCTGAATTCATAGATGGGCTTAATGTAATCCATATGCTGCCAGAGAAGGTGCGAGGGATCATAGTTCAGTCCGAAATAATCGCTTTTTATCTCGCTGAACATCCTTCGCCAGATCACGGGAGTTGTTGCCAGGTTATTGCCACCCGGCCATTCGTCGGCCGTGAATATCATCGGGCAGTTCTCTATCCCTACCCTGACATTCTTTTCCTCTGCATGGCTGATTATCTCGGGCCATACGCGGTGGAAGATCCCGAAATTCTCATCCACCGTATGATTCTTGTTCCTGCCGATGAAGGTGTTTACCTTATACACTCCAAGCAAAGCAGCCGCGTCAATAACTTTTATTATGTGATCGACGAACACCTTTCTTCTCTCCTCGTCAGGATCGAGCGGATTGGGATAATAGCCCAGGGCTGATATCCCGACCCGGTTTTTACTACAAAGGTCCTGTATCCTTTTGGCTCCTTCTGTATCAAGAGTGTCGACATCGATATGAGTGACACCCGCGTATCTTCTTTCGGCCTTTCCAAGGGGCCAGCATGATACTTCCACACATGAATATCCCAGTCGGGAAGCCAGAGCGATAAGCTCTTCAAAACTCAATTCCGGCACAATAGCGCTTACAAATCCTAGTTGCATATTTTTTGTTTTTATTGGTTCCTGATTTTTCCTTTACCAAAATAGGAAAAATATTTCTCTTAACTCAGCATAAGGAAATATACGCGACGATCCGCGGCAATAAAATTCATTTTATCCGGGAAATCGGCCATTGAAGGCGATGCGGTACGGGGTATATCGACCCATACTGGGCTCAGCGGTTTTGGGGTGCCATTATGGACGGGCTGTGCCGGATTATTTTATATCGAGCGGTTTGCCGTGGCCGATTACTGTAACCTGTACCCGTGTGTTCAGATCTTCAGGACCGGTACATGAAAATGAAACCCTGTTTTCTCCTGGGACTAAAGAGGGTAGTTCGCTTTCCAATGTAATTTCTTGCAGCAATTCACCTTTAGACCCGTACAGCTTGCAATCGGTCGGAGAAAGGAGTTCGAGATACATTCCTGATTCCATCTTTACCGGGATAAGCAGTTTCTCCCCGTTCAGGGTGATTTCCGGATTTTCAATCGTTATGGGAACAGTGGGCAATGCCTTGACGGGACCCAGTAAACAACTGACCTCTTCCTTCCCGGGAAGGTTATTATACCACAACTGTAGTTTGTCAATGTTTCCAAACCGTATAGTATGCCTGTATAAATCATAAACATAAAAACGGGAATCATCGGGCCAACTGTAATTGCTGATTTCAGACGATTCAATTTCGACCAGTTCGAAATATCTCCAGCCGTCAAAATCCACCTTTATAAAATGATCGCCGTGAGCCCCGTACGAAATATGGATGGGACTTCGTAAACTGAGGTTGAGTAACTGCCCATTGCCATCTCCCTTTACCCATACTCCCAATGCCTGATTGTTCTTAAGGTTGAGCCCGGGCGCGAAAGTTTTCTCCATGTTAACATAAGAACCTTCGGGGTATATCGCTCCCGCGCTGGTTGCCGAGAATTGAGTGCTTGACTCTCCGTCTGGCGTTTTTTCCGTCGAGGGCTTGATTATCCCTGAAACTCCATCGGCAAATGCTTCCTGATTGAAATTATCGGATGAAGAAGAACCGGTGAGGAGAATAGCGGAAGGATCGTCGTAGGGTTTCACGGCCAGCAGAGGCTCTATTCTCAACTTCAGGGGCTGGGTGCCGAAAGAGTTGTTTACTACCCACCCGGCGGAAGGATGATCCAATCCAACGACTTTATGTTTCGTGTAAACAGCCGGTTTAAAATTCCATTTTCCCGCCTCATCACGGAATAAGGTATACTCTTTTCCCGCCTGACGCAAAAGCGCCCGAACGGAATCATTAAAATAATTGGCATGGCGCAGCTCTTCATATTGCCTTAGAATCTCCGCGCTCCTTTTAAACAAGGGGATTTCCTCCAGGGTTTTTTCATCAACATCACCCAATTGAGAGAACCCGGCATTATTAGCTATCATTTTACATCCCAGGTATTCGATATCGTCAAAAAAAGTGGGTTCTATCTGCGGGGGCGACCAGCTTTGATTGCCCCACCACCCCAGATGCAGAGGCAACATAGTCTGACTCGCCTCTGCCGAAGCATATTTATCAATCAGGGCACCGTGTCCGCGCCACAAGCCATGCTCCCATTCGTTGGATTTTATTTGTTCAGGAAGAAAGTAACCCGGGTTTTTTATTGAAGCCAGATGGATGTCCAGGAATCTTTTATAACCGCGGACAGGTCGGTCCCAGGCTTGATACCTTGAACGGTAATGCCACCAGTGATGTGCCATGGAACTCATCTCCATCCCAACGGGACGCTCCAGGTGTTTTGCTATCTCGAAAATAAACTTCGTCCCGTAATACCAGAAGTTTTCTTCGCCGGCAAGCACCGAGCTTCCGTCGATAGCGTCAAGGTAAATCCCGTCAAACTCACAATAATTTATGATTTCAGCATGCCGCCGTGCCATCTTGTTAAAAAGTTCAGTTTCGGGACCTGGAACAAACCTGCCGAAACGTTCGCTCAAATGAAAAACCGTTGCATCAGCATCGTGAGCCGATGGTTTCGTTCCATTTGCCCCGCGCTCAAGCCCCGTGAATTTATAGGGTGCCGTTTGGGTGACGCCGGTAAATGTTATCAATTCGTCGCCAATCCGGAGGGTAACGCTATTCCCAGTGTGAAAGCCGGTCACGGTCGAAACATCCGCCGTGGACTCTTTGACGACAACCTCAGTGGCTGTTTCATCCAATGGCTGTGCAAGGGTAAAAGTGCCGGCGTAACCAAGATCTTTACTGGGAACAGGGCTTACGTAAATGGAGTTCTTATCGATGAAAAATGCATAAGTGTGGAATATTGAAGAAATACCGGCATCGTGCAAGCGCCGGTTGATCCGTTTGAAGGAATCCCATCCGTCAGGCCATTTTTGTTTGTTCAACTCAAAGGTGCCAAACTCAAAAAAACTACCGCCACCGTGATTGTCAATTTGCGTGAAACCTAAGCTTTTGCAGGTTTCAATCCACTCATCCACCGTTTCTTCAGTCAATGTGCCAAAATTCATCAAATAGGAGCCATAACCTTCCTTCCCCATTCGCGCCCATGCTCCCCCCCGGTCGGAAAAGGGAATATCTTCGGCTCCTTTAATCACTTTCCGGATAGTGGGTAATATTTCCTGCTGAGGCAGTCCCAGCACGGCCACTTCCGCGTTTTTCATACCAAAACGCTGATAACATGTAGCCCAGAGATTGTTCTGCAAAGCAGGTAATTGACGTACGTGAGTAAATAAATTCAATGACAGGGCGCAGGCGGCAAATGATTCTTCCGGCATTGCCTCCAATTTCAGGGGAATATTCAGGAATGTCAGCGATTCTACATTTCCGCTTACCTCCACCACTCTTAAAATAATATGGTCATCAGCTGATTCTATCTGAACTTTGGCAGTCACTCCGCTATTCCCGAAATCAAGAATCAGCAAGTCATCATTTAAAGACACTGATTGAACATGCTCTCTTTTCCCGTCGCGAACCACGTAAGCGCAATACGATACGGTATCGGAAAAGAGATAATTGACCCCGTTGCTTTTATCGTAAAAGCCAAGATTCTTTCCCTTCGGAGATATCTCGTATCTGAAGTTCGGGTTCTCTATGCCAATTTTCTGACATGAAATGAGGGGGATAATACATAATAAGGCGCAAAACAGCGGAACATGTGAAAAGCATTTTTTGAATATCATGATGTTTGTTTTATGGTGAAAGCGGTATAAAGATAATAAACTAATAAGACTCACGCGGTCCTTTCTAATGCCCCGTGCCCTGAGCCCTGTGCCCCGTGCCCCGTGCCCCGTGCCCTGTGCCCCGTGCCCTGTGCCCTGTGCCCCGTGCCCTGAGCTCTGCGCCCCGTGCCCCGCGTCGATATCTTGATAATTGAATTATTAATTTTATTTTTAAAAATCTATTTGGCATCAGATCTTAAAAAGGAAAACTATATTATGATGAATATCAGAACAATAATCGCATTATGCCTTTTGGCCTTACAGCTGCCATTATCTGCACAGACAAAGAATTGGAAAGGCAAGTCCGCCGATCTTTCGCATGGCAGACTGAAGGTGTCGGAAAACAGGAGATTTCTTGTTTTTGAAGACGGTTCACCCTTTTTCTATCTTGGCGACACGGGCTGGGAACTCTTCCACAGACTGAACAAGGAGGAAAGCGAAAAATATCTCGAGAACCGCCGGTCGAAAGGATTTACCGTTATCCAGGCCGTGGTGCTTGCCGAGCTTGACGGCCTGAACGTGCCAAATATGGAAGGCAACAAGCCACTGACCGACAATGATCCCCTCAAACCCAATGAAGCCTATTTTGCCCATGTCGACTGGGTTATCGGAAAAGCTGCCGAAAAAGGAATCTTCATAGCTCTGCTGCCGACCTGGGGCGACAAATGGAATAAAAAATGGGGAGTCGGTCCCGAAATATTTAATCCTGAAAATGCCCGGGCCTACGGTAAATTTCTTGGAGAACGATATCGCGGGCAGCCTAACATCATCTGGATAGCCGGAGGAGACAGACCTGTTGAAAATGACCTTCATCGAAAGATCGTGGTCGCGATGGCCGAAGGTCTGAGGGAAGGCGACGGTGGAGCTCATCTCATAACTTTTCATCCCACCGGCTGTTCAGGATCGTCGATGTATTTTCACAACGAAGCCTGGCTCGACTTCAACATGAGACAAAACGGGCACAACCTGAGCTTCAGCGGATGCTACGCGGCAACTTATGATGATTACAATCTGGTGCCTGTCAAGCCTGTAATCGATGGGGAGCCTCTCTATGAGGACCATCCCATCAATTTCAATCCCGACGCCAACAGTCATTCAACAGCTGCTGATATCCGCCGTCCGCTTTACTGGAACCTTTTCAGCGGCGCTTTCGGACACACTTACGGGCATCACTCCGTGTGGCAGATGTGGACACCGGATCGATCCCCGGTCAACCGGCCGCTTATGCCATGGTATGAAGCCATTGATCAGCCCGGCGCCGGACAAATGATGTACGGAAGGCTGCTCATGGAGTCGAGACCCTTTCTTACGCGTGTTCCCGACAGCACTATCATTGTTGCCGATAGAATTGTTTCGGCAGTGCCTGGTTCAGGTTCATACCGGTTTGTTGCAACCCGCGACCGGGAAGGAAGCTACGCGATGATATATGCCCCGGTAGGCAGAAAATTCTCTGTCCGGATGGATGCCATAAAAGGAAAAGAGGTAACTGCGTGGTGGTTCAACCCGAGAAACGGCGAAGCGACAAGGATAGGAGAATACAGCAATGCAGGCACTCAGACTTTCCTTCCCCCAACACCGGGAGAAAACCTCGACTGGATACTGGTTCTCGATGATACATCGAAAAACTATCCTGCCCCGGGAACCGGAAAATAAAGCCAATCTGAATTACAATAACCTGTTTACCTGACCAATATGGCTTTCCTTAAGGAGAAACTCTCTCCCCTTTCGGTAACTCCCTGAACCAGGACTTCAAATGGACCCCTGAAGTCGGAAGTCCAGAATTTCACCCCGGCGGATGTTTCTTTTTCCGCACTGACTGACGGGTTCCAGTAAAGAGTGTTCCTGAAATCGGGAACACGGCTGTTTTTTAAAACTGCATCATCATAATCAGGCGCACTGAAAGACTTCAGTCTGGCGAAAGCCTGCCAGGGAAACCTTATTGCCTGGTCAGGAAGCGGTACATCACTGAAATCACCGGCCTTTGTAATAACATTGACCAGACCGAAGAAGAGGTATTCTCCAATAAAATATCTCGATTTGACAGCATCTATCCTTTCAACCAGCTCAGGATCGAGCCCTGCTATTACAGCCGGATCCTTCACAACAACTCCATCCACTAAAAGAATCGTAGGCCTGTCATATGGTCTGTTGTCGACGATATCATGAACGTAAATATCATAAATGCCCTTCCTCTCTTTCATAAATACTCCCGGCATAAGCTCAAAGAACACTTCATGCATTACAGGCAGTTTTATATAGTCGGCCAATACGAGTTCTATATCGGGCGTACCGTAAAACCTGTATTTTCCTCTTACGAATGAGGCTGCTTCAGTTGTGTCGGGCGCTTGATCGGAACCATAGATCCTGGTTACCTGGTAATTGATCGCCAGTTTTGAACCGGCAGGAGGTTCATAGGCCGGCGTCAGGGAATCCGCCGGCATCAGGGGCGGATATTTTTCAGAAAAGGGAGATTCAAGCCTTATGTTGTTACCACGGCTGTTATCCTCGGGCTGAATGACGAGATCCCTGAAATGATGATCAACAGGCAGTTTGAAGCGGAAACACCCATCCTTGTCGGTGACGGCATACCTGAAGCCGGCATTCTTCCCCGGAAACGAAAGGAAGAGTACCTGCCCGCTATCAGGCTTCAGCGTGCTCTTGTTCAGAAGATGGCCGTAAAGATAATGGGCTGTTTTCTCCATGGCATACCTGATTTCAGGCTTTCGCGATGAAAGGACAGTGTTCCAGTCGATCCATGAACTCCTTAAGCCGCTCATCATAACATCTATTGAATCGGGAGACATGCCTTCCCCAAGAGCCTTGTAAAGTTTTTCCGGGATAACTCCAAATTCCGACCCGAAAAGCATGTAATCATCAATCCCGGGAAAGTACCTGCCGCCGCCCGGAGATACCGATATGCTTAACTTCTTTATTCCGGTTGCTGAAGACTTGTTTTCAATCTCAACACCTACTTCCTGTCTTGTCGCGGCAACTGAAGCAACATCAGCATTCAGGAAAACGGGCGCTTCCGCCGGAGTGTACATCAGTTTTTCAAACACCGGCCTTCCGGCAAGTGAAAAGAGAGTAATATGGTTTATCCCGGGGCTCAACTGATCACGCGGAATTGTTATCTCGGTGAAATTATCCGGCAGGCTCAACTGTCTGTTCATGTTTATCACCCCATGAGTCCGGATAAAAAGGTACAAAGCACTTCCGGCTTTGGTACGATAGCTTCCGGTCGAATTTACCGTGATCACAACATTTCCCGAACTATCCCTTCCTGTCCGTATGTAAAGACCGGATATTCCTGTTACGTTCCGAACTTCCGACTCAGTAGGCTGAGACGCTGCCGGCCAGACTGAATTGTATTTCTTCCCGCTGAGTGCATTTGTAATATACACGGGTTTCATGAAGCAATTGTCAGGCAAAAAATTCTTCATCCAGCCGGTATAGGCTCTTAAGCAGTAGGTCCCGGTACTCAATGAATCGGGCAGTTCGAGATTGCCGGGGCCTGTTCCGTTTTCCAGGCGAATACGTTTCTGGACCACAGGTCTGTTCTCGGGATTCAATATCTCGATATAGGCAAGACTGCTTCCTCCCGACAGCGTGGCGGTCTTTCCGTCGAAAAGATATGCCGCGAGCCACAGATCCTCACCGGCAACATATTCCTCCCTGTCGGTATGGACATACATTTCCTCCCGGGGGAATGAATTGCAGTACTCCGTGAATTTTCGTTCAAGCGCTTCGGTAAAACCGGGAGTGTTCTGTCCGCTGACGAAAAGCCCGCGACTTAACAACAAAGCAAATGCAAGAACTATGCTCTTATATATGACTGAATGGCTATTCATTTTCCTCTTCATGCTTTTCAATCCAGAAATCCGGTTTAGTTAATGTGCCCCTGGTGGTGCAGTCGACGCAGAACTTCCTTTCGGTCACCAGCTTATATGGCGGTCGCTCATAGCTGCGATCCTCAATTATCCATACTCTAGTATAAAGTCCGGGTATCTCCCTGTTGCCAAAAATAGTATCTGACACACAGTCAGAATAAAGGTTAATCAGTCCGCGGAAATGATCATCGATATAAAGCCGCCTGGAAGTTTTTGCCGAAACGCTGAAATAGCCCAGCACCTGTCGGGAAGGGTCGTCCACACAAATGATATTTCCCGGAATGGTTCCGGGAGTTATATCATAAAGGCCGCCCACTTCCTGCGATATATTCTGAAGCTTCTCCCAGAATGCAAATTCATCCTCATTCAGTGAATACTGGTTTACAAGAATGCTGTACCTCACGTTCAGCCTGTCGGTCTGATTGGAGATGAACTTCAGCGGGAAACCGGATATCCTGGATTCGCTCAGAACAGAGGTGCTTTTAATGATAATATTGTCGGAATTTGAAGACATCCAGCAGGTATGGTTTGTCACGGGAAAAGGCAGCCGGAACTTCCATGTTTCAGTATAATCCCATCTGAAAAACTTGCACTGGCCCGAGGGGTCCTCTGTATTAAGGAAAACATTGCAGCCCTCATGGGCACTTGAATACGGAGTCTTTTCGCGGATAAGCACTTTCTCGTAATACAGGCTGTCGATCGGGGGTACAGGATACATCTTCATCGGCAGTGATTCGTAAGTATGATAATTATCTCTGCCTCCCATGATACTTAAGGTGTAAACCCTTCCTACAACTGCCCGGAATTCTGCAGTATCGGTCACATAAGTACCCATAACGGCAGACTCCCTGGCCTCGTAAGAATTACCCAGATCATCGTGGATATGAACAATACTTCCGGTAACAGGTTTCTTACGAGTGGCAGGAGAAGCTTTTTCGCCCAGGGGCAATGACCTTGACAATTTGATCTCAAAGGCTTCAGGCTGGTCGGTAATCATAGCCTCAACCACAAGAAGAAAAGGATCCTCATCGATTTCCGGAACAAAACTGGTGATGCATCCGGAAATAATCACGACGGGAATAAGCAACAGATATTTTATAGTTTTTCTCATTCTGCTAAAAATCAAAATTAAAGCTCAACGACGGTATCGCCTGTCCGAAGATCGAAAGCTTATAGCCGTTTATCCTGTTGTTTTCATTCTTGAAATAGATCGAATACACGTTCTTTCTTCCCAGGAGGTTGTAAACAGAGAAGATCCAGTGGGGATTGGCTATCTTGTTCGAGCGAAGGCTACCGCTTAGTTTCACGGAAAGGTCAAGCCGCATGTAGTCGGGAACCCTGTATTTGTTCCTGTCGGAATAATGAACCATCAGGATGTCGCCCATGTAATAAAATGCAACCGGGTATGTAACAGGCCTCCCGGTACTGTAGTTGTAATTGGCTGAAAGACTGAATCTCCTGGAGAAGAGAAGATTGAAGGTTGCAACAAGGTCGTGGGGTTTGTCAAAACTGGCCGGAAACCATTCGCCCCGGTTTATAATCTCGTCGCTGAAGTGCCCGGTACTCTGAACCAGTGTCCTGGAATACGTGTAGCCAAGGCTCCATCTCAGCCTTCCTTCTTCCTTTTTCATTGAAACTTCGAGCCCGTATGCCTTACCTCTCACATTAACAAGATCCTTTTCGATATTGCCTGCCATAACAAGGTCGGTACCGCTCTTGAAGTCGACCATGTTCCCTATGCGCTTATAGTAAAGTTCCACCGATGTTTCCAGGGAACCGTTCAACAGCATCTGGTAGAATCCTGCCGCAACCTGGTCGCCTGTCTGGGGCTTCAGGTGATAATCACTGAGCTTCCAGGTGTCGGTCGGAGATATGGTTGTGGTATTCGACAAAAGGTGAAGATATTGCCTGGTGCGATTATAGTTAAGCTTGAAAGAGTTATGCAAACCTGTCCTGAAATTGAATGAAAGCCTGAATTCAGGACCTCCGTAAACCTTGTATACCTTACCTGATCCGTAAGAAATGGTGTCGGTCACCGTGGAAAGATTTCTCGGGTATCGCGGATCGTAGTTATAGAAAGTAGCAGGACCGACGGCAAAAAAGGAAGAGTATCTGATCCCGGCGTTAACAGACAGAAAATCATTTACCACGTACTTTTCATCAATATACAACCCCGCTTCAACTGCCCTCTGGACGGGAATCTTTCTGGAAATCACCAGGGAGGAATCGTCGGCCGGCTGATAGCTTCCCGGAAGTATTGAATATCGTGTCATGTCGGCTCCGAAATTGACTTCATTCCGGCCCTGATACCAGTTGAAATCGGCCTTCAGTCCGGTACTGTTCACTTTATGCGACAGTATAAAAGCTTCTTCGGGAGATGAATCGCTCGATACATTGTAGCTGTAATTGCTGTTGTTGGCAGTGAAATGAGCAAAGAACATCTTGCTGAAAAAATGACGCCATCTCAATGCCACAATATTGTTGTCGTAAGCGTACAGGGTATCGGAATTGAACCTGAATGAATCGTGGCTGATGTAAGAAGATATGTCCAACCTGTTATTGCTGTTGACATCCCATGCTATCCTTCCGTTTACATCATAGAATGAGGCCATGCTGTTCTTCAGGGCAGCATTGTCGATAAGGTCGAAAACCCAGTTCGAATAGGTCGATCTGCCTGTCAGGATATAGGAGCTTGTATCCTTTTTTATCGGCCCCTCGAGCATGAGATGAGCCGTCACCGGACTGATTCCGGCATTCCCGTTGAATTCCTTCCTGTTCCCGTCCCTCGATACAATATCAAGCACCGAGGATATACGGCCTCCAAACCTGGCTGGAATACCTCCCTTGTAAAGCGTCACATCCCTTATGATGTCGGAATTGACTGCTGAAAAGAATCCGAAGAAATGGGATGAATTGTAAACCGGCGCCCCATAAAGCAGAATCAGGTTCTGGTCTGAACTTCCTCCCCTTACATTGAATCCGGCGGACCCCTCTCCCACCGACTGCACTCCGGGAATCAGAAGCACACTTTTTATTATATCAGATTCTCCCATAGAAGTCGGCAGCAATTTCAAGGAAGTAATATTTACTTTCTCCACTCCAACCTCATACCTGCGGAATATTACATTCCGGTCGGCTGTAATAGTTGTCTCCTTCAGGGGAATGAGCATGCTGTTCATTTCAATATCTAGTTCACCCGACCCGTATAAATTAACGTTTACCTGCTGTTCCCTCATACCGATGAAGCTGTAGCGGATCTGGTGAATGCCGCGGGGCAGTGTCAGTGAATAAAAACCGTACTGGTTGGAAAGAGCCCCCGCGGCAAGTTTCTGAACGAACACGGTGGCTCCGGCAACAGCTTCCCTGGTGTCGCGGTCAATAATATAACCGGTAATGGTGACGTTTCCCGATTTGTACCTATCGGCCGGATTGCCGATATCTACAAAAAGGTTTCCCGAAAGCTTTTGCTCGTCATCCGAATCATAATACTCCACGGGGGCAATGAAATTTCCCTCGTCAGTACTCCGGCCTGCTTCTTCCGGAAGCTTAACTGCAAAATTCCTTGTAATGATGACATTTCCCCACTCGTCAATAAACCAGAACAAGGACTTGTCCCTGAAAAGATTATCAAGAAGATCGCCGAGTGATTTCCTTCCGGGATACAAACCCGGCTGAATATCTGTCATCCATTCATCCCTGAAGAAAAACTTCAGGCCAAGCTCTTTCTCCGCCGATGTTACAAATTCACCGAACGACTGACCGCTGTAATCCCATGTGATCGTTCTGTCGGCCTGGGCAGAAAGAAGACCGGAAACCATAAGGGCAAGGGCCAGATAAAAAATCTTCTGTTTCATCCCGGAGTACTAAATTTGAAGTGAGTTGAAATAGTCAACAGCCGGTTTCATGCTTTCCGGATCATTTCTGTAGAATTTTATCCTTTGGGCCTTCATATATGCCCTGACCTCTTGTTTTTTATCACCGAACAGCCTCAGGAAATTACCCTGAGTGACAATTCTTAAAATTACCCCGTCCTTCTCCAGGTATACCTTTATATTCTCGGAGAATGCATGTTTACTATCATCGTCCGAAATCAGGATTTGCTTGCTGTATTTCACATACAGAGAAGCAGTTCCCTGGCTCAGAACATTGACGAAACCCCTGAGGGGTCTGAGCGAATCGGTCCTGAAATTCAGGAATCTGAACACGCGACCGCCTAGATTCAGGGTAAATTCGTCTATCAGTTCCTTGTTAAGTTGCAGGATTATTCGCTTGTCGGTGAGAATAAGAAGCTCATCGTTGTAGATGTCAAGCCTCAGCGATTGACCCGGAAATGCGCGTCCCGTAAGTGTCACAGTCCCCGGCACGAATCCGGAATTGAAAAAGAACTGGTCGCCATCGATTCTTAAGAAAAGGTTTCTCCAGGCACGTCCGTTGTATAAAACCTGAATGTCGATACTGTCTTCCGGCATTTCCGGCATAGACCCTGCAGCAACAAAAGGATTTCCGCCCGAAAACACGAGCAGCAGAAAAAATAATCTGAGAATGGCCTTCATTGTTCAGATATTATTAATGAAGGCAACAAAAAGCGACATAAAACACTTGTTCATGGCTTATGCTTATTGATTTGGTCATATAAATATGCGATGAAGAGTCATTAATCTTCAGTACTGATTATTCTTATGTTTTTTAAAGCTGCCGTTGTTCTCCACGATGCAATGCCGAATGGCCGGGAGAGTTCAACTTCAGGACGAATAGACAAATGGTTTTCTCCCACTGTGAAATCAACCACCGGTTCATCGTCTATCCAGGCAAGGATTTTTCCGTCAGCAACCTTAAGCCTGATATGATACCAGCGGTTCTTCTCAAACCGCATCAGGGTGGTGGTTTCATTCTCCGAGGCATCCATCCCGTTTATGCTGCTCAACCCGACTACTGTTCCGCCCCAGCCGCCTATTATCAGGGATACCGGATCCTTCCCGACCGGGAAGGTCATTCCGCAGAAAAAGTCGGTCCCGTCCATCCTCATGGCATCCAGGCTTAGCTCGTAATTGCCGGCAGGGAAATCCTCCGTCCAGGTTATACCCGTGCAACCGTCACCCATTCCGAGAACGATTGTTCCTCCCGACACATAAACCGGGCCCTGAGGTCCGAATTCGGTTATCTTCCACCCTTCAAGCGATTTGCCGTCAAACAGCCAGCCATCATCTTTTGAAAATTCCACCTCTTCCTTAACATAACTCCTGTTCTTCGGCCTGCAGCCCGATCCGGCAACAACAGAAAGAAATAAAAATAAAACTACGATCCTTTTCACGGTATAATGTATTGATGCATCATTAATATTGATATTCTAAAATTAGCAAATTCTATATGTTGTGCACTTGATACGTGCAGTTTTCATGGTTAATTGTTGTTAAAATCCTTCGCCCTCTTTCTTCTCAAGCCAAATTTTTACTATGCCCCTGGCAGCTTCTGTCAAAAGGGCTTATAGTGTATATACGATTCATAGTTGCAAAATGTGACAGTGAAGGGGAAATTTTTTCGGGAATTGGATGTACGGGGCTTAGTCGTGCGGGAGGAACGGCTAGCGGCGGGCGGGAGGAACGGCTAGCGGCTAGCGGCGGGCGGCGGGCGGGAAGAACGGTACGAGTTATATGGCGCGGTATGTGGCGGGCGGCGGGCGGTTAGAGGGTTCAGGGTTTGCATGTTCTTTAACACTTGGTAGCAAGCGTAGAGAATCATACTACCCCAAAAGTATTTATTGGACAAAATGACATTTACAGACTTTTAGTTAGTACAATTAATATGTAAATTTGTTGGACTTACATTTAAAAAAATGAGCAGAATAAAAATAAGGAATTTTGGACCAATTAAAAATGGCTTTGAAGCTTATGAAGGTTGGATTGACATAAAAAAGGTTACTTGCTTTATAGGAAATCAAGGTTCAGGAAAAAGTACTGTTGCTAAATTAATTTCTACTTTTACGTGGATAGAAAAGGCTCTTGTAAGAGGCGATTACAATAAAAAGTGGTTTGAACGAAAAAATAAACTAAAAAATCAGTATCTAAATTATCACCGACTTGAGAATTACCTCAAAGTTAATGGTGCTGAAAAAACTGTAATTGAATACGAGGGTGATGCGTTTTCCATTGTCTTTGAGAATGGTTCTTTAGTAATTAGTGAAATACAAAATAAAGAATATCAACTTCCGCAAATTATGTATGTTCCAGCGGAAAGAAACTTTATTACGTACGTTAAAACTCCAAAGGAACTCAAACTTTCATCAGAATCGTTTAAAAATTTCTTGACTGAATTTGATAACGCAAAAAACGAAATAAAAGGATTTGAAAATCTTCCCATTAACAATGTCGGTGTAGAATATGACAGACTGAATGATACTTTAAACCTAAAAGGGGAAGGCTACAAAGTAAAACTTACCGAAGCGTCTAGTGGATTTCAATCACTTGTACCATTGTATTTAGTTTCAAATTATTTGGCTAATTCAGTGAAAAAACAAAGTGAAACAAATAAAGAAACTATGAGCAGTGAAGAACTGCAACGTTTTAAAAAAGGTGTTGAAGATATTTGGAGCAACAATAATTTAACAGACGAACAAAAAAGGGTAGCGTTATCTGTTCTTTCATCAAAATTTAATAAGACAGCTTTCATAAATATTGTAGAGGAGCCGGAACAGAACCTTTTCCCAACTTCTCAATGGCAAATGTTACAGAGTTTATTGAAATGTAATTCTATGAATAAAGGCAATAAGCTTATTGTAACTACTCATAGTCCTTATATTATCAATTATTTAAGTATCGCAATTCAGGGAGAATACTTGGAAAGAGAAATTAAAAAATCAGTAAACAAAGATGTCTTACTTCCTAAATTATATAGTTTAATTCCAAAAGACTCATTGATTTCTGCCAATAATGCTGTTGTTTATCAGTTAGATGAAAAAGATGGAAGCATTAAAAAACTGGAAACAATAGCCGGTATACCTTCCGACAAAAACTATCTTAACGATACATTAGTAAAAAGCAATATGCTTTTTGATTCTTTACTTGAAATTGAACAAGAATTATGAGTGTAAACTTTTTTGAAACAGACTGCAAAGAAGACGCAAGAAAAGAAAAGCAGTTTGGAATATGTGATGATCAAAATGGAACAAAAGCATATACAGATACTACAGACAGTACAAAATGGATAGCTATAGTTAAAAATGTTAAAGAAATTGACGTTTCGTTTACTGCAATCGACAATTGTATCATTGTTTTTAAAGAAGGAACTAAGGATATTGAAAGTTCTTGTGATGGAATGCTAACATTTGCTGAAAGTTTATATTTGGTAGAACTTAAAAAACAAGGAACAGGAGGGTGGATTTCTGATGCAAAAGGACAATTGGAAAATACAATAAGATTGATTTCAGAAAACCACGACCTTTCCAGTTTTCGCTATAAAAAAGCTTTTGCCTGTAACAGAAAGCATCCAAGTTTTACTGTAATTGATATAGCAGAAAGAAGGTCATTCTTTGAAAGGACAAGAGGTTTCAGAATTGACGTACAAGCAGAAATTGTAATTAAGTGAAAAAGATAGAACACCAGCTACTAACGGCGGTTTGGCGTAATGTTAAATTCTTTTTAATAAATTTGACATATCAACTCAAAGCCATGGGATACACGTGGGTTCTTGAATACAAGATTAAAATCAACAGGTCGGGCCTCTACTGAAACATTCCGGCATTTCTTCATATTTTATTTTCAATCTGTTATACCGGATTTATATTTCTCCTGCCTGAAGGCAGGTGTGTTTGTAAATAATAAGCTTCTAAAAACAGTCAACATGCAAAAATTAATCATAACAGGGAATAACCTTACAGTCAACGATGTAGTTAATGTGGCTCGTCACGGGCAGAAGGTGGAACTTCATCCCGATGCAAGGAAAAGAATAAACGAGTGCCGTGCAATGCTCGAAAAAAAGATAAATGCTCATGAGATAATGTACGGTGTGAACACCGGGATCGGCGAGTTCTCGGAAATAGTGCTTAACGATGATCAGATAAAGGATTTCCAGAAGTATCTCGTGTATAATCATGCAGCCGGTATCGGCGAACCGGCTTCCCTTGAAATTGTCAGGGGAGCCATGCTGGGCAGAATCAATGTCCATGCTCACGGCAACTCGGGTAACCGGCTCGAGATAACGGAAACCCTTGTTGAGATGCTAAACAGGGGAGTTACACCCTATGTATGCCAGAAAGGATCGGTCGGTGCATCAGGCGATCTGGCACCCATGTCGCAGATTGCCCTTCTTCTGATGGGCGAAGGTAAAGCTTACTACCAGGGAAAGCTTATGGAAGGAGCCGATGCCATGAAGGAAGCCGGAATAAAGATACCCGGTCTTCAGGCACGCGACGGACTTGCAACGATCAACGGATCGAACATGCTGACCGCGATGAGTGCCATATGGCTTGTTGACGCCAACAACTGGCTCAAACAGGCTGAAATAGCGGCATCAATGTCGCTCGAGGCGCTTAAAGCCAACATGAAACCCTACACGCCGCTGCTTCACGAGGTGAGGGGATTCAAGGGAGCCGTGAGAAGCGCGAATGCTATCAACAAATGCATAACAGGCGGTGATCTTAAGGAAGGAAGGGTAAAATCGAAGGTACAGGATGCCTACTCGATGAGATCGACACCGCAGGTAATCGGCTCAGCCCATGACATGCTTGCCTATGCAAGATCGCAGGTCGAAATTGAACTTAACGGAGTAGGCGACAATCCGGTTTTCTTCCCGGAAAAGAACCTCCAGCTTTCCGGTGCAAACTTCCAGGGATCCCCGGTATGCGTTCCAATGGACATGGCAGGAGCATGCATAACAATGGTAAGCGTGATGTCGGAAAGAAGAATGAACAGGCTTAATAACCAGGCTCTCAGCGTAGGACTTCCGGATTTCCTTACAAAGGGAGCCGGCATGTTCTCGGGAATGATGCTGAGCCAGTACACTGCCGACACCCTTATAGTGGAACAAAGGATACTCTCGGTTCCTGCATCAATTCAGTCGATACCTGCCGCGGCCGACCAGGAAGACTTTGTATCAATGGGAATGAACACTGCCATCAAGAACAACCAGATACTCGACTGCGCCTACGGTATTCTCGGGATAGAATTCATGGCTGCCGCGCAGGCTCTCGATTTCAGAAAAGAGGAGTACAGTTTCGGAGCAGGAGTTCAGAAAGCAAAGGACGTCATCAGGAAACATGTTGATTTCCTTGATATCGACAGACCGCTTTACCCCGATCACACCAGGATGAAGGAACTGGTAAAATCGTGCGAAATACTTCACGAAGTCGAAAAGGTTACAGGGCCTCTTGAATAAAAACTTATATTTGTATAAACCCTTACTACTTATGAAGAAATACATCATGCTTTTACTGATCATCGCCGTTGGCTGTTCACCCCAGAAAAAGGGTGAAAAAAGCGGATCAGCCATGCAGGCAATAGATGATGCTACAATTACCACATTAATGGGAAGCATCACGGCCGACATGCCCGGAGCAGATACCCGCCTGCTCGAAAAAGGCATCCGGCATGCTGCCTCACTGTGGAGACAGGAAGACGGAACTGCCGCCGAATTTTCGGATTTTGTAAAGAACAATTACATAGCCGATCCGGCGAAGCGAAAACAGGTATTCCTCAAAATCAGCAACTTCCTGGAATCCCTTTCCGGAAATTTCAACGAGATCGTTATCGACCTGAGGAAGAACCTCGATGAGGCCACCGGCGAAATTGACGATGTAGACAGGATGTTCGGCACCTACTCACCGGGCTCGCATCTGTCCGACGATTTCTATACAAACAAGATCGCCTTCTATATCGCTCTGAATTACCCTTATTACACCCTCGCGGAAAAAGAAGAGCTGGGACCTTCATGGACCCGCGAAGAGTGGGCCATGGCAAGGCTGGGAGATATGTTCGTATCAAGGGTGCCGGCTGAAATCAGTCAGGCTGCCGGTCTGGCAAGTGGCAACGCCGAGATGTACATCTCCGAATACAACATCTGCATGGGAAAGCTCAGAACCGACGACGGCCGCCAGCTCTTCCCCGACGATATGGTGCTGCTTTCCCACTGGAACCTCCGCGATGAGATCAAGTCGAACTACGCGGAAGGCGAAAAAGGGACTGAGAAACAGGATATGATCTACAAGGTCATGGAGAGAATCATCAGACAGGAAATACCAAAGGTTGTGATCAACAACCCGGAATATGAATGGGCGCCTTTCTCCAACAAAGTTACAAAGGACGGGAAGCCGGCAGAAGCCGAACCTGAACCTGACACCCGCTATGAACATGTCCTGAATATCTTCAAGGCACACCTGGCTGCCGATCCGTATAATCCCGAAATGAACACCGCGATACTCAGGAAATTCTCGGCTGAAATGGAAATCTCGCAGGAAGAGATTGAAGCCCTTTTCGATTCATATCTCCGTTCGCCCGAACTTGCAAAACTCGGGAAACTGATCAGCGAAAGACTTGGCAGGGAGCTTAAGCCCTATGACATCTGGTACGACGGCTTCAAGGCGAGAAACAGCTATCCGGAAGACAAGCTCACCGCGAAAACTTCAGCGCTGTATCCCAACCCTGACGCTTTCAAAGCCGACATGCCCGAAATGCTTAAAAAACTTGGCTGGAGCAGTGATCGCGCAAAATACCTGGCTGACAAGATAGTTGTCGATCCCGCCAGAGGCTCTGGACACGCCTGGGGCGCTGGAATGCGAGGAGCCAAATCACATCTCAGGACAAGAATATCCGAAAAGGGTATGGATTACAAGGGATACAATATCGCGGTCCATGAATTCGGCCACAATGTTGAACAGACCATTTCGCTTTACGATGTCGATTACTACACCATGTCGGGAGTTCCCAACACTGCTGTTACCGAAGCCCTTGCATTCGTGTTCCAGCATCGAGACCTCTTCCTTCTCGGAATAAAGGAAAATGATCCTGAAGCAGAAAAACTGGAGATCCTCGATGCTGCCTGGTCGCTGATGGAAATCATGGGAGTGGGAATGACTGAAATGCTTGTCTGGAAATGGCTTTACGAAAATCCCGGGGCAACAGCTGCCCAGCTTAAGGAAAAGACAATAGACATTGCCGCCGAAACCTGGAACAAGTACTACGCCCCGGTATTCGGAGTACAGGATTCTCCCGTGCTGGCAATCTATTCACACACGATAGACGTGCCGCTGTACCTTCCCAACTATTCTTACGGTCACATAGTACAATTCCAGATCGAGAATTACCTGAAGGACAAAAAGCTGGCCTCCGAAGTAGACCGCATGTTCTCACAGGGAAGGCTAAGCCCTCAACAATGGATGATGGGAGCAGTCGGATCAAAGATCTCTGCTGAACCTATCCTTGAATCGCTCAGGGAAGTGCTTGATTGATAGCATTTTTACAGGACACGAGCAGGCCTGAGTGTTTCCGGCCGGAGAAAAATCATGAAAAACCAGTAATATATGAAGATCAGGATTGAAGATTATCCGACACTAAACCAGGATTGGGACAAGGATAAAATCGCGGATAAAACAAAGAAGATCCTCAAGAAGATAGGAGAACTTCAGAATATGATGTATGCCCAGAACAAGTTCAGTCTGCTCGTTATTCTACAGGGCACGGATGCCTCAGGCAAGGACGGTGTCGCGCTTAGCCTGCTCAAGTATTGCAACCCCCTGGGCGTTAAGATCCACAGCTTTAAAAAACCGACGGAAGAGGAATATGCCCATGACTTCCTGTGGAGGGTCCACAATGTGGCTCCCCGGAAAGGGGAACTGAAAATATTCATCAGATCCCATTATGAGGACATTCTGGTCCCTTCAGTAGATAAATACATTCCTGAGGAGGTCATCGAGAAACGTTACAAGATGATAAACGACTTTGAAGAATTTCTTGAAAACAACGGAACAGTCATCCTGAAGTTTTTTATGAATGTTTCCAGGGATGCCCAGAAAGAAAGGCTTATGGAGAGAATAGAAATGAAGGAGAAGCACTGGAAGCACAAGGACGGCGACTGGAATGTAAGAGAAAAGTGGGATGAATATATGAAGGTGTATGAAAGGATACTTAATACCTGCAATACTATCCCATGGCATATTGTGCCCTCCGACAAGAACTGGCAGAAAAGCTATGTAGTTGCCGAAACAGTTCTGAAAGCACTCGAGAAACTCGACATAAAATGGCCCGAACTTGTAAGCGAAAGATTTAAACCCAATGTAAAAGATAAATAACATGTTAAAGAAACTTATCCTAATCTCAATGTCTTTTGCCGTGCTCAATGCAGCAGCGCAAAACACCTATACGCCTTCTCCCGAAAACCTGAAAGCACGCGAATGGTTTCAGGATGCCAAATTCGGCATGTTCATCCACTGGGGTGTTTACAGCATCCTGGGCGACGGTGAATGGGTTATGAACAACCAGAGGATCGACAAGCAGACCTACCAGAAACTGCCAGCATTCTTCAATCCCATCAGTTATGATCCGGCAGAATGGGTTGCCCTGGCAAAAGCTGCCGGGATGAAATATATAACCCTTACAAGCAAGCACCACGACGGCTTTGCAATGTGGGATTCAAAGCTCACAGACTGGGATATAGTCGACAGGACCCCCTACGGAAAGGATATTATAAAGATGCTTGCCGATGAATGTAAAAAGCAGGGCATAAAACTCTTCTTCTACCACTCTCAGCTCGACTGGTATCAGGAGGACTATTACCCGAGAGGAAACACCGGAAGCACGGCCGGCAGACCTGAAAAGGGCGACTGGTACAAATACCTCGATTACATGGACGGCCAGCTTACCGAACTGCTTACCAACTACGGAGAGATCGGAGGAATATGGTTCGATGGCTTCTGGGATAAAAAGGATGCTGACTGGAGACTTGACAAAACATACGGGCTGATCCATAAGCTGCAACCCGCGTGCCTCGTGGGAAGCAACCACCACCTGGCAACCTTCCCGGGTGAGGATTTCCAGATGTTTGAGAAAGACCTGCCCGGACAAAAAACCACAGGATTCAATCCTGACCAAAAGATGGGAGAGCTTCCCTACGAGACCTGTGAAACTATGAACAATTCGTGGGGATTCAACCTGCAGGACAAGAATTATAAATCGACAAAGAATCTGATCCAATACCTGGTTAAAGCCGCCGGCTTTAATTCAAATTTTCTCCTGAACGTGGGGCCCATGCCGGATGGCAGGATTCAGCCTGAATTCATCAAAACCCTCGGGGAGATCGGCAAATGGATGGAGAAAAACGGAGAAACAATCTACGGCACAAGAGGCGGACCGGTAAGCCCGAGAGCCTGGGGAGTGACTACACAGAAGGGAAATAAAGTGTTCGTACACGTGCTGAACCCGGAGGACAATAATCTGCTAATCCCTGATTTCGGAGCTAAGGTGAAAAAAATCACGTTCTTCGGAAGCGGTGAAAAGCTTAAATACAGGCAGGATGCCTTCGGTATAGCGATATCGGTCCCGGAAGGTGCTTTTGATGAAATAGACACTATTCTGGTAATGGAACTTTAACTTCCGACAAAAAATCAGAACCTCCGAAGCTATATCGGCATCACTGCCAAAAGAATGGCAGCAGCAGGACTTCTGATGGCCTCATCATGTTCCGCCAAGGCAGAAGGGACAGATTGAAACAAGAGTGAATCTCCCCTCCCCCGGCTACTTTAGATATATTTCCACCACCGGTATCTCAACAGGCGGTTTCAGTACAGGCAGTGACAGATTTATCGTGTTACTGTCGACGCCGGAACCGGTGCTGAAAATAATCTCGGAGGCATCATGCAGGAACTGAACATATTTGACCTTTCCTGCCATGTTCTCCATCCTGAGCGATCCCATCGGATAGGTAAGCAGGTGGACATAAAGTCTTTTTGTTTCCGGATTATACGTCAGCAGGGTATTCGGCGGAGCAACTATATCTGAAGGAGCTTCAGTGCATTTGTATACTGAGCGGTTGTTATATTTCATCCACTCTCCCATCGCCTCAAGCCTCTCCATGGCACGGTAGTCGAAAGCACCCCTGGCCGTCGGTCCGACATTAAGCAGCAGGTTGCCCCCCTTGCTAACCGATTCGGAAAGAAGCTCTATAAGCTGGGCAGGACTCTTCCACGTGGTTTCATCACGGTAATATCCCCACGATCCTGAAAAAGTCTGGCATGTCTCCCAGGCAACTCTTTTTCCATTCTCCTCAGGCCATTTCGTTACCTTGCGCTGTTCAGGAGTGGTAAAATCCCAGCCTCCTTCAACATCCTTCAGATCGAGACGGTCGTTGACAATGATGCCTGGCTGAAGCGATCGTGCAAGCTTCATCAGGTTCCAGGAATCCCAGTCCTGACGACCCTTGCCATTCTTACCGGGATATGAATAATCGAACCACATTATGCTTATCTCTCCGTAATTGGTAAGAAGTTCCCTCACCTGGTTCTTCATGTACTCCCTGTACCTGTTCATATCCTTCCCCTTGTTGAGCCGTTCATATTCGGCATCATTCTCCTGGCGCTGAGGATGCCGGCTGTCGATGGTGAAATCGGGATGATGCCAGTCAAGAAGGGAATAATAGAATCCAACCTTCAGTCCTTCAGCCCTGAACGCGTCAACGAATTCCCGGATTATGTCCCTCCCGAACGGGGTGTTGGTCGACTTATAATCAGTGTATTTAGTGTCCCACAAACAAAAGCCCTCATGATGCTTTGAAGTAAGGACAACATACTTCATACCGGCTTCCCTGGCCATCCTTGCCCATTCCTTCGGGTTATAAAGATCAGGGTCAAAGGCCTCGAAATACTTCTGGTAGTCTTCAGTTGTGATCCTTTCACGGTTCTTGACCCACTCGTGGCGGGCAGGAAGGGCATAAAGACCCCAGTGAATGAACATGCCGAACCGCGCTTCGGTCCACCACTTCATTCTCTGAGTTTTCTGGGCTTCCGTCTCTTTCGGAAGCTGTGCTGACGCGGTAGCCGGAGTTATTATCATCAGTACGGCGGCGGCGATTACTGAAAGGAAAGTTAGTTTCATGGTGATATGGTTTTGTTAATATTGCATGGTATATGGAATTAGCTTACAGTTACTGGTTATCATTGAAAAAATATGTCAAAACCACACATGCACGGAAAACCCGATTGTTTTTCTGACCGGTATTCCTGCAAATCTCACCAAACAACTGCCGTTCCAGACCGTAAGGGCTCAGACGCGGCAGTTTGAGTTCTTTGCTGACAGAATACTATTGTCATCTGGCAACTTCAATGGTCTTTTTCTCCTTGAAGAAGAAGATGAAGCAAATCAGAACCGCCACAGCAATGTATGCCGGGATCATCCAGATGCTCCTCCACTGGTAAACACCTTCGACAGTGTAATAAGTGGTAACGAAACCCGAGACCCAGGTGCCTATGAACATACCAAGACCGTAAGTTACAAATGTAAACAGACCCTGGGCGGCATTCTTTATCCTTTCGTTCGATTTCTTCTCGGTATACATGTACCCTGTTACGAAGAAGAAATCATAGCACACCCCGTGAAGTATTATACCCGTATAAAGCATCCAGGCACCCGTGTCCATGTTGCCGAAGGCGAAGCATATATACCTGAGTATCCAGGCTGTCATGCCGATAAGCAGCATTTTCTTCACTCCTATCCTATTGAAAAGCAGTGGGATCGCGAGTATGAACAGGGCTTCGGAAATCTGACCCATCACCATCTTGCCCGCTGCATTTTCCATCCCGGCCTGGTTGAGAAAAAGGTTCGCGAAGCCAAAATAGAAGGAAAGCGGTATGCATACGAAAATTGCCGCTATAAAGAATATAAGGTATGGACGGTCCCTGAACAGGACAAAGGCATCAACTCCCATGAGCGATTTTGCCGTCGAAGGAGTACTGGCCTGAGGTGGTGTGTCGGGAAGGAAAAAGCTGAACAGGCCCAGACCGACCGATACCACGGCAGCCATGTAGAATGTTCCAGGTGTTTGTTCAATCCCGAGTAATGCTATCATGAAGCCTGAAATTACCCATCCGATTGTACCGAAAACGCGGATTACCGGGAACTGTTTTCCCGGATCGCTCATCTGCCTGAAGGCCACACTGTTCGACAGCGCTATCGTGGGCATGTAAGCAAGGGAATAAAGCATGATGATCCAGTAAAAAGGACCATTTTCAGTTACCCTTGATGCCATGAACAGCAGCACTCCTCCTACCACATGCAGGATGCCCATCACACGCTGGGCGGCAAAATACCTGTCGGCAATCATCCCAACGAAGAATGGTGAAATCATGGTTGCAATGGCAAGAGCACTGTAGGCTGCACCGATCTGAATGCCGGTCGAACCCAGAATATTTGTCATAAAGGTACCCATGGTGACATACCATGAACCCCAGACATAATATTGAAGAAACATCATAAGACCGAGTACAATGCTGGTTTTCAGTTTCATAGTAAGATAGTATTAAGATGTCAGAGAATATTTTTCCGATTCAGGTTTACACGCCCTATTTACTTCAAATATTTAAATTCCGCAACAAGTCATCCGTTTTTTATTTTTATTAACACAAATAACTTCAATGGTTAATAACTTTTATTTATTTTTATGTCATGATAAATCAATCCTTAACCTGATAGTATATGAAAAACAAAAGTGAAATGAAGAATGGCATTTCAAGAAGAAGGTTTCTCGGCACATCAGCTGCTGCAGCTGCACTTGCCGTGATACCGGCCTCGTATGGCTGCAAGACAAAGCCTGCTGCCGAGAAAGTTCCTGCATTATCCGACAAGCCGAATTCAAATTTCGGAGGTGTCCAGATAGGTGCAATTACCTACAGCTGGCGGAGTATGCCTTCCGGAATTGAAAACATCATCAAGTACTGCAAGGAATCCGGCATCAATTCGATCGAGCTGATGAGTACCGATCTTGAGCAGTATCTCGGGATACCCGAAAATCCCATGAGATCGATGTTCGGCGGCGGTGGCGGCGGTCAGCGCCAGGCACCTCCTCCTCCTCCCGCGGGAGCCAGACCAGCAGGGCCGGCACCGGCACAGGCACAAAGACCTGCCCCGGGCGGACCACCCCAGCGCGCCCCGCTTACAGAAGAACAGCAGGCCGCAATTGCCAAATACAATGAAGACGTTAAAAACTTCAGGATCAACATCGATATGGCAAAGGTGGCAGAAGCCAAAAAGCTATTCGACGATGCCGGCATAGACGTCCATATAGTGAAGTTCTCACCTTCGCGCTGGTCGGATGAGGAAATTGACTACGCGTTCAAAGTAGCCAAGGCTATGGGAGCCAAGGGCGTATGCGAGGAAATCGGTGAGGAAGCAGTTAACAAACTTGGCCCGATAGCCGAGAAACATGGAATGTACGCCATATTCCACAACCACAATCAGTTCGCGACCGAAGGATTCAGCTACGATCCCTTCCTGGCTGTTTCCCCTGCCGTGATGATGAACTTCGATGCAGGTCATTTCTTCGGTTCAACAGGAATACACCCGAACGAAATTATTGAGAAATATAAAGACCGCATCTTCAGCATTCATATCAAGGACAAGACCGGACCAAATACCGATCCGCCGAATACCAACCAGGTATGGGGACAGGGCGAAGTTCCAATAGCAGATATACTTCTGCTGCTGAAGAAAAACCAGTGGCCCATCTATGTTGACATTGAGCTCGAATACGAGGTCAAACCCTGGTCGAATGCCGTAAAGGAAACCAAAACATGCGTGCAGTACGCGCGGAATATCCTGATGTAATCTCTGATCAGGAATTATTATTTACATGCTTCAGTTAAACCCGGGAATCACCTCCCGGGTTTAATTATTATGCAGGGATCGAGCAGAAAACGTCCCGATTCCTTTCCGTATACAGAAAGTCCGCCTTTGGAGGAACCAACTTCATTTACCTGTATCCTGATGACAAGCTTCCCTTTTTCGGCTGCCGTTTTGATATCCTCTGCGCCAAGGGGAACTTTCACGAGATAACCATACGATCCGGCTTCATCAAGCAGCCATCTCTTGCTCCTGTCGCGGCTGCCCCAGGCCCATCCCGGCTCCTGGTTCATCCACGAAAGAATGCCCCTGTGATCAGCAGGGTCATCCTCCAGGATAAGCTCTGTGATTTTATTTCCATTCGCCGAGATAATGGCTTCCGTAGAATGAGTTTTTTCATCGGTCTGCGGATAACTGTTCTGTCCGTATCCGGGAGTTATGCCCTTGTCGGTGACAATCGTCATACCGATTCCCTCGGCAACACCTTCCTCAAGGTATTTCTCCTGCGGATAGCGTGAAGCAAGTTCTGCTCGGAACTCAAGGGATTCAATGACGTCTGTTGCAATATCCTTCGGCCAGGCAAACTCATATTCGAAAAAGCCGGAACCCATACCCCATACTTTCTTTCCCTTCTGGGTGGCAAGATGCCTTATGCTCCATTCCGCCGCCGAATATTCCGATGCCGGGACAGATACAATCCTATGCCCGGGAGGTTCTGTGCCGTCGACTACAAAAGGTACAAAATTCCTTGCCAGAATATTTCCCGATCCATCCTTAAGGATGCCGGAGAATATCATTACAGAACCGGTAGCCGGCAGTTTAAGCGATACAGGATTCAGTGCCACGTAGGTGAAGGGTTCGGCTGATGCCGGAAGTTCGCCCTTTAGAACTTCAAACTTATCTCCCAGCCTGTCCCATCCGTAAAGAGAATATTCGACTTTAAGACCTGATGGGATTTTATTTGTTACAGTGCTTATTCCCAATGGTATACGAATTGTCTCGCCTCCCCTGTATCTCTTGAAGAAATCGTCGCCTGCCACCAGGTATAAGTCGCCGTGAAGGTCATTCATGGTCATTCCCTGACACAGTTCATCGAGACCGAATTCCTTCCTGCCGCGATCAAAACGGTAGTAACCGTTCCATTCATTAATGACATCATGGAACTCGGTAAACAGGAAACCTGCAATCTTCGGGCGTTTCCTGAATTCATTCATCATTATGTGATATTCCCAGGTAATGTCGATATCGCCGGTGCTTCCGCTGTAGCCCCACACGGCTCCGCACTCCGAATTAAACATGGGCTCATCGCCCTGTACATTGCCTCCAATGTAGTTATAATCGGATCCCGGATAAGTTTTGCTCACTATCTCATCGAGCAGGTCGGCCCATTGCCTGGCAGGATTGTAGGAATGCCAGGTGTTAAGGTCGGTAATGACATGATCGAGATTACATGGTGAATTATCCTCAACAAGCCTGGTCGGATCGATCGATTTTGCCCTGTGATACCACGACCTTACCCATTCCTGTGTTTCGGGAGTGTATGACCTGCGTTTCGCGATGGAGTCGTTGGTGAACAGACCCCATGTTTCATTGAAAAGAACCCACGAGAAAATCGAGGGATGATTATAGTCTCTCAGAATTTCCTGCTCAGCTATGTATTCCCAGTTGGCTTTTGATTCAGGAGTCGGCTCTCCCCAATAATTCGGAACATCCTCCATGATCAGAAGTCCGTACTTGTCGGCCCAGTAAAGCTTCCTCGGGATTTCCGCCTTGATATGAATTCTTAATCCATTCAATCCCAGATTCTTTGCACGCATGATCTCCTCCTTCATGAAAGCATCGGAAGGGAAGGTGTAGAAGCCTTCCGGATGATAGCTCTGATCGAGACTCATCTTAAGATATAAAGGCTCATTGTTGAGAGCAACATACTTGAAATCCTTGCCGGGTATCGTGAGGGCCGATACCTTCCTCATGCCGAAATAAGTACTTACCGAATCGGTTTCCCTGCCGTTTGCAAGTGACGCGTTGACCTCGTAAAGAAAGGGATCATCAAGGCTCCATAACCTCATATCGCTGACAGGAATTGTGAAGCGGGCCGTGGAATCGCCGGCCTTTATGCCCGACTCGAAAGCGAGACTGTTACCCTTTCCCCTGAGCCTGAAAATCAGGCCTTCGGGAGCCGGGGAGGAAATGCTGACATCAGCCTTTACTTCAGCCTTGTCGATATCGGGAGTGAACCTGACGGAGCTTATGTGAACATCCTTTCTTGCTTCGAGGTAAACCGTCTGCCAGATTCCCTTGGCATTGCCGTAATACTGCTTGCCCGAGGGACGGCTGTCGAGTTCCTCATCTTCTACCCTGACAACCAGCTTATTATTACCCTTCTTTGCAAACGCTGTGATGTCGAATTCAAAAGGCACATATCCGCCCCTGTGCTCCCCGACATATTCTCCGTTTAGCCATACCGTGGTGTGAAAATCACTTGCTCCGAAAATCAGGAAGATCCTGCCGTTTTTCCATTCGGCAGAGTTCCCGGGTTTGAAAGTTCTGTAGTACCAGCCTACATCTACTTTTGGAAGCTCTATCCCGCTCATAGGGCTTGCCCACGAAAAAGGCACGAGTATTTTTGATGTAAATGACTCAGGATTGTTCTGCCAGTTCTGATCCAGACCGGCATTCAGAGAATCGGGAGCAAACTGCCAGTAACCGTTAAGGTTAAGCCATGGCAATCTTTCAAAGTCAGGCCGCGGATGCTCGGCCAGAGGGATTCCTGCATCGGAAACAGGACGTTCCGTAGTGCAGGAAAAAACAAAAATCATAAAGACTGAAAGGAGTATTATCTTCTTCATCGGTTAATAGTTATTTGTAAATTCATTTTTTGATGTTATAACAATGTTATAACGCCGTTATTACAATGTTATAACGTGTTTATGCCATATCCCACTGTTCCCTGAGCAGTTTGAATGCTGCCGGAATTACAATGTTCTTATCACTTTTCGTACCGCATTCGAAGCTGACATAACGCGTGTAATTAATCATCTTAAGAGCCTTGAACCCTGTGACATAATTATCTCCTGCATCCTCTCCGGGTACACTTCTGGTCTTGCGGCTTGCAATATGAACATGCTGAAGGTATTTCTGTCCCGAAAGGAAGGCTCCCATGTCGTCGGTCTCCTCCCATGTCATGTGCCAGAAATCGCCCATACATGTGATCCCGGGTGAATCGACATCGCGGCAAATGGATGCCGCATCGGCCACCATGCGCAGGAACCATGCTTCCCTACGGTTCAGTGGTTCAAGAATTACAGTTGTATTGTTCTTAACTGCGAATTCGCCCAGCTCCTTTAGCTGTTCAATAAGTATTTCCCTTGCTTCCACAAAAGGTAATGAAGGCTGCTGCCCGTTGAAGCCGGGTACCAGTATCATACCGTAAGATCCCAGGGCGCCTGCAGCTTCAAGGATCTCCTTGGAGGTGTCGATGCACTTTTTCCTGTCGGCTTCATTTTCAGCAATAAGCCATCCCTGGAAACCTGCACAAATAGCCGACACCTTGATCTTCCTGTTCTGAAGGGCCTTTTGAATCTCGGTAACCCGGCTTGCCAGTTTCCCTCCCCCGATTTCAAGGCCATATACTCCGTTGGCTTCCATGAAATCGAGCTTCTCACTAAGCGTCTTGCCGGGAGCTACACCTTCCTGCAGTCCCAGATTAAGCGGAAGACTATTGCCGGATTTCTTCTGCGGAGCCGCATCACAAGCCTGAATATGAAGCGGTACAGTGCCAAGGGCAGCCATGGCACCACCGACGCCGATCTTCTTCAGAAAACCGCGGCGGGTATCATTTCTTGCATTTTCCATATATCGATGATTTTTGGTAATAAATCAGCTTATTAGTCAGATTGATGACGCACCGCTAATTTAATCTTATTTTGATAATACCTGCAAGCGGTCATAATGTTAATTTAAAGTAACTCCCGGTTTGCATACGGATAAAATTCAAAAATTGTCGTACGGAAACGGATTTATTAATATCTTAGCTTCGGATAAAGACCTAACTATTAAACCAATATACCATGAAGCCCATAGCCTTTTTCACGGTTTTGCTGATTTTACTCACGCGGTCGTGCCCGAAGGAACCGACGATGGTGCATGATGCCATATCTGATGATTCGCTGATGACACTGGTTCAGTACCGGACATTTCAATATTTCTATGAAGGTGCCGAACCTGTTTCCGGGATGGCCAGGGAACGCTTTCATGCTGACGGCGAATATCCCGGTAACGACATGAACGTAGTAACATCGGGCGGCTCGGGATTCGGGGTGATGGCAATCCTCACCGGCATTGAAAGAGGGTTCATAACAAGGGAACAAGGATTTGCCCGCTTACGGCGCATTGTTGACTGGCTTGAAAAGGCTGACCGCTTTCACGGTGCCTGGCCTCACTGGATGTACGGCGAGACGGGAAAGGTGAAACCATTTTCCACAAAGGACAATGGGGCCGACCTGGTCGAAACTGCCTTCCTGATACAGGGACTGCTGACAGTGAGGGAATATTTCAAGGATGGCAGCGAGGATGAAAAAACACTTGCAGATGATATCGACAGATTGTGGAAGGAGGTGGAATGGAGCTGGTTTACCAAAGGCGGTGAAGATGTGATTTACTGGCACTGGTCACCCGATTACAACTGGGAAATGAACTTTGCCGTCGAGGGATACAACGAGTGCCTTATCATGTATGTACTGGCCGCATCCTCTCCCAGCTACCCGGTAAGCCCTGAAGCGTACCACAGGGGATGGGCCAGAAACGGCGGGATAAACGGAGAGACAAGCAAATACGGACTGACCCTGGAACTGAAGCACAACGGCGCCCCGGATTACGGAGGCCCATTGTTCTGGTCACACTATTCCTTCCTGGGACTGGATCCAAGAAATCTAAGCGACAACTATGCCGATTACTGGGAGCACAATACCAATCATACGCTTATAAACTGGAACTGGTGCGTTGACAACCCGAAAAACTTCAAGGGCTACAACAAGGATTGCTGGGGGCTTAGTGCCAGCTATTCGGTAAATGGTTATTCTGCCCATGCCCCGGGCGAGAACAGCGATCTGGGTGTTATCTCCCCAACAGCCGCCATCTCATCAATACCCTATACCCCGGAACAGTCGCTTGATGCAATGAGATATTTCTACGACTATTACGGAGACAGGCTGTTCGGACAATTCGGCTTCTATGATGCATTCAGCGAGCAGGATGACTGGTTTCCTCAAAGGTACCTGGCTATCGACCAGGGCCCTCAGGTGGTTATGATAGAGAATTACAGATCGGGGCTCCTCTGGAAACTGTTCATGGGCTGTCCTGAAATTAAGGAAGGACTTGCAAGGCTTGGTTTCAGCTCGTGGTAATCCGGCAGCAAGCCTCACTGTTTCCTGGTTCGTTTTCAAAATCGTATCCGGAAATATTTCCTGACTGTTGCATTTTTAGCCAAATTTGTAGCAAAGCTACATTATATGGAAGCAGAAATGAAACCGGCATTTGTAACCGGCGGGACTGGATTGCTTGGCAGCCATCTTATTTACGCGCTTATCTCTCAAGGCGTTAAAGTGAGGGCAATATACCGCGAAACAAGCAACAGGGATATAATAAAGAAACTCATAGGGTATTACGGAGGCAGGGAGAATGAACTTCTCAGTCGTCTCGAATGGGTTGAATCGGACATAGGCAATCTCGCGTCACTGACTGAGGTCATGAAGGGATCAGGGAATGTATATCATTGTGCAGCAGTGGTTTCATTTGGAAACAAGGATAAAGATCTTGTTATTGATAACAATGTGCAGGGCACTGCCAATGTTGTAAAGGCCTGTCTGGAAAATAAAGTCAGGAAGCTCTGCCACGTGAGTTCAAATGCAGCCCTGGGGGCCAATGATGGCGAGGTGATGGTTAATGAGGATCACGGATGGGATGAAAAAGGACATCGCTCTCCGTACGGAATAAGCAAATACCTTTCGGAAAGGGAAGTCTGGAAAGGCATGGAAGAAGGTCTTAACGCGGTGATAGTCAACCCGACACTAATTCTCGGACCTGGCGACTGGAAGAGAGGCTCGGTTTCCTTTTTTCTGAAAATAGATGAGGGATTGCTATTCCACACCAATGGCACCAACGGGTATGTAGACGTGAATGATGTCGCGAGGGCGATGATCATACTAACCGACAGTGATATCGCGGGAGAAAGGTTCATTGTAAATTCCGAAAACCTCGATTATCGCAGTTTTTTCAGGATGATTGCCAAAAGCCTTAAGGTAAGGGGACCTGTTATCGGCGTTCCCAAAGTGCTGTCATATCCCGCCATGTTCGCGGCACATCTGCTGGAGACGCTTACAGGAGGCAGGTCAGCCCTGACGAAGGAGATTGTCAGGGTAGCCTGGTCGCAGATAAGCTACGACAACAGCAAGATCATAAAGAAAACAGGAATGTCATTCACACCTGTTGAAAAGACTGTAGATGTGATAGCTGCAATCTATCTGAAAGAAAAAGACATGACCGGTAACTAAGCCGGTTCAGATGCCCAGGGCTCTTTTCAGGTCGTTGATCTGGGTGTCCCAGAGGTTGATGGCATCTTCCTTCTCGTCAGGTTCGGCAAAATCGGTAATAATAAGGGCCAGATCGCCGGTAAGGTCGTGGACGTTAATTCTGAATTCGAAGTAGTTGGTTTCCTTGTCTGGATTTTCGTCGGACCAGTCAAACCTGACCAGCTTGTTATCGCGGACTGTTGAAAGGATTGCATCATGCTTCGATTTTCCCCAATGAAAGGTATACAGATTTCCGTCGATAGTAACATCGTTAGCAAACCACTCGGCCAGTCCTTCCGGTGTACTTAGGCGGGAGAAGAGCACCTTAGGGGAACAGTTGAGAGTGTATTCCAGTTCATACTTGATTCTCATTGATCTAAGGTGGTTTGATGACTAATAAACTGCAATATAGCAAAAAATATCAAAATTCAAAACCATATTGGAATTTTGGCAGATGATGCATATATTTGCACCCGCCAAAAGACCCCCGCAAGGGCGGAATCCATGGCACAGGAGGCGAGATAGCTCAGATGGTTAGAGCGCATGATTCATAATCATGAGGTCCCGGGTTCAATTCCCGGTCTCGCTACAACAAATAGCCTTCCCGTGTTAACGGGAGGGCTTTTAAGTTTTGTAGCAGCATGAGCTCGCTCAATGATGCGGAAAAACTTAAAAGACCGTTGTGAAGCGCAGCGGAACAAGGCTTTTTGTTGTAAAGCACCCCCCCCCACGTAGAATCACCGAAGGTAATTCCCGGTCTAGCTACACTGAAAATAAAAGAGTTACAAAAATAATTGTAGCTCTTTTTTTATTGTGGTGAAGCAAAAGTGAAGTTGAAATTCACATGGAAACTTTTTATTGTAAGAAAAAGAAGCTTAATAGCTTTCATATTCTTCAGCCGTGATCTCGACAGGATTCTCAAGGGTTTCGCACACCAGGTCGGTTTTCCTTTCAATCGGGTATTCCCTGCCTCCTTTATACTTTGCCTTGTAATTTGTCGTTCCTGGAATAACTTTGATCGCGGTTGAGTAAAATTCATTCAACAGGTAAACCGTCTTGCCTTCCTGCAATTTCTTTACTATGTCGTCATAAGTGGTCATAATGCAATATGAATAACGGCTTAATAGTTTTCGTATTCTTCTTTTGTCATGATAACAGCATCTGTTAATGCTTCATATACTATCTCTGCACCGCTATTTATAGGGTATTCTTCTCCGCCTTTTATTTTTGCAATATAATTAGCTGTTCCAGGAATAAATTGAATTGCTATTTCATATAATTCATTTAGCAAATAAACAGTCTCTCCCTTGTCAAGTAAGTGGTACACTTCCTTATAAGTGCTTTTTCTCATTTGGCCTTTGTGTTCACTAAGATAATATAAATTTTATAAGTTTCGCAAGTGTATTTAGGCCACTTGCTTGAGTTCAAGTTTATCAAAATTTATAAAATGCATAAAGGTTTCACTCCGTTTGATGAGGGTATCCATGACTCTTTCATCGTCAATCTGGAATGCCTCAGCTATGATCATGACCAGCTCCTGAAGGATTCCCCAGATGCGATCTGTTACCAAGAGCTGTATAACTCCATCGGTGGCTTCATGGAAAAGTCCTCCTATGGTTTCATAAGATTTAAAGCGCTTAACTGTTCCCAGGATGTTGTACTGTAGTACCGTAATGGAGATGCTGGCAATCTGGGAGGCAAAATCCCGGGCTTGGGATTTCCCTAGGCCAAGAAGGCTCTTTGCCTCCTTGAAAAATACTTCGATGGACCATCTCATTGAGTAAATATGATAGGCTTCAAAGAAATTAAGTTTGGTGTTGGTGGTCATAAGCCCTGTCCAGTCTCCATTCCTTGTTCGCCTGCAAAAG